>Ga0180120_10000969_pt1 | contig 14697 bp, 20 predicted proteins | sample CPBDNA_3_FD_129677 | JGI IMG/M metagenome (GOLD analysis project Ga0180120, IMG submission 129677) | Freshwater to marine salinity gradient microbial communities from Chesapeake Bay, USA - CPBay_Spr_31_0.2_DNA (version 2) (version 2) | ecosystem: Environmental > Aquatic > Marine > Coastal ... | reverse complement strand
TTGGCAGAAGATGGTTCAGCTTCTAGTACATTTATTACACCAAAAGCTTATTACCCAGGAACTTAATGTCTAAGTACGCAACAGGAAAACATTCAAAAGCTATTTCAGATAGATCGGGTTTAGAATTTCCGTATAGAGAAATGGTTAGAGAGTGGAATGGTGCGTTTGTACACTACACAGAGTTTGAACCAAAACAACCACAACTAGAACCTAAACCTGTGGGAGGGGATGGTATTGCACTACTACAAGTAAGACCAGATAGAACAGAACCCGCTACAACTGTTAGAATAGTTAACAATGGTTTTGAAACTTACGCTGCAGGATCAGGAATTATAAACGTGTTTTCACCTGGACATGGTTTAACAGATTCAACAACATATAGGTTTAGAGGACCACCAACTACTTCTGCAGGAAGTGCTTTTACTTATGCAAACCCAGAAAGTTTTGATGGTATATCAGGAGCAAATATTGCAAAATCTACAGGGTACACAATAAGAACTGGAAAATACAAAGCAGATTCAGATGGATCTGGTAATCCTGGAAGAGATGCAAGAAGTTCTTATCTAACAGAAAATTTTTTCTTTTTTACAGTTGACACAAATACTGCTACAAGTGGTAATATAAAAGGAGGAGGCTACGGTTGTTCCGTTGGGCCTGTAACAATAGAAGCATGATAAATAAAATTTGGAATTGGATAAAAAATATATTTAAACCTGAAAAGCAAGATCCTCATCTTGAGATATATGAAGAAACTGCAAAACAAAAAAAGATACGTTTAAAGCATAGAGGAGATAATAAATAATGGCTGGGATAAGTTATTCAACTTTAGTTACACAGATAAGAAATTACACTGAAACAGATTCTAATGTTTTAACTACAGATATTTTAGAAAATATAATTTTAAATTCTCAATATAGAATTATGAGAGATATTCCTATTGATGCAGATAGATTACAGCAATCAGGTAATTTAGTTATAGGTCAAGAATCAATTAATGCTCCTGCAGGTGCATTGTTTGTAAGAGGTATACAAGTTTATGACTCTAATTCTGCTATAACAGGTGCTAATACTTGGTTAGAGAAAAAAGATGTAACTTATTTACAAGAATATGTATCTTCAACGGCTTCTGATAAAAGAGGTAAACCAAAGTATTATTCTATGTATGGAGGAGCGACTGGAGATACCGATACTACATCAGGAAGAATGTTTCTTGCACCAGTTCCTGATGATACTTACAAATTTAGAGTGCATTATAATAAAATGCCAGCTACTTTAGAGTCTGGAAATACTACAAATTATATAAGCATGAACTTTCCAAATGGTCTATTATATTGCTGTCTTTCAGAGACATATGGGTTTTTAAAAGGTCCAATTGATATGTTGACACTTTACGAAAATAAATATAAACAAGAGGTACAAAAGTTTGCTAACGAACAAGTTGGTAGAAGACGAAGAGACGACTACACAGATGGCGCTATTCGAATACCAGTAAAATCAGCAAACCCATAGGAGATAAATTATGGCAATATCATCGGCAGTTTGTAACAGCTTTAAGCAAGAGATTTTAGTTGGTACACACAATTTTACAGCGTCAAGTGGTAATACTTTTAAAATAGCTTTGTTTACTAGCGATGCTAGTTTAGGAGCTGGAACTACAGCTTATTCAACATCAAACGAAATTTCTAATACATCTGGTTCAGCCTACAGCGCAGGTGGTGCAACACTAACAAGCACGACTCCAGCTTTGTCTGGTTCAACTGCAGTGTGTGATTTTGCAGATGTTAGTTACACTTCAGCATCTTTTACAGCTAATGGTGCATTAATTTATAATGATACTCAATCTGATAAAGCTGTAGCAGTTATCGCTTTCGGTGGTGATAAAACAGTTTCTTCTGGAACTTTCACAATTCAATTTCCAACAGCAGACGCATCTAACGCAATAATTCGTATAGCGTAAGGAGGAACTCCTTATGTCGGAAACATCAATTTGGGGTGGGGACAACCCCTCAGTTGCATGGAACGAAAATTCATGGCAATCTAATATTTTAACTGTAGAATTAACAGGTGTATCTGCAACAACTTCTTTAGGTAGTTCAGAAGAATTTAATGAAACAGGTTGGGGAAGATTAACTTGGAACACTGCTGATTGGGGTGAAGGAGCAGATGAAACTATTTCTGTTACAGGTTTTGGTCTTACTTCTTCAGTAGGATCTATAAATATAGAGGTGAAATACCTATTAGAAATGATAGGTTCAAACCACTCTCTAACGTCAAGTGTTGGTAGTTTACAGGTTGATGGTGAAATAGGAGTTCCTCTTACAGGTGTAGAATCAACTTTTGCAACACCAACAATGTCTTATGTTGGAACTTTAGTTGGTTGGGGTAGAGATGAATGGGGAGATAATTCTTGGGGAGAATCTCCAAATCAAGTTATTCCTTTAGTAGGTCAAGATACGACTGCAAGTGTTGGATCAATATCTCCAGCAGATGTAGTTGGTGTATCTGGTCAAGAGTCAACAACAAGTGTTGGAAGTGTTACTTTTGTAATTAGTCCTACTGTAAGTATTAGCGGACAAGCAGCAACTTCGGATGAAGGGCTTTTAGGTTTAGCTTTTGGTATAAGCACTGAACCTTTAACAGGTGTAGCCTCTACTTCTGCGGTAGGTAGTGTTGGATTAGAATTTGGTCCAAGTGCAATTACCGGTGTTTCAGCTACATCTTCTGTTGGAGATCTTACGACAGGATCTATAGAATTAATTAATTTAACAGGTGTAGCCTCTACCTCTTCAGTAGGATCTATTTTACCTGCAGATGTGGTAGGTTTAACAGGTGTATCAAGCACTTCTAGTGTAGGTTCTTTTACTATAACAGACGTAGTCCAAGGTTTAGTTACGGATCAACTTACATCAACAGTAGGATTACTAGGAATAGAAGCTTATGCAAATATTGACACGGGGTCAAATACAACGTATACAAGTGTTGCAGCAGGATCAAATAGTAGTTATTCTAATGTTGCAACTGGATCAAATACAAGTTATACTGACGTTGCATAGGAGATAAAAATTTATGGCATCAACTTACACACCTTTAGGTATTGAACTTCAAGCAACTGGGGAAAACGCCGGTACATGGGGAACAAAAACTAATACCAATTTATCATTAGTAGAACAAATTTCTGGTGGTTTTATTCAAAAAGACATTAATGGTGGAGCGCAAACTACTACACTATCTGTTAGTGATGGAGCAACTGGAGCAGAGCTTGCTCACAGAATGATTGAGTTCACAGGAACAATAAGCGGAAATCAAATAGTAACTATTCCACTTGATGTTCAAAACTTTTATTTTTTAAGAAATTCAACTTCAGGATCACATACTGTACAATTTAAATATGTATCTGGTTCAGGATCTTCTTTTACTTTTGCTGCAACTGATAAAGGTGATCAATTAATTTTTGCAACAGCCGATGATGGAACAAACCCTAAAATTTTAACTTTAGATTTTGGTGATGTTACACTCACTGGAACACAAACTTTAACAAACAAAACTTTAACTTCACCAAAAATTGGTACATCTATTTTAGATACGAACGGAAATGAACTAGCTTTATTAACAGCTACAGGTTCTGCCGTAAATGAATTTACTATTGCGAATGCAGCTACTGGAAATGATCCAACATTATCTGCAACTGGTGGTGATACTAATATCGATTTAGCTATTAAACCAAAAGGATCAGGTGAAACTGTATTTGGAACAGGAGCAGCTGCAGCAGCCATAACATCTAGTGGCGCTCATGATCTTGTTTTAGACACTAATTCTGGAACTAATTCTGGAACAATTACAATAACAGATGGAGCAAATGGTAACATTAATATAGCTCCGAACGGAACGGGACAAGCTCAAGTAGGCGGAAATAAAATTGCCACTGCTGGATTAGCTGTTGCTTTTTCATTAATTTTTGGGTAAATAAGGATAGGAGAATATAAAATATGTCAGCACCAAACTTAGTCAATGTTTCAACAATAACAGCTAAATCTGTTCAAGCTAATTTAGGGACAACTTTAACAACTGAAATTTTAGCAAACGCTGGTTCTTCAGGAAAAGTTTTCAAAGTAAATAACATTATCGTAGCAAATATAGATGGTACAAACGCTGTTGATATATCTGTAGCTATTACAAAATCAGGTGGTTCACCGATTATGATAGCAAGCACAATATCATGTCCTGCAGACGCAACTTTAGTAGTCGTAGATAAAAATACTGCATTGTATTTAGAAGAAGGCGACAATATTGAAGCTGGAGCAGGTGTAGCCTCAGATGCAACTATCACTATAAACTACGAGGAATTAAGTTAAGGAGGGTCATAGTCTATGGCGCACTTTGCTGAATGTAGGATTGATAATAACGAAGTAATCAGAGTTATTGTTGTATCAGATCAAGACGTTGCCAATAATGGTGGTAACAATTCAACTCAAGCAGAACAATGGGTAAAAGATAACATCCCACAAGGTGTTAGATTAAAAGCTCAATATGAAGCTGCAGGAGAAAATTACCCAGATACTTTTTGGAAACAAACTTATAAACAAACCTCCGAAAGAGGTGCGTATGCTGGAATAAGTTCTTTGTGGAATTCAACTCATAATATTTTTACGGATAAAAAAGCGTTTCCAAGTTGGGTCTTAGATACTACAACAGGATTACATACAGCCCCTGTTGCTTGCCCAGGAGAAAACATACAAAATTGTAGAAAAACTGACGAATTAGATGATAATGGAGATCAAATAGAAGTTTGTGATTTTCTACCACCTGATTGGAATGAAACTATAACAACTTGGGTTTGTAAAAAATTACCTCTTTCTTCTAACAAAATGAGAAGATGGGACGCATCAAGTTCTTCTTTTCTTCCAGAAGAAGATATAGTATAAGGAGATTATTATGGCAAATGGCGGAATTATAGGACCAGTTCAAGAACCAACAGTAGGAGATGTAGTAACACCTTTTACATCACCTGGAACTTTTGTAGCTAAAAAAACACAGAACGTAGGTTTATTAGTTGTAGCTGGTGGTGCAGGTGGTGGTCATAGAACACAATCAAATGCTTCTGGCGGTGGTGGAGGTGGTTTTAGATTATTACCAGCTCACCCAGTAACTGCAGGTCAACCTGTATCTGTTACAATTGGAGCAGGAGGAGCAGGAAATTCATTAAATGGTCAACCATTTCAAAATGGTCAAGGAGATGATAGTTCTTTTGGACCAATCGCTTCGACTGGAGGTGGATCAGGAATGGGAAATGGTTTAGGTGGTGGATCAAATTTTCCTAATACTAATGTTTTAGATGGTGGATCTGGAGGCGGTTCTGCAACAGCACCAGAAAACCCATATACCGGTAATGGTAATGCTGGAGGTTATTCTCCCCCAGAAGGTAGTGATGGTGGAGCAAGTAATGGACCTTCTAACCCAGGTGCTGGTGGTGGTGCTGGTGGTGCTGGTGGTAATGGTAGTCCCAATACTGGAGGAACCGGTGGGAATGGAGCAGATGCAACACCTGTTTTTGGTTCTGCACCTCAACCTTATTATGGTCCAACTGCTGGAATTTATAGCGGTGGTGGCGGTGGTGGTTGTAGACCTTCTAATGGTAATGCAGCTGGTGGCGGTGGTCCTGGAGGCGGTGGTGCCGGTGGTCGTGGAGATCCTGCTGGAGCTGGTACTGATGGTGTAGATAATTCTGGTGGTGGCGGCGGTGGTGCCGGAGAAGAAGGCGCTGTTGGAGGACCTTCTGGAAAAGGTGGTGACGGTGGTGATGGAGTTGTTCTTGTAAAAGAAGTAAGCGTTGTAACAGGAGCTCCAGGAATTTGGACTATGGCAGATGTATTTGCAAATCAAAAAGCAGGCACCTGGACTAACTAGACTTTTATTTTAATTAGTGTATAAAAATCTCTAGAATGAATATAGAGTATTTGTATTGGTATTTTAAAAATGCTGTCCCTAAAAATTTATGTGATGATATTGTAAAATATGGTCTACAACAAACTTCAGAAAATGCGGTTGTTGGTGATGCTTCTTTAAATGGTAAAATAAGAAAATCAAATGTTGCTTGGTTAGACGACCCTTGGATTTACAATGAAATAATACCTTACGTACATCAAGCAAATAAAAATGCTGGTTGGAATTATGAATTTAGTAGAAGCGAAAAATGTCAGTTTACTACTTATCAACCAGGTCAATTTTATGATTGGCATGTAGACGCTTGGATAAAACCTTATAAAGAAGTAAAAGAAGCTTCTGCTAGAGCAGCTCCCTCAATTGAATTTGTAGGTTTAATGAGAAAGCTGTCAGTAACTGTTTGTTTAAATGATTTTAGCGAGTATGAAGGAGGGCAACTAGAGTTAGCTACAGATGAACGTCCAGATGTTTCAAGAAAAGCACATGATCTTAGAAATATAGCAACTAAAGGAACTATTGTAATTTTTCCATCTTTTGTTTGGCATAGAGTTAAACCAGTAACTTCTGGAACAAGGTATAGTTTAGTAATTTGGAATGATGGAAAAAGTTATAAATAATGAAATACGAAATAAAAGATAATTTTTTACCGCAAGAAAATTTAAATATATTAAAGAAAGAAATATTTAGTTCTTATTTTCCTTGGTATTTTCAAGAAAAAATAAACATACACCATAAAAATAATCAAAAAGATTTAAGTTATTACATGACCCATAATGTATTTTTAGATAATACTCCAAGTGGTTATTGGAATTTATTTACTAAAAATTTATTATTTTTTATACCCCACAATGAAGTTATTAGAGTTGTGGTAAATTTATATCCTAGATCTGAAAAAATAAATATAAATGAATTACATGTAGATTATCCTTATGAACATAAGTCAGCTTTGTTTTCTTTAAACACGTGCGATGGTTTTACATCGTTTGAAAATAAAAAAATTGATTCTAAAGAAAATAGAATTTTATTTTTTGAAGGACATAAAAAACATTCTAGTTCTACTTGCACAAATACTAAAGCTAGATTTAACATAAATATAAATTATAAGTAATGGAAACTTTTATTAGAAGTTATCAACTAAAGAATTTAAATCTTTGTGATCAATTCATAGAATACCACAAGAACAATAACGAATATAAAGGCAAAGGAAATGTAAGCCAAGGTGTTGTTTTAAGTATAAAAAATTCTATAGATGTTACTTTTTTTAATAATAATCAAACACCTTTTATAAAAGAATATTTTTCTGAGATATCAGGATTTTTAGGAGACTACATGCAATATTATTTACTTGGAAATTATTTAAAAACTGCTACATCAGGAACAAATATACAGTATTATAAAGCAAATAAAGGTGGGTTTTTTGAATACCATTATGAAAGAGGAAATTTAGAAACTTCTGGAAGACAAGTTGTTTTTATGACTTATTTAAATGATGTTAATGAAGGAGATGGAGGAGAAACAGAATTTTATTGGCAAAAATTAAAAGTTCAACCAAGGAAAGGTTTAACTATTTTGTGGCCTACTGACTTTACTCACGCGCATAGAGGACTACCTTGCAAAGTAGATAAGGGGATAGTAACGGGTTGGTTTAATTATCAACATGCTACGAATAAAAAACCAACAAAATAATTTATTGATTTTTTATAGTTTAAATAATATTATAGATATATGAAAGTAGAAGATTTAAATTTATTCGCTGAACCCATTTTAAAATATAAATTTAATTTAAACTGTGACGAAATATTAGATACTTTAAAAAAATTAACATACGTGCCTATTGAAGGCAAAGATTGTTTAAGAAGTTCTGACTGTAAATCATTGTTAGATAAATTACCTGATTTAAAAAAAAGTGTTATACAAGCTTGTGATGACTGGTTAAATGATAAGATGAAATTAAATGTAGAATTTGAAATTATTGAAGCTTGGGCTACTAAAACTAAAACAGGAGGATATTCATCAATGCATAAACATTCTCATTGTATTTTAAGTGGTGTTTTTTATTTAAAAGATAATAATCAAATAAAAATACATAAACCATATACAAGTGATTTTTGGAATATAGAACCTACGGAATATAATAAATACAACTCTTTGTCTTATTATATTGAAAGTAATAAAAATGAAATGATTCTTTTTCCTAATTATATTTACCATCAAATAAACAAATATTATGGGCAAGAAGATAGATATTCAATACCTTTTAATATACTACCTAGAGGAAACTTAGGTGGTCCAACATCAAGGATAACATTATGACACATTTTACAGTATTTTCTACGCCAGCGTTTGTAGATGATATTCAAAACACAGATTTAGAAAAAGAGGCTTTAATAAAATTAGCTTACAAAATGAAATCTAGAGAACCTTCTCAAGAAAAAACAAATGTAGGAGGTTATCAAACTAGAGGGATGCAGAAATCTACTGAATTCTTAAACCTAATAGCCAAACTACAACAAAAGATAAATGAAAATTTAGATACTTATCAATATGATTGTAAATTAAATATTAACGTAGGAAACTCTTGGTTAAATATAAATAATAAAGAACATAGTAATAAACCGCATGTACATCCTCTCTCTGAATTTGCATGTGTGTATTATTTAAAAACACCACAAGATTGTGGAAATCTAATTTTATTGAAAGATTCTTTTTATAGAATGGATGGAATTGCTGATTTGCCGGCAAAAGAAACTAATATATTAAATTGTGATAGTTTTTTTATAGAACCTAGAGAAAATAGATTTGTAATGTTTCCTGGATATGTAGAACATCTTGTTGAAAAAAATAATTCAAACGAAGACAGGATAAGTTTATCATTTAATTTATCGGTAAGGCCAGCATGAGTTTTAAAAAAAATAAATATGCAGTATTAAAAAAAGCAATATCTAAAGAGTTAGCAGATTTTGTTTATAAATATTTTCAAAATAAAAGAAATGTTGCAAGTGTATTATTTGATACAAAACATATATCACCCTTTACACAACATTTTGGTGTATGGACTGATTCACAAGTTCCAAATACCTATTCAAATTATGCTGACATTGTAATGGAAACTTTATTAGTTGAAGTAAAACCTGTTATGGAAAAACATACTAAATTAAAATTATCTGAAACATATTCTTATGCAAGAATATATAAACATGGTGATATTTTAGCTCGTCACAAAGACAGACATGCCTGTGAAATATCTACTACTTTAAATTTAGGTGGTGATCCTTGGCCAATATATCTTGATCCAACGGGTAAGAGAGGTCAAGCAGGTATAAAAGTAGATTTAAAACCTGGAGATATGTTAATTTATTCTGGATGTGAACTTGAACATTGGAGAGATGAATTTAAAGGTGATAACTGTGGACAAGTATTTCTACATTACAATAAAGCTAACACTAAAAATGCTGAAGAAAACTACTTAGATAAGAGACCTTTGGTAGGTTTGCCTTCTTCATTTAGAGGTGTTAAGTTGACAAAAATTTAAAAATAATCTATACATTAGGCTTGCGGGGGGATGATCCACCACAGATTCCCCTTGCTTTAAACCTATTGAAATTAGCCATAATCTGCTATAACATCTAATAAACAGGTTTTTATATGTTACAAAAAATAGGATTTCAGCCAGGTATCAATAAACAAATATCAGAAACTACCGCAGAAGGTCAATGGGTAGATTGTGATAATGTTAGATTTAGATATGGCACACCTGAAAAAATGGGTGGTTGGAATCAATTAGGCAATACAAATCAAAATGAATTAACAGGTGCTGGAAGAGGTCTACACCACTTTATTAATAGTCTATCTAGAAAATATGCAATTATAGGAACAAACAGGATTTTATACGCTTTTTCTGGTGGTGTGTTTTATGACATACATCCTATTCAATCAACAACAACTCTTACAAGTGCATTTAGTACAACCAATGGATCACCGACTGTAACAATAACTTATCCCTCTGCACATAATTTAGTTCCAGGAGATATATTATTAATGGATAATTTTACTGCTATAACTAATTCTAATTTTAGTGCCTCTGATTTTGACGACAAAAAATTTATGGTTGTATCTACACCAACAAATACAACAGTGACAATAACAATGCCTTCTAATGAATCTGGATCTGGCGCAACAACATCTGGAGGCATAAGAATACAAAAATATTATACGGTTGGTCCAGCTGTTCAAGCAAAAGGGTTTGGATATGGGTTAGGTTCTTGGGGTGGTGAAGATGCAGGAGCTAACACAACTACATTAAATGGCGCCATTAATTCAGCTGTTACAACTCTTACATTAGCTGACGCGTCACAGTTTCCAAGTTCTGGGACTAATTTTATTATAATAGATAGTGAAGAAATATCTTACACAGGTGTTAGTGGAAACACACTTACAGGTCTAACAAGAGGTGTAGCAGGAACAACTGCTGCTTCTCACAGTGATGGTGCAACAGTTACGAACTCAACAGACTATGTTGCATGGGGTGAAGCCGCATCAGGAGACTTGGTCCTTGAACCAGGTATGTGGTCATTAGATAGTTTTGGTGACAAAGCAATATGTTTAATTCACGATGGTGCTTGTTTTGAATGGGACTCTTCATTAACAAATGCAACATCAACAAGAGCAACAATTATATCTGGTGCACCCACTGCATCAAGACACATGATTGTATCTACACCAGATAGACACTTAGTATTTTTTGGAACAGAAACAACTATTGGAAATACATCTACACAAGATGATATGTTTATTAGATTCTCTGATCAAGAGGATATAAATACATATGTACCTACAGCAACCAATACAGCTGGTACACAAAGACTGGCCGACGGATCACAGATCAGAGGAGCGATTAGAGGTAGAGATGCTATTTATGTATGGACTGATACTGCTTTGTTCACTCAACGTTTTGTTGGTCAACCATTTACTTTTGCTTTTTCACAAGTTGGAACTAACTGTGGACTTGCAGGACAGAACGCATGTGTTGAAGTTGATGGTGCTGCGTATTGGATGTCAGAGAATGGTTTTTTTAGATATGCTGGTAGATTAGAATCATTACCATGTTTAGTAGAAGATCATGTATACGATGATATAAATATTGATTCTGGTAATCAAATGATATCTGCAGGATTAAATAATTTATTTGGTGAAGTTATATGGTTTTACCCATCTTCAACTTCTTCTGTAGTAAATAAAATGGTTGCCTATAATTATTTTGATTCATCACCACAGAGACCTGTATGGACTGTAGGAACTTTAGCTAGAACAATGTGGAGGGACTCTGCTGTATTTGGTTTACCACATGCATTATCTTATGATGCTGCTACAGATACTTCTTTTGATGTTATAGGAAATACTGAGGGTAGAACATCATACTATGAACACGAAACGGGAGTAGATCAAAATAGAAATGGAACTATAACTGCAATAACAGCTAACATTACTTCTGGAGATTATGATATTACACAATCAAGATCCTCTACCGGACAACAAACAGGTGTTGCAACATTTAGAGGTGATGGAGAATTTTTAATGAAGATAAGAAGATTTATACCTGATTTTATATCACAAACTGGTAATACTAGAATTACATTAAATCTAAGAGATTTTCCAAACGACACATCTGCAAGTTCTTCTCTTGGACCATTTGACATAACTACATCTACACAAAAAGTAGATACTCGTGCTAGAGCAAGAGCTGTTGCATTAAAAATAGAAAATACATCAACTAGTCAAGATTGGAAGTTAGGAACTTTTAGATTAGATGTACAACCAGATGGAAGAAGATAATGGCAAAAATAGCACAAGTTATAACTAGACCTTCTCAAGAATATGATTATACAGTAGCAGAAGCACAAGCTAGAGATTTGGATGCGATTGTGCAAAAATTAAATACAACATATCAAGAAGAATTAAAAGAGGAGGTAGAAGCGTTTAACTTCTTTTTAAATTAATGGCAAATAGTTTTATAAATAAAAAAGTAGATTTAACTACAACAGGTTTAACAACACTATATACAGTGCCTAATTTTAAATCTTCTGTTGTAAAATCTTTATTAGTATCCGAGGACGCCGGATCAGGGACCACAATCACTATAACATTAGTTAATTCTAGTGGTACAATATTTAATTTATTTAAAGACAAAGCTATAGGATCTAAAGCAACTACTGAACTCTTAACTCAGCCCCTTGTTATGGAAGAAGCTGAAGTATTAAAAGTACAGGCTGCTGATGCAAATGAGCTGCACGTCATAGCCTCTATATTAGAAATACAGCCAAGAGAGGTGACAACATAATGGAAGTATTAAAACCAGCAAAAGTAGAAACAACGTATAGACATAAGGAAACTGGAGAGCTTTTTAAAGAAAGAAAAGACTGGGAAGCTAAAGGTTATAAAGCAAATGACATGGCTCAAGATGTAAATGTTGTAATGCCGAGTCTTGATTTATTTGGAAAAACAAAATAGAATAGTACAATGGCCATAACTAGAACTCAAATAGCGAAACAATTATTAGCAAACGGTGGACGTATCGGTTTCAAAGGTGGAGCTGATATGGGAACTGTTGAAGATAGTAAAGGAAAAAGATCTGCTACAAGAGCAGATGTTAGTAGCACAGGAGCCGTTACAACCAGTGCTCCTAGAGGACCAACTCCAGGTCCAGATGACAGAAGCACTGAACAACAAAATATAAATCAATTAAGATCTCAAAATAGATTCGTTGCAGAGGATGAAGATTTACTTCCAGGTGATATACCTGATGAACGTGTTGATATCCCATTAACTAATAGGGAAAGAGATTTATACGAAAACAGAGATTTATTTATTAATGATACTTCTGGTAGAACTCTTCCTGGTATTTTAGGAAAAATTATTTCTCTTAATAAAAAACCAAACAGAACATTTTTTTATGAAAGAGTTCTTAAAAATAATGCACAAGGTTTAAATTATACACAATTACAAGACGAATACGATAAGTATATGAAAGGTAGAATGTCTGGTGAAACAGATGCAATGGGCAACCCAATTAATCAAGGTAATAATGATACATCAGATATACCACTTATACCTTTTGGAAATCAAACTCAACCAGGAACTGAACCAGAAACTGAAACTGAACCAGATCCTTTTCAAAGAAATTTTAGATTAATGGCCGATGGTGGAATGACAAATGACGCTCCTGGTGAAGGTATCATGCAGATGGCTTCAGCACCTGATCCAATGGATGAAAGAAATATGGTTATGGAAACTATTGCTATGGAAGAATTTGGTAAACCTTTATCAGATTTAACTGACGATGAAATAATTCAAATAGAAATATTTATGGATGAAATGTCTAAAATAAAAAATGAACCAAGAATCATGGCTCAACAAGGTGGACGAATGATGATGGATGATGATCCAACAGGTGGAATCATGGACCTTGAATCAGGAAGACAACAATATTTTTTAGGTAAGTTAGTTAAAAAAGCAACTAGAGCTGTTAAGAAGATAGCAAAGTCACCAATAGGTAAAGCTGCATTAATGTATTTTGGTGGTCAAGCACTTGGTGGAAAAGGTTTAAGTTCTTTTTTTGGTAAAGGAAGTTTTAATCCATTTAAATTTGCAATAGGTGCTCAACCTGGAATGGATGGTACTAACCCAGGAGGTTTTGGATTAAGTGGTCTTGGAAAAATAGCAAAAAGTCTTGGACTTGTAGGGACAGAAGGAGCTTTAACAGGTATGGGTAAAATAGCTATACCAACAATAGCATCATATTTAATGACACCTGAAGAAGAAGAACAACAAGCAATGAATTACGGAGCAGACATAGATGATCCTGAGTACATTATGAATAATCCAGATAAATACACAAACAGAAGATTAGTTGCTGATGGTGGTATAATGAGATTAAATTATGCAGAAGGATCTAAAGAACCTGTAGCTAAAAAAACTATGCCTTTATTAGATATGGATGGTCAAGAAATGGATTTAAGAGAAGAAGGTGGGTTTGTACCATTAGGTAGAATGGAAAGAGCAGATGATGTGCCTGCAAGATTATCAAAAAATGAATTTGTATTTACCGCTGACGCTGTAAGAAATGCCGGAGAAGGCGATATAGACAAAGGCGCAGAAGTAATGTATAACATGATGAAAAACTTAGAATCCGGAGGTGAAGTTTCAGAAGAATCTCAAGGATTGGAAGGCGCTAGAGAAATGTTTCAAACATCACAAAGATTAGAGGAAGTAATATAATGGCTGTAACAGAACAAGTATCAAGACCAGCACCTTTTGTAGAAAAATTAGGGACAAACTTAGCAGAAAATGTATTAGCTCAACAGGGAGTACCAGTAATTACAACTGGCCCAGGTGGTATTACACAATTAGCTGGTGAAGCAGATGATTTATTTGCAGCAAGACAAAAAGCTGCTCAAGCTTTTGATGTTAGAAAACAAAGTTTAGCGGGTCTTGCACCAGAAGTTGCAGGACAAGATGCATTTCAAACACAAGCACAAAATTTAGCAGCCGGTGCAGCAGGGCAATCTGGTCTTGCAAGTTTTCAACCCTTTTTAAATCAAGCACAGACACAAGCACAATTAGCTTCAGGTTTAGGAGCCATGTCTCTTGGACAATTAGGAACAGCTGCATCAACTTTTGGTGGAGTTGGAACAGGAGCACAAGCATTTCAACAAGACGTATCTCAATTTATGTCACCATATCAATCACAAGTGATTGATG
>Ga0180120_10000967_pt1 | contig 14707 bp, 14 predicted proteins | sample CPBDNA_3_FD_129677 | JGI IMG/M metagenome (GOLD analysis project Ga0180120, IMG submission 129677) | Freshwater to marine salinity gradient microbial communities from Chesapeake Bay, USA - CPBay_Spr_31_0.2_DNA (version 2) (version 2) | ecosystem: Environmental > Aquatic > Marine > Coastal ... | reverse complement strand
TGCAGAAGCTGATGCAACTAAAACGTTTTTCCAAAATAACGATGCTGAAATGTATAAAAGCAATCGAGCAAAACTAGCAGGAGACAAAACACTGGGAGGAGGAATGAACAGCTTTATTAAAAATCTTCCAATTCTGTCCTCTTTTACGGGTGACATGAGTAAAGATTCTATTAGAGCAAATCAAGATGCTTTCCGACTTGCAGCTATTGGCAGTAAAGATGTAGCCGGAAGCCGAGAAAAAAGCTTAAAAGGCTATCAAGAAGCTCTCAGCAAAACAAAAAGCACAGCACTTGCTGATTTTGTTTCACGACAAATTACAGACGCAGAAGGCGCACAAAAATCTTTAGGTCAGCCAGCACTTGTATATACTAATAACACTATTCAGAGAGATATTCGAGACAACATAACCGGTGAGGTAACTGGGTCAGAAACTGTTATACAGCAAACAGGTGTAAGCTCTGTTACTGGGGCGGTAGAAAGTTTTGAAGAAATAAACGCAAATGGTAGTGTTTCTACACGAGCGAACACACCTCCTCCTACACACATAGAAAACATAGCTGCTGTAATAAGTTCTAAGAAAACAACAGAAGGCTCGGTATTTTTGTCAGGCCGCCCACCTTTAGAACTTAAAATGATTAATGACAGACGCAAAAAACTTATAAATAAAGGCGGCTATGCTTCTTTAAAAGGAGACTCGCTTACAACTTTTAACCAAAACCAAGACGATGTTTTAGCAGCCCAGATTGTGTTAGGCGGGATAAATGCAAGAGATGAACAAATTAGTTCTCGTTCAGTTGGTAATAAAATTGCTTTTCAGCTTCAGTTGATGGACGCAAACCTCCCGATTGAACAAAGAATGAATACTAAAGTAGGTAAAGGAAATATTTTTAATACTTTAAAAGCTTACTCGGACATGCGAAATCAAAAAGGTACAACTGTTCAGGTTCCTCCAGAAAGTTTAGCAGCCATGAATAATTTCTTTGAACAAAATATGGGTGAAGCATATTCTGAGTTTTTAGAAATGAACCCGCCTGAAAGAGCATCTCTTATTAAAAGTATGGATGAAGATGGGTATAATAATTTTGAAGGAGATTTCCCTGAATTTGGAAAGTTTAAAACTCAACTTCTTCTATCTTTAAAAGCTAACTCTTCTACTCTTTTAGACTCCAGAAAATCTGATGACATCGAAGTTGAACCCGACACTACAGATATTCTAAATACTGAAAAAGACCCTAATAAAGTTGTAGCAAGTTCTTCTTTTGATATGAGCACTTTGCCTGTTCCTCCTCAAAGAAAACAAGGAACTCTTTTAGCTAGTGCTCAAAAGAAACAGTATAGCAAAATAATGCGACTAGATAAAACAATTAAAAATGATACTGAAACATTAGGAAAATTTAAAAGTAACTTAAACATAACTCCAGCTCAAAGTTCTATTGTAGAAACTAGACTAAAAAGAAATACAGCTCTTCTTAACAAACTTTATACGTCATATACAACTAAGTATGCCCCGGCTGAACTTTAATTAAAGGATATTAACAAATGGCAATAGAAATTATCAATGGTAAAGTTGTAAGAAGCGGCGAAGACGAAATAGCTTTTACTCCTGAGGAATTACTTCAAACTAACACTTCTATTCACGAAGGCACTTCTATTACGGATTTTGAAACTAATCCTTTAGTTGTTCAGAAGTTTGAAAAAGTAATGGATTATTTGGGGGAAAAATCTGGGTTAGCGGATGCTTTTATAGACCCTGCCGGACTTGTAGGTTCTGACGATATTGCTGAAACAATGCGTGACTTTGAGAATAGACTAGGTACAAAAATCTCAGCAATTAAAAATCTTAAAGGTGCGCCACAGGATGTTAAAGACGATTTAAACTACCTTCTTCAAAACTGGGAGAAAGCTTCTCCGCAGGGCGCAGGCGAGTGGGCAGAGTCTATTTACGAAAATGCTGCTGATATGCTTATAAACCCTGAAACTTTTGCAACCGTAGCTTCTGCAATGGTAACGGCTCCGGGCGGTGGTGTAGGTGGTATTGCTACTAAGACAGCCGCAGCAGCAGCTAAAACAAGAGCAACTAAAAAACTTTATGATATGCTACAGCTAGGACGAGCAGTCACTGAAAAAAATCCATACAAAGCTGTTGCTGCTGTTACTGCTGTTCATGGAGGTACTGATGATTTATTGCGCCAAGACCTTGAAATAACAACAGGCGCTAGAGAAGAAATAGATTTAGGCCAAGCTGCACTTACAGCCGGTGTTAGCGGCGTAATCGGCGCAGGTATTGTTGGAGGCGGTGCTTATCTTTCAAAAGGCTACAAGGCTTTACGTAGAGATACAGACCTTCCTGCTTCTGCTAAGACTCCAGATACAGATGACGAAAGATATGAAGAAGTTAAACAGCTTGATTTATTTGATGAAGATACGGATGAAAAAATCTTAGTTGCTTTAGATGCGCCCCGGTTATCTGACGATGCTGAAGTTAATACGCAAGGAACTTTGTTTGATATTGATGATGCTGATGAGCCTGTTGTTATAGAGGTTAATAAGTTTGTGTCTGGTCTAGGCGGCGGAGAACAGACAACAAAAAAAGTTCTTAGTCAAATACGTGCTGCTGCAAACAACGAAACTACAGGAAAAGGTAAGCGTTCAGCAATACGTCAAGTTCTGTATAAAACTGCTGCAAACCTAACTTCTGATTTTTACGGAAAAACAGCAGGTGTATTAACTCCTTTTACTGCTGTGTCGGGGACTGCTCAACAGCTACAAAAGAAAATGCACAGTGAGTTTGGCACTAGCTTTAAAACTCAAGAGACTGTAATAGACAAAGATTTATTTGAAGTTCAACGAGAAGTGACTGGACGATATAACGAAACCTTTAGAGGAATTGTAGACGAACTTTCATTAAGTAACTTTAACACTAAGCTTGCTGATGATGTAAACGCAGCTTTGAGTTTAAGTCTAAGAAGCACAAAGCCTATTAAGCATGAAGGCTTTGACGACAGCATGAACAAAACAATTAACCGTGCAGCAACCCAAGTCAGAGAGCTTTATCAGGAAATGGGTACTAGACTTAAAGACATTGGAACCATTAAACAACTTAATGAAAACTATGTGCCACGTATGTGGAGCCGTAGTGCTATTGAAAAAGACCCTAAAAAACTTGAAGCTCTTTTTATAGAAAAAGCAGGAATGTCTGCAAAGGTAGCTAAGTCAACTGTTAAAAATATGTTAAACAAAAACGAACAGATTGATGCAGGTAGTGGCTCCGGGCATTTCTTTTCTGCTAAGCGTAAGATAAATGAAATTGCAAATGATGCAGACTTTGAAGAGTTTTTAAACTCAGACATTCTTGCGTCTCTACATGCTTACACCTTTCAGGCAGGTAAGCAGATTGCAAAGCATCGAGTTTTGGGCGTTACAAACTTTAATCAGTTTGAAAAGTTTTACATCAAAAGAATTAAAAAGGAAGTAGAAGCATCAGGCGAAGTGTTCACAGCAAAAGACGCTAAAAAACTTGAGCAACTTTATCGTACTCAGACCGGCGAAGGTCTTGACCGCTTTGGTAAAAAGATGCAAACGGCTGCTGATGCTTATAGCTTAACAAACCGTGTTGCATATCTAGGTCTAGCTACTGTGTCAAGTTTAACAGAAATAATGTTAAACGTTGCAAAGGGCGGAGTACGTAACAGTGTTAAAGGTTTATCAGATGCGCTGGCGATGTCACACAAAAGAGTGACTGGTGACTTAGAAGGTATTCTTAAAAACAAGCACGGCCTAACAGCTAACGAAGCTTTTGCAGAAATGAGAAACTTTAGCATTTACGTAGACCAAGAAATGTCTCAGCTAGGAGATAGACTTACAGGCGATGCGTTGATTAACGAAACTATGCAGAACGCTAGTAACAAGTTTTTCCGTTTAAACATGCTTGACCAGTGGACTCGTTTTGTGCAGAACGTTTCTTTCCGTACAGGTAAAAACGTAATTCAAAACAACATTGAACAACTAGCTAAATACGGTGACAAAGCTTTAGATAAACGAGGAAAAGACTTAGCAGGTGAGTTAGCTGAGCTTGGAGTTGACTACACTAAAGGCGTTAAGTGGTTTAATAACGGCTCAAAACTTGATGATGTTTTTTATAAAGATACTTACCTTTCTGGTGCTGCACGTTATACTAACTCTGTAATCTTACAGCCTACAGGTCTTGCAGGCAATAAGCCCTTTTTAATGGCTAACCCTAAAACATCTATTTTGTTTCAACTATTAAGTTATCCCGCAGCCTTTAGTAACACAGTATTAAAGGGCATGGCAAAGCAAGCTATAAAATCTCCTATGCGTGGTGGCGTAGGGCGTATTGTTCCCGCAGCTTTGTTGATGACAGGCATGGCACGTTGGACAAACTACTTACGAACTAATGGACAAAGTGAAGAAAAAGACACTGATGAAATTTACTATAATGCTATAGCTCGTTGGGGCGGTAACGGACTCCTTATAGATTCTGTTAATCGTGCTAGAACCTCTGCTAAGTATACAAACAACTCTGCTTCTTATTTGACGCTTCCTTTTGGGCCACTTGCTTCAGACGCTATGAGCTTGTACCAGCAAGGCATTATACCTACGCTTGGAAACAAAGTTCCTGTGCTGTCAGGAAGCTACTTTGGTAAAAACATTCTTGGAGACTTTCAGGTTAGACAGTATCGAGCAGGGTTAAGACAAAAGCAGTCAGACCTTTCTGACGCTATTATTCCTGATTTTGAAGGTCAGTCTGTAGGTGTTGGAGCTACTCAAAGATTTAACGTAGGCGGAGTAGCTAAAGCAGTAGCAGGAACATTGATGGATGTGTTAGGCTCTAAAACTAAAGTAGCTGACGAAGCAGCCGATACATTTGTTAATCCTTTGCATGAAGCAACAGAAGGCTTAATTAAAGATTCTGAGCTTTCTAAAATGTCTCGCGTTATTGAGCAAAGCTATGCTGAAAACCTAGACCCAGAAAACATGTTAAATGGAGAAGATTTTGCTGAAGCTTTAATTGTTCATAACGTTAAAAGAAAAGATATTAGTATTGATGATGTTGACGCTATGCCAAAATTAAAAACTGCTTTAGAATCTAAAGAACTAAATGAAGCAAAAGAAAAATTTGCAGATGCTCGAAGAGAGTTGTCAGTTGATGACGACCACGCTTACGCATTAGATACAATAGCCGAACTTAGAGAAGATTTAGATTCTACAAACACAATGGCTAACTCTATAGGCTTAGCAACTAACCAGTTAAGAAATCTTTATAGACGTTTAAAAATTGACTTGACTGAAGAAGAGTTGGATAAAGTATCTAAAGCTAACTATGATGCAGACACTATTGAAAGTTTACACGATTTCTTAACGTCTCGTGTAAAAAGTAATCCTATTGTAGGTAAGTACATTTCAGAGGGCGGTGCAGAAAGAGTTTCGAGAGATGCTTTATTTAAGATTGCTGCTCGTGGAAATGTAGACTTAACAAAGTTTAAGCCGCCTAAAACCATTAATCCAGAAGAAGCTCCCGGAACTCCTCTTTCGGTAGAACAGCAAAGCGAAGCTATTGATAAGTTTTTAGAAGGCTCAAAAGTAACTATGCGTATTTTCCGAGCTAGAAAAAATTACGGAGACAAAGAGTTTTTCATGTCGTTTGCAATGCCTAGAGAGCTAGGAACTCACATGGGTAATGAAGGCGCTGCTGATAATATTAGACTTAGAGACATTATTTTTGATAACTGGAATGGCGATGAAGCTAAAGACCTTTACTTAATAAATAAAAATCAACTTACTAAAGAAGAAACTTTTGAAGTCTATAAAAAAATTATGGATAAAGCTTTAAAAGAAAACGGCTCTAAAACTAAATTTGATGATTATATTATTGAAGAAGGTGTTGTTAATATTAAAAAGCCTTTAACTTATAAAAGCACTATGACTGAAAAAGACACCGCAGAAAACGTTGCCGGTACTTGGGATGCTGTAGAAATATTTTCAACTGAAAATGGTTTAGAAGAAGTTGTTGATAATTTAAAAGCTTCTAAGGTTAAAGTGTCTGCTAAGCTTATGGACAAGCTTGCAAGCTTTGAGTCTCGGTCAATTAAAATAAGTCAAATGGAAAGTAAAGCTCCTCTTGACCAACTTGAGTACGAGTTGATGCGTATTGAATTAAACCTTGATACTCAGAACATGTTTAAAGAACTAGGCTTTGATGGTATTGCATATCAAAATAGAATTGAAAAGGGTTATATTGACGGTGATGATATTTCTTACATTGCGTTTGACCCAGAACAATTTAAAACTATAGACTCTACAGGCTTTGACCCAAAAGACAAACGACATAAATATATGTCAGGAAGCATAGCTAAAAAAATAGCTAAGGTTTTTGTACCTAAGAAACCTTCAGGACTTTATAGCCAGCTTTCAAAAGAAGCAGCTCAGCTAAGCAATAAGCCTAAATCTGGAACAGAGCTTGTCAACCGTTTAAAAAACAAGCTTGCTGTTGAAGAAGAGGTTGAGTGGACTGGTCTTGAGAAAACTTTTGCAGGACAGAAAAACGTAACTCGTGATGACATTGTTAATTACTTAGATGAAGCCGACTTTGATTTTGATGTTTATGTTGGTCGTCCAGACCCTGTTAAAAACGAAGAGTATCAACTTCGTGGAAGACCCGGAACTGCTGAAGATGACATACCTACAGATGCTGCGGAAGAACTTGGCGATGACGCTGACACTGATTTATTTCTAAATTGGTGGGAAGAGACTGACCCTGATGAGTTTAACATGGCTAACGAGCTTCTTGATTTTGGCGATGATGAATCTGCCGGTTTGTTTGACGAGCTGTTTGACATTAAGATGAAAGAGTACACAAAGAACAGCAAAGGAGATTTTGTTTCTTCTTCTATGCACCAAGAAATGTCGTTTAACGGTTTTGAGTCAGATAACTATCGTGAAATTGTATTAACACTTAAAGATAAGTTTAAAAAGATTGACACTCCTTTTCGAGATTCGCACCACGACCTTGATAACGTTATTGCACATATAAGACTTTCAGACATTGAAGCTACTAAAGGCACTCCAAAAACTTTATTGCTTGATGAAGTTCAATCAGACGCACATCAGAAGGCGGGTGGTAATAAGAAAAACTATGCGTATACAGATGATGAAGCTCAAGGAATGTCTCCTGACCAGAAAAAAATACCTATTCTTCCTTTTAAAGAAGACAAGCGTTGGGGTTTGTTAGGTCTTAAAAAAGCAATGGTCACAGCAGCAGATGAAGGCTACGACCAGATTGCATTAACTACTGGGCGTATGCAGGCTTTGCGTAACAATAAAGACTTGGAAGCTGGTGAAGGTAAAAAGTTTTTAGACTTTTACGACAAGACTTTAATAAAACTTTTGAAAAATAACTTTGCTAAAAAGTATAACTCAGAAATAAAAATGGTAGAGTATGTTAGTCAAGGTGAAAAAGTAATGCTGCCTACTATGGAAATAACCTCTGAGATGCGTGGAGACATTAACAAAGGGCTTCAGATGTTCAATGAAGGAGGCTATGTTGTTTCGTCGGGTGATACTCTTTCTGCTATTGCATCAGATAATGAAGTTAGCGTACAAGAACTTGCTGAGTTAAACAACATTAAAGATGTTAATAAAATTTATGTTGGTCAAAAACTTAAACTAGGGATGGACAATACTCCTAAAGAATCAGCAATTGTAGCTAAAGCTAATATTGTTAAGACTAAAGAGCCTGTAACTGAGGAGCAAAAGGAACAAGCAACTCGTCCTCCTTCAAGAAAAAGAACTGTTCGAGCTTTAAGAAAGAACATTGAAAATAAAAGCTCAAGTAGAACACGCAGTCAAGTAGCGGAGCAACGAAGCGGAGGCTTGTTTAATAGTCAAACGTTTAAAAACTTAGCGTCTTATATAAACCCTTTCGGTAAGGATAAAACAGAAGAAGATTATAGTCCCGAAGTTATTGCACAGTTAAAAATAGCCGCACAGAATGCTGTAAAGTCTGGACGTACTAATATTGACTATGGCGATTACAGTAAAGAGTCTAATGTTGTAGCTCAAACAGGAATGCCTCAACAACGGACTAGAGACCGCTTACTTACTAGAGCTGTTAAAGGTGAGCTAACTCCTACTGAGGAAGCAGCGTTCTCTGTAGGGGGCGCTCAGGTTGAAGTAGAAGGAGATGATGTATTTGTAACTGACATATATGACTTTGCAAAACTTAAAGACGAAGAGCGAACTACTGAAACTCGTGACCGCTACTCATACTTGAGAGACTTCATGTCTAAGATACCCGGCAATGAATTTAGAAGTAAAATTAAAATAGGTAGTAAAGAGGAGTTAGGACTATAATGGATTTTAAATACTTTAAACTAGAAGACTTTAACTGCCAAGAAACCGGCGAAAACAAAATGAACGTGGACTTTATCCACAGACTAGATGAACTTCGGGAAGCCTGCGGGTTTCCCTTCATCATCACTAGCGGCTATCGTAGCCCATCACACTCAATAGAATCACGAAAGGAGAAACCCGGAACACATGCCCAAGGTTATGCAGCAGACATTAAAACAACTGGCGGAAGTCAACGATACAAGATTATTAAACAGGCGTTCCTGCTTGGGTTTAGCGGCGTTGGAGTGGCTCGTGGTTTTATCCATGTGGACGACAGGGCTATTCACGATGGTAAAGCTCCTGTAGCTTGGTGCTACTAAGTGAGAGTGTTGCTTGCATTGTTGTTTGTTGCGTTGTCTGCAACAGCAGATAATCAACAGGACGGAAGTTTAAATACTTCTAATGTTGATTCTACTGTGTCCAGTAACAATACTACTACAGATGATTCTACATCTAATACGTACAACGGTGCAGGTGCGGGTAGTCCTATACCTGTAGGGTCTGCAATAGCCCCCTCTTATATGGCTAACGGGTCTGAAACATGCCTACAAGGTACTTCAGGTTCTATCCAGACTACTATGCTAGGATTCTCTAAAGGCTCTCACGTAGAAGATTTGAACTGTAATAGACGCAGGGATGCAAAGGTACTAAGCGACCTTGGGATGAAGGTTGCTGCAATTGCAAGGATGTGTGAAGACGTAAAAGTCTGGAGGTCTATGTTTGTCTCCGGTACACCCTGCCCTATACTCAACAACGGACAGTTGATTGTAGGTAAACGAGCCTTTTTAGTTATGAAGACGGAACCTGAGACATACATACCGGACTATGGTATAGTTGAAAAGAAGCTTACAAGCAATCAAATATGGTATAATAACCTCTTAAACATAGGAAAAACAATCAATGAAGATAGCGTTGATAATAATGGCGAGTCTGTTAGCGATAGGTTCCGTAGCTCAAGCGAATGAATTAGATGACTTGGCGCAAACCTCTGCACGAATCAGAGATAAAGTAGATACAGGTATAAAGTTAGTAGGTGCAGGCATTGCTCATTCACACATGGGTTACGTTACTGAAGACGGAACATCTCAACAGGCGATGATTGACTCTACTGAGGTTACTGCATACAATGAGGCTCTTGCAGGAATGGCTGCGTTCAGTCCCTACGGAGACGCTCAGACGTTCTTAGAAGAGCAGGCAGACAAAGAGATAGTGCTGATGAACCAAGCCGTAGACACCTTTACAGAAGCTGTGGTGGCTATCTCTACAGTCATTGAAGTTGCTGACATGGCTGAGAATGCACAGACTCCTAACGAGCAAGAAGATGTACAAGCCTTTGTAGAATCAAATTACCAAGAGCTACAGATAGGTCAGTCAGATGTCGATACGTATAACCAAAGCTTAGACAGCATCGAGACTCACGCAAACAATGCCGGTGCTTATATTGGTGTGTCGCAGAACAAAGAAGCTACACAATTTTTACAAGACGGAGCAGCCTCAAACAACTCTACATTCTTTGATGCAAGCCTTAGTTACGGCAGAGACCAACAGTGGGTTAAGGTTGATTGGATGTCAGGGAATGCTTCAGCAGTGTTTATAAACGGTACAGGCGCTTTTAACTTAGACCTTTATGTTTCTGAAGAAGATGTATTCTTTGCCGGTGAAAACTCTGAATTTTATTTCAGTAGCCCGGCAAACTATTATGAGGGGAAACGATGAGCCTAGCAGAAACAGAACTTAATATTGGTGGAACAAGCTTTAAAGGTGTATACATTGCTATACTATTAAGCTTGGCTACTACTCTTGGTGGTGGTGTTTGGACAGCTAGTTCATTGTATAGCCGTCTTACGGCGGTAGAAGCCGTAGAAATACCAAACATTAAACCACTCGAAGAAACTGTAGGCTTAATGCAACAACAACTAGAGTCTAACGATGTCTCAACACTTGCAGCAAAGTTGGCTACACTCGGTACAAACATTGAGGTTGTGGTAGAGCAGCAAGATACAATGCTTGAAATTCAAAAACAAGTATATGACCTTGAGAAAGAAGTAGAAACAATGCGAACCACTGTTAAGACTGCGGAGCTAATGACAAAAGACTTAGAAGGCTTAGACACTAAGCTTAAAACAATTGACAGAGAGATAGAAGACCTATGGAATGGAATGGACTATCTATCTAACCCGCTAAAGTAAAGGAGTATATTATGCTTGGACAACTAATAGGGCCAGTAACCAATCTTGTTGGTGGTTACTTTAAAAACAAGGCTGAAGAGAAACAAGCAAAGCATCAGGCTAAAATGTCTGTAATACAGAACGATGCTGACTGGGAATCTAAGATGGCTGATGCGTCAGCAAGCTCGTGGAAAGATGAGTTTTGGACTGTTGTGTTAGCTGTACCTGTGTTTATGGTTGGTTACGCTATTGCATTAGATGATACAGATGTTATTGAAAGAACTAAGCTAGGCTTTGAAGCCTTGTCAGGTCTTCCTGAATGGTATCAGTATCTACTCTTTATAGCTATCTCAAGTTCGTTTGGTATTCGTGGGGTAGGTAAACTTATGGAGCTTAGAAAATAATGGCAGCTAAAAAGAAATCAACAGTGAATAAGGCCGGTAACTATACTAAGCCTACTATGCGTAAGAACCTATTTAACAAAATCAAGGCGAGCACTAAGGGCGGTAAGGCCGGTCAGTGGTCAGCACGTAAGGCTCAGATGTTGGCTAAAGAATATAAAGCTAAAGGAGGAGGGTACAAATGAAAGGCGTAAAACACTATAAGAAAGATGGTACACTGCACACCGGGGGTACTCACAAGATGCCTGACGGTTCTCTACACTCAGGAAAGACACACGGCAAGACAAGTGTAAAGTTATTTCATTTAAAAGATTTATCTGACACGGCTAAGAAAAAAGCAAGGAAGAAGAAGTAATGGCCCTGAAGAAACCGCAGAAGTCTTTAAAGAAGTGGACTAAGCAGAAGTGGACAACAGCTAGTGGTAAGAAGTCTTCAGAGACTGGTGAAGTCTACGCCCCTAAAAAGACAATAGATAAGCTCAAGTCAACTGCTGCGGGTAAAAAGAAACTGGCTGCTGCTAACAAGAAGAAGCGTGAAGCTACTAAGAAAGGTAAGCAACACGCTAAACACGGATTACACAAAGGTAAGAAGCGATGAGATGTGATTATAAAAAAGGCAGTTCAGTTAAAAAGAAGGATTCAAGATTAACTAAAGCAGGAGTATCAGGCTATAACAAACCAAAGCGAACACCTAACCACCCGAAGAAGAGCCATGTGGTTGTGGCAAAAGAGGGCGACAAAATCAAAACAATTCGCTATGGGGAGCAGGGTGCAAAGACAGCAGGCAAACCAAAGGCGGGTGAGTCGGCTAAGATGAAGGCAAAGCGTAAAAGCTTTAAAGCCCGCCATGGGAAGAACATTGCTAAAGGCAAAATGTCTGCCGCATATTGGGCTGATAAATCCAAGTGGTAAGTTAGGTTACAGTCTGACTAATTACATTTAGTTCATTTTCAATATGGTTGTGTAGTGGTTCAAGCTTAGCTTTAGATTCTCTAATGATTGTACGCACAACCGACAACTCTCTACCGCTAAACAACTCATGTAGTTTATCTTCGGGGAGACCACCCAGTTCCGTTAGGATGGCCCCCGAAGAAGTTACAATGACTTTAAAAGATATTAAATTAGCTTCCTTTGCTCTCATGTATATCTCCTATACTATTTCGCAAGCACCGCCGGTACACGCTAATTCCTGTGAGCCGGTTGTGTTATCTTCTTGTTCAAAGTATTGTAGGTCAGTCCAGTTAATATCTTTGGGCATAGACTCTAGCAATGCTTTGTACTCTTCAGGTGTAATATCTTCGTAGGGTGCTTGTTGATACGTATGCTCACTTACCGGCAACAAACTAATACCACTACACAAGTCAAAGTTATCCCATATCCACTGTGCTACCTGAAGGAACTCAGAGTCTGTATAGTAAACAGTGATGCTTGGCTTATGCTCACACCAACTATTCTGATACATCTTCCACAACTCTAACTGGTGCATTGCTCCTACGTCACTTACCGTTACGCTTGTCTCCGGTGCTTTAACCGGGAAGCTAAACACTGACGAAGACTCTGACATCACATCATCTTCTACTGGGAATCCTGCTGCTCCCATGAAGACTGCAAGCGGGTCTTTCTTGTCCGAACGTACTCGGCGAATGTAATGCTTAGAGAACCGAGGATGGATGCCACTAGCACTATCGACAAGTTGAGAAACAGTACCGCTTGGCTTAACAGCAGTAACAGCCGTAGACTGATTGATACCAAGTTTCTTAGCCCATTTCTTGTTCGTTGCAATAGCGACATCTCTTACGCTCTCCAGTAGTGCTTCTGTTTCAGGGTTGTTAGGTGTAGCCAGTAACGCATTGTCCATGATGCCAGTCATGCTAACACCCAACAAAGCTTCTTCTTCTGTGTTCTTCTTCCAGATGTTACGAAGGTATCTGAAGTCAGTAAGCGTAGCTTGTAACGTGCCAATGATGGCGGCTACTTCTGCTTTAGCTTTCAAGGTTTCTTCTGTGTCGTTCTCTCGAACTACAATCTCTGAAAGGTTACAGAACTGATTGCTTCGTAGAATGATTTCACTGCATGGGTTAGTGCCGAAGTCATACGTTGGGTCTCTACGACCATTACGTGCTGCAATCTTCTGTGCTGCAACTCGACTGAACAAACCACGCTCACCAGACTTTGATTCATACAACGTCTGCATCTCATTCAAGAAGGCTTGGAAGTCTGGCTTCTCTGTGTAAGCTACGCTGTTGTTAGCTAAACGTCTGTGTCCATCGTTCTCCCACCATGCACCAGACTTAGCTTTAGCCATACGACCATCACTCAAGTTGGACAAGCTGATGAGTGCTGAACGTCTAACACCACCTACAACTACAATGTCAGCAACCTTACACACTACATCGTGACACTCAATAGATGTTAGCTTACGACCCTCTGCTTTGCGGAACACATCAACACAGAAGTGGAACAAGTCATCGAGTGGTTGTGGCCCTGAAGCTCTACCGCCAAACGTCTCTAGTCTTTCACCTGCACCTCGAACACCTGACATATCCCACTTAGGAATCTTACCGGCATACAACATTGCAATCAACTCACGGAATGCTGAGGCCCATCCAACCTTGCTGTCACCCACTACAATGGTTGTGTCAGTCTTGTGGAAAGACTCTGCAACTACAGGCAGCTTGGTAATGAAGTTACGTTCAACACTAAACCCTACACCAGTACCACACATCAAAACATACATCAGCTCGTCAAAGCTTCGGGGCGAGTCGATGGCTAGGTAGCTACAGTTAAAGCCTGCTACGTTGTCCTTGTCTAGTGCTACACCAGCAGTCATCAAGCATCTCATGCTCGGCATAACCTCTAGGTCATGGATGGCGTTGTATAGTTTTCCGGCCACTTTGCTGTCAATCTGTCCACGGTTTGTCCAGAAATCTACGTAACGTTGTACTGTCTCTGCCCATGTTTCTCGGCGGCCTTCTTCTCTCATCCATCGTGCATATCGGCTTTTGTGTATAAACTGTTGGTACTTGTCCATCTTTACTTCTCCAATTCTTCGTGTGTGTTTGTAGCTATTTCCCAACATTCTTTGTAAAAGTCTTTAATGTCTTGCCGGTTTTCCCAACATACCACAAGCGGTACATAGATGGGAGAGATAATAAAAAAGCCAAGGCTCTTTAGTCGTAAAATATTATTTGGTGTCATCATGCTTCAGTCTCCGTATACACATTGCCAATAGAAATAGTAAAGAATGGAATCTGTAGTATCAACCCGCTGAATGGCATCGTGTCTAGCTCTTCGTCTTTCAGTGTCCATACTGGGCGGCTGTCAACACTCTCGATGTCCAAGCCAATACCAAACCGTAGCTCAATACTCCAGAGCATACCCCATAAATATCCTGTCATCTTCTTTCCTTTTTATTTGTTTTCGTTGCGCCTTCGCTTTCGAAGACCTCGTTTCTTTCTTGAATTTTTTCTTGCGGTCAAACCTATCACGCCTTTCTTCTTTCCTGTCTTCCATCATAGCCAACCTAAATTCTTTGCGTTGCTTACAATAATCATAAAGCATGTGAAGATATGGACAACCCACCAGAAGGTTCGGATGATAGCAACCATGTTGGCTTGCCTGTCTGTTTCTCCAACCTTCTCACCTAATGACTTTGCCCATATCCTCCACCACTTCATCCGCCCAAAGCTCCTACTAGCTTCTGTAAGTACCACTGAGCTTTCTGAACGTC
>Ga0180120_10000965_pt1 | contig 14712 bp, 19 predicted proteins | sample CPBDNA_3_FD_129677 | JGI IMG/M metagenome (GOLD analysis project Ga0180120, IMG submission 129677) | Freshwater to marine salinity gradient microbial communities from Chesapeake Bay, USA - CPBay_Spr_31_0.2_DNA (version 2) (version 2) | ecosystem: Environmental > Aquatic > Marine > Coastal ... | reverse complement strand
TGCTTTTGCACACGGTCGCGAAATTCCGCGTTTTGTAACATTCGGGGTTCGCGCTAGGCGTTTTCGTAACAATTCGCTAGGGTTTGTAACATGAAAACTGAATTGGTGAAGATTGCGTCGCTGAAGCCGGACAAAGACAATGCGCGTCGTCATGGGGAACGGTCGATTGCGTCGATCGCGGAATCGTTGCGTGCGTTCGGTCAGCAGAAACCGATTGTGGTGACGTCGAAAAATGTTGTGGTTGCCGGGAACGGAACGCTTGAAGCGGCCAAGTCGTTGGGTTGGACGGAATTGGCGGTTGTGTATCTGCCGGATGGTTGGTCGAAGAAACAGATTCAACAATTCGCGATTGCGGATAATCGCACCGCTGATTTGTCGGATTGGGATGTTGACCAGTTGGTTTCCCAATTGAATGCGTTCGATGCTGATGCGACGGTTGCTGTTGGGTTCACGGAAGACGAAATCAAAGATTTGTTGGAATTCCGTGATCGACCGTTCGTGACCGTCCGTGCCAACGTTGACGATCTAATCCCGCATCCAAAGAATTATCAAACACACCCGGATGACCAATTGGATCAGATTATTGCGTCGATTGAACAAAACGGTTTTTATCGGAACATCGTGATTGCGGATGACAACACAATTTTGGCTGGTCATGGTGTGGTGTTGGCGGTGAAAAAGATGGGACGGAAACGTGTCCCGGTGATCCAATTGCCGATCGATTCGAACAGCCCGCAGGCGCTGAAGATTATCGTTTCGGATAATGAAATGAGCAACATGGCAGATGTTGACGATCGTGCGTTGACGGACATGTTGAAAAACATTTTGAGTGAATCCGAAACCGGCTTGGATGGAACGGGGTTCAATCCCGAACAGGTGAGTTTGTTGGCTATGGTGACGCGGTTCGAACATGAAATCGCTGACAAGCAAGCCGCAGCCGAATGGATCGGCATGGAAGATTTCGAACCACAAGCGGATGTGACCGATTTGATCATCCATTTTCGGAACGCCAAAGATCGTGAAGAATTCGTGAACCGATTTGACATCGGCATCGCGGAACGCAACCGGAAGAATTGGTCGGCTTGGTGGCCTGATACCGGGAAAGATGATGTTTCATCGTTGAAAGTCGTGGCGGATGACTGACCGGAAACCACGGTATCCGATCTATGTCCCGTCGAAGGGACGATGGGAAACACCGTTGACGGCTAAGTTTCTGCATGCTGATGGTGTGGATTTCAAATTGGTCGTCGAACCATCCCAAGCGGATTTGTATCGCGAACATGTTCCGTTCGCAGAATTGTTGATTTTGCCGGAAGACAACATGGGTGCGATTGGTTCCCGAAAATGGTCAATGGAACACAGCATCAAAAATGGGCATGCCCGACATTGGAGCATCGACGACAACATCAAAAAAACATTGAAATTGCACAAAGGCAAACGCATCCCCTGCAACGCGAATATTGCATTGGCCGCAGTCGAAGAATTCACGGATCGGTACACAAACATCGGCGTATCCGGTTTGAATTACGACACGTTCGTCACAGATCGTCCACCAGCACCATTCAATTTGAACGGCAAAGTATATTCCGCATCGTTGGTCAATAATCAGACACCACACGGTTGGCGTTTGTCCCACAACGAAGACACGGATTTGTGTTTGCAGATGTTGGCAAATGGATACACAACGGTTTGTTTCAATGTGTACATGATTCAGAAAGTGCGCACCATGACAATCAAAGGTGGAAACACCGATGACCTATATCGTGGCGATGGTAGGCTAAAAATGGCGCGAATGTTGGAACGGCAATGGCCGCATGTTGTGACTACAGATCGACGCTACGATCGACCACAACATGTGGTCAGCCACAATTGGCGTCGTTTCGACACACCATTGATTCGTCGGGATGATATTGATTGGGATGCCATCGAACAACGCAAACCCAAAGTGCGGTTGACGCAAGTTGCCGATGAAATCAAATCTGAAAGATTGCGGAACATGTTGGAGGATCAGAAATGACCACGCGTGGACGACCGCCGAAACCGATTGAACAAAAACGGATGTTGGGCAATCCGGGGAAACGACCGTTGCCATCTGAATCGCAGATTCAAGTATTACCAGCCGCCGATGAAATCCCTGTGCCAGATCGACCATTGGGGAAACCCGGTCGGGAATTGTGGGATCGGGTTTGGGAATCCGGTGCGTCATGGATTTCACCACACACGGATGTTGAATTGTTGTTGATTACATGCGAATTGGTTGACGAACGGTGGCAGTTGCGCGCTAAGGTTTTGCAAGATGACGACCCGCGTATGCGTCGCCAATTGAATGATTTGACACGGTTGATCATCGGCAATCTGTCGTTGTTGGGTTTCACACCGACTGACCGTTCCCGTTTGGGTGTCGCCGAAGTCAAGGCGCAATCCAAATTGGAAGAATTGATTGCCCGTCGTGATGCGCACAGATAGTTGGCCGCCTAGATGGTTGACGCCGGTTCCGGAAGAAGCGATCGAACGCGGTCGTGTCATGGAACCGGTCGCCGAATTCATTGAATCGTATGGAATCATCACCAAAGATTCCGTCGCCGGCAAATCCGGTTCACCGTTGGTGTTGCGTCCGTGGCAGAAAAGTTTGGTCGAACACCTGTTCGCATCGGACGAAGATGGATTGCGTCACCGTGTTTCATTGGTTGGGATGCCTCGAAAATCAGGGAAATCGGCGCTGGGTTCGGTGTTGGCGTTGTATTCGCTTATTTTAGGGCCGCGTGGTGGCGAAGTGTATAGCGTTGCGGCTGAAAAAGAACAGGCGCGAATCGTGTTCAAAGATGCGCAACGTGTCATTGAAGCGTCACCGGAATTGTCGTCGTTGATGACGTTGTACCGGGATGCGGTCGAATTCAAAGCGTTCGGTTCCGTCTATCGGGTTTTGTCCGCTGAAGCGTATTCCAAAGAAGGGTTGAATCCGCATTTCGTTTTGTTCGACGAATTGCATGCGCAACCGAACCGTGAATTGTTCGATGTCATGTCGTTGGCTATGGGTGCCCGTGGAAAACAAGCAACGTTGGTCGCCATCACAACCGCTGGAGTGAAAGCCGACAATTCCGGAAAAGATTCAATCGCGTATTCGCTGTACCAATACGGTCAGAAAATTGCCCGTGAAGAAGTCACCGACGATCCCAGTTTTTTCATGGCGTGGTGGGAATCATCCGGCGATCACCGGTTGGAATCCACATGGCGTGAAGCGAATCCCGGTTTCGGCGATCTGTCCGATCCATCCGATTTCGTGTCCGCCGTGAAACGAACACCCGAATCAGAATTCCGAACCAAACGATGCAACCAATTTGTGTCGTCTAGGGACACTTGGCTGCCTGATGGGGTTTGGGAAAAATGCGGTGGCGATTTCGAAATATCTGCGGACGACGATTTCGTGTTGGGGTTCGATGGTTCGTTTTCCAATGACACGACCGTCATCGTCGGTGCGACCATCCCCAAAACGGATGATGATCCCGTCCGGTTGTTCATGGTCAAAGCATGGGAACGCGATTTCGAAAAAGATGACGAATCGTGGCGTGTGGACATCGCCGATGTCGAACAAACCATCATGGAATTCTGCAAACGGTATCCACGCGTCAAAGAAATCGCTTGCGACCCGTTCCGTTGGCAACGATCGATGCAAGTGTTGGAAGAAGCCGGATTGCCGATTGTCGAGTATCCCAGCACATCACCTAGACGGATGGTGCCAGCCTGTGCAAAATTTTTTGATGCCGTGGTTGAAGGCAAATTGATTCACGACAACGACCCATTGTTGTCCCGCCATGTTGACAACGCCGTCGTCAAAGTCGATCACCTGGGGCCGCGAATCGTCAAAGACAAAAAATCTAGTCCACGAAAAATCGATGGCGCTGTAGCCGCCGTCGTCGCCGTCGACCGTGCTACTGTGGCTAGAATAGATGAAGTAATACCACAATTTTTTGGATGAAAATGATTTCAACAATCTTGCAGATGGTAGGCGCACTAGCAATCACGGTCGGTGCGACGTTGATTGCGGTTCCAATCGGTTTGATTGTTGGGGGATGTTTCGCCATTGTCATCGGTATCGCGATCGGGCGATAAGTCTGGCTTATCGGAATAGGACAATCAATGGTTTTCGACAGATTTTTTGAACAGCGTGCCATCAGTTATCAAACGGTGTTCGAATCCGGTGATGACATTGCGTTCGGCAATCTGTCATCCACGAACATCAATGCTGACACGGTGTTTCAGGTCAACGCCGTTTTTTCTGCCATTTCGCTAATCAGCGACACCATTTCAACATTGCCGTTGGATTGTTTTCGTCGCGATGGGGAAACCCGTGTGCCGTTCCGACCACGTCCGGCATGGGTTGATCAACCCGACGTCGATGTTCCCAAAGCCGCATTCTATTCTGCGGTGATTACATCGTTGCTGTTGGATGGGAACGCATTCATCCGTGTGTTCGCTAACCGTCGCGGTGAGGTTGTGAATCTGACCGTGTTGAATCCGATGACCGTGACGATCAACCGGAACGGGCTTGGCCGCTTGCAATTCAAAGTCGAAGGCGAAGACAAGATGTTGACCGCTGAAGACATTGTGTTCATCCCCGATGTTGTACAACCCGGCAACGTGCGCGGTGTTTCCCGTGTCAAAGCGCTGAAAGAAAATTTCGGCTTAGCAATGGCGTTGGAGAATTTCGCTAGCACCTTTTTCGGCTCTGGCACGAACATGAACGGTGTCATTGAGTTCCCAGGCAATCTGACGGCGGAACAGGCACAAAATCTGGCAAACGGATTTGACAGTCGTCACCGTGGATGGCGCAAGGGGCACCGCACCGGTGTTTTGTCCGGTGGCGCACAGTTCAAACCAACGCAGATCGATCCGGAAAAATCGCAAGCGCTTGAAGCGCGACGCTTGGCGGTCGAAGATGTTGCCCGTGCATTCAATGTTCCACCGCACCTGTTGGGTTTGCCCGGAACAAATTCATACGCATCCGTCGAGCAAACGAACTTGGCTTGGGTAACTCACGGACTGCGTCCCATCATCAGCAAAATCGAAGATGCGTTGTCACCGTTGTTGTCACGATCACCGAACGGCGAATTCGCGTTTCTGCGTTTCAACGTCGACGGTTTGCTAAGGGCAGACATCCAAGCCCGAATGTCAGCGTATTCGACTGGGTTGCAATCCGGTTTTCTGACGATCAACGATGTTCGCCGGTTGGAAGATTTGCAACCGATGGAAGACACATCGGCGGACATGGTAAGGGTACCCTTAGCAAATGTTGATCTGAATGAATCGCATGTCCGCGCACAAGCGGAACGCGTCCGTATGGCATCGGCACTTGTGTTGGCTGGTTATGATCCGGCAAACGTTTTGGCCGCTTTGGATTTGCCGGAAATCCCGCACACCGGATTGCCATCATCACAGTTGCAACCAATCAGCCAGATCGATCCGAACGATCCCGAATCCGTCTACGAGGTGGAATGATGCCAATCGTCAGTCGAAATGTAACGTGTTCCGATACAACCGCACAAAGAATTGTTGGTGCGGACAACATGCCACACAACGTGGTCATCCATAACGCCACAAAATCTTCCAACGAATACATCTACATTGGCGGTGCATCTGCCACGGCGGGAACCGCTGATGGAATGCACATCGATCCCGGTCAGACAATCTATTTGGATTTAGGTGTCAACGATGAAGTGTGGGCAACATCTGATCCCGATGGTTTGGTCGTTCAGGTGATGGACATCCGAAAGGAGGACTAGTGCCGTATTTCATTACCGATCAACACCCGGATTGTGACAATTGGGCTGTGGTCAAAGAATCAGGCGAACTGTTGGCGTGCCACGCATCACAGGATTCGGCTGTTGAACAAATGGTTGCCGTGTCGATTGCTGAAGACATGGAACCTGGCGGAACATATGAAGGCACGTTCCGGGCAATGCCAGACGAATTGGAAATCGGTGATTTTGTTCGGTGGCGTTCATCCGGCGGAACGGCACGCGGTCGTGTCGAACGAATCGTCCGTGACGGGGAAATCAACGTTCCCGATGCTGATTTCATTATCAACGGAACACCCGACGATCCAGCCGCATTGATCCGTGTGTACACAGAAACCGATGACGGTTGGGAACCGACCGAACGAATGGTTGGTCACCGGTTTTCAACATTGACGAAGATTGACGCGTTGCGGTCGAACGAATTCCGTCAAGTGAATCTTGCACCGCCGGCATACATGCGAGCCGCAGCCCGACGCGGTTTGGCGTTTGTCGAAGACGGTTTCGGCGGGGACGGTTTGGAAGATCGAACCATCCGCGAAGCCCGTGCAATGGCAAACGGAAGTGTCACAGCAGACAAATGGGTTCGGTTGCGTGCATGGATTGCCCGTCATCTAGTCGATCTTGACGCACCGGACGCGCAACCCGACGCCGATGGGTTCCCGTCACCCGGTGTTGTGGCTCATTTGCTATGGGGTTCAGGTCCCGGAAAAGCGGGTGCGCGTCGTGCAATGGAATATGCTGATGGCGTTGTTGCTAGACTAGAAGCAGAAAACGAAGGCAGATCGAAAGGTGCTGTGGTGCGGAAAATTGAACATCGGACGAATCCGGTGGATTACGAATTGCGCGAAACCGAAGACGGCATGGTTTTCGAAGGCTACGCGGCCATTTTCAATTCGGATTCCGAACCGTTGCCATTCCGGGAACGCATCGCACCCGGTGCATTCATCCGTTCGTTGAAATCACGCAATGACATCAAGTTGTTGTGGAACCATGACACCGGTGGAGTTTTGGGATCGACGCGAGCGAACACATTGTCGTTGGTCGAAGATGATCGCGGATTGAAAGTCACCGCATCATTGCCCAACACAACGACAGGTCGCGACGCGGCCGAACTGTTACGACGCGGTGATGTCGATGCCATGTCGTTTGGCTTTTCTGTCCCCAAAGGTGGCGACGAATGGAATACCGATGGCACCGAACGGACATTGAATGAAATCCGTTTGCACGAAGTGTCGATCGTGGCGTTCCCCGCTTACACGGCAACGGCGGGTACGGCAACCGTTCGTGGTTTGGACAAGATTGCGAAACGTGCTGGTGTGGATGCGGACGCGTTGGCGGATGCATTGATGCGGCTTGAATTGGGTGAAGAAATCACGACCGATGACCGCATGGTGTTGGAAAAGGTTTTGGACGACCATGCACCCAAAGATTCAACGGCGACAGAAACCGATCTGGTGGATGGGTTGTCGATGTTGGCGTTGAAGAAAAAGAAATTGCAATTGTTGAAAGGTTTCTAATGGCAACGCACGAACAAATCAAACAAACCATTTTGCGAGTCGCCGGCAACCCGGTTAGCGGTGTTGTCAAAGATTTAGCGGATGAATGGGCACGGCAGATTGTGGAATTGGACAATCCACCGGTTCAACGTTCCAAAGAAAAACGCGTGATGGAATCATCCGAAATCCGCTAAAGAAAAATCCCCCAGCCGATTGACTGGGGGATTTCTCTGTGTGCGGTTACAGCACGGGCATCATGTTGTTGATTTCGTCGTTCCAGATTTTCTGAATGTAGTCCTGAGCCTGTGTGCCCAGTCGGACGATGCGGTCGTCGTTGTCCATTGTGAAAATGTCGTTCACGATGCCGTCGTAGATTCCGTCGATGATTGCGTGGAAATCTGCGTGTCCGCCGTTTTCGCGTCGGATGTGACCGCCAACCCACGTCGCCAGTTCGTGCGGAACCATGTTCATGGTGACGGGACGTTCTTTAGCGATGACATCCAACACCATGCGCGTGTTTGCCATGTGTGTGTAGTTGATTGATTTTTCCATTTTGGGTTTCCCTTCGTTGTGTTTGATTAGATGCATTCGACGCAGACAATCATGTCGCCACCATCGGTCGGGTATGACGCGTTGGCGGCTCCACATTCGTCGCATGTTGGGCGATAGATCACGGATTCGATGTTTTGCATTTTGGGTTTCCCTTCTGTGTTGATATGACTATGGTATATCAATATCCCATTGTGTGCAATATTGCATCAAAATCAATTCGGCGGCCAAAACCAAAATCCCCAGTCAGACAACCCAAAAATCTGACCGGGGATTCACCTGGAAGAAAGGCATGAACCTACCGAAACAAACTGTACCACAATCGACCGACAACGATGGGCTACCATTGAACCATCGGAATTGTGAGTCAACCTCTGCCGATCGAAGCCGTTGAGCGTGACCGCCACGGGAACCATTGAACACACAAACAAGGAGAAACAACAGTGAGTGGATTCATCCGCACACAGCAGGAACTCCGCGCAAATCTGACTGAGCAAATCCGCGATGTAATCGAGGGTGCCGAGTCCGAGGGACGTGGATTAGATTCCGCTGAATTGGAAAAGATCGACCGCATCGAAGCCGACATCCGTCGGGCAGATGAAACGATCACCGTTGCCCAGCGCAACGAAGAAAGAAAAGCCGACGTCGCCGAGGCAACCCGCGATTTCGTACCTGCAGCCGAAACCGCCAGCGGTTCAGCGGACATTTTCCGTTCGTTGGCTCGTGGCGAAATGCGTTCGCACACCTTTGAGAAGCGTGCCACTTTGGTGCCTTCGGTCAACACCGTACCGGTCGACTTCCTTGACCGCGTGTTCGGTATTGCCCGACTCGTAGGTCCCATGCTGGACGTGTCCGAAGTCATCACCCGGTCATCCGGCAATGATCTTCGAATCCCGACGTACACAGCGTATTCAACGGCCGCGCAGTATGACGCAGGTTCGGCAATCGCAGACAGCGAACCGACCTTCAGTTCAATTCTGCTGTCCCCGAAGAAGCAGGGCTTCATCGTCAAAATCGCTAACGAGTTGCTCGAAGACAGCGGTTTTGACATTGAAAGCGTCATCGCCGAACAAGCCGGTAACGCAATCGGATTCCGGATCAACGATTTGGCAACCGTGGGAACCGGAACGTCGGAAACTGAGGGTATCGTTGTAGCCGCCGGTTCGGGTGTGACCGCCGGAACCACGAACGCTATCAGCGCAGACGAACTGATTGAACTGGCTTACAGCCTTGATGGTTCAGCCCGTCGTCTGCCCGGTGTTGGCTTCATGGCGAACACTTCGACCGTCGGATTCATCCGCCGTTTGAAGGACAACGATGGTCGGTACATCTACGATCCAATCGTTTCTGGTGAAGATCGTCTGCTTGGTTACCCGATCTTCGAAAACCCGGCAATGGCGGGAATCGCCACCGGGAACAAGGCAGTCGTTTTCGGACATCTGCCGTCGTACAAGATCGTGACCACCGGGCTCGAGGTAGCAACGTCGACTGACGCCTATTTCGCGAACGATGTGACCGCGTACCGCTTCACTTACCGCATGGATGGCAAACTGACCCATGCATCACATGTGAAGTACCTCGCATTGGCTTAGCCGATCGAATCGGAAATCCCCTGGGGTCGTAGGTTGCCCTGGGGGATTTTCGTTTTTCTTGGTACGCTGGTGCCATGCCAACCTACGAAAAAATCAACGGCGGAATCTTGCTTGCAACTAACACGCCTGGAACGTCTACGGGCTACGGTGTGCAAGCAAAATTCTTGGTCGACATGTTCACCCGCCACGGAATCAAAACCGGTGTCGCATCGAATTTCGGTTTGGAAGGATTCCGGGGAAAGATGACGACACCATTTGGTTCGTATCTGCACTACCCGAAAGGGTACAAACCGTATTCCGATGACGTCATCCCAATCTGGTATGACGAATTCAAAGGGCTGCACCCAAAAATCAAAACCGTCCTGATGACGTTGTATGACACCTGGGTGTTCAACGATTTGGTTTTCGATGATCCGATTTGGTCGTATGTGCCGTTGGATCATGTGACGTTGCCACCGGGTGTCGCCAAATTCTTGGGTCGCGACAATGTGAATCCGATCACGATGTCACCGCATGGGAAACGTCAATTGGATCAAGCCGGTATCGACAATGTGTATATACCGCACGTCGTGGATTCGACCGTGTTCAAACCGACGCACAAAATCAACGGGATGGCGACACGCAAATTCATGGATGTTCCGGACGACGCATTTTTGGTGTCAATGGTTTCCGCAAACAAGGCGAACAAGTTGGTTCACCGGAAGGCATTGGCGGAACAATTGATGGCGTTTTCGATGTTCCAAAAGAAGTTCCCGAATTCGTATTTGTATTTGCACATGGAATCGTCGTCGGTGTTTGGCGGTTTCACGTTGGCACCGTTGTTGGAATCGTTGAAATTGTCACCGGACAATGTGATGGTGGCGGATTCGAATACGTTGCGGACGGGATACCCGAATGAAACGTTGGCCGCTTTGTATACTGCGTCGGATGTGTTGATGTGTGCATCGTATGGGGAAGGCTTCGGCGTCCCCATCATCGAATCACAAGCGTGTGGCACACCGGTGATCACATCGAATTGGTCAGCCACACAGGATTTGGCATCGGAATCGTCATGGTTGGTGGATGGTCAACCGTTTTGGGATGCGGCTCAATTGGCGTACTACCAAATCCCGTTCATCAATTCGATTGTGAACGCGTTGGAAATGGCGCATGACGCAGATCGTGGCGTCGATCAAACATCGATTGATTTCGCAAAACAGTTCGGTCACGAATTGGTGTGGCAGACGGATTGGATGCCGTTGTTGAAAAAGGTGTTCGCATGATGTTGGAAGATTTGTCGAACATCCATGCCGGTGAAACGATTTGGGTGTTCGGTTCCGGTTCGTCTGTCGATTTTCTTGATCCAGGTTTTTTCGATGACAAAATCGTGGTGTCAACGAATTTGGTTGCCGAACAATTCCCGTTGAAAAATTTCTATTTGTTCACGCATTACCATCCGGCGGCCAAGCGTCAATTGACCAACCCAGGTTTGATTCACGCGGTCACACATGATGTGTGTTCGACACGTTGGTCATCATCGTATGACTACGGTGAAGGGGAATGGTGTTTCGGCAACCCGCCACCGGAAAATGTAATCATCAATTATTTGTCACGAACGGAACCGCCGGGTTCAACATTCAATCCGTGGGAACATGGCGTCATCGACACAATTTTGTTTGGTTCATCATCGATTCATGGATCAATGCATTTGGCGGCTTACATGGGTGCGAAAAATATTGTGTTGGTTGGTGCCGATTGTGGAACGATCGACGGTATAAATCGAATTTATGGTTACCCGGCAGGTCACACACCGTGGCAGTTGTACAACAATCATTTGGTGGCGATGAAAAAATGGTTGACCGAGTTGTACAACGTCAATGTGTATTCGTTGAATCCGTTCGTGAATTTCAATCTTGAAGGGCACACGTTCAAGGGTGTTTGATGCTTGAAAATCTAATCGTCCCGGTATTGAACCGGTATGACTTGTTGCAACGGATGTTGTCATCAATCGATTACCCAATCAACCATGTCGTCATCATCGACAACGGTTCCGCATACCGTGACCACACACCGCATCTGACCATGCCCGAAAATATAGTACAAGTGACATATTTGCCCATGCCGTCCAATTTGGGTGTTGCCGAATCATGGAATTTGGGAATCAAATTGTTGCCACACGATCGACGATGGTTCATCGTGTCAAACGATGTGTGGTTCGATCCGGGCACAATCGAAAAATTCGAAAACACACCGGATGACGTTTTCGGCAAAGCGGCCAACGCACCGTCATGGCATACGTTCATCATCCCCGACAACATTGTCCACACCGTCGGATTGTTTGATTCCAATCTGTACCCAGCCTATTTCGAAGACAACGACTACGAACGACGCATGGCACACCACGGTTTCACGCCACAACCCATCGCACACGTCAACCACGAAAACAGTTCCACCATCAAATCCGATCCGGAATTGAACCGCCACAACAACGAAACGTTCCAACGCAACCGGAAATACTACGATCAGAAAATGGCGAACAACGACATCACGGCGGGTGTGTACAATCTGCAAACCCGTCGCGCAAATGAATGGTTGCGGAACCGCTAAACTATTGGGGGAAAGGTTTCATCAATGGCAATCACGAATGGCTACGCATCACTCGCAGATGTGAAAGCGGCTTTGCGCATCACGGACAACGTCGACGACTCGTTGTTGGAAATCGCAATCGAATCTGCGTCACGCGAAATCGACGGATATTGTGAACGCGTTTTCTACAATGCGGGAACCGCGACACGGGAATATGTTCCGACAGATTCGTTTCTGACCGACATCGACGACGTCCGTTCAGTCACGGCAATCAAAACGGACACAACCGGGGACGGCACATTCGACACGACTTGGGCTGCCGGTGATTACCAACTGGAACCGGTGAACGGATTTGTCGGTGGAATCGAAACACCATTCACACGCATTCGCGCCATCGGCGATTATTTGTTCCCCGTCTACGATGTGAAAAACGTGAACGCCTACCAAGCATCAGTTCAAGTCACCGGACAATTCGGATTCGCCACGGTTCCCGTCGCCGTCAAACAAGCATGCATTCTGTATTCGTTGCGTCAATTCAAACGCTACGATGCACCATTGGGTATTGCCGGGTTCGGTGATTTCGGTGTCATGCGAGTGTCACGGATCGATCCCGACATCGAAGCATTGTTGTCGCCGTTCCGTCGGGTGCAATTCGCATGACGATTCAAAACATGCGCACCGGGTTGGCGAACAATCTGTCAACCATTTCGGGGTTGCGCACATCGGTTGATGTCCCGGATCAAATCAATGTGCCAATGGCGGTCATATCGTTGACCAGCATCACCTACGACCAAGCGTTTGCCGGCGGGATGACGGAATACAATTTCACGGTCACCGCGTTTGTTGGTCGCGCATCGGAACGAACCGCGCAACGCAAATTGGATGGTTACGCATTCACCGACGCCAACGGTTTCAAAGAAGCAATCGAATCTGATCGAACATTGAATGGTTCCGCATTCGATTGTCGTGTGACGGATATGAGCAACGTGTCTGCTGTATCATTAGGTGAAGTCGAATATTTGACTTGTGATTTCCGAGTCACCGTGATCGCAAACTAAGGAGAAAAGAAGTGGCAAAGTTTGTCGCAACTGATTACAACATAACAATCAATGCTTCGGATTTTTCGAGTTCGTTGGCCGCGGTCACGCTCGACATCACCGCCGAGGAGCAAGAAACAACCGCCTTTGGTTCGGCATGGCGTAAGCGCATCGCCGGTTTGAAGGATGCATCTGTGACACTTGACTTCCACCAGGATTTCGCATCGGGTTCCGTTGACGAAACGCTGTGGTCGAATCTTGGCGGAACGGTTGCAATCGTCATCAAGCCAACCAACGCGACTGTGACGGCATCCAACCCGTCTTATACGTTCAACGCTTTGGTCACACAGACACAGCCTGTGGCGTCCTCTGTAGGCGATCTGGCAACCATGTCGGTCACCTGGCCTGTTGACGGCGAAGTCACACGCGGTACCGCATAATCCGCTAGGATTACAACATGAATTTCAACCTACACATCATGTTCCGTGACGGCACCACAAAAGATGTCGTCGGGATTGCGGCTGACATTGTTGCATTCGAAACCAAGTTCGATCTGTCGATGGCGCGTTTGGAAAAAGAAGTGCGGATGACGCATTTGTTTTTCTTAGCGTGGCACGTCGAAAAACGAACCGGTGGAACCAACGACGAATTTGAAAAGTGGCTTGAAACCGTTGACATGGTTCAGGCAGCCGAACCAAAAAAATAGTTGGGCTGGGCGACCAGTCAATCCATTGGTTGATTGCAACCATTGCGGTGGAAACAGGGTTGTCGCCAACCGAATTGATGAATCTTGAACCACGCATGTTGTGGACGATTCAACGGTACATGGTGGCGCGTGCGCAGAAGGAACAGCAACAACACCGCCGGCGCTAAAATGGAAGTGATCGGAGCGTGCAAATGGTGACCAGAATTTTCGGGAATGATCCCGTCATTTCCATCGACATTGAATCGTCGAAGATCGACCGCATGAAAAAAGAATTGATCAACATCGATCAGAAGGTGCGACGTCGTCTGTCACGCGATTTGCGATCCGATTTGCAACCAATCGCACAGGACATCAACAAAGCGGTTCCGGGCAAAGCGCCGTTGTCTGGTATGACGCCACGTTGGGGACGGACGAACTACAACATCCGAACATTCCCGAAGGGTCGTCCCGGTCGTGCGATTGCGACGATTGACATTGCCGGGGATTCCGCACCGATGAACAAATTGTTAGCCATCACGGAACGTGCCGGTTCACGGTCACGCGGTTTCACACCGACCGGAAAATCGATGATCAATTCATTGAACGAACGGTATCCCATGAGCGGTTCCGGTGGACGTTTTGTGTGGAAGGCGTGGATGAAGTTCCGTCCCCGCGCAACCGGAACGGCGATTGGTATTTTGCAACGATTCATTGACGAAACCAACCGACAGGTGAAACCGTAATGGCACTTAAGCCGATCGTCTTACCGATCACATACAAGTCCGATCCGAAGGGTTTGCGCACCGCGCAACAACAACTGACCGGGTTGGTTTCCGGTATTGGCAAAGCCGTCGCCGGTGCCACAGCCGCCGTTGCCGGAATCGGTGCCATATCAATCAAAGCGTTTGCTGATTTTGATTCCGCGATGAATCAATCCATCGCCATCATGGGTGATGTATCGGATTCGATGCGGACGGACATGGCGGATGCGGC
>Ga0180120_10000964_pt1 | contig 14715 bp, 16 predicted proteins | sample CPBDNA_3_FD_129677 | JGI IMG/M metagenome (GOLD analysis project Ga0180120, IMG submission 129677) | Freshwater to marine salinity gradient microbial communities from Chesapeake Bay, USA - CPBay_Spr_31_0.2_DNA (version 2) (version 2) | ecosystem: Environmental > Aquatic > Marine > Coastal ... | reverse complement strand
TAGCAAACTATTATTACTTAGCGTTAGGGCTTTCACATTACATCGCTTATTTAGGTCAGTTGATATGTGCTCTGCAATAGCGCATGAGCCGCCGTTACCTACAATAAATACTCGCTTACCAATCCCAATATGCTTCTGATATTCATGTCGCCATATGTTGGTAACTTTTCTTATCGTATCTCTATCATTACCATCCTCTATATGCCGTAGTCTATCCGCAATATCTTTATAAAAACTTTTATTTTCGCCCTTCGGGGGCCAATCATTATTATGTTCTGCTTGTCTTCCTTTTTCTACCATGATAATTGCTCCATGTTAATAACAACCCTGCTTCCGTACTTGTCTATAATAAAAGGTAATTCTTGATAACCCCCTAACGCATCCTTAAGCTTCTTTTTATCAGTTGCCCAGAACAAAAAGAAGCCGCCGCCGCCAGCACCTATAAGCTTACCACTCGAAGCGTCACCAATGGTTGTGGCTACATCATGCATTTTATCTAATTCTGTACTACTAACATTACCAGCAAACCTTTTCTTTAACTCCCAATTTTCTTTTAAGGCAATAGGAATAGCATCAATATCTTTATATACCAAGTGCGCAACTAAGTCATCAGCCAACTCAACATTACTATGCATATTCTGAATAACTTCTTCATCACTTATAAGGTTCTCAGTTTGAGTAGCCAGTATATCTTTTGACTCTCTTGTTATTCCTGTGTAAAATAAATGTAAATGATCAGAGATGTCTCTTATCTCTTGGTCATAAAAACCAAAATCATTTATTATTTTTTCTTTACTACTAAACCCCATATGATTAAACCCACCAAAAGCTGCAGCATATTGATCTTGTATTCCAATAGGCTTACCACATTTTTCTATTTCTATATAACACGCTTGTTCTGCCAGATCCTCTTTACTAGTATGCCTGCCATCCAAAGTATGCAAAGCCAATAAAAGACCAACAAGGAAAGAACTGCTACTTCCCAATCCAGTTCCCTTTGTAGGTATGTCAGCCCAGTTGATAATTTCCAATCCATAATCTACATTCATAAACTTAAGAGTTTCACGGATAAAGTCATGTTGTATATCATCAATATGTTTTACATCTACGACTTCGTTCTCAGAATACTTTAGATATATTTTATCATCAAACCTCTTTTTGACCAATACATACACATACTTGTTTATTGTAGCAGATACACAAGTGGCTGGGTGTTTCATGTAGTACGAAGCCATGTCACTTCCGCCGCCGGCAAAAGTAATTCTTAAAGGGGTCTTAGTTAATATCATATCTTTTTTACAATAATCTACTTATTAGGGTGTCCAACTTGTCTTCAATCCGATCTAACCTTTTACATATACTAATATAATCAATATCTTTTGGTTTGTCAAGCTTTATTCCACTTACATCACAATATTTATCCTCTATAAGAGTTCTGTAAATTTTTTCACCATCTCTCTCATAGATGTATTTATTTTCTTTTATGTCTATTTTTTTAGCTTCTATTCTTTCACGCATTGCCTTGTTAACTCTAATCGTCATCTCTCATCTCCCACAAACCTTTAACAGTTTCTTCTACACCATCATCAAAACTTATCTTAGGTACCCAATTAAGATGTTCTTTAGCCTTATCTATATTGACCAAAGTTTGTCGTGCCTCATTAGGCTGGTCATCTTTATAGATAATTTTACCCGAAGCATTGGGATAATAGTTTTGACATGACTTATATACATGCTCCCATACTTGATTAATAGAAAAGTTTTCGCCGCTGCCGCCATTAAATGTATGTGAATTTCTTTTATCCTGCCTGTTATTCAAGGCCGCCAAATGAAGGTCAGTCAAATCATCAATATGCAAAAAGTCCCGGCGTTTTGAACCATCACCATAAATGATACAATCTTCACCATTAAACATCCGACTAGCAAAAGATCCAACAACTGGAGGAATATCTCTTTGCAAGTTCATTGAAGGGCCATAAATATTTGTATAACGAAACAGAGTTGTGCCTATGTTATTTGTTTTACCGAAACTTCTTACAAACTGAGAAGCTGCCATTTTTGTAATAGCATAATATCCCATAGGAGTCATGGTGTTTGGTGCCATCCATTCTGTTGTGGGAAACATATCTTGTTGTAAAAAGCTATCATACTCAGCCGAAGTATCGGAAAAATAAAAATGAGTGGCCAAGCTTTTCTTAGCCAACTTCAACATATTCAAAGTACCTTTTATGTTTATGTCAATAGCTTCTTCAATATTGTCTCTTACGTAATACAATTCCCCTCGGGCCGCAAGGTGGAAAACAGCATCGTAACTTTCTCCGGTACCTTCCCAATCTCTAATATCAGCCTTTTGAAAATTAAATCCACTTGGATGAGTGATCAAGTCTTTTATATTTTCCATAAAACCGCAAGACATATTGTCTAAACCTGTGACATGATGTCCTTCATTTAGTAATCTCTTAGCAAGATGACTCGCCAAAAAACCCGCTACACCTGTTACCAAAATTTTCATAATAATTCCTTATAAATCCCTAACTGATTTGTGGCTATTTTTTCAGGTACGCAATGCTCTTGCCAGTTCTTAATACATTTTTCACTTAAATTAAAGTAATCAACTTCTTTTTTTATAAATTTATCCATAATCCTTGCATATTCATCAACATCATCTTTCATCACTATAAAACCACAATCTTGAATAACTTCTATGTGACCATTAAAAGGGTGGCCATAATGACTTATTACAGGTTTGCCATGAGCAAATGCTTCCCACACATTTTGTGGACTACACTCACCATCTTTTCTAGAATGAGCCAGAACATCTATAGTGTTATAGAACTCACTTATTCTTACTTCTGAAGTAATGCGTTCAACAAACTTAACACTTTTAATATTAAGACGCTCAATATCGCGGCGTGATGATTCAGATGGGTTAACAATAACGAAGTAAGTATTGCTATTTGCAATTTTTGAGTATGCCTCAATATTGATTGGGTCATATATATTCTCATCATCTCTACCTATTCTTCCAAAGACTAAAGCATCTTTTGGAATATCTAATTCTTCTCTGAGATCATCGGAAGTCGCGGGGGGATTAACTGGTATGCCTATGACATGATGACCCTCAGCTCCGGCTTTCGCAGCTTGCCATTGAATATGCTTAGACACATAAATAACTTTACTAATACCTATAGTATCATCTTGATTACCAAATGTAGAAGTAGATACAAAATGTTCCGTACTTTCCTTTACAGCCTTAGTGAAAGGAAACTCTGGAATTCCTGCAGAGTACCTGTGAACAATAAAAGGTTTCTTATCTTTTGTTATATCTATAAACTCACTTTCACTCTTGTATGGCAACATTCTGTTACCTAGTATTTTTTTAAAAAATTCTTCTCTTGCTAAGTCACCATCAGATTTATAAGCTAGGTAATGTTCAAATGTGCTATCTTTAACAAAATAACCCATATTTGTTTGAACCATCTTTTCTGTACCGCCTAGTGTCAAATCATTTAGGTGATGGATAATCACTGGCTTATTGATGCTCCGCTCAATAGTAACGCCCTTATAACTTATTCTATTATACATTATGATCTCATAAAGGCTTCTATTATACTACCCGCTGAAACATTATGTTGTTTCATATACATTCTCTTTTCCCCATTATCGTGAAGATGACCAAAGGCATATTTTTCTGTGTACCTATAACGAGGATGGCCATCTCTTTGCATTCTGTGCCATAACTCATCAAGATCACCTAATCTATGCAACGCATTAAGTATCCACTCTTCAACATTATGAAAACCTAATTGTGTGCCTTCATATTCTTTTTGTAAAAATTCTACTTCCCTACGAGCTGGATAAACTTCTGCTGAAATAGGTAGTAACTTCTGTAAAAAATCTTTTTTAAATAACATTAGATCTGTTAATGGCATATCGTGAGATTGATGGTATCCAGAACTAAAAGGTTTTCCGCTATCAATAAACTCATCAATAAGCGTTTTATATCTATCCTCAGAAAAGAAATAACCATCAAAGTTAGTAAGGACTATAATGTCTCTATATCCCTCTAATGCAAAATTAAGGCCTACATTAATTGCATCCAAGGCTCCATAGGCATATCCTTTATTGTCCTCTATTTTTATAAAAGTATTCTCTCCTACACCAGAAGGTACTTTATCTAAATCTCCATTATAAACAACTGTTAACCATAAGTCTTTACCATTAGGAAAATTGTGTCTTATTATCTCTCTGTTAAACATCAAATCTATATGTTGATTATATCCAATACAAATGTGATGTACATTTTTAAGATCAACCATTCTATGCCCCTATGCGTCTATAAAAATTTAAACTATCTTCCGGTGTACCATCTATGTTTTTCTCTATAAAATGTTTAGCCCTACTCTTAATAGCGTTTGCAAGATTTTCGTCCATTTTAATATCAGTTAACATATGAACAATATATGGTTTGGTTTCCTCCAAAATATAAAATAACTCAGGTATGCTTCCGAACTTAATCATATTGTTCTCACCCATTAACTTAATAAAATCTTCTTCTTTTGTCAAGTCAACATGAGCAGGTACCGCAAGAGTATAATGAAAATTAACCTTATCATTTATTAAGTACTTCATACGCTCCTCTACAACCCTTGTCTTTTCATCATCAGACAAACTCTCGACACACTGCATCAAAAGTTTACTGCCAATTTTCAAATTTATTTTTTCCTTAGCATTAGTGGCTGCAATTTTATATTGATCATGTTCTCTTTTTAGTCCTCTTTGTTGACGCGCATAACTTTTTCTATGAACAATATGCTGACCAACTATTGCATTAGGATTATTTGCCCCTACAATTCGTTCATGGGTACGGCCTGAGTACCTGCAATTTCTTTTGTATAGTCGTTGTTGGTAGTCGGGATAGTTAATCCAGTTAAAGTGTGATAACTGCCAACCGTTTTGTTCTACCATATCTTGAGTAAGTCCATCAACAATATTTATGCGTGGGACACTAACACAATCAATACCTTCATTTTCTGCGGTTAGAATATGCCACGGTAGTTGATTCCAAAAAAGATGTTCATATTGTTCATCTGCATCAATTAAAATACACCATTCTTGAGTAGTTGCATCTAGAGCAAAATTCTTTTGAATTTCAAAATTGTCTTCCCACTTTTTCTCAAGTAAACAAATATCTTTATGGTTTTTTAAAATCTCTAATGTACCATCTGTTGATCCGCCATCAACAACAACAAAATCTTCTGTAACATAGGGAGACACATTTTCCAATGTATCCTTAATACAATCTGCGTCATCTAATGTAATCATAGCTATAGAGTACTTGTTGTCTGGTCTTTTTTTATGGCCGGTAAGAAAATTAAATACATCAATAATTTTTTGCGCTGATTGAGGTTCTTGATCTACACAATCAGTTTCCACATACAAATTATCCCACATAGGCGATGGCCCTTCAGGAACATGAACCGGCAAAAAGAAATGATTTTTTAAATAAACGCAAACTGTAGGCAGTCCAGCGCGCGCAGCTATGGCCCATTCCCATGAGTTTGTTGTTATACACCCATTAGAGTTATTGATTACCAAAATAGTATCTTCAATAGACCTATCAGAGAAATCTAAAAACTGTAGGTTTTTCTTTTTGCATTGTTCTGGCAAATCTTGAAGATCTTTTTTCAAGCCGATAAAAATTGGAACAAAGTTTTCTTCACGCAATTTCTCAATAAGATAAACCCATTTTTCAGTAGTCCAAAATCTATTGTGTTCTACATCATGCTCAAAGCCTTCTGGATTTCCCTCAGTAGTAAAGGGTTTTATAACTACTGTTTTACTATTCGCAAATCCATAAAAGTTTTCTAATAGGTCTGGTGTTGATGAAGTGTTATAAGAATAAGGAAAAGCCATATCATAACTTAGAAAACTTGGTTTTTCATTATTAAAAATCTCTTTACAAAATGACCATGTTTCATATAGGTCACCGCGAGTCTCTTTAACATATGCCTTTTTTATAAACTCTTCCATCTTATCATGTTGATTAATCCAAGCGTAATTCTTAATGATCAAAGCTAATTCGCCTTGTCGCTCGATCATCTCTTTCATTAGTCTTGGGCTTCCTCCAAACCCACCCAGAAGGAAGACAACAGTGTGGTTAGGGTACTTCTCCTTAACTGCTGGCAAGCGGCTCAAATGGGATACTATGTCTCCTAAACCACAAAGAGCATTTATAAAAAAAATAGGTTGATCACCCTTAACAGTTTCTAAAAAACTTTTTGCCATACTTATTCCTCGTCTTCGTCATCAAACATACTTTTTAGAATATCTTCTTTAGTATGAAATGTTTCGCCAGTTTTTATACTTTTATATATTTTTTTCACTGCAGCGTTACCACTGAAATATACCGCCAGCTCTTCTTCTGTTTTACTATCAGCCCATTTTTCAAACTTAACATGCAGTTCTTCCAGTGACTCTTTAGTGTACTCTGCCATAAAGTTTAAAAGAAGGCGCTGAACTAAAAGCCACTTTTCGTCACTTTCATTAAAATCACTAGGATTGGTCATTTTCTTTCTCAGCTAATATTTTAGCCGCCCTGTCTCTGGCTTCTTGCTTGTTACCACCATCATAAGAATAAGCGTGACCTTCTTCTAACAGAACATCACACGCATCTCTGTCATCATCAAGAATAATGCTACCCAAGACTCTTCCATACTTTCCAAGCTCATGGCTTTGTAGCATAAACTTGTTACCATTTGCCGCTAGCAATTCAATCAAACGAGCCTTAGCTGCCAATCCTTTTTCTTTTTCGGCTAAATCTCTGGTACGTGATTCCCACGTATCAATGCCATACAACCTAATGCGCTTCTTTACGAACACATCAAAACCAATATCTATCTCGGCGTCCAGTGTATCACCATCGACCACTCTAACTACTTTTGCACTGTATTCAAACATATTATTATTCCTCGCTATTAATTCCAACTACTCTTTTCATAATATACCAAACAATAAAGCTTGCTGTAAAAACAAACGCACCGATAATACCAACTCCTTGTATCTGAGCCAACACACTTGCCTCTGGTTTAAAAATACCTACCGCTAGTGTACCCCAAATACCAGGCATCAAGTGAACAGAAAGCGCGCCCACAGGATCATCCACTCTGACCCTATCAAATAAAGGTACAGAGAAAAACATAATAATACCGCCAATAGCGCCAATTAAAACAGCCAATTCCAAAGAGGGATAATCGGGCCCGGCCGTAATAGCAACCAACCCAGCTAAGGCTCCATTCAACATCATTGGTAAATTAATACTCTTCTTAATCATAGAAGATAGGAACAACGCCATCAAAGATCCAGCAACAGCAGCGATATGAGTATTAGCAAAAACATTAGCAATAGCATCTATATCTGTTTTAGTAGCCATCGCTAACTGGCTCCCACCGTTAAACCCAAACCATCCTAACCACAAAATAAATGTGCCTATAGTTGCTGCAGTTAAATTGGATGGTTGAAAATCCCATGTGTTCACTGAGTTATCATCGTTATATCTTCCTCGTCTTGAACCCAACAAAATAGCGCCAGCTAAAGCTGCCCATCCGCCAACCGAATGAACAATAGTTGAACCTGCAAAATCTGAAAAACCAAGCTCTGAAAGAAATCCACCACCCCATGTCCAACTTCCCTGTATTGGATAAATAATCAAAGATAACACAGCCACCACGACCATAAAAGGCCAAAACTTGGCGCGCTCTGCAATAGTTCCAGAAATAATAGAAGCGGCTGTTGCAACAAAAACAAGTTGAAAAAACATATCAGCTGCTGATGAATGACCAATGCCTGTAAAATCACCATACATTATACTGTAACCACCGAAAGCAAAAAAGATTGCACTTACACAATACAACCCTACATTCTTTTTAAGAATCTCTACTGCTTTTGAAGCTCTTACTAAGCCGCATTCCAACATTGAAAAACCAGCAGCCATCCAAAAAACTAATGCTCCCGAAAACAACAGCAAAAAAGTACTCAAAATATACTGAATATCTAGCATAACCTATTTAAACCTTTCTAATCTTATCTATAATTTTTGTAGATGATATACCCTCTAACATTGGCCCAGTGAGCACCTTGCCCCCATAACTTTCAATGTATTCTTCTCCCACTATTCTATCTGCTTCCGCACAAGATTTCTTTGAATAGTTACCACCCTTTACCAAAATCTGAGGCTTTATTTTTTCTATAACTGGTAGAACGCTTTTAGTATCAAATAAAACAATATAATCAATCCATCTTATTGCACCTAAAATAGCGACCCTATTGTCTTGATCCATTATAGGTCGATCATTGCCCTTTAGCTCCTTAATAGATGAGTCAGTATTTACACCAACCACAACTGGGCAACAATAATTATTAACATTAGATCTACTTACACTATGACAAAACTCAAATAGTTTAATATGTCCTTTATGAATTATATCAAAGCAGCCGTTAGTGAACGTGCCGCCATGGCCATGAAAATCATCAATATGAAAAACCTTATCATATAAAGACATTGTATTTAATTATCAACCATCACTCTATCATAAAGTTCACGGCAGGTGATGTCAATACCTTGATCAATACTAACTTGATGTACGCCTAAGTACTTATGCATCTTTTGACAATTCGCACATCTTCTCTTCACAAGATTAGGATCATGCGAATCATAAACAACATTTATTTCTTTTTTACCTATTAGTTTTGACATCCTATCAGATATCAATTCAAAAAGATTTATGACAGAGGTTTGGAATCCAGTGCCGACATTAATAAACATATTTTTACATTCATCATTCTCTAGAGCCGCAACATTAGCTCTACCTATGTCTGCACCAAAAATCATGTCCATTGTTTGATATCCATCACCATAGATAGTAATCTCTTCACCCTTAACTATACTACGAATCCACTTAGGTACAATCTGTGTGTATACATTGGATAGACTTTGACGAGGCCCATATACATTAAAGTATCTTAACCCAACAATATCCAAACCCTCTTCCATAAAAGACTTAGCTATGTACTCTGTAGCTATTTTTGTAGTGCCATATAATAGCTTACAATCATCAAAAGGATAATCTTCTTTTGTAGGAGTTAGTTTAGGTGTACCATATACCGAAGCAGAAGAACTATATACTACCTTCTTTGCTCCGAACTCTAAAGATAACTCAAATATTAAAGCACTACCATAAACATTCACGTTCACGCTACGGGATTTGCTTTTGTTGCTATCCAAAGTAAGATAAGAGGCGCAATGAAAAACATAATTAGGTTTATATTTTTCAAATGTCTCTCTCATCAAGTTGGTGTTGGTAATATCTACTAACGCAGGGACAAGAGAAATATTCTTGCCATCAATAATAGAGAGGGATTCTTTTAGGTTATCTATACTACCATTGTAAAGACTATCTACACAAATTATTTGTATATTGTCTTTGGTCTTACAAAGTTCCTCTACAATATATGAGCCTATGTGCCCGTGCGAACCAGTTACTAGATAAACATCACCATCAACATAGTGCTGATCAGCCGTAATAAAATGATCAACCATTAGTGATTCACTCTTTCATAATCCCACATCGCCATCTTTGGGTCCATCCTATCCTCATCTGTACCATCATATTTGGTGGTAATGTGATAGATAAGAATAGCAGGCTCATTAGTATAATTGTAGCACCCATGCCACAAACCAGTTGGGACATACAACGCGCCATCATTAGCATTTCTTTCACTCAAATAATGCCATTGGATTTGTGGATCATCCTTTGACCAAGACCATAACTCATTATCCTCTCGGAGTTTCTCCCAATCAGATGCTGCATCTGAGTGTGCCTCATCAATCGCCACAACTTCTTCATCTCTATATAGTGACGCATCGTAACCAAAATTAGGTAAATTACACATACCAACTTTTAATGAACCCTTCACTACGATTTGATAATCGGCTTGATGTCTATGCCGATGCCATAATGCAGCTGCTCCTGGCTCTATAACAGAGATGTTTATATCTCCCTTACCAATTTCGGGAAAAATATCACAATAACGAATACCTCTGTCGTCCATGTGAAATCGACCCCAACTCATATCTTTAGCTGCTTGTGCCATTAGTCATCTCGCTTCTTTGGATATTCATTTGGATCTACCCCTAGCTCCTCAAAAATCTTTGTGGAGTACGGAAAATATGGATCGAAAATTTGAACATCCTTTTTATGTTCTTTGGTTTCTATTCTGCTCAATGCTCTCTCTTCATCTGCCAACCAATCAAGTGCATTAATTGCCTTATCATCAACGAAAACATCTACACCACCTGGCTTTAACCCCACAATCAACTGATCATAAGGAATACCAAAGTCATCTAATTGTTTTGCTGTAAACTCTCGCCAATCTGTTTTACTTCCCGAGCCACGAGCAGTCATAATAATAATATGGTCACCGCGGTCCTTATACTTCCTCACCTTCTCAATTGCCTCTGGAATAGGAGTAGAGTTTTTATAATCACTACCGGTAGTATTCACAAGCGTGTTATCGAGATCCAGCACCCATCGCGTCATTTATTTTCTCCTGTTTTAATTCTACTTGTTATAATAAAAAAAACAGATTAAATAAACTCTTTGTGCTTAATGAGTCCAGAAACTTTTTTCTTAGCATCAAATAGAATATCTTTAAACATTTGTTTGTCTTCTTCTGTTTTCAATTTGCCATGTTCCTCATACAAATACCAAACCATCTTGTTGGATTCATGTGGTTTACATAGTTGAGTACAAAACTTAAAACATTCTACATCATCTATTTGGTGCATTACTGCTTGACGAGCCTGTAGATCATTCCAAATAGTATAAAAACTTTTATCATGCAAAGAGCCATAACTATATTGTTTATACCCTCGTTGATTAGGGCAAACATAAACATGGCCGTCAGCACCAATACATGGTTGTATCTGAGAACCTAAACACTTCTTATAGTGCCTACCTAAAAGTTCTGGATCTTCACCTAAATCAGTAACTTTATAACCGTTCATTTGAAACTTGTCGCCCAATATATTTTTAGCTTCTTCAACTAAAGGCTCAACCTTTTCATTCCAAAAGTCAACATCCCTTTGAACGCCCTCTTCTCTTTCCCTATTTACAATCTCTGGTTTGAATTGACAATAATCTAAATCAAAGTCTTTAAACGCATTCGCATAGTCTACTATCTCTTTATAAGTGTCTGGAGTAATAACCATTCCTACACCAATGTCTATTTTCTTGCCATGTTCATTGTTGGTATCTATCAACTTCGTAAGATTCTGCCGCATCTTATTCCAATCTTGGCCGCGGCCAGGCCTTCTAATATGGTTATAAGTTTCTGCTGTACCAGCATCTACGGATATCCTAACCCAAGTCATATTCTTAACAAGGGTTTCAAACAAATCAAACTTGTCTAACAAGGCTCCATTAGTAAACATACCCATAGGAATATTATTACTTCCCATATATTGAATGGCACCTTTAAGATGTGGGTTTAAGGTAGGTTCGCCACCACCAGTCCAGTTGACTGCCTTCACTCCCATGTCCACCAGATCCTCACAGGTACTCATCAACATCTCTTTAGACATGATAGACCTATCGAATGTTTCAAGATCCTTGGACTCAGGCAGGTGGATGTAGGAGGATATACAAAAGTAACATCCGTGGTTGCAGGCATTACTAGGATCAATCTCTACTAACACTGGAGCCGTATTCTTGGTTTCCAAAAACTCCATTACATTTTCTATGTTAGCAATTACCTTAGCTTGTGGATTGAAAATATTTGTGCCAGTATCTATATACTCTTGTATTTTTTCTAACATTAGATTCTGCCTATTTGCTTTAGATATTTTTCTAAATCTTCACGCAAGTACGGAATAGTGTCATCTCTATTATCTTGAAACGTATCTTCTAATTTTGTTGGATTAAGCGGCGCCCATAATGGTCTTTGTAGGTTAGTGTAAAACTCATCGCTTTCTATTGAATAAATGTTTTCAAATTCCCCTATTAACGATGCCATTTCTTGAGCCGCTTCAAACCAAGTGACATCACCTCTATTAGCTAAGTGGTATGTGCCATAAACGCCTTCTCTTTCCTTTTGGATCATCTTGACTATCCACTTTGCTGCTGTTGGTGTATAAGTTAGATTAACTATTTGATCATTGACACAAAAAACTTTGCCATTTTTGTCAAGGTTTTCTAAAATAATACTTGGAAAACATTTTCCATTTTTTGCTCTACTACCCTGCGCCGAAAATAATCCACTTACTCTAATGTTGTAAAATTTTTCACAAGTAGTACTAACAATCATTTCGCCAGCGTATTTTAAAATACCATATAGATTAACTGGATTTGGGTTATCGGTCTCATTGTAATGCTCTAAAGACCTAAAACCTTCATCAGGCATACGTCTACCATCAAAAACATAATTAGTAGAAAAGTTAATAAGCGTAGTGTTATGTTTGTTGCAGAGATTAGAAATGATATGTAGGGAAGTGACATTAATATCAGCAGCTAATTTCGGATTTTCATTTATTTGTTCAACTACATGATAAGAAGCTCCTTGAACCCAAATATCTGGATCAATAGAGTCAAATGTATGCTTTACTTTTTCAACATCTGTTACGTCCAACTCTTCTTTGGTGAAAGCAAAGATTTCATAATTACAATTTGGCCCAAACGAAAGCTCCGTAATCAGATCGGAAACCAATTGTCCTTTTGCGCCAGTGACTACTATCTTCTTCATTCGGTTAAACTCCCCCAAAGTTTGAGATCTTTTAATCTCCTATTAATAATAATGTCAACCATCTCTACTAAATCATTGCGCTTTTTATTGACTATACTTACTCTATCTGCTGCTTCTAGTCTGGTTTGATCATTATTATTCTTATCTCTCCTGATGTCCTCTAAATCCCAAAGCTCTTTATGGCGACCGTAAAGTTTATAAATTACTTCAATAATATTGTCATCATAAATTTCGGCAATGTTCTTATCATAATTTTTATGTTTAGCAAAAAACCCTGGGCGCTCGCCATTAGCAATATCAATAATCATTTTGCCGATTTCCTTAATGAGATGCCCATCTTGTTTATTTAAGTCGGTCTTAACATCTTGTTCAATAACTTCTCTTAGCTTCTCTTTTCTTACTTGGTTAATAATGAATAGGTCTAGCAAATATCCGACAGTCATTTTATCCCTTTCTACATTTCCAAAAAATCATTTCTTCTTCGTTGTTTTCCCACTCTCCATATTCTTCTGCGATTAATCCATTTTCACTTAATAGTTTCTTTAAGCCGGCGGTAGTGAAAAGAGTAATATGTTCTCCGTTTCCAACTGGGGGATATCCTCTGGGATCTTGGATAAACTTCTCACTATCAATAATTACAGAATTTAGATAACAAGTACCTTCTTTCTTCAATACTTTATTAATATTTTTAATGACTTCTTTTGGTGACCCTACATAACTAATTACATCACTCATTAGTACTACGTCATATTTATCCTCTTCTTCTATAACTCCACTAATGTCTTTTACAACTAATTTATCAGTAATATCCTCAAACACTTCTTTGCCACGATCAATTGACATTCTATTAATGTCGTACCCAACTACCTCAGAGAATCCTTTGCTATTCATACCATTGACGAAGATACCCATATTACATCCAGCGTCTAAGATCTTTGGTGACTCTGGATTACCGTTCCAAGATTCTTTTATATCATTATGAATAGCTTCAAAATTATTATTCCAAATATCATCTTTTTGATCTTCATAAACCATAGAAATATTAATTCTCTGATCGGGATGATATGCTGGATTTTCGCGATGGAAGCTACCGTCTTCATCTTTATAATAAGCAAATCCAGGAATTTTATCTTTTTGTGAAATAGATCCCGATATGTTCATTGAAAACTTACGGCCATTATAGGTAGAAAATAATTTACTAATAGCGTCCGTAACATGAGACACTTCTACATTATCTAATCCGCTTGAAGGATCTTCTTCAAACAATGGAACGAAAGTCAACCCTTGTTGAGTAAGGTTAAAAAATTGACGATGTTTGATTCCATAACCACCATTACTTGGATCTTCCACATAAATAATGTCATCTCTATTGGGGTTACTTAGGTAGGTAAGGGCTGCTCCGTTTATAGCCACACAAGGCCGATTAAAACTACGAGCAATGTGCATCGGTCCATTATCAGCTCCAATGTAAAACTCACAATTAGATATTAGGTTAACAAGTTTATTTAGATCACAGCGATGATAAGTCTTATCTGTTCTATCGGTTACCTCATATCCTGTTTCGTACACCTCATAACCCATACTTCTTACATGATCTATCACCTCAGCGTATTTTTCAATGGGCCATGTTTTACCAGGCCATCCGCTACCATCTGCACCTACGACCACATATTTTTTATCAGTAATTATCTTTTCTTCGTCACAAACTAATTGAGGATGCTTGTCCTCAGTATTGTCGAACTCTACACCAGCCACCCTACTATAGGCATCAACAAACTGACAATTCAATCTGCTTTCATATGACAAATCTAAATCTATCTTAAACTGTTCGGGCTTATCATGTAGTGCGTCCCTAACCACTAACTCTTCATCAATTAACTCAACCTTATCAGGCTTGTTCTTGAAGTACTCTACAAT
>Ga0180120_10000962_pt1 | contig 14733 bp, 17 predicted proteins | sample CPBDNA_3_FD_129677 | JGI IMG/M metagenome (GOLD analysis project Ga0180120, IMG submission 129677) | Freshwater to marine salinity gradient microbial communities from Chesapeake Bay, USA - CPBay_Spr_31_0.2_DNA (version 2) (version 2) | ecosystem: Environmental > Aquatic > Marine > Coastal ... | reverse complement strand
TATTATGAAGATCAAGATTTATTTGACCAGTGGTCGCACCATTATGGTCCGCGACGTGAAGAATTTTATTCATACCGCCCATCCTAATGGAGCAATTGACTCATATGAGATTTCATACTATAAATGGTCGTGTATCTTGAAGCGATTTGCCAATGATCATCTGCCATTCTTCTCCTTCAGCAAACCAATCCTAATCGATATGACTCATATCATAGCAATCGAACGAATGTGATCACTATAAAGGTTCCTTGCCATTGACTTTTCCTATTATTTATGTTATGAGAAGTGTATGAAAAGTTTTTACACATCAGTAGCCAGATATCGTAACTTTATCCTGTACCGAGGCTATGACTCAAACGGTCAACGAGTCATGCGGAAGGTTAAATATAAGCCGACAATATACAGGCCAACCAACTCCCCAAGCCCAATCAAAACTCTTGAAGGGGTTTCGGTAGCGCCGGTCATGTTCGACTCAATGAGCGCTTGTCGAAAGTTTATCCATACCCACGAGGATATTCAGGGGTTCGACTATTACGGTAACATTCACTATCCGACTGCATTCATTGGTGAACAGTTTCCCGGTGACATCAAGCCTGATATGGATAAGATCAATATTCTCTCATTCGACATTGAGAATGCCCGAGCGCCCGATGGTAACTATTCTCCCCCTCTGCAAGCCGAGGGTGAGGTCACACTTATCACCGCCAAGTCGAATAGGTCGCCACTGGTGCATGTTTGGGGTGTAAAGGTATACGACCCCTCCAAAGCTGTTATCGACAACGTAGACCCCTCTAATATCCGCTACCATCATTGCGATGATGAGATCGATTTGTTGTCCAGATTTCTAACATATCTGAACGCACCAAGCACAATGCCTGACGCTGTGACCGGATACAATATCAAGCTCTATGATATCCCCTATCTATACACCAGAATAACCAAACTGATGGGTGAGGATCGAGCCAAGTTGCTCTCCCCATGGAAAGTGGTAATGGAAAGAACCACAACCAATAAGATCACTCAGAAGGACGAGACATACTATGAGCTGGTTGGTTTGCCTCAAATCGATTTCATGGAAGCTTTTATCAAATTCGGACTGAAATATAACAAGCTCGAAAATAACAAACTGAAGACGGTCGCCAATGAAATTCTGGGAAGATCGAAGGTCGATTTCTCGGAACACAAAGACCTAGACGAACTATATGAAAAGGACTATCAGAAGTTCGTCGATTATGGTATCACCGACACGGTTCTGATTGAGGACATGGAAGAGGCTTCTGGGTTGATTGCTCTAGCCATGCTCATTGCCTATAAGGCTGGTGCTAACTATACCGATGCCTTCGGTACAATTCGAGTATGGACTTCAATGATCGAACGGTTTCTGTGGAAGAAGGGTATTGTTCCTCCTGCCATGAGTTTTGAAAATGAGAAGGTCAAGTATGCCGGTGGTTATGTCAAGGAACCTGTTCCGGGATTATATGAATGGGTATGTTCGTTCGACTTGGCATCAATGTATCCAAATCTGACCATTCAATATAACATTTCCCCAGACACGATACAACCAACAATGATCACTGGTATGTCTGTCGAGTCCTGTCTCGATGGGACTGCTCCCTCTGTTCCAATGGAGTATTCGGTCGCTGTCAACGGCAGCATGTATTCCAAAGACCATCAGGGGTTCATTCCTGAACTGCTTCAGGCAATGTTCGACGAACGAAAGATGTACAAGGGCCTGATGCTAGATGCAGAGAAGGAAGTCGAACACCTGAAGACATTAGGACAAGACCCCAACGCTTCAAAAAAGATGGCCGTTCTGAACAATAATATTCAGATGGCCCTCAAAATCCTACTGAACTCTGTCTATGGTGCTATGGGTAATGTGTTTTTCCGATGGTATGATCTTCGCATGGCCGAGGGTATCACCCTATCAGGTCAGTATGCCATTAAGACGGCTGAACGTGCTGTCAATAGATATCTGAACAAATTGCTGGGAACTGACGAGAGCTATATTATTGCCATTGATACTGACTCTGTGTACGTCCACATGGAAGCTATCATTGAGAAGGTCAATCCGGATGATCCTATCGAATTCCTTAACACCTTCTGCAAGCATATTGAAAAGCGCATCAAGGCAGCTTACGTTGACATGTTCAATAAGATGAACGCCTACAAGCCACGTATGGATATGGATCGAGAAGTTATTGCCAATCGCGGTATATGGACCGCAAAGAAACGATACGTGCTTAATGTTTATGATAATGAGGGAGTTCGATACAAAGAGCCGAAACTTAAGATTTTGGGTCTGGAAGTTGTGAAGTCTTCAACTCCTCAGGTCTGTCGGGACAAGTTGCGAGATACCATTCAGCTTATTATGACAACGACCGAACCAGAACTTCAGAAGTTTGTGGCTGACTTTAGGCTAGAATATCAGAAGCTCCCTCCTGAGGACATTGCCCAACCGAGAAGAGTATCCAATGTCGCAAAGTGGGCACTAGGTGATAAGGGACTCCCCATGCATGTGAGGGCCGCATTGGTTTATAATGACAGGTTGGTTAGGCTGAAACAGGACAAAAAATATGTGACTATCACCAATGGCGATCATATGAAATATATATTCCTCCAACTTCCAAACCCAACGTATAATAATGTTATCGGAATGTCGGACGAACTGCCTAAAGAGTTTGATCTTAATGATTATATCGACTATGATATGAACTTCGAAAAGACGTATCTGGCACCACTACAACCGTTGCTAGATGCCGCTGGATGGCATGCGACCAAGACATTTAGTCTTGACGACTTCGCTAATTAGTGGTATGGTGTAAGTTAACCTTGAGGAAGAATTATGATTATTTATTTGGACACTCTTCCATATAGCAGGGTCGCTATCCATAATCAGTTGGATTATGATGTCATGTCAATCGACCCAACAGTGCTTGTTGATGGAGAGACGACATTCAATCATATCTTTGATGCTATTGTGGGTCGAACCGAACCATTCAAGATCGAGGCCATTGTTGGTGTCGGCCTTGGTGGATATTTTGCCCTATGGGTGGCGAGCGTACTGCGGGTTCCGGTCATCACATTTGATCACCACACCAAGTGCCCCGGTGGGCCTCTCATTGACCATGTTGATGACATCATGCCAAGCTACATTCCATGTGAAACCGTTGAGGAGTGCAGTCTGTATACCATGACTGACTTTAGTCAGGCAATTAATTCATTTATCACAAAAACAAAAATCCGAGGATAATTTATGAGCAGAGACTTTGTATATGACATGGAAGTCATGAATGCCAAATCAGGAAGCCGGGATATCGTTGCCGATATGTCTCCCGAAACGCTAAAGGCAATGTTGAACCATAGGGTCAACTTCCTTCAGGAAGAACTCGATGAGCTGAAGACCGCTATTGCCAATGATGATCCTGAAGAAATTGTTGACGCATTTATAGACATGAGTGTGGTCGCTATAAGTACTCTTGATGACTTTCATATCGATATCTATTCGGCATGGAATGAAGTTCTTTCGGCCAACCTGACCAAGGAACCCGGCGTCAATCCAACACGGCCAAATCCGTTAGGTCTTCCTGACATGATCAAGCCAGAAGATTGGGTACCCCCAAGCCATGATGGCAATTGGGGATTGTTCTACAAAATGGTTGCCAAGGAGGACTAGCCTCTCATGTTCAGCCTCACGAAATTTGATAGCATCTATGACAACACGACCAATAAAAGACTGGATTTCGAAGACTGGAAAGAGTTTGAGCGAACGTTATTCTCGTTATCTAAGCTACCTACCAGAAAGCCTAAGAAGGGTGAACCTTCCACGGATATTGATGCTGTGCTTATTAGCCCCGCTGTGTATCCTGATTCTACTACTCGCAGTAATAGCAATGTTGAGTGCTGGGCTGAATGGGCTTGTCTTGATGTGGACGAGTACGATGGAACGATGGAAGAACTCCTGTCCAAATTGGGAGCCTATTATTACGTGTGCTATAGCACTGCTTCAAGTACTGTCGAGCATCCTAAATTTCGTTTGGTGTTTCCTCTTACTCGTAGGGTTGGCCGGGGAGAAATTCGTACATTTTGGCATGCGATTAACAGCGAAATCCTAGACTTCGGTGATGCTCAATGTAAAGACCTAAGCCGGATGTATTATATTCCGGGAACGTATGAGGGTGCTTACAATTTTATTTTTGTGAATGATGGTAAATTTATCGATCCTACAGAGTTGATCACAAAGCATCCGTATGCAGCTCCTAGGCACACTGGCGGTAGCTTTACTGACCGGTTGCCTGATCACATCCAGAAGATGATTGCAGACCAGAAGAAGAGTTCTGCATACAACACGTCAATCTCATGGACCAGTTATAAGGATTGCGAATTTGTCAATCACAAACTGGTCAAAGAATATGAACAAATTGTAGGGACAGGCTGGTATCACCACCTCTACAAAATCATGTCGAGCATAGCATCAAGCGCTATTCGAGCCGGATATCCGATCACATCCAACGAGATTGCTGATATGGTTGGACAGATGCATTTGGATAATCGGGGGTCACCATCAACCCGTGATTTGGTTAAAGAGGCAGATCGAGCAATCGAATGGGCCTACATGAACACAACGAGGTAGATTATGTCATCGACAATTCAGGACATGGAAAATCATACAAGATATATCCCAGACACGTCCATTGACACGTCCATTGGAAATATTAGCACTATAATTGCTCAAATCACAACAATTACTCCCAAAGATTTGAAGTGGATCGAACAGGCGAGACATGTTGCAGAAACATGGTCCAAAGACCCATCCACCAAAGTTGGCTGTGTGATTGTTGATGCTGATGGTAATCATCTCACCCAAGGATATAATGGTTTCATTCGAGGACACTCTGATGATCCTGAAATCTATGCGGATCGTGATCAGAAATATGTGCATGTTATTCATGCCGAAACTAATGCGGTCTATAACGCTGCCAGACAGGGCGTGAGGCTCATGGGAGCTACTGCTTATATATACGGACTGCCCACATGTAACGAGTGTGCTAAGGCTCTTGTACAGTCGGGTATTGTCAGGGTGGTAATGAAGGCAGCCCCTGAATATTCACATCCCAAACTCCGAAATGATCGATGGAAAGATCAGTGGAATCTTGCGTGTGATACGTATAGAGTTGCTGGTGTTAAAATCGATCAACTTATTGAATAAGGAATATAATTATGCCAAAACATACCACACCTACGGGATTTACACCGTCCCAATTATATTGGGAGGTCGGTCAGGACGGCACTAGTTTACCAATAAACGAAACCCCAATCGAGGTGCCTGAAAACCTTCCCAAATTGGACAACCCGGATGACAGTCCCGTAAAATATATATGGACAGACCCTCAAATAACTTCTGACAAGGAAACGAAGTCATGGGGTGCAAGAGGATTTGTCCATGTGCAAAGAACCACTACAACGACAACCCCTATTCCAATCGCAAATCCTAAGATCAAAGAAACTGCCGATGAAGTTGATGACCTTAAGGCCAAACTAAAAGCCATGGAAGAATATGTCACCAGAATGTCTAGACTGTTGACAGGAGAGTCTGATAGTGATATTGATGATGTAATGGCTCGCATTGAAGAGCTTCTGGATATTGAGGAAGATGCCCAATGACGACCCATATGAAATTTCCAAAGATCAGTGGCTTCTCAAGTGCGGTATATAATATCAATGCGAAATTTGGTATTGATCAATTGCCCGAACTCACATATTTTCCTAAAATCAAAATTCATGGCACCAATGCCGGTGTGAGAATTAATCCTCGTGGTACTGGTCGCGGACTGGACTCTGATGTGATTGCTCAAGACCGCCGAGAAGATGTAACATCTGGTCACTATGGTTTTGTCGAATGGCTTTCAGTTCGCAAGAAGACCTTTCTTGGAATAGCTAATCGCGTCCGGGATGATGCTGACGAAGACTCTACGGTTATCGTATATGGTGAATGGGGTGGACCGGGTGTTCAGGCAAAGGTCGCAGTTTCGAAAATTCCTCATAATGTATTTTTCATCTTTGGGATTCGAGTCATCACAGAAACCGAGGATTATTTTATCCACAATCCACAGGTACTTGACTCGTATTTATTGAGTCGGCCCTCTGATATCAAGATCATCCCTCACATGACTCCGATCATTATTAACTTTGATGATCCTCAGTCTGTAAGTGCTGCTGCCGAAGCAATGAATGCTGCGGTCGATCAGATTAACATTGCAGACCCGTACATTCAGAGTGAGTTCAATATCACTGGTGCTGGTGAAGGTCTTGTGTTCTATCCGGGGTCGGCCTTCATGTGCGATACCGAGGCTCTTGAGCTATTTGGGTTCAAAGTTACGGGTAATATCCATGCATCAGGAACCAATGGTGCTAAGGAAAAATAATTATGGACAAGAACTACGTCAATCGCACAATCACGGACCACGAATCCCTAGTTCTTAACTTTGGATATCATTGGACCCACTTCATCAATAGGCGGCATGCTGTAATGGCATTGCTGCCTCATGGAGTTGGTCTGGCAGCACTTGCACTCAATGCAGTCGTTGCCGGATCATTTGGATTACTCGTGTGGTGGGCGTTCATTCCTACGGTTATCGTGTGGGGTGTCGCAATTCGAACTTGGTGGGCAATCATCACATCTAGCGTGCGAATTGTGACGTCCCGGAGAATCATCTACAAGACGGGTTTCCTTTCCAGATCGACCAATGAAATTAAATTGTCGGCTATCGAGGCTATCACTATCGATCAGGGCATTTTAGGCCGGATGCTCAGAGTGGGCACGCTAAATATCATTGGTCGAGGAGATGGTAATAGACTGCGATTTATTGCGGTCACTCGTCCAATCAGAACTAAACATATTATCGAGAATATTGATTGGCAAGAACCGATCACTAACAATCAAACCGGTTGACATTTCTCATAATATGTGGTAGCATAACTCAGTCTTAAAACAATAATAACAAGGACACGTATATGAGTCTAATGAAAAAGCTTCAGGCTAACACGACGCTGAAGCACACTAATCTTCTATCAGATTCCAAAGTATTCGAAAAAGAATTTATCCAGACCCATGTGCCTATGATTAACGTGGCTCTATCAGGTCGGATTAACGGCGGGTTTAGCAGAGGGCTTACAGTCCTTGCCGGACCATCGAAACACTTCAAGACATCGTTTGCTCTACTGATGGCCGGTGCGTTTCTACGCGAAAAGCCTGACGGTATCCTGATGTTCTTTGACTCAGAGTTCGGTGCCCCCAAGGAATATTTTGAAGCCTTTGGTATCGACCCTGCCCGAGTTCTCCACATTCCCATCACGACAATCGAAGACCTTAAATTCGAACTTGCCAAGCAGGTCGAAAATCTGACTCTCAAGGATGATGTGTTTGTTCTGGTGGACTCGGTTGGTAATCTGGCTTCCAAGAAAGAAGTTGATGATGCACTGGCCGGAAGTGACAAGGCCGATATGACAAGAGCCAAGCAACTGAAGAGTGTGTTCCGAATGGTCACACCTCACCTTACTCTTAAAAACATTCCTATGATGGTTGTCAACCACACCTACTCAGAAATGTCACTACACCCAAGACAGATCGTCTCTGGTGGTACCGGCATTTATTATTCGGCTGACACCATTTGGATTGTCGGACGTAATCAGGATAAGAACACCACGTCCGGAGAGATCGATGGTTACGATTTCATCATCAATGTCGAGAAATCTCGATTTGTTAATGAGAAATCCAAAATCCCAATCTCGGTCAAAAAGAATGGTGGCATCCAGACGTTCTCAGGCCTGTTTGAGATGGCTGTAGAGTTTGGATACATCACATCCCCCAAGAAGGGCTGGTACCTCACTGTAGACCCTCTCACGGGCGAGCCAACAGAAACCAACCGTCGCAAGGCCGATATTGCCACCGATGGCCCATTCTGGCGTAGCCTCATCAAGCACACAAACTTTGCTGCTGATATTCAATCGAAGTTCGAGCTTAGTAATGTGATGCAATCTCTTCCCGGTGAAGATGAAGACGGGGAGGTTACTGATGGAGGAGCATAAGGACTATATGATCCTTCCTGATCCTGATGACGACAAAGGTTGTATCATCGAAGTCAGGGAGGGAATATATGCTGGTGTCCAGTTTCGATATGGACGCATGCTGGTAACAGAATTCGAAGACGACGACTACGCGAAAATATCCATCGAACATACTGTCGTGACCGGAAAAGAATTGATCCTTCAAGAGGAGGATTTCAATTCTCTGGTTGGCCAAATCTTAGACAGTATATTATTCAACCCTCAAAATGTAAAGTACACTGATGACGCTGGAAATACAATCACTGGTGATCCGGAACCTGATCAAGAATGACACATACACTAGAACCGTAAGTCCTCATCTAAAACGTGAGTATTTTGATAATGACCATGCGGCATTATTCAAAGTTGTTGGTGATTATACAAGAACCTATAACTGCCTTCCTGATAAAGACGCTATCGTTCTAGAGGTTAATAGTTCCCCACATATTACGGCAGCGATGCTCCCTAGTATCAATGGAATCATCGACACTGTGTTTGATGGAAAGGCCAACAAAACAGATTGGATGATCGACGTTACCGAGAAGTGGTGCCAAGATAGGGCATTGCAATTGGCGATCATCAAATCGGTTGAAGTGATCGACGGCAAAGATAACAATCTGACTAAGGATGCACTGCCGTCGATCCTTCAAGACGCATTGAACGTGTGCTTTGATAAGAATGTCGGGCATGACTATTTTGCTGACGCTGCTGCCAGACACGATTTCTATACCAGACACGATGCTCGAATTCCATTCAATCTTAATATCCTTGATGATATAACAGAAGGGGGTCTACCAGACAAAACACTTAGTGTGCTTATGGCTGGTATCCATGTCGGTAAATCCCTATCGATGTGTTCGATGGCTGCCAATAATCTTTCGGATGGAAAGAACGTTCTATATATTTCTTTGGAGATGTCTGAAGAGGAAATTGGTAAACGAATTGATGCCAATCTCCTAGACATCAATATCAACTCCCTGAAGACTACCTCCAAAGAACGTTTTATGGGAAAGGTCGGGCAGGCTCGATCTAAATCTCAAGGCGAATTGAAGTTTAAGCAGTTTCCTACAGGTTCAGCCCATGTCGGTAACTTTCGGGCACTGCTAAATGATCTATCGATGAAGTCGGACTTTGTTCCTGACGTCATTTACGTAGACTATATCAATCTGATGGCATCATCTCGCCTCAAGGCTTCTTCGGCTTCGGACTCATACCTGTACATCCAGTCCATTGCCCAAGAGCTTAGAGGTCTGGCCATTGAATTTGACTTGCCGGTAGTGACGGCTACTCAGGTTAATCGTACCGGTTATGCAATGTCCGATGTTGACATGACAAACGTGGCAGAGTCATTCGGACTTCCGGCTACTGCTGACTTCATGATCGCTATTACCACAACCGAGGAACTATCCAAGTCAGGTCAGTTCCAATTCAAAATCCTGAAGAACCGTCTCGGTGATACCGGCAACTTTGAAAAGTTTGTGATGGGGGTTGATTATTATAAGATGAGGCTGTATGATGTCGATGCCAAAGCTCAAACCTTAACAGGTACCGGAAAGTCTTCCAAGCCAGCACCTGACATTCCTGTCATGGACTTGGGTCGCAATGCAGAACTAACAGACAAATTTAAAGGCTTTAAATACGATGAGTAGAAAAATGTTCGATTTATTCCCCCAACAAGAAGTCACCTCAGATGCTATGAAGATCAGGTATCTCTACTTTAAATTCACAGAGTCTGAGAACACAACAGAAGCACTGTTTGCTCCCGAGGTTGAGGTCGAAACTGAATGGTGTAGCGTTGAAATATCTTCAGTGGATGTTAAACTAGAGGATTTTATGTCTGAGGAAGATTGTAGTCAGATCATCTCTGACAGAATAGCCGCCGAAACTATTGAATGGACTCAACCTCACGAAGATGCATATATGAACGAGTGTGAACTGAGGCGGGCAGGTGCTAAGATTGGTATGGCTACTAGACGTGGGATGGGAGAGTATATTCCGGAACACAATCTCGTTGCTTACATTGGTAGGCAGATCGACTCTGAGGTTATCAATTATGATTCTCCCATCATAATTGCAAAGTTTGGTGATAAATATTTCCCGTATTTTACTCCAACATGGACAGATTATATCATTAGGGTTGCTCCAAAGGAATTTAATAATGACAATTAGTGCTGAAGTTATTGCGGACTCTATCTCTCCGGATGGAGTTCGTATCACAACATTTGAACTGGAATATCCCCGGTTCATCCATGCCGAGCTAATGACCCATCGGGCATTCTCTCGAAATGCTGCATCCAGTCGGGCCATTCCTGTTGCTCGTATGATCGAGCTGGTTAAAGAAAATCCGGCAATGCCTAATCATTGGGGAAAGAACCAGCCGGGAATGCAGGCCAAGGAAGAGTGTAATGAGCCAGTTTCATTATATCTCAGATGGGAAATGGAAGAAGATGATCCGGATATGATGCAGACCGCAGAATTTACTGGAACCAGAGAGGAGGCTTGGTTGACCGGTCTTAATTTGGCAGTTGAAGTTGCTGAAGGGTTTGCAACTGGTGGATACCATAAGCAAATCGTCAACCGATTGCTGGAACCATTCACTCACATTAAGGTTGTGGTAACTGCCACATCATATGATAACTGGTGGTGGCTTCGAAAGCATCCTGACGCACAGCCAGAAATTAATGATCTTGCCGAAGTCATGTGGGAGGTTTATGAAATCAGTAAACCTGTTCTTCTTGATGGTCCTGATGACTGGCATCTTCCTTATTATAAGGATGGCTATCTGAAATTTGAAAACCATGATCATTGGGAACAAGAGAAGGCCGAGGCATTGGCTATCTCTGCATCATGTTGCGCACAGGTATCATACCGGAAGCTGGATACGAGTCCCGAGAAGGCTGCTATGATCTATAAGCGGCTGATCGAGTCTACACCATGCCATGCTAGTCCATTCGAGCATCAGGCGTCTCCCACTACTCTACATGTAACGGATATGAACGCACTGATGCCTATGGGATTTACTCACATAGCACCTGAGAAGCTTCAGGCCAATGACGCCCCTCAAAGATGGGAAATATGGTCAGGTAACTTCCGGGGATGGATTCAACATCGTCAAATGATTCCGGGAAATGTGTGTACTGAGTATACCAATGATTGATCTTGTGGACTGGACTGACACCAACCCATACATTTGGGAACTTGCTGAAGATATGGCAATCGAAGTCAATGGTGGATCATGGGAGGACTATGCCGAACACCAAAAGCGTGGTTGGTATTTGAAGGCCGCATGGTCATGCCATAAATTTTCGGTGGAACTAGACCTAGCATAGCCAATAGTATAAGTAATCCTTGATTGATCATTGAGGACTACATGGCAAAATTCATTAAATTTCTAAAGGAAGCCCCGGTTGCTGATGTTCAGCATGTCGGGGATTTCTCTAAATCCAGTAGCTTCCGAAAAGAGGCAGACCGAAGAATGGTATCTCGTCCTAAGATGGTCGAACGTATCAAGAAGTCATTCTCCAATGTCGATGAAAATTTATACCTATATTTTGTGAATACGCCCAAGGCGAATCAACACACAGAGTTGGGTGAAGTCAGCCTAGATTTTGTTGAGAAGAATCTCGATGAGAAACTCTACAAGATGGTCGAGAAGGATTTTGAAAAAGACCCTGATGGCATCTTCATCATCTACACGAATAATAAGGGGTCTGAGTGGAAGCCCATGACGCCGTGGATGATCGCTCATAGATTTGGACATGCCCTTGCCAGAGCCAGCTACAGGACCGGCAGGATGCAACAACAGTTTCCGGGATACGAGGAACTGTCAGATTATATCAAAATGGCAACTCAGACCCTTCTGGATGACGGTGAGTTCAGCATTAAATATAATGACACCAAGCGTCACATATACTCGAACAATCACAGACAGGTTCGCAATGACGAACTGACCTTCAAGGGGTTCTGGACTGCCCATGCCACTTTCAAGTCTGCCCGTGATGGCAAGATCAGAGATTGGTTCGAGGTCATCAATGAGATGATCGCTCAGTATATGGTAACCGGCAAAGTTAAGATCAAAGACACTCCCCAAGTCTTCAAGGTTCGGAATTCAAAATATCATCCTAGTGCTACCGGGGACCAGTTGAAAGATTTTGCTGATGCTGCCGGTATGTATGGTCGTGATATTGAATACTATATCGACAATCTAATCAGCAGTGCTTCTGGTCGAATTCTGGTGATGTGATGGAACTTCTACAAGAATTAGATAAATTATCCGCCAAGCGAATTAAGAAGTCCCTCAAAGAGACGTCTATCGAGGAGTTTATGAAAACCCTCACAAGAAAATACCACGTCAAGAAAATTGGTTCTGGTATGTATTCCAATACCTATGTGGCCCGCGCTAGAGATGATATATTATCATACTTCTTCGGATTTCCTAAAAAGTTTATCCTGAAGATTAGTAAGTCAGATAATTCCAAAAGAGATCGATGGGCTGATTTTGTTAAGATCGCCCAAGCAGAATATCCAAAAAATAAGATGTATCCCAACATCATTGCCCATCAAGAGCTTTCTTCCGAATCCGGTAAGGTTATAGATGTCAGCATTGTCGAGTATGTCAATGTCACCAAGCGCAGTTTCGGTTTTCGAAATGCCATTGAAGTTTTTCTTGGGGACACATATTATTATCTTCGTGAATTTGGTCCTGATGGTCCACCACCAGACCATAAAGATATTGATAAATATTATCGTTTACATCATAATCTCGACTTGTTTAATATTAATCACGCGGAAGCTATCGATTTAATGCAGACAGTGTATATTAATCACAAATTTGAGTTCGATCTTCACCTAGATAATTTTGGATTTCGTAGTGACAATAAAGTGGTGGTCTTTGATCCATGATAAACTCTCTAGAATTCTGGTGATGTAAATGCAAATTATTCCAATTTCAGAAAAATCATTCTTTGGTGATGATAAGCTCAAGATGATATCCTATGCTGTTGTGATAGCCGAGATGTATTCCCGTGCCCCAACGGTAGATTCGAGCGTCAGGGCATCATATGACGCCAGCGTTAAGAATATCGAACACCTCTATAAAATGATCCATACGAAGCTTGGCATCAAGGTAGTCAATTCTGAACATGATCCGTATGGGTCTGACGAAGAGATGATCAAGGACGTCCATAAGAATAAAAGAATTCTGGTGTATACTGGACATACTGATCATCCCGTATATAGTCCTGACATCAATATCAAGTTCAGGGCTGTTCATGACGTGTTCTCTCATTACGGTCCTCATAAACTCAGGGTGATTGACGGAAAGGTGAACTTCAAGGGATTCGACTTCACCTTTCCGGGAGAACTTGATTCATATTACGTTCACTCCAAATACTCCCCCAAGGCATGCCATGCCGCATACTTTTCTGAGATAGTCGGGCAAGTATCATATGAAGTGGTTACCGGAAACTTTGGTAAACAGAAGGCTGTGTCATTCGGAGATGATGTTGATATCAATAGAATTGGTACATTGCGGGGGCAAGCACTAGAGCGGCAGTCTGTTGTCTATGCCGCCCTCAAGGGTAATCAGGATATTCCCAACTCGCCACTCCGAATTTCAACTAAAAAGCTTTTGGCCAATCCCAAATTCACATCAAAGACCACGATGTCCGAGGCTAACACAAACATCGCCAATAAGCTCAATAGTGATGCCCTCGTAACATGGGAAGATTTCAAAGCCCATCTTAAGAAATATTATAGGATCAAAAACATTGGAAACGGTTCCAATGCTTCTGCGTATCTGGTCCGCAATAAGAATCTTGTTGGGTTGATCGCTGGATATCCAAAAGAATTCATTCTGAGAATTGATGCAAGCGGTATCAATACAGATAATTATGATAAATTCGTGGCACTGGCCAAGTCGAACCCCACGAACAAAATGTATCCTGATATCATAGTTCATCGAAATTTTAATTCCTCAGAGCTTGGCCACAAAGTGACCATTACTGTTATGGAGCGAGTTTCGGTTGAGGCGGATTTGATGAAAGGTTATCATCTTGGGAACAGTCTTGCTACTCTGGCATCATATTATAAAGAGTTCGGGGATGACGGACCTCCCAAAGATATAGGCACCAAGGGCAGTAAATATACCATTGAGAGTTGGGGTCGATATTCGGATTACGTCAGCCATGTTAATTTTATAACTAGAACAGGTATGAAATTATCTGAATTGTATGATTTGTTCAAATCTCTGTATTATGGTCCGAAGGCGTTTAAGAGGTTTGATTTGCATCAGTACAATATCGGTCGTCGAAAAAATGGATCATGGGTCGTGTTCGATCCGTAGCAGCTTTTTGCCTTGACATGTTAGATGTGGTCATGTATACCATACTCATCAACAACCCTTATTATGGAATCAAAGATGACAAACAAGACCCATATCATTCATTCTGGCGGTCACTACAAAATCAGTCCTGCCCAAGAGTTTGATGTATTTTCCGAACTCCCAATTCAGACATATAGCGTCGTGTATGACGAACGCAATGATGTATTCTCTCTTCAGAAGATTGAGAACATGTCAGTGCCTTCAAAGGTCTATGGCGATGTCACATCAACCACTAAGCGCATCTT
>Ga0180120_10000959_pt1 | contig 14754 bp, 10 predicted proteins | sample CPBDNA_3_FD_129677 | JGI IMG/M metagenome (GOLD analysis project Ga0180120, IMG submission 129677) | Freshwater to marine salinity gradient microbial communities from Chesapeake Bay, USA - CPBay_Spr_31_0.2_DNA (version 2) (version 2) | ecosystem: Environmental > Aquatic > Marine > Coastal ... | reverse complement strand
TTGGCGTTGTAGGGGTAGTGGTCCTCAGTCTGGGCACTGTTGCGGGGCTCACCGTTCAAAATCTTCAATCCAGTCTCGTCACGGTGGAATTACCCAGCGCACCGGAGCCACTGTTGCCGACTATTGGCGAAATTGAAGGCGGCTTCAATGTTTTGGTTGTTGGTTCTGATACCAGAGCTGGTCAAGGCGATGGCTTTGAGTTTGTGGATACCGAACTCAACGATGTGAATTTGTTGGTTCACGTGTCCGAGAACCATGACCACGCTGTGGTGTTGAGTTTCCCCCGTGACCTCATGCTGGATATTCCCGCCTGCCCTAAGCCAGGGGGAGGGGAATCTAAGCCGCGCGAAATGCAGCCCCTGAACACCACGATGAGCATCGGTGGTCTTCCCTGTGTTGCCCTTACGCTGGAAAATTTGATGGGGCTTGATATTGGTTATGCCGGATTGATGACGTTTGCCGGTGTTGCTCAGCTCTCTACTGCCGTTGGAGGCGTTGAAGTGTGTGTTTCTGCTCCCCTCATTGACCCCTGGTCGGGAATCAATATTCCCGAGGCTGGGAATCACACCTTGGAAGGCTATGAAGCGCTGGCGTTCTTGCGCACCCGCAAAGGCGTGGGCGATGGGAGCGACCTCTCTCGTATTTCTTCCCAGCAGGTCTATATGTCAGCCCTTGTGCGCACTTTGCAACAAGACGGTGTTCTCAACGATGTGGGCAAGCTCTATGGTCTCGCACAAGTTGCGGCCCAAACGATGGTTCTCTCTACGAGCCTGGGCAGTGTTGATGTGATGGTGGCCATGGCCCGAGCGCTTCGCGGTATTCCCAATGAGGACATCGTTTTTATTCAATACCCCGTGTTAGATGCTGACCCGGAGCTTTATCCAGGGCGGGTGGTGCCCAATGAGTCGCTTGCTGCGCAAGTCACGGCAAAACTCCAAGCAGATGAGTCCTTCACGGTTGCCGCGGATTCGTCTGGTTATGGCTCTACCCAAGCGGATGGAGCAGCCCCGGAAGAGCCTGCTGAAGGAACCGACAGTGCTGTGGTGGAGGGGCTCGTGGGTCAAACCGCGGGTGATGAAACCTGCGCCGTTCCGAGATAATTCAATCACCTAGGCAAATCTCCATTGCTGACGTGCGACCGTGGCTGCGGAAGGGTGCACAGAGGGTGCGGATAAAGCCTTGGCCTGAATCTACTAAGCCTTCTGTAGCGTAAACATATCCCGTCCCCCTTTTTTACCTTGGAATGCAAGAAAAATTCTGACAGAGGGAAATTTTCCTCGAGGTTGGCAAGCCGGAAGGAAAACTAGACAGAAAACCCTTTGTAGCCTGAAACTAATCGCTCGGGACAGTTCCTGGCGCTGCTGCCGAGTGAGGAGACTCGCGTTAATAACTGTTAGCTGGCAGCAATTATCCTTCGGATTACAGCGGTAGTCGCTTACTTTGGCACTATTGCCAGAATCGTTGTGTTTTCAATCCAAATTAGACGTCGACTTTCTGAGATTGACATGTACAGGTCTGCAACGGCCGCTAGGACACCTCGAGTCGATTTTTGGTGCTCAATTATGGTGCTTCGAACGGAAAAATCATGAACTAGAACTATTCCCTGGGGACTCACAACAGACAAAGCCAGACGAATATCTGACGCCACAACCTCACGTTTATGACCCCCATCAATGAGCACCGAGTCGAAGCTATCCGGGAGTTGGTTGGGGGTAATTGTCTGAGAGTCAGCAAAGATCTGGTGGACCCTCTTACTAAATCCGGCCACCCTGAACATCCAACCAATCTGGGAACCCACATCCGATTCGGGTGAAATTTGGCGTGGTTTCTCCCGGTGATACGGTTCTCGACTTGTTGAGTAGATGGCGTCGCCGAGAGCATCCTTTTCTCCGTCAGGCAGATTTATCGTCCACACATCCGCATCACAAAATTTCAAACAAAGGAGAGTTCCGAAACCCTCCCAGGTACCGATTTCAAGATGTTTTTTAGGCTTGAGCACCGAATACAACCAGGCGAAAAAAGGCGCATCGTCGCGTTCCATCAGGTGGGAGGAAGGGTCAGAGCGGTTGTGGAGCTCAGGTGGCCGCTCAACAAAACCCAACGCCGCTGCAAACTCCTCGATGCTCCAAGAATCTAACCCACTAAGTGGGCGGGGGCTTGTCCAATCCGCCCCAATATCTGTATCGAGTAGCGACGCGAGTTCCCTGGAATTCAGTTGGTCAAGATTGACTTCCACCTCCGCTTCGACAGCAACTTGAAGGCCTGCAACGTAAACCTTTTCTACTAGAAATTCGGTGTACTCACCTGAGATTTTTCGAATGACAAATCGTGAAACTTCTGGACCAGCTAGAGGAAGTGTAATGATGTGCTCACCTACTCCTGAGACGACTTCATTAGTCAACATCTCGGTACACTCGGAATCAGAAAGAAAAACACCGGTGGATCCTTTGATTACCCTTAGTCGAAGCACGATTGCTTTTCCATCCGGATCCTTTAGCGAGGATACATCGGCAGATAGAGCGTAACTCCACGCAGGTCCGGAAATCGCAGTGGTGACTGGAGGTAGCCCGAGTGAGTGATTATGTGATGTCCATTCAAGGAAAGGAATCATCTTTTGCTCCCCATTTGGAGAGTATTTAAGTCCTGTGTTAGCTCCCCTCCGGTCAAACTCGAGAATCAAGCTTCTTGGCCATGGGTCTCCTAACGTCCAAGATTTCTCAAAAATATAGTTGTCTTTGTCTACAACGAGACAACGACCATATTTCATTTCCAGCATAAAATTTGTCACATCGCTGGCGGTGAAACCCCTAGTAGCGAGAGCATGATTGATTTCCACGAGCACGGTCGGTGAGAACCTCGCCAAAGTTGCTACTGCTCCCTGGAGGGCCTCAAAATCAAAACCATCTACATCTATTTTCAAGAAATCCAGCCGGTCGAGTTCCTCACTCTCAACAAACTCGTCGATTGTCACAAAGTCACGGGAGATTCTTTCCGGAGGGTTACCCCAAATTCGGTAAATCGGCTCTACCCTCGAACCAGAAAAGTTCGATACTGCCTTACGGATTAGCGTGACGTTTTGTTCGCCGCTAGCTTCCAGGTTTGTTTGAAACTTTTGGGCTGACTCCGTCGGTTCAAACGAGTAGACATGCCCGTTTAGTGCCATACGCGCCATGAGAATTGAATGGTAGCCAATGTGGGCTCCTACATCGAGACATACCCAATCCGTCCCGACATTCTCAACGATCCACCTCTTGGTTTGAAGCTCACAGGTAGGGTAGTAGTCAATAAATTCCGGGTAGTAGTCGAGGAGCGCTATTGGCCGGGAACCCGGCACCAATGTTTCGATTGGACTTCGATTCTGGCGCGAGGTATTCAATTTGAAGGCCATTCAAGCGTCCCGCCTAGCGGCATGCAAAGCCAAAAAAAAGGGACTAATTTCATTCACGACTCTTAACTGAGTCCAAGAGTTTTTGTGGACGGCGCCCTCCACTATGTACTCTAGTTTCCCAGAGTTGCAACCGAATTTGCGAATGGGCCAACCGCACGAGACGCTGATGTTGACGAATGAATCCATTTCACGCGTAATCAAATTCAACCTATTTCCCGGTTTTTCTTGCACTAATTAAGAGGTGCCAACCAAGGTGCCGCTCCATACCTTTGCGCATTTCGATTGACATCTCTTGGAACCAGGGTTCGAGCTCATATTCGTATCGAATATATTTGTCCACCTGATAGGGGAATATGTGATCCTGCTCTATAGATTTGACCGAGAAGCCCGCACTTTCAAGCAGTTTTTCGGCATCACTATCTGTAAACGTCAAGGCAATCGGACATTCATCTTGAGCCTCTGGTTGGTCAAGGGACTCCTCAATGAGCATCGCTTTCCATGAGTTTTTTGCATACAGCATAATTCGAAGTTCCGTTTCGGGGCCCGCGAATTCATTCAGCTCAGAGAGCGCCTTTAATGGATTTATGGTGTGGTGAAGAACACCAAATGAGTAAATGAGGTCGTAGGGCCCGGGGGGCACTCCGGAGGAAGCTAACTCCTCTACGTCCGCAACGTACAGTTGTCCTGCTAACCCGTATAATTCAAAACGCTTTCTAGCAAGTGCCAACGAAGCCTCGGATAACTCCACCCCAACGTACTCAGCGCCGTGGCGAGCAAAGTTGATAGCGTCGGTACCGATGCCACAACCAATTTCGAGTACACGCTTACCGCGCCATTTCGCGAAATCGGCAAAACCCGGAATGTGGGGTTCAACAAAATACTTCCTTGCCTCTACGGCATCAAAGTATTCCCGCGTGCCTATTTCCAAATCGCTATGACGCACGTTGCATGGACGACGGTTCCAATAGTCCCTTACTTCGTCAATCGTTGGAGCCGTCTCGGGCAACTGAGTGCGTGTTGATTGCAATGCTTCTCCTAGTTCGGGAAATAAAGCGTTTTCTGGAGCCAAAAACCTTGGGTAGGGGGAACGCAATTATTATCCCAGATAGAATCTAAACGTGCTGAGCGTTGTTGTATATGGGAGAAACGACAACTACGGGTACAACTTGGCAAAAAGAGTAGCCCTCAGCATCAATAACTTTGCGGAGCTGCTCTCCGGCAGGCATGACGAAATAATTTTTGTTGATTACAACTCACCTGAGAATTCCTCAACTTTTCCCGAAGCGATTGCGGACACTCTTACCGACAGTGCCAGAGAACTTTTGCGAGTGATTCGGGTCCGGCCTTCGGATATCCCGAGACAAGCTCGGACCCCGGGGCTCATGACAAACGAACCTCTCGCCAGGAATGTTGGGTTTCGGCGAAGCAATGTTAATAATAAATGGATTCTCTCTACCAATACCGACATGATCTTTGTTCCCAAGAGATCCCAAACATTGACTGAGATTGTCTCCGAGCTAGAGAATGGCCAATATGGGCTCCCTCGGTTTGAGATTCCTGAAACGGTTTGGGAATCTATGTCTCGCTTAGACCCCGCATCAGTGTTGCGTGATATTCCTCATCTGGCTCAGGATTTGAATTTAAGGCACGTGGTGAGGGTTGATCCCCCACACATTTATGATGGACCCGGCGACTTTCAATTGTTTCTCAGGGAGGACCTCTTTTCAATCGACGGCGCAGATGAAGACATGACAAAGGGTTGGCATGTTGATTCAAATCTCGCAAAACGAGTGTCCCTCACGAGAGGAGACATAGGAAGTCTCCTGGGCCAGCTTGAAGGCTTTCATTGCGATCACACAAAGCAGGTGACCGCAGCGCACAAAGCTGGCGCGAGTTCTAACAGCCTGCTTACGAAAGTGAAATTGGTTTCCACAGGTAGTCTCCCTCGCCAAAGAAACTCATGGGGTTTGGCTGGAAAAGCTCTCGAGGAAGTTCGGCTTGGCAAAGCACAGAAGGCAGCGGGAGTCGTCGAATACTTTCGGGACTTAGGTGTACCGGGCCGCGAGGGCTACAGCTATTCGGACTATAATTCCGAAGGCTTTGGTGTCAACAGCGTACCCCCAGAGCATGTACTGGCTTTTCTTTGTGATTATTTTGTCCATCTGCCAAGATCAACTCCAGTACTTTGGATAGGGCCGGCCACACCGTTACGAGCGCAGGCCACGCCCTTACTGTCGAGAATGGGATTCGCTCCCACTGTGATTGATCCAGAAATGTGGCAACGCCAGATGGGGCAGAGGGTTTTCCAATTCGATAAGAGAATTTTACCTCAAAGCCTCATAGCAATTTTTGATTTTTCTTTAAACGCCTATTCTCACGAAGGGGCACTTGACTTTGTTACCGAGAATTCGATGAAGCTCATGACAACTCTTCGTCGGGTGCGGGGTGGTCGTGCGATAACGGAGGTAATCGGTGTAAATGTCGTCGGGAATCTGGTCTCGGAGAGATTTGCGGCGACCGTCTCAGCGGCCACAATCCCGTATAGTGTCGGATTCCGCCACGGGCCATTTGCAAAAAGAAAACTTTGGCCTCCGGCTCGATTCTACTTTGGGGCGCGGCGCTGGAGGCGGCAATTGCTAAAAATAGTCACAAGCAAGTTGGGCCTCAGACTTGCTCGAATCGTTTTGTTGGATCGTTAGAAATAATTACTCCACTTGCCTTTCCGGAAACTATTTGCAATTTGTTCTCAGACTACTTGGCCTTCACTTTGTTCAAACCTGTATCCAATCCTGGAATAGCTTTACCTTGTAGCTTCGGTAAGTCGGTATTTCCGGGGGAGTGCTAACCTAACCGTTTCTCAATCTACGCGAATCTTGGGTAGCGAAGACTTTTCTATCGTCTGTTCTCGAGCGGAAATTTACGGCCAGGGTGACATCGATAAGCAATGGTTGAATCTATTGACGCTGGAGGCGCTCAACAGATAAGTTTGCACAAGGCTGGCAATTGGTTGATGCCTTTAGGAATCGAGTGCCCAATTTACCTGTCACTCTTTTGTCGGTGAAGGAATTTTTTTGACTTTATGAAGGGACCAGGTGCGCTCACTGATTAGCCATTTTCCTGTCCACCACGAACAGCCTTTTGTGCTCGTAGACGTCGGTTGCAGCGGCGGTATTGAGGCGAAGTGGTCTGAACTAGGATCCTCCGGTTTGTTTTTTGGTTTTGATCCACTGATTGAGGAAATTGACAGGCTACAGAGAGATGCGCGTGACAACGAAACCTTTGAGTGTGCCTTTGTTGTTGGCCTTGGGGCAGCCCCTCCCAGCCCATTTGCAAGTGGGCCTTTCGAGATGACCAGCGCTATTGCGGTTGATAGGAGGCTCTCGGCGGAAGGGAGCGCATACGTTCGCTCCGAGTTCAATGGGGGCCGGGAGGTTTGCTATACGGATTATTCGGTGACGCTAGACAATCACTTCGCTGGCATACAAAATGTTGGCTCAGCGCCGAACTTTTTGAAGACTGACACCGACGGTTTTGACTATGCCGTGCTCGAAGGCGCTCGGAATATCCTGAGCTCCCAAGATCTAATTGGGGTTGAAGTGGAATGCGGGTTCCATGGGAACCCAGATGATTCGCGGACTAGTACTTTCGCCAACATCGACAAACTCATGAGAAAGGCAGGTTTTACCCTCTATCGCCTATCTCCTCATAACTACTCGCGGGCCGCCCTGCCCTCTAGATTTGTCTACGAAATTCCTGCCCAGACCCTCGAAGGGACAGTTCAATGGGCCGATGCGGTCTACTTTCGCGATCCTTTCGTATCGCAGGAGTTTCGGGAGAGGTTAGACGAGTCAGCCGAGCTTAGAAACAAGTACATGCTTGCACTTGTTGTCATGGGGTTTCGAGATGTGGCAGCACAGGTGCTTACGGAATTCCCTGATGCCTTCTTCCCTGGAGTGGAAGTTCAGGTAGTGCTTGACAGCTTTATCGAAGGTAATCAAGTTGGCGCAGGGAGTTATCAGCATCTCATCGAAATTTTTGAGAACGACTTTGCGGCCTTCTTTCCGAGTCGAGCCTGGACTGGTGAAATCGCTTCTATCCCGGAGGTTCTAGGACCGATGAGTCTGGGGCGCCGTCTCCTACACAAATTAGCAAACCTGGCGGGAAATCCAATCAAACGTCTCTCTTAGCCCTTCCTTGAGTGGGGTGGTGGGAGACCAGTTGAGCTCCTGACGAGTAAGACTGTTGTCGCTGTTTCTGCCGCGAACCCCTTTGGGCGCGTCAAGTTGGTATTCCCTCGTGAGTTTGATTCCTGAAATCTCTTCAAGCATGTCGACCATCTGATTGATCGACACCATTTCCTCCGAACCGACGTTGAGCGGTTGGTTGAAATCAGACCAGAAAAGGGCCTCTGTTCCGAAAATTGCGTCATCGATGTAGGTGAATGATCGTGTTTGTTCTCCATCGCCCCAAATCTGGATACTGTGGTTTCCAGTTAGCTTGGCCAGGGCGACTTTTCGAGCCAATGCCGCAGGAGCTTTCTCTCTGCCGCCGTCCCAAGTTCCATGGGGGCCATAGACATTGTGGTAGCGAGCAACTCTGCCCTGAATTCCAAAATCTTCGTCAAAATGGCGGACTATGCGTTCCCCGAATAGTTTCTCCCAGCCGTATCCATCCTCCGGCATCGCGGGGTAGGCGTCTTCTTCTCTTAAAGGGATCACATCAGTGACGTCTTGTTTGCTTGCGTTGTAGACGCAGGCGGATGAAGCAAAGAAGAACCGCTCAACACTCTCTTCGCGTGCCGCTTCAAGAAGGTGAGTATTGATGAGGACCGAGAGCATGCATAGTGCCTTGTTTTGTTCAATAAAGCCCATACCCCCCATGTCCGCGGCGAGGTTAAAGACGTGTTTGCGGCCTCTCATCGCTGATCTACAGTTCTCAAGAAGCTGAAGGTCCGCAGTCACGTTTTCTACACCATCAAACACCTGGTGCCACTGCGTCTGAGGTTTGATGTCGACCGCCCGGATATCAGAAAACCCTTGCTGCCTCAGGCTCCTCACTAGCCAACCACCAATAAAACCTCCTGCCCCTGTTACGAGGACTGGGCTGGAGGTGTCTAATTCCCGGTTTGACGTCATATAGTTTCCTTCACGTGTTGGCGACCGGGCCTTACGACAGTAATTGCTTTGACGGAATTCGCGCCCCATAAATCGATAATGACTGTGGTCGGCGGAATATCGCCTTGGCTTTGGAAATCCAGTTCAGGATTGGCTAGGACGATAACTGAAGCAGAAGAGAGCAGGCTTGAATCCCCCGTGACAACAAGATCTTTGGCAGTGGTTGCAGTTTCAGTACCGGCTACGAGTGGATCGAAACCTATTACATGTCGACCACTTTGCGATAATCGATGAGCTATTTCTAAAGCTTCGCTGGAGTCAGTTACTGGTGTATTCGGTTTGTAAGCTAAACCAACGACACCAACTGTGTCTTTCAATTTCGAATTCTTGAGAACTATGTCAACAATTCGGTCAACCTGTCGCCTATTGATGGAATCTGTGGCTCGAGCAATGTCAGCGCCTACACCCCGAGATTCAGCCGCAAAGGCGAGGGCGGCGTTATCCCGCGGAAAACATGGCCCGCCGTATCCAAGCGCTGCCTTCAGGTAGGAGGAACCTACTCGCCGGTCTGACCCTACTGCCGACGTCACATTGTCAATATCTGTACCCGGTATTTGATCACAGATTTCACCGAGCATGTTTGCAAAGGAAATCTTTGTTGTCACGAAAGTATTTATAGCAATCTTGGTCACTTCCGCGCTGGCAAGAGACATGCGTTGGACTGATGGTGAATTTTTCACCATGCTCAACGCAATTTGTTGCACTACATCGCCAGCGGCGGAATCTGATTCGCCAATCAGAATGAGATCAGGGAATTGCATGTCCTGAAGAATCGAACCAAGAGCGATGAATTCTGGAGAATAAGCAAGGCCTAAGTTGTCACCGACTTTTAGCCCCGACACTCTTTCGAGCAGTGGTACAAATTCAGAGTCACACGACCCCGGCATAACTGTCGAAGAAATTACCACTGTAAAGGGCCTTGGGTTCGCGCGCAGGTTCTCCCCGATGGTTTCGAGAGCTTTCAGGACGTAGTCGTTTTTGAAATCACCGTGGACGCTGCTAGGGGTTGGGACAATCACGAACGCCGCTTCCGATTCAGCGAGCGCCTCATCAGCTGACGTTAGTCCCCTGATGCGAGAAATGTTGCGGGCTAGGATTTCTGCGAGCCCTGGTTCAAATACGAGTGGAGAGGCGGAGTTGATAGCTTTGACAGCATCAGCTGAGGGGTCGAAGCCAGTTACGGTGTGGCCCGAGTTCGCCAAGGACGCCACGAGGCACGCCCCCAGCTTCCCCAAACCAAACACCGATATCCGCACAGCGAATTCACCCAATTCCGATTATAAAAATTATATCTTTTCGCGCCAGGAAAAGTACTCTTGCGTGACATCAAGAATGTTCCCATCCTGAACGACAGAACCTCCGGAGAGCCAGACCGCCCGATTGCAAAGTTTCTCAACAAGTGATCGAGAGTGAGACGCGAGGACTAAGATTTTGCTCTGCTCTAATACGTTCGATAAGCGACCTTCCGCCTTCTCTCGGAAGGACTCGTCTCCCACGCTCAACCATTCGTCCATCAGCAAAATTTCTGGACGATTTACTGTCGAGAGGGCAAAAGCTAAACGCATTTGCATACCTGAAGAGTAGGTGCGCATGGGCATATCGATAAATTCGCCAAGACCAGTGAAAGAGAGAATTTCGACGAAAATATCGTCTACGTCCCTTTTTTTGATTCCGAGCAGATTGGCGCGTAAGAAAATGTTCTCGCGACCCGTGGCTTCTGGATTCAGTCCGAGGCCAATATCAATAAGTGAACCAATGCTCCCTTTTCTTTGCACAGAACCGCTGGAGGGTTGAAATACGCCACTTGCGACACGCAGAAGAGTGCTTTTGCCGGAGCCATTCGGTCCTAACAAAGCTACCCTGTCTCCTTCTGCGAAAGAGATGTCTATGTTGTCGAGGGCGCGAACGGAAAGCACCCCGGATTCATTTTTGTTGAGCACACCGCCTACGCGCGGGGGGAGGATACGGTTGCGAATTGATCTGCTGTTTGCTCCCAGCAGCGGGTAATCGAGGGTAACGTTGGTAAAAAGGATTTCAGTCATTGGCGCTATACCCAGAACGGGATTCTGTGTCTATAACGACGCAAGAGAAATCTGGCGAGAAGCGAACCCAGTAAGGCTGTAGTCGCCACAATTGCTAAGGAAGATAACCCTGGAAGCTCGCCCAACAATGGCCTGCGAACAAGTTCCATCATATGAAAAACGGGATTCAGGCCAAGGATTATGTCGCGGTAGGAAGCTGGAATTGCCTCAGGAAGCCAAATTATTGGTGACACGTAGAACGCCATGGTCATCAGCGATTGGACGATAGGAGGTACGTCACGAAATCTGGAACTCACGAGTGCGACTATGGCTGATATCCAGGTTAGATTCGCCAGGACTAAAATCAGCCCCACCGGAGCGAACAAGGCGTACCAGGTTAATTCGTAGCGAAAAATTAGAAAGACCGCGGGAATGACCAGGAAGTTGTGGCCAAAAATGAAGGTTTGTTTCCATACGACTCTAAATACATAGGAGAGGAACGGTAGCGGCATTTGCTTGATTAGTCTCTCCGAACCAATGAAGGCGCTGGCGCCTTCATTAACGGTTTGTTGAAGGAGATTCCACATAACAAGGCTGATGGCAAGGTAAGGGAGATAGGTCGAAATCTCTGTACCAAAAATAAGGGAAAAAACTATACCGATCATGGCAATTTGAACCGCCAGGCCAATTGTTATCCATAGTGGTCCAACAAAAGTTCTTCGATAGGTCTCCTTCACGTCATCAGAGCCGAGAATTTTACCGACTTGAAGTGCACGGAGGGCTTGGGCGCTCATCGCCATTTAGAGCTCCTCCGGGAGTTTGATTCAATTCGGTTACGCGGTTTCACAGTGTGGCTCAAACCGGATGAGGCCCAGCGCAGAAAATCAGGTTGCGGTCACAACCATTAAGTTTAGCAACACCAGCGTGCTTTCCGACTCCTCAGTAATCACTGTCCCAACTCACAGCAATGTTCTGTCCCCGCGGGCCTCGCCTAGGCCGGAAGATTAATTAGGGCTTGGTCACAGCAGTCAGGGAAGTCTTTATCGATACGCATCGAGCAGAAATGTTCATTGGGCTCCAGAGCGAGTCTCTCCCATCCAAGCAATGCTCCTAACGTTCGAGTGATAGAGCCGGAAGGCCCTTTCCTGATGAGAAATCTTAGAGCGGCCCACAACAAAGACGGGGCCACGGCAAGAGTTCCCCTAATGCCAAGCACACGAAACCGAGCCTTACTCTTCGAGACGAGCGTGATGAACGGTTTCTGGCCGGAACCACCGTTCTGGTCGTAGTAACTCACTGCAAAGGGAAACAAGGCTGGCGGACCATATTTTTTCCCGAGCTCCAGACTCAGCTCGTAATCGAGGCTAACCTCCCACCTTCTCTCGAAGATTCCAGAATCACGAATCGGCCAAACTAATGCCACCATCGAGGGGTGCGCAATACCCACTGAGCCTCTACTCAGCATTCGCCACATTTTTTCACCGCTCCCCGCGAATCTGAGGAAGTAGGGAACTCTTTGATCGGATACAACGGTTTTTCCAATCCCCCAGACAACGTTTGCCCCGTCATTTTCGAGGAGGTGAAGACATCTTTCCGCAAGCTCAATGGTTCTCTTGCCAGCGAAACGGTCGGTGGCATTTAGAAAAATGACATAGTCGTGCTGTGCGAGTTCTTCGAGGCCCCTAGCCATAGCCCCATAGGTACCGGACGGCTCGAGCCAATAGTAGGCCGCTCCGTTACTCTCCGCAATCGATCGCATTACTTCTTGATTTTCACTGCTCGAGCTATCGACAACTATGTGTCGACGGGGGCGGATGGTCTGTCTCGACACGCTCTGACAGGTTAGAGCCAGTTCCTTGGGGTTCTCCATGCAAATTGTGACCACTGAAATACGTGACATACGTGCTCCCTTCACATTTTCTTGATCTGGTCTTTACTGAAGCTGCGGTGAGAAGTGCGCTGGATAGCTAATATTGGCCAAGGGTAACCAGGAAAGTAGGGCTTGCGTAGCGTATGCAAAATCCTAGCGATTTTCTTTTCTCCTCAACATTCACAGGGTTAGTGCAATGCTGAGCAAGATGAGTTTGGCTATTTGTGGATAAAGGCACCTTGAGGCCCGCAATAGTAATTGTCGGGCCAGTTCACCCCCACGGGGGAGGAATAGCGCAACATGTCGCGCGTTTGGCAGCTGAGCTCCAAAATTCTGCATTCGCGACAGTTACGATTGAAAGCTGGAAAGCCCAGTACCCGCGGTTCTTGCATAGGGCTCAAGTGACCGTGAAGCACGATCAACCTGAAGTGGAATTTAGTGTTCCGGTATCCAGGATCTTGAGGTGGTATTCTCCTTTTTCCTGGATTCGTGTCGCCTATAAAAACCAAGGCACCTCTGCTGTTTTGTTCAATGTTGTAACTCCATTTCACGCGATCCCCATTGCGGTAATGAGGATGTTTCTTTTTCGATCAACGAGGTTAGTGGCATTAGTGCATAACGCACAGCCCCATGAGCGATCCCTGTTCGACAGACTCCTACTCCGCGTCTTAATGAGTTCGGTAACGGCGGCCATTGTCCATGATCAGGTGTCTGAAGACATATTACTTGAGCTATCGGGGAGCAAAAAAATGGTTGCAAGGGTTCCCCTGCCGTCACCGTGGGGTACTGAACCTGCCAGTCGCAGTCGTGATGAGTCTGGCACAAGCGACTTGTTCAAGCTGCGAGTGCTTTTCTTTGGTCATGTGAGAGCGTACAAAGGGGTTCCTCTCCTCTTGGAAGCTATGTCAAATTGTCGCGAAGCCCATTTGACTATTGCGGGCACCTTTTGGGGGAACGAGAGTGAAACCCGAAACCTAATTCGAGAGCTAGGCCTGGAACAGAGGGTAGAGATCAGAGGTGGATATGTTCAGAAAGCTGACATTCCAGAGCTGTTTGGCCGCGCAGATGTAGTGGCTATGCCTTATCTCTCTGGCACTGCTTCAGTAATTCCAGAACTCTCTTTTTCGCATGGTGTTCCGGTGATCGCAACAAACGTTGGGGGAATCGCTCAGCTGATCGAGGATGGGCGCAATGGACTCATTGTGGAAAGTAACAGCGTCGAGAGCATTTCCCGAGCCCTGACCCTCCTATCGAGAAATTCCCTTGTGAGAGCCAACCTCCGCCAAGGTGCCCAGGAAACAAATTGGGCCCACGGCTGGGACTATTACTGTAGGGCAGTAATAACCTTGCAATAGTGATGTGGGGTGTCGCACTTTAACCGTTCGAAGCAGTTGTAGGGAATTGAAGCCGCACTAACAGCCAAGGTTCGAGAAGTTTCATTCCTAGAGAACTTTGGCCGAAGCTGGAAGGTATGTTGTTGCTAAAAGTCGGCCTGGTAATCCCTGCGCATAATGAGGCAGAAAATCTCAAGGTACTGGTGCCCGAGATTTTTACCACGCTAAAGGGCCTCTATGACGTTCATGTTTTGGTGATTGACGACGGTTCCACGGACGAAACAACTCGCATCCTGAGTGATCTTTCGGCGCAGTACCCAGATCTTGGCGAATTCAGAGTTCCCGACAGAAGCGGCAAGGCGAACGCTCTCGCAAAAGGGTTTACAGAGATTCAGTCACAAATTCCGGATGTAATTTGCATCATGGATGGGGACTACCAAGATAATCCTGCTTTCTTGCCTCTCATGGTCCAGAAAGCTTTGGCTGGATTTGATTTAGTCACGGGCAAAAGGGTGAATCGAGCAGAAAAACTAACTAAACGAGTTTCTTCCAAAATATATAACAGGCTCGTCGGGCTTACTATGGGAACTCCGGGTAGAGATCACAATTCTGGCATGAAGGTCCTCAGCTTGGGCCTCGCTTCCTACCTTGCTCCCTTGCTCGTTGGTGATATGCACCGCTTCATTTCTGCCCTTGCGCATTGGCAAGGATTTCGAACGACAGAGATTGCTGTACTAAATCGGCCGAGACATTCAGGTGTCTCAAAGTATGGCGTTGGGCGCTTGTTGACCGGGTCTTTTGATCTCTTTTCTCTTCGTTTGGCGATATGGGCAATTAGTAAGCGGTGGGCGTCCTTCTCATTCTTGGTAGCGCTGTTGATCGGCACAATTTTTGGCGAGTTCATCGCCACAACAGCGCTGTTGTCGGCTTTAGCTTTGGGCGCTGGAATTTATTTCCCGCTATTCGG
>Ga0180120_10000957_pt1 | contig 14770 bp, 10 predicted proteins | sample CPBDNA_3_FD_129677 | JGI IMG/M metagenome (GOLD analysis project Ga0180120, IMG submission 129677) | Freshwater to marine salinity gradient microbial communities from Chesapeake Bay, USA - CPBay_Spr_31_0.2_DNA (version 2) (version 2) | ecosystem: Environmental > Aquatic > Marine > Coastal ... | reverse complement strand
TGAAGGCTTCGAAGTGGTGGACGGGGCAACCGTTGGCTAGTTCAAAAAGAGGTTGCGTACCCGCTTATCTTGCCAAGGAGTATTCGGATGGTGCGGTCCGCTTGCTGGTACACAGTGAATCGCAACGGGCTTTCTGCCCTCGCGATGACAAGATGGGGAAGGAATGGAATGTGGGTTTCGATAACCATACACACTCTTGTCATTGCGAGGAGGAAGCGGGAGCGGACGACGCGGCAATCCATCGTGTCTCGGAGGACGCGTTCGACCTGTCTCTTCGCTTGCTGCCTCACAGTGGATCGCCACGGGCTTTCATCCCTCGCGATGACAAGATAGAAAATCACTCTCGTTTTAAAAACAAAAGATTTCATCCACAACCGTGCCGAAAGCTTGACAAGGGGGGTACACTTTCCACAGGTTCAGATCGTGGAAATTATGGAAGCAGTGATTTATGGAATGGCGGGTATGAGTGTGGGCTTAATTGCCCTGGTCATTTATGTGGTGAAAAATAGAAACCTCAAAAATGAGGACTCCAAGGAACTCCAGTTAAAAATAAGTGAGCTGGAGGGTTCCGCACATGCACTGGCAACTGAAAATCGCCTGCAAAAGGAGGAGATTCAACAGGGCCAGCAGCTCGAAGCAGAGTTACGGGAACAGCTAAAACAGGCGGATCATGAAAAAGTGCAAAAGGCGACTCAGAATATAGAGTTAAACCGGAGGCTGGAAAATCAAATTGAGGAACAGGAAAAGATTGCCAAGCAAATGCAGGAACGTTTTGAAAATCTGGCCAATAAAATTCTCGAGCAAAAGAGTGCTAAGTTTACCGAGGCAAATAAGGAAAATATCAAAGCGGTACTCGAACCATTAGATAAAGATATCCAGTTGTTTCGAAAAAAAGTGGAGGATATTCACGAAAAAGATCTCAGCCAACACGCATCACTCAAAGAATTCCTTGGAAATATGCAACAAAGCCAGGCTCAATTGAGCGAGGAGGCGAGAAATTTGACTCATGCACTCAAAGGAGATTCCAAAAAACAGGGAGACTGGGGAGAATTTATCCTCGAACGTACTTTGGAGGCATCCGGTTTAATCAAGGGTCAGGAATTTACGATGCAGGAAACTTTTGATCGTCAACGACCGGATGCCATTATTCGCCTGCCCGAAAACCGGGCCATTGTAGTGGATGCCAAGGTATCCCTGACTGCATACGAACGTTCGATCTCATTGGAGGACGAAGAACTGCAAAAGGGAGCACTGAAAGAACACCTGCAATCGGTAAAAAAACATGTCGATGAACTTTCAGAAAAGGATTACTCCGCAATCGAGCAGATCAATACACCCGATTTCGTACTCCTTTTTATTCCGGTTGAACCTGCATTTGGAGCCGCCTTACGGGAGGATCCTAATCTGTACCAATATGCTTTTGATCGAAAAATTGTGTTGGTGACCTCCACCACCCTGATGGCCACCGTTAAAACAGTGGCCAACTTATGGAAATTGGAAAAACAAAATAAGCATGCTCACGAAATTGCCCGACAGGCTGGAAATCTCTATGATAAATTCTGCGGTTTTTTGACCAATATGGATGATATTGGAAAGGCATTGCAAAAAGCTGCGGAGGCACATGAAAAGGGTTTCGGACAATTATCCAAAGGGAGTGGGAATTTAGTCGGAAGAGTGGAAAAGCTGAGGGATCTAGGGATTCAATCCAAAAAAGAATTACCCGTCTCTTTTGCCCAGTTTGACAAGGTCCATTCAGACGGGGATATTGAACAGCAGGATGAACTTACTTTGGAAGAAGATCAGGAGTTGGACCGCACTGCCTAGAATCTGCCACCTTACTCCTCCAATCAGTTATTGCGGAGGACGAGTTAGAAAACCGCTTTACCAGGGAGGTTGTTCATCACTCGGAAAACTCTCTGGTTTCCCTGAGTGTCAAATTGGTTTCTATTTCCGGGAAGAGTCGCGCTCTCCTTTTTCGAAGAAACCACTTTTCCGGGCAGACTGGCCAAATGAATATAAGAAGGTTGCTTTAAAGACGGCCCTCGAAAGACAGGGTCCTCCTCTTTTAGTAGATCCGGTTCTACGAGGTGAGGAGCTCGGTCCATTCCTTCCATACCCAAACCCCGATTATCCAAAACTTCATCGAGGTGGGCCAGTGTCTTCTCTCGAAAGATCTGCATCGTATCCACTTTGCCCAACTCTCGAAGTTCCTGGTTTACTTGTTCAAAGTAACGCAGTGTGAAAGCATCCACTTGCGGGTCAAGAGAGGGAAACTCTTTATTATTATCTGCCAACCATGTGGCAAAGGATTTATAAATCTCCTCTATCTTGGAATTGATCAGATCTTTATTAACTTCTCCTCCAGGCAAGACCTGGTTGGCAATGAGATTATTCCCGTGGGGAAGAAACTCTTCGACTGGCTGAATATCGGCACGGGGATTGAGTCCCGCAGGATTTTCAATCTTTGCGAACGCTTTATTAGGAGGAAGAGATGGGGATAATTTCAAACCCACAATTTCACGAAGTTCCTCCAATCCCACCCGATCCTTGCCCAATTTATCAAGCTGGGTATTAATAAATGAGAGTTGGCCCTTAATCATCCTAGAACCATTACTTGATTTTCCAGAATCCATCTGTGGATTACCGGATTGTTTATAAAAATCTGCCATCGATTCAATGGATCGGCGAATGCGGGTTTCTGCAAACTTACGGGATGCTGAATTGGGTGCGTAATCTTCATTTCCAGGAGCATAATCATGGGCAGTAATCGTATTGTCATCATAGTATTTTCGAATCCTTGCAAGTAGTCGATCTACCGTATACTTGGACCTGCCATTCAATCGCATTTCCTCTCTCATGCTTCTCTCCCACCCTTCGATATTAGGGGGAGATGAAACCTTTGTACTTTTTATACGGGGTGCATAATAAAACATTGCCGGAGATGCGGGCGGGGAGTTCTGTACAGTCGGGGGGCATTTCTTTTGAGGAACGAATGTATTGTGATTGGCGGGAATGAATCGCGTGTTGGCTTGTTCGAATTTTTCCCTAACGGGAGGAACGAACTTACCTTTTTGAAAAGATTTTTCATCAATAGCAAACTTTCGATTTTGTTTACTGTTTGGCTTAATATAACCAAGCTTAGTACTATCAGGTGATTTTAAACGATTTTCTAAACCCTCTTGAACTGGTGCAATAAACCGAGGTGAATCGAGAGGACTGAAAACAACTGAATTGGGCGAAAACAGGCCGCAACAATCGATTAAGCTATTCGAAAAAAGCTTCGAAGTTACGAAAAAGAAAAGAAGGAGCAAGAGAGACAATAAGAAAAATTGAATTACATTTGTGAATTTCATACTTAGTATAAATACACAAATACTCCACCCGAGCAAATAGTTTATTTAATAATTTAACTTTGTTCGTGAAGTGATTTTCCATTATCCATTGATTATCATTTATTTATGCAAATTATAAATTAACAGACAAAATCTATTGATGATTAGTGCCACCCTTATAATCACGAGTTAGATCTTTAAGAACATTTACAATTTCCCGAGTAGTTAATCCGGTTGCATCCAGTAAATTACGATCAATACCGGAACTCCCTCGAAATGAGGAACTGGAACTTTCTTCCACATTGATCAATAATCCATTTCCAATTCTCGCTAATGCCTGCCCCAGAGGAAAAGAGGTAGAAAACAAATCTTGAACAGAGTCTTCGATAAAGGAAGTGATTACATGATCAAATCCAATATCGGCCAATGCGCCTGCAGTCCATTTCGCACAATCATTTCGATAATCGTCGAAATTATTTCCACTAAGAAATTGAACCTGTACCAGTTTCTCAAATGAGACATGTCCAAAATTGAAAAATAAACCACAAAGATAAGCGTCATCAGCACTTAAATCCAATAAGTCATAGTAATGTTTAGTAAACCGAGCTAATATAACAGATCGTTTCTTCAGGATTGTCCCGTTTATCTCAAGCAAACCTAATGGCAATTGGAACACCTCCTGGTTCATCGTGCGTATGGCAAGACTCTTCAAGAAACTTAATCCTTTCTTAAATAGAATCTCTTTGGCAAAACCCTCACTATCTTGATTAAATCCAGCCCTACGAGTCAACTTATCCAATAATGACTGATTCTCGGAACACAAATTCAAAACATCCTCCAATGTCGGATCCTCCTTATTGATTAACTTTTCAACCCTTGGAAGTAAAGCAAGAGAAGAATAATCCTCTTGCAGAATAGTTGATAACACTTCATCACCTGTTGCTATTAAGTTCATTTTTATGTAATATTTATTGTTTTTACAATAAACCCACGAATAACTATATAAGTCAAGTTACTACTATTAAAATATGTTTTATTTATTGCTATAGTACCTTTTTTCGACTCGTTAATTTAGTATTCTCTAATCAGAATACTCCTTTAGAAAAATTGAATTAACCAAACTACAGAATCAAATTGTGTAAATCAGTATTGCACATATTTTTTTTATTCCGCTACACTCCTACTATGAAATTTCCGCTCGTTTTAATTTTTTTATTTTCTACATTCTCACTCTATCCAGAATCTCCCAATATTCTATGGATAACCGCAGAGGATATGAGTCCTGTACTAGGTTGCTATGGATACGCGGACGCGAACACCCCCCATATTGATGCATTGGCCGAGGAAAGCGTTCGTTACTCCAAGGCTTTTGCCTCGGCACCAGTTTGCTCGCCTTCCCGCTCTTGCCTGATCCAGGGTTCCTACCCTCCCACACTTGGCACACAGCAGATGCGCTCCGGGTTCCCTCTGCCTTCTGGCATGAAAGGCTTCCCTGCCCTGCTCCGCAAACAGGGATACTACACCACCAATAATGTAAAAACAGACTACAATTCAGGAAACTACCAGGAGATTATCAAAAGTTCATGGGATGAGAATTCTGTCTCCGCTCATTGGCGAATGAGGGAGGATAAGAACAAGCCTTTCTTTTCTGTTTTCAACCTAATGACTTCCCACCAAAGCCGGTCGATGGTATGGCCGCATGAACGATTTGAAAAAGAAATTCAGTCCAAACTTAGCACTGATCAGATCCACAATCCGGCAAGAGTCACGATCCCGCCCTATTACCCGGACACTCCGGTGGTACGCAAGACTGTGGCCCGCTTTCACGACTGTGTAACTGCAATGGATAAAGAAGTGGGCGAAATCCTCAGGCAATTGGAACAGGATGGACTGTCCGAGAACACAATTGTTTTCTTTTTCTCCGATCATGGATCCGGGATGCCCCGACACAAACGGGCCCTGCTCGACTCCGGCATGCATGTACCGCTCCTCATTCGGATTCCTGAAAAATGGAAAAATTTCGCCCCTGACCAGCCGGGCTCAACCACTGATCGAATGGTCGCTTTTGTTGATTTCGCATCTACTGTGCTGAATCTGACCGGAATCGATATCCCGTCCTACATGCAGGGGAAACCTTTCTTGGGCCCAGAACAAGTGAAAGCACGAAGGTATGTATTCGGTCACCGTGACCGGGTGGATGAAGTGCGCGACTTGGCCCGCTCGGTCCGCGATCAGAACTTTCTTTATATCCGCAATTACATGCCCCACCTCGGTTACAACCAACCGACTGCCTGGCCTGACCTGGGTGAAATCAGGCATGAATTTTACCGCCTCGCAGACCGAAAAAAGATGACTTCTCCACAATGGCATTTTGCCGGACCCACCCGACCGGTTGAGGAATTGTATGACTGTAAAAAAGATCCGCAAAATCTTACAAACCTGGCCGGTTCGGCTGCACATAAAAAGATTCTTACCCGACTACGCGGTGCACTCAACCAACACCTTAACCAAACACGGGACCTTGGTTTTCTGCCCGAGTATGAAGCCTGGAAACTATTCGAAAACAGCTCAGGTTGGGAGGTGGGAAAGTCGGGCAAAATAGATCTTCAGGCGATAAGGAAAGCCGCATCGCAAGTTGGCCTGGTTGGGGAATCAATCCTGATTGCCAACCTTAAATCCACCAACGAGCTTGTTCGCTATTGGGGTGCAATTGGACTCTGCGCCCACAAAGAAGAACTAGGGAAAGATGCAAAAAAAGCTCTCAATAATGCCCTGAATGATCAGTCGCCCTCGGTGCGAATTGAAGCGGCCAACACCCTTCTGCTCCGCGGGAAACCTGCTCCTGCCCTATCGGTCTTGATTCAGGAGTTAAAGCATGAAAATTTAATCGTGGTGACCCATGCCGCACGCACGATTGAACTATTGGGCAAGAAAGCCCAAAAGGCCCGAAAACCGATGGAGGAATGCCTAGTTCGGGCCCACAAGATCCGACCACCCGACCTCTCCCCTGTAATCGTACTTCCTGGAGATCAGGATATGGCTATGTTTGTCGGATTTTCCTGCCAGGCATTTTTAAATAAACTAAAACAGAAGTAACAAAAAAAGGTGCCAAAGTCCGCAAATAAATTCGAACTTCGTCCGATGGAAACGGATGAATGGAACGAGGTGGCTGAATTGATTCACGAGTCCACAAATTCATGGTATGTGGCCAATGGAAAAAATCCTATCTTCAACGGCCCGCCTTCAGATGCCCTGCTCTTTTGTGAGGTCTATGAGGCACTCGATCCGGGGTGCTGTATCCTGGCAGTTTGCCGAGAATCCGGAAAGATTGCCGGCTCCTGTTTTTATCATCCCCGCACCACTCATGTTTCCCTCGGGATCATGAACGTTCATTCGGATTTTTTTGGAAAAGGAATCGCAGGCTCCCTTTTATCCTGGATAACCAGCTTTGCTGAAGAAAAAAAATTGCCTGTCCGTCTGATTTCAAGCGCCCAGAATCTCGATTCCTTCTCGCTTTACACGAAAAAGGGGTTTGTGCCATTTTTCAGCTTCCAGGATCTATTCATAAAAGTTCCGGCAAATGGATTATCTCTTGTCGAGATACCCGATGGTGAAACCATTCGGGAAGCAGTAACCGAAGATATCCTGGACATGGTTGAACTGGAACTGGAATTGGTCGGAATTGAGCGGGCGAAAGACTTTTCTCATTTCATCAAAAATTCAGAGGGCATTTGGAAAACCCTTATTTCCCGGGACAGGGATGAGAAACTGCTTGGTTTTCTATGCTCAGTAAATCACCCGGCGAGCCGGATGATCGGTCCCGGTGTTGCCCGGTCAGAAAATATCACAACTGCTCTTCTTGCTGCTCAACTCGATTTTTTTCGCGGATTCAGTCCCGTATTTCTACTTCCAACCGATGCCGCGCAAGCCGTAAAAACTGCCTATTCATGGGGGGCGAGAAATTGCGAGATTCATTTCGCTCAGTGCCTGGGAAAAAAACCAACCACGAAGGGTGTCATTGTGCCCACCTTCATGCCCGAGACGGGATAAAATGAGAATTGAAAGGGTTTCTTAAAGTGGAAAATCTGTTTTCTTATGGCACCCTGCAATTAGAAAAAGTACAGCTAGAAACTTTTGGAAGAAGTCTTTGCGGAAAAAAGGATGTCCTAATCGGTTATGTGATTTCAAAAATCAAAATTACGGATCAAGCTGTTCTTGCAAGAAGTGGAACTGAAATTCACCCAATCCTCCGTTACACTGGAAACCCTTCCGATGAAGTAGAGGGAGTTATTTTTGAAATTTCCAAGGAAGAACTACAACAGGCGGATACTTACGAGGTTAGTGCCTACAAACGAACAGAAGCCAATTTCAAGTCTGGAGCAACAGCCTGGGCTTATGTGGCTGCAGAATAAATATTGGAGACTTGGATTAAATTTTTAAAAACCATTTTTCAGTGCAACTGAAAACGGAGCATTAATTCTTCCCATACCATTCCGGGGTACCGAACCAGTCGTGCATTTCTTTATCAAAGGGAGCGACCACTCCTATGGGTTCAGGAAACTCTCCCTGATCCTGGGTCTCCACGATCCAAGTATTCAAAGCAGTACCCATTTGAAGGAGTGCCAGACGATGCTCGGGCTTTGCGGAGCTAGCAAGGTTGTTTATCTCATGCGGATCCGCCTCGGTGTCAAATAGTTGCTCCGGAGAAACTGTGGGAGACATAAGATCAGCCGGTGGGCCCGTTAATTTTCCCACTGCCATTAATTCACGCATAAGTGGCTTGATCGGAAAACATTTTTCTTTGTATCGGTTCAAAGATGTAAAATGACGATCAGGGTAGTAATTACGTAGGTAATGATATTTCTTTCCCCTGACACTACGGACTCGGTTAACAGTCTCATCTACCCGGTCACGAGCGGAAAAAGCATAGGTTCGCTGAGGACCAACACGGTTGCCCAGGAAAACCCTTCCGTGCATCCCAAAAGGTTTTTTTATCCCAGCAAAACCAAGAGTCGTAGGCGTAATGTCAATTAGGCTGACAACTTCGTCTTTAACCGCACCTACACTGTAATTTGCAGGGGCAGGAAAACCTGCAGGCCAACGGATGATCATGGGCACATGAAGCCCACTATCATAACACCAATGAATACCCCGTGGCTCGATCCGTCCATTATCGCCAAAAAACATAACGATGGTATTATCGGCCAATCCATCCTTTTTCAGGCGCTGGAGCACTTTCCCAATCGTCTTGTCCATACCCGAAACGGAATTCAGGTAGCGAGCCCATTCCGCACGCACAACGGGATGATCAGGATAGTACGGAGGGGGAGTTACATTTTTTACTGTGGCAATCTGTTCATGGTGCTTTTCACCCTTCCATTCAACCCGGGGTTGGCGCCAGGTGTTTCGGTCATAAATATCGTATTCACATTCCAGGGTGTTCATCTGAGCAAAGAAAGGCTGATTCTCTTTTAGCTCTTCCCACTTTCCTCCATCATAGAGTTTACCCTCATTAACAAAATTAAGGTCAAGTTTTCCTGATCCGATCTCTTCTCCATTCATCGTCTTGAGATTCGCGGTAAAGTATCCTTCATCCTTTAAGCGATGGGTAATGGGCCGGACGCCTGCCGGCAAACGGTAACCATCTTCTCGATGGGAACGCATATTATGTGTATCTGTCGTGGTCTGGTACATACCCACAAAAAACGCACTTCGGCTGGGCGCACATACCGGGGAAGTTGAAAAAACTTTTGTGTAACGCTCTCCCTGGGCAGCGAGCTTATCCAAGTTAGGCGTTTTTACATTCTTCGCCCCGTAGCAACCAAGATCAAGTTTTAGGTTTTCTCCTACAATCCAAAGTATATTGGGTTTGTCCCTTGAAAAAACGAAGCCAGAGGTAATGAGGGAAAAGAGAGTAACACGAAATATATTTTTATTCATTGGTCATTTTTTTATTAGTTTTAACATAGTTTCTCCAAAGCCACGGCCCACCCGGGAAAAAAATATGGTACTACCCAGGTAGTGGTACGGTCGATCGGAACCAATTTTTTTCCACTCTTCAAAATTGTCCCGCCATGTGGGAAAAGCTTCATCTGCTTTTTTGTCCCAGTAGACATCAGTTGGGATCGCGATTACATTTCCCTTAAACTCATTGACCTCATTCATGGATGCCTGGGCGGCCTTCACAACTGCCATATTCCCGGCCGCTTGCTTAAAGCCGTTCTGCCCCATGATACCAATGACAAAGGGGAGGTTGGGTTTGCCCAAGTCCTCACGTACATCCTTGATAAAATTCTCCATATTGTTTGCGTACTCTTCCTCGAAACCATTGTACATATCATTCCATCCCTGAAACCAAACAAAGCCAGAAATTTCATACCCCTGCCCTTGGTAGGAGGGAAATCGGGCCTTGAGAGTAGATAGACAATCCTGCACCTCCCTGATCATTAAACGGTAATAGTAGCCATGACTCTCAATCACCTCCTTCCTGTACTGGTCGGAATTTTCTTTCCAAATTTGATCGATAGATTTCTCCACCTGTGCCTCCGCTTCTTTTCTAGATGCCTTCGGGTCTTCTTTCTTCAATTGATTCCATTTTTGCTTCACCCGGTTATTATGATCCCTCTTCGCCATACTCATTACAAATTCATCTATTTTTTCATTGGATGGAATCCCCGAACTAGGTGGGCGAAAATCTCGGCCAATGCTTTTCCCTCCCCATGCAGTTTTGATCAGCAGAACCTGCTCGGTAAACTCATCGCCCACGGTGTTACCAAATTCAAGTTCCGGTCCAATTTTCCCTGGTGAACCATAGCCCACAGTTAGGTTTCCCCTTCGGCCTAGGTAATCAATCCAAATATCATCCCGTTCGATATATTCTCCGTCTCTGTGTAAATGGGCAAAAAAGTCTTTGGTATCCGAAGCCAGTATCTGATGATTTAACAATGGATCAATCCCGCCCTTCCCCTCCATGTTTGACTGGCCTGCCAATATGAAAACCTGAATGGGAGCTTTAGCAAAACCCTGAGGATAAAAAATTGTAAATAGAACAAAATACAAAGTTTGCGAAAGGAGTCTCATTCAATCTTTAGTTCAGTTTAAAAGAAATTGACGCAATAAGAAAATCAGTCATTTTTAAATTATGTTTTATCCTCCCAGTAAAAAATTTGTCGTTTAATCTCACATTTTGAAGGCCCTATCTCAAAAAAATAGACGATGGATTTGGCTGCTTGGAATAACCCTCATATTGTGGTTCACATACCCAGTAATTCGGGTCGGTGTGTTCTTTATTTTTGACCCAATCCCTGAAGATCGGGCTATCACGCTTAACAAAAACCTGATAAATGACGCCAGTGGGTTAAACGAAACCACCCACTCAGGGATCATGCAACTCCCAGCCGATCTTAATCAAAGTATTTCCCTGCTCCAGGAAACCCTGAATCAAGCCACTTTAAAAAACAAAAGAATTATCCCGCTCGGTGCTCGGCACTCGATGGGTAAACAGAGCATTGGAAGAGGAGCCATTCATATCGATCTTTCCAGGCTCAAAGCAATAAAGATGGAAAGTGGATTACTCCATGTTCAGGCAGGAGCGAGGTGGAAGGAGGTTCTGCAATTTTTGGCTCCACTCGGGTTGTCGGTTGAAGTCATGCAGAGCAACGCCGATTTTTCTATCGGAGGAACGCTCAGCGTGAATGCACATGGTTGGCAACCTGATCGACCACCGGTGAGTTCGACCGTTGAAAAAATTACCTTACTTAATGCAAACGGTGAGCTACTCACCTGTTCGAGGTCAGAAAATAAACAGGTTTTTAAACATGCCCTTGGAGGCTATGGATTATTCGGAATTATTCTCGAAGCCTGGATCAGACCGGTTCCGAATGAAATCCTCAGATCCACTCATCAAATTGTTACCTGCGAAAATTTCAACAGCCAGTGGAATAAAATTAAAGAGAGTCCAATCCGGCTTGCATTTGGTCGACTGTCCGTGGCACCGGAAACATTTTTCGAACAGGTACTTCTTACAAGCTATCAAACAACCGGAGAAATATCCAAATTACCTGCTGAGTATGAACCAACTCTCAAAACCTCACTGGCCCGGGCCATTTTCCGGGCCTCCTTAAACAGTAACCGGGGGAAATCATTCCGTCAATGGATGGAAAACTTGATCGGTGGAGAAGCCGGGGGTATCCATTCGAGAGCAAACCTGCTGATCGAACCGGTCCGTATCTTTACCAATAACGATAAAGATAAAACTGATATTCTCGTTGAAATTTTTGTACCTCAGGCAAAATTTCCTGATTTCATTTACTTGGCACGAGAAATAATGCGTACACAGGCAGACAGTCTTCTCAATGTAACGATCCGAGAAATCTCACAGGATAGGGACACGGCTCTACCTTATGCCAAAAAAGATATGTTCGGATTAGTAATGCTTTTCACGATTGATCGCACTGAGGAAGCAGAAAAAGCTTTATTACCAAGCGTAAGTGGACTCATCGACCTTGCTCTTGCACAAGGGGGCACTTTTTACCTGCCTTATCGAAACTACGCTAATACAAAACAGTTACTGCAGGCGTACCCGGAACTGGAAAATTTTATTTCCTCAAAGAAAAAAGCAGACCCAAAGGAAATATTTGCCAGTGATTTTTATTCCTATTTCCTCCAATCGGCAGATTGGAAAAATGTGATACCTTAACGGGTTTCTTTCAGTGCAGACTCATAATCTGTACCACTCAGTACCTTTTTCAAAGCGGAATAGTCTGATTCTAAAGATTCCTCAAGTACTGAGTAATACAGTTCGGAATGATAATAACAGGTTGCCACATCGGCATCAATTAGCTCCACATCATCCTCCCGAACGGTTGGCATTCGAAGAAGACGACCACGGGTAAAATTCTTTAATTTGAGAATATAATCAGAGGCATTTAAGGAAATTATTTTCTTCATCAATATCGCGTTTTTCAGACGGTTTAAGTCACCCAGATTTCTAAGAAAGATTACCTGCTTAGCAGCAGTTCCAGGAGTCCGCTTATTGGACTCTAGTAACAAGGATCGCCAGGCTTGATCATCTGGGCAATCCACTATTTTTATTTCCGGCACAGGTTCGTTAAGAAGTTCATTAATTTCAAGGGAATTTCGGTGCATTCGGAAGCACAAACCAAAGGCTTTCCCGCTTTGCTTCTTTGCCAATACAAAAGGAGCTACATCCCGTAAATACTCGGCCAGAAAACGAACTTTTATTCCATCGCCTCTGTCTTTCGACTTTTCGAAGAAAATAAGTTTTTCTACATCCAAAACATCGGATGCTTGTTGCCTTTTCAGCACTTCGTAAATCTGCCTTCGTACCAATGCACCTTCTCCCGGAACCGCATCATGAGCAAATTTTTCATAGGGATATTCGGTTGATAATTGAGGATGATCGGTGACCACTCGATCCACAGCACTTTGTAATTGTTGAAGGCCTTTATTTTCGGTTAAATATCTGAGGTCAAAGGTATCTTCTGCACGAATTCGATAAGCGTCTCGAAATAAACGATGTCCAAATTGATCAAAAAGATCGTCATCTTTTGGCATGCCCGCATGTACCGGACTATCTTCGGGTAATACAGAGGGAGTGATTACGATGATAACCTCTCTCTTCTGCCCAGTCTCATTTTTAGAACGGAAAAGAGCACCCAAAAAGGGAATATCTCCTAATAGGGGTACCTTTCTTATGGTCTGTTCTGAATCTTTTGCGATTAAACCACCCACGATAAAAGGAGTGTCATTTGCAATTCGAGCATAGGTCTTAACCTCTCGAATTGATAAAGTTGGTGCAGTGGCAAGAACGATTGAGTCCTTACCCAGCACTTTTTCATCTTTACCGGGAACCCGTGCAGAGACCGCGGCATTGATCTGTAAAGAAACTTCCGTTCCATCGCGATTGATGCGAGGTCGAACCGCAAGTTGGATTCCTGCCACAACATCACGAAAATCTACCGCACTTACATAGTCCTTCACAAATTTTGTGTTCGCAATAGGAATCCTTTCAGAGACATTAATAAAGGCCATTCGATTATCCAATGTAAGCACACTGGGGCGGGACAAGACCTGAGCGGAACCATCTTCAACCAATGCCTGAAGCCGCACGTTGAACTCTCGGAATACATTGGTAATCGTCGCATCAAGTTGGGCGCTACCAGCAGCAGGATAAGCTATCTTCCCCAGTACTAAACTATCGTTTGTACCATCCAGTTTATCTTGAATAAAATTGTTGTCAGATATCCCTTCTCCTCCGCTATTAAAATCCCACTCCACGCCAAGTTGATCTAAAGCTTGGGAGGAGATCTCAAGTACCATTGCCTCGATCATAATTTTGCGTGCAGGTAAATCGATTTGTTCCTGAATTATTCGCCTGACACGACCCGCCTTTTCCGGTGCTGCGGCATCAAAGAAGAGGAGGAGTTCATTAATTGGATCTGTCTCCGTTTTGGGGAAGACTTTTTCGTGGTCAGGAATCGTTTCATGAAATACAGTTTCAGGAACCGCCACCACGACGGGCAACTGGGTCGGGTCAATCGGTTTTTTCGGATCCCCGATATTGATGCCATAAAAATTCAGTAATTGAGCACAGCGACTGGGATCGACATAGCTCAACCGAATCCTTTCCGACTTCATTTCAATCTCTACACCTCGAGTATTTTCAGCATTTTGTCCGAACAGTGTTGAAACCAATATCAAGAAAAGACTAGTGAAAGAAGGGGAGAGATATTTCCTCATGATGAACTTGGTTTATTCGGAACTGTTTTAGCATGCGGATGACTGGAAGGGAAAAAATCGGTAAAAAAAGTTTGGATCGTACGACCTACTCCAATTTTTTTGGAGCGAGTGATGGATCGTGCTTCTTCTTTTTGAATCTTCCACTTGGTCTTCATAATTCGATCCTGACCGAGGACCATTCGCTCATTGACTAACGACAGGAAATCACCATTCCGACTCGCTAACTCGGCAACCACTTCTGGATCAAAAGCTAATACCACCGAATCAGTAATTGCAGATATTGTTGATAAGCGAGTGCCTTTGTGCAAAACCCCTTCCGCCCCGAAATGAATCCCAGATTCTAATCGTTCCACTTTTGCACGGAACTCCATGTCAGCAACTTCAATTGAAGAGCATAATAATCCTTCTGCGAGTAAATAAAAAGTATCTCCAACATTTCCCTGGCGATATAAAAACTCTCCGGCTTTTAAGTCTTTTCGTTTCACTTTCTTGAGAAGTGCAAGACAATCCTCCTTGGACAGGACCTCAAATAATTCACTCCTGGTGAGAACTTCGTCAAAATTATCGTCCCGTGCTGATCCAATTAATGGCAAACTCGATGCGGTATCGAAATACAACATTTCTTTTTCCATTGAAGGAGTCAGTCCCGCCCGTGCCAAGTGTTCGATCACACTTTT
>Ga0180120_10000948_pt1 | contig 14818 bp, 10 predicted proteins | sample CPBDNA_3_FD_129677 | JGI IMG/M metagenome (GOLD analysis project Ga0180120, IMG submission 129677) | Freshwater to marine salinity gradient microbial communities from Chesapeake Bay, USA - CPBay_Spr_31_0.2_DNA (version 2) (version 2) | ecosystem: Environmental > Aquatic > Marine > Coastal ... | reverse complement strand
TTTAATGGTGATGAGTTATTCAGTCCTGTTCGTATAACGCTTGCTCCATTCTTAATTTTAGCTGGGTATGTCGTTATGATTTACTCCATCATGCGCAAACCAAAAAACACTACGGACAGTTCTATAAAAGAATAAGTTCATGGACTTATTTCAAACTCTTTTATTGGCAATTATCGAAGGATTGACTGAATTCTTGCCTATTTCTTCGACTGCCCACATGATTTTCGCGAGTTCGATTTTTGGGATTGGTGATGATGAATTCGTAAAAATGTTTCAGGTTTCTATTCAATTTGGCGCTATACTATCAGTTGTAGCATTGTATTGGAGAAAATTCTTCAATTTCAAATCTCCCAAGTTTTATATCAAATTAATCCTAGCCGTAATTCCAGCCTTGATACTCGGTAAATTATTTGATGATAAAATCGAAGCCATTTTAGAAAAACCATTACCCATTGCGATCATGCTAGTTGTTGGTGGAATTGTTTTACTCTTCATCGACCGACTGTTCAAAAAAACGCCCATAGCCAAAGAAGAAGATATTTCTAACAAGTCAGCCATAGTAATCGGTTTTTGGCAATGTTTAGCCATGATGCCAGGCACAAGTCGCTCCGCAGCTTCTATTATTGGAGGAATGCAACAAGGATTGACCCGAAAAATGGCAGCAGAATTCAGTTTCTTTTTAGCCGTTCCGACCATGATGGCCGTTACCTGTTATTCTGTTTTTCTAAAAGATTGGAACTACGAAGGGAAGGAACAAAAAGGCTACGAAATGATTCTTTCCTCTTCTGAAAACATTACAAGTTTCGCCATTGGAAACATTGTTGCATTTATCGTCGCTGCCCTGGCTATCAAATTCTTTATTGGCTTCATTGAGAAATATGGATTCAGAATTTGGGGATGGTATCGCGTAGTTGTCGGTATTCTTTTGATCATCTTTTTTAGCTTCAATTCATGAGCGAATTTTTAGAAGGAAAAACGCTTCTAATCGATAAGCCTTACAAGTGGACTTCCTTTGATGTCGTGAATAAAATGCGTTGGCATTTGAAGCAGAAACTCGGGGTAAAAAAAATCAAAGTAGGTCACGCTGGCACTTTAGATCCACTGGCTACCGGATTACTCATCATTTGCACAGGTAAAAACACCAAACTTATAGAATCATTCATGGGTGGTGAGAAAACCTACACAGGTACTTTCCTTTTGGGTAAAACAACACCTTGCTACGATTTAGAAAAAGACTTTGACGCAACTTTTCCAACTGACCATATCACCGATGAAATGATGGGAGCAGCGAGAGAATCTTTTTTGGGTGAACACCAGCAAGTCCCACCCATTTTTTCCGCAAAACAAGTAGACGGAAAAAGAGCATACGATTTGGCCCGAGCCGGAAAAGAGGTCAAGTTGAAACCCAATATTGTCCATATTTCTTCCTTCACAATTGATGCAAGTCGTTTCCCAGAAGTCGATTTTGAAATCGTTTGTTCGAAAGGAACTTATATTCGATCGATCGCCAATGATTTTGGGAAGAAATTGAATTCCGGCGCCACCTTGATTGCACTTCGTCGTACCAAATCGGGCGATTTCGATGTCAAGGACGCTGTCGATGTGGAAGAATGGATAGTCAAACTAGACGATTAAATCTTACATTTGTTGATCTGCGTTGCACAAAATGGAAAACTATTTAATCGACAAAATTGAGGAAATTTCTTTCACACGCGTGGAGAAAAACGATTCTCTCTGGGAATCTCGAATCATGGATTCAATTACCATCGTGGAACTAGCAGTGGAAATTGAGGAAGAGTTCGGTATCAATATTCCATTCGAAGAAATCGTAGTGGAAAATTTTGAAACAGTTGATTTGTTGATGGCATTTATCACTAAAAAGCAAAGTGAATAGTCTGTTAAAACATAAACTCGCCTTTGAATTAACAGCATTTCTCGCAAGTCTTGGTTTTATTGTAATTGCATTGTTTTTTATTTTCAGTAGACTCGAAAAGGATCAATCAGAAAAACAAATAATAACCTTACACGTAAACAACCCAAGTCCAGACAGAGGACTAGTGCCAAACTACACCAAAGGTTTGTCTTCAGAAATGATGTTGATGTCTAGCTTAAGCAGAAAAGATCAACTTACACTTTTTGGATCATCCGAATTCTCTTCGAACACTAATTCAAGCTATATTTATCTTCCAGAAAAACTGGGAATACCCGCAATGGGATTTGGTCATGCTTTTCACCAAAACTTTTCAATTTATTGTGAGCTCTTGGCTGGAAAGGAATATTTAAAAGATTCGAAAATCGTTATTTTCTTGAGTCCAGGTTGGTTCGAAACAGAAGGAACAAACTCAGAAGCTTTTTTGGAATTCGTTCCTCCCCACTTTCTTGAAAAAATCTGGATGGATGAATCAATTTCCACTGACTACAAGTTAGAAATTGGTCGCTTCATTGCAAGAAACGCTGAAAAATTTAGCAATTTAACTCTCCGAATGCAGGCCTTCAAAACCTTATACGAAAGCGAATGCGAATTTAACCAAGCCGCCAAATTAAGAACAAAATTGGATAAAAATTATCCAGTTTTCAATAAAGGAAATAAGATCAAATATTCAGTTGAGGGGGGGGCAAAAATTCAACATCGCACTTTTCCGAATTTCAGAAAGCTTCAGACAGAAGCGCAAACAATCTTCCTGAATGCCAGCGCAAACAATACTCTTTATGTTGACTCACTATATTTTAATGAATTTGTTCTACAGCCTAACGGAGCAATAAAAACTGGAAGTGTTAAACCTATCGACAAAGAAAACAGCGCCGAATACAAAGATTTTTTGTTGCTACTAAAACTATTAAAAGATAAAGAAGTCAATTGTAGTTTCGTCATCCAAGGGTTGAATCCATATTACTATACGAATTTAGAAGAAATAAATCCTATTGTTCGTTCAATAGTCAACGAATTAAAAAAATCAGAATTCCCTTATCTCAATATGTTCACCTATAGAAAAGCAGACTATCAACCTGGTTCACTCAACGACATTATGCATCTTGGGGATTTGGGCTGGTTGCAAGTCAATGAATTCATTTACAATACTTATCTGAGATGAAAAAGTGGTTTTACAAATTTCTAGTGTACACAACCTTGATCATTGGTTATCTTTTTCTATACGTTTTGAACGTGGAAGAATTTATTTACGATCAAAAAGACATTCAGGTAAAATCGACAGTTGATTTTGTCTACCAACAATTTTAAATATGTGGTTCGATAAAGCTTTACCATTTTCAGCTCCAGCGTTTTTCCTTTTTATGGGAATGGCCATTGTTTTGTTTCATTTGGTCAAACGATTCGGCTCACAGCTGATTTCTTATCGTATTCTATTATCAATAGTCACATTGGTTTTTGCTCTTGTTTATTTACCCAAACCTTTTCATCTAATTGGATTGATTTTGTATTTATATGCCTGTCTTGGTGGATTGAGAAAGTGGTACGAAGGTCAAAACATCATATTCCCCATGTTGCTATTGGCTCTGCCGATGCTCTTCATGAAGTATTTTTCAATCGTCTCTTTTACCGATGACAATTGGTGGAAAAACACGCCAGGAATATTTCAAATCACCGGAATTTCGTACATGGTTTTTAGAGCGATTGGTCTCTATATCGACGAGCGTTCAAAGCCAGGAAAAATCAACTTTATCGATTTCTTTAATTTCGCGAGTTTTGTTCCGACTCTTTTGATCGGACCTTTGGATCGTTTTCACCGTTTCACAAATGATGTAAAAAATGGTTATCAAAACATGACCTCTGCCCTGACCTATCAGGGGTGGAATAACTTATTGATGGGACTTTTGTATAAGTTTATCCTTGCCGAAGCCATTCATCGTTTAGTTCTGGTTCACCTTATTGATGACGGATCACTAGTCTATCACATGTCGTATATGTACACGTATCTGTTGTACTTGTATTTCGATTTTGCCGGTTATTCCTTGTTGGCAATCGCGTTCGGTAATTTCATTGGAATTCACGTTCCTATCAATTTCGATAAACCTTTCTTGGCCGTTAATCCGAAAGAATTTTGGAAAAAATGGCATAAATCTTTGGGTGACTGGTTGAACGATTATTTCTTCAAGCCGCTCTTCATGCATTTCACGAAGAAAAAGTGGGGAACATCGATTCGTCGTCAAAATTCGGCTTTATTTTTGACCTTTGCTTTAATGGGATTCTGGAACGGATTCGAATTACATTATATCATCAGCGGTATGCTGTTCGGCGTTTATTCTGTCATTCATAATTACTATTTTTATCAATGTAAAAAGCAAAAGAGAGATGTTGTTTTTGGTAAGTTGAATGAACGCTGGATACGAATCATTTCAATCGTAATCATGTTTCACGCCGTTGCATTTGCCATATACATCTTTAGCGGTAAACTATTTTAACCATGCGATTTTGTTTCGATTCCAAAGAATTTATTGAGATTGATCATCGGCCGGATGTATTGGCAGTCATTGGAAGTGATTTTCAATTGACGTGGTTGGAGTTCGAAAAAGCGGTTGGAGACTTTTCGGAAGTTTTAATTAATCAACACGTTTCTTTGGACGATTCGCCAGTGTTGTTGTATGGTCACAAAAGTGCGAATATGCTGGTTGCGATTTATGCGTGTATGTCTCTCGAAATTCCCTACATCCCAATTGATGAAATCTATCCAAAAGATCGGATAGAAAAAGTGAAGGAAATTGCGAAAGTAAATTGGATCATTAATACCTCCAACTCGGCTTTGAATTTTGAAGATTCAGGAGAGATTCAATTGTTGGAAATGACAACTGATGTACTTTCTTTTCCAGGGGAATTAGTCGATGTAAAAGAACAAGCTTCAGACCCTTTGGTCTATTTAATTTTCACTTCGGGCAGCACAGGTGAGCCAAAAGGAGTGCAAATTAGCAGCGAAGCCGTTCAGTCATTTTCGCGATGGATGACGAGTGATTTCGGTTTTTCTGAAACGGATGTTTTTATCAATACAGCAGTTCTAAGTTTCGATTTATCGGTTTTTGAAGTGATGACATTTGGAGCCATTGGCGGCACGATTTTATTGAATGATAAAACAACGAATTCCGATCCACAAAAGTTAATCGATAGAGTTGAAAAATATGCTGGAACAGTTTGGGTTTCGACACCGTCCTTTGCGCTTCTTTTTGCGCGGATGGAACCGTTTTCAGTGATGAAAACCATACATTCATTCTTGTTTTGTGGAGAAGTATTACCGAATCCTTTGGCGAAAAGTTTGTTGACCAATTACAAAGCTCGTGTTCTCAACACGTATGGTCCGACTGAAGCTACCGTTGCGACTACCTTGGTGGACATTACGGCCGAAATAGTGAAAAATCATGACCCTTTGCCCGTTGGAAGCATCAAAAAAGAAAGCGAATTGATTATTGAAAACGGAGAAATTATTATCAAAGGTCCAAATGTTTCCATTGGTTACTTGAATCGTCCGGATCTTACTATGGAAAAATTCATCGAAATAGATGGACAACGTGCTTTCAAAACAGGCGACGAGGGCCGATTAGAAAACGGTATGTTGTTTTTCAACGGCCGAAACGATGAGTTGGTCAAACTGCATGGCTATCGAATTGAGTTGAATGAAATCAATGCAACACTTTTGAAAATGAATTCCATTGAAAACTCAGCCACAATTGCCTTGCGTCGTAATGGTGAGGTCAAAAAAATTGTTTCCTTAATTCAATGGAAAAACTCGGATCTCCAAAGTAAAGAAACAATCATACAATTCTTATCTGCACATCTTCCAAGTTACATGATACCGAGTGATGTCAAATTTGTTAAGGAAATTCCGTTGAATCAGAATGGGAAGGCAGATAAACAATTGCTGACAGAATTATACTTGAAACGTTAATAAATATTCATGCATTATTTTTCTCAAATCATATTTAAACACCACTTTTGTAAGAATTTATACGTCAAGTTATAAATACTCTTTTATAATGAAATTATTTTTTGGAATCTTACTTTTTTCCATAAGTATTTCGTCCAGTTTCGGACAATGCACTGGCAACGAGCCTACAATAAATTTAGGCAACGATACGATTCTATGTTTCGGACAAACTATCGGTCTTTCAGTTCCTGCTGGTTATGACTTTTATCAATGGTCAAACGGAAGCACGAGTACAGGAATTAATGTTACACAACCCGGAACGTATTGGGTTCTCGGTGGAAACATAGGAACGAATCAACTTATTTTAAACGGTAATTTTGAGGGCGGCACAACGGCTGCGAGTAATAATTTTACAACTGCCTATGTTCCTGGAACTGGTGGAGTTTGGGGTTTACTTTCCAATCCAGGGCAATATGCAATATCAAGTTCACCTTCCAATGTCCACAATAATTTTGCTTCGTGTGGCGATCACACAACTGGAACAGGAAACATGCTCATCGTAAATGGTGCTACGGCAGCTAACACAAACGTATGGAGTCAGACTGCACCAGTCGTACCAAATCAAAACTATATATTTAGTTTTTGGGCGATGAACGTGGCCGATCCGAACGTTGCTCAATTACAATTACGGATAAACAATGTACCTATTTCTGCAGTAGTGCCCACTAGCATTACTCCTTGTATTTGGAATCAAATCACTGGAGTTTGGAATTCGGGATCCGCTACCTCAGCAAATTTGAGCATTTTCAATCAAGCGACAGCGGCAGGAGGAAATGATTTTGCCATAGACGATATCTTTTTTGCTGATAATTGCGTCAATCGCGATACTATTCAAGTAACCATGGAAGTGGTGACGGCATACGCTGGTGCTGATAAAATTTTCTGTCCTGGCGATACTGATACAGTATTTGCGACTACAAATAACCCAAACAACACCTTAACCTGGAATTCCAGCGGTGTTCCTGGTAATTTTATGATTCCGGATACAGCTGGAATTTATACAGTAACAGCTGTTTCTCCAGCAGGTTGTACATTTTCAGATGATATTTTAATAAGCTTAAAAGACATGAACTGGACTATTGCCGATATAGTGGCATATCCTTCAGGTTGCGGATTAACTAATGGTGTAGCCTTGACCAATATCGATACGCTAGATCCCAATCAGCCTGATCCATTACCATTCAATTATCAATGGTCTGGTCCTGGAGCTGTTGGGCCAACCATAGCCACAACACCAAACATCGCTAATTTATCACCTGGATGGTATTATTTAACGACGACATCGGATGGTTGTTCTCTATCGGACTCAGTTGAGATAATTACAACTAATGGACCAGTAGCAGCTATGAATGCTACGTCAACAAATGGATATGCGCCCCTTGATGTGACTTTTCAAAACCAGAGTCAATCTTCGACGAGTTATACCTGGATTTTTGACACTTTGTCAACCCAAACCACAATAAATACAGATTCAATTGATTTAACTTTTAATACACCTGGTGTTTATCAAATAATGTTGATTGCTTCAAATGGTAATTGTGCTGACACGAGCTATTTAACGATAACAGTATTGCCACCACCAATTATCCCCATCCCACCAATTGATTCTCTTTTAACGGTTGGTCCTATCCCGAATGTAATCAGTCCAAATGCAGATCTTATAAATGATTATTTCACTTTTACCGTTACCGGAGCAGAAAGCTTTTCAATAGAAATACTGAACCGTTGGGGAAATTTAATGTATTCTTCAACTGACCCGGATACTTTTGGCTGGTCGGATACACAAGTTCCTGATGGTGTCTATTTTTACAAAATGACGGCTACTGGTTATCAAGGTGAGCAACGCAAGGCACACGGATTTTTCCACATCGTGAGATAGTCCACAATATAATTTGGTTCCATAATCGCATTGTCTGCACAAAACTTTCACTGTACTTCGGAAAACCGCTTGATTTTTTATTGTTGTTGTCAATAAAAAAAACCAATAATTCACCTTCCAAAACCGTTGTGTAAATGACTTTTAGACCTTTGTTTTTCTCCTCTTTTACATTGTGTTTTTTTTAAAGCGAAATCGACACCATTTATCAAACCAACATACTCAAATGAAGTAAAATTTACTTCTAATATTTCATGCGCATATAAATAGGTTTTTAGTTCTTCATCTAAGAGTTCGACCGAGTTCAAACCAGTAGATAAAATATCAACCGAACCTAAAATAGAAGCATCTGGTGGACCGTAATCATAACTTGTTAAAAAGCCATATTTACTCCCCGCTTCCCAGTATTTTGACGATTCTTTATCAAAAGTAAGCTGCATAAAACTCAAGTTTGTTTCCACATAACCATTTCTCGAATTTCGGTCAAAATATTCATAATCCTTTAACGCATTTTCTTTGGTAGCAGGAATGATTTTAACAGATGACACTACGCGATCGAAAAGTGCCTTCATCATGTTTCCATTTTCTTCACTCACATTAATTGTAACAAATATGAAAAAGTAATCTCCAGAATCGAGTACTCCAAGATTAACTGATTGGATAAGCAAATCATCAATCGCCAAGGTAACCTGAGTTGTGAGAAAAGAGTAGCTGCCTATTGACGAGACAACCGGTTTTATTTTAAAGTCTTCTTCTGTTATGTTATCAAGGTCATCCAGAAAATCTAACAAACCTTCATCTTCATAATTCTTCTCTCTGAAACCAACAATAATTGACTCATTAAAAAGAATACTTTCCAAATAATCATCCTCAATTATCGCTTGAATTCAGATGGTATCCGTCAAATAAACATTAAGCAATTTCTATTCAAACCCTTCTCGTTTTATGAAATCAGCCTTGAGAGCATATTCAAAAGTTTTGCCTTCAAAAACATAATCGGATTCAAATCTGGTTTGAGAAAAACCAAAGGATTCCACTAAAACAAAAAATAAGATCAGTGTCGTTTTCATAACTCTTATAAATAATTATGGCGGTGATTAAAGAACCACCGCCATAATGAATATGCTAATTTTATCTTCGACCTCCGCCTCTCGGGTTCTTCGGAGTTACGGTTCCACTTTTCCCAGAGTTCACAATTATCATCGCAGCAGATGCCGAACCAACTGGATTCGTCACCGTGATTTTGATAACGTTGCTTCCACTGTTCAATTTCAAAACTGCTGTTCCAGAATTTGCTGTATTATTAAACGACACATCAGTTGGAACACCGTTCACGCGAACAATGATTTCTCCTTTGTCAATAATCTGCGTTGTAGTGAACTGTATAGTACAGGCGCTTACTGAAACCGTTGTCGTTGTTCCGCTCGGGTTCGTAATATTAACTGTAGGTAAGTTTTTCGTCGGTGATTTATCTCGCGTCACATTGTGTGTATACGTTTCTGAGCCACATGAATTCGTCAGTGTAATCACAAACGAAGAACTACCCACCAAAATCGATTTCTCAATTTCGATCGTTCCTTTCACTAAATCGAAATCGAATGGAATCGCTTTGTTGTTCATCATTGCGCTTACTTGCGAACTACTTGTAATCTTAGTAACATCCAAAAGTAAAGTAACGCTAGGCGCTAGTGTAGTTTGATTGTTTCCAACGTTTGCAAAGTTCAACCCCAAAGTTGGCCCATCACATGCCGTTCGCACAATCTCATACGTAAACTTATCTGAACCACAGTTATTCGTTGCAGTAATTGAGATAGAATTTAACCCTACACTTAAGTTTACATTTGATGTGAGAATTCCAGTTGTTGGATTGTATTCAAACTCTACTCGTTTTGCACCTGCGTCCAAATCAATTTGACTTTTCGAAGTAATTCCTGTGATCTTCACTGAAATTTGAAACAAAGCTTGATCTGTCGAATATGCGCTTGAACTTGGTGTTAAAGCTGTTACAACTGGCTTATCACACGGCGGTGCTTTGTACAAAATCGATGTCGATTTACTATCGTTTCCTCCAATATTCGTCGCTGTTATTTCGAACGTATTGTTGCCTTCACTTAAAGTCGTCGGGTAAGACAATTGGTTTGTCGAACTGTTGAACGCATATGCTGAAGGGCTCACCATAGAACCATTCTTTTTGAACGATATCTGAGCTTTCGTAGAAATTTCTAGTATCGTTGCATTAACTGTAAACTCATCGCTTAAAACAGTCGTGCCAGCACTTGATGGATTCGTAAACGTTACCGTAGGTGGTTTGTTCACGACTAGTTTCGTGTACACGATAGTTGTTGTTTTCGTATCGATACCACCAGCATTCGTGCCTGTAACGGTAATTGCATTCGCTCCTTCGTTCAAGTTCACACTGAACGTCAGCATGTTGCTACCAAAGGTAAACACGCTAATGTTGCTTCCGTTGTGTTTAATATTCACGCCACTCGGCGAACTCACGTTTGCAATTGTTGCACGTACGTTATAGTTCGAAGCATTAACCGTTAATGGATTGCTGCTCGGATCGATGTACGTCACAATTGGTGGGTTTACCGTCGAAACGACGGGTATATACACAATTGTTACTTGTTGGCTATCCGTTCCATCTGTGTTTGCTCCAGTCAATTTAACCGTATTGGCCCCAGAATTCAAAGACAAATTGGCCACAACTGCTCCTGTCGTTGCATTGAATGTAAATCCGCTAAAAGTAGATCCATTCAACAACATAGACACTTGGCTTTGCGATGAAACATTTTGCACATTTCCTACGAATGGATATTGTGCCACGCTTGTGGTCGCAGAACCTCCACTAGGATTCGAAATTGAAACTGCTGGTGGTTCAGGCACAATTGGTGCATAGTTGATTATCGTCGTTGCCGAAGAAGAACCTACACTGTTTGTTCCTGTTAATTCGAATACGTTTTGACCTTGTGTTAAAGGCAAAGTAATTATAAAATCATCCGACGTGGGATTGTAAATAAATCCAGTTTGATTCAAATTATTTTTCTTGAAAGTCACATTCGATGGACCATCCACATTCAATACTTTTCCTCTTATCGTGTAAGAAGCAATATTGACTGTTTTTGGAATCGTTCCTGGATCAGTAAAGTAAACTACCGGAGGTTGAACAGTCACCACTTTTGTGTAAACAATCGTAACCTGTTTGCTATCCGTACCATCTGTATTGGTTCCAGTTAAACTTAACACATTTGACCCTTCTACCAGGTTCAAATTTGCAGTCACTGTTCCCGTTGAAGGGTTGAAACTAAAACCACTCATCGTGGATCCATTTAAAACCATAGACGATTGGCTTTGTGAAGAAATATTCTGAATATTTCCAACAAAAGGATATTGTGCAGTATTCACTGTAACATTAGATCCATTTGGATTTGAGATTGTGACAACCGGCGGTTTCAGTTCAGCTCGATTGTAAATGATAACGGTTGTAGCCGAAGCTGTGCCATCTGTATTCGTTCCCGTAAGAACAAAAGTATTTTGTCCAACAGTCAAATCCGCGTTAAAAGTAAAGTCATCCGAACTTGGGTTGAAGCTAAAGTTCATTTTGTTAGAACCGTTTTGTGTGAAGTTTACTCCACTAGTCGTTTCTACATTTTGAACTTTCCCTTTCACCGTGTAATTGTTCGTCCCAACCGTAGTTGAATTACTTGAAGGATCTGTAAAGTAAACAACTGGTGGTGTTTTCACAGGATCAACTTTATAAATCAGCGTTGTTGATTCCACGTCTGCTCCAGCAGAGTTAGTGCCTGTGATTTGAACTGTATTCGTTCCAGGATTCAAAGTCAAGGTCAACAAGACGTTTCCGTTGTTTGTATTGAAGTTGAAATCCGTTCGACTTGTTCCATTCACATTAACTTGCACGTCATTTTTCACCGTTACATTCGTCACATTAGCCGTCAAATTGTAATTTGGAGAAGAGGACGTTGTTGGGTTAACCGAAGGCTGAATGAAAGTAACAACTGGCGGCGGAATTAACTGCGGCTTGTAGATGATAATCGTCGTTTTCGTATCTGTTCCGTATTGGTTATTTCCGGTTAAAACAAAATTGTTTTGTCCTTCTACCAATGTAACATTCGCTGAAAAAAGATCGGAACGAGGATTGAACGTGAAGTTTGAAATCGTTGCTCCATTTTGAACAAAAATTACATTCTCTTTATTCAATACATTCTTTATTTTTGCCTGAATAATGTAATTCGGATTGCTAACCGTTAGACCAGAAGTCCTTGGCTGGGTATACTGAATAATCGGAGGCAAAGCCTCATCTTTAGCGTCATTCACAACATCCGTTCTATCTCTTCCACCGAAAAGACGGAATCGAATAAAAGCATTCGTGTAATGGTAAATATCATTTCCATCTTTTATGCTAGATGTCAAACCATCAAAATTATCGATGTTCGTAAACGTCGTTTTGTGCTCAGCACCAATTGTTACAGCTTTGCTCACTTGGTATCCAAGTCCAATACCTAAACTACTTGATGTGAAGAAATTGAAGCCATCTTGCTTGCTTCCATCTAAGGCGGTTTCATAAACGCCATCTTGTAAATTTTTAATAGAACTTTTACTCAAGTCATTCGAATCCCAGTTGTATAGGCTCAAATCACCTGTCGTCTCATTACGATTTAAGTAATCTCCATAAGTTTGATTCCAGTTCAATCCAAAACCTCCAAAGATATACGGATCCCATCGAGTATTCTCACGCAATCTATTGAGATGCGCAACTAATTCAAGATTCAAAAGGTAATTTTCCGCTTGAAAGTTATGGACAGCATATCCCAAAGAATCTTTGTAATTCGTTGCGCCAGAACTCAAGGCGTTGTTTGGATCAATAAAGGTAGAAGCTTCTTTGTCCTGACCATACCAAAATCCACGTAGGAATCGACCACGCACATCAAAGCTCACAAATGAAGCCGTGTTATAATTGAACGATTTACCAAGCGTTAATCCCCAACCTGTTTTAAATTTGTTAGAAACATCAGTCGTTTGCCACGTCAATCCTGTATTCACGCCAAAAAACCATTTTGCATTGTAATTGGTCGCTACTTGACCTAGTCCCATTTGCAGGAATCCCAAACAAATGATAAGAGTGTATAATTTTTTCATGGTATTGAGTTTTGTGATTTCATAATGAAATTCCACAATTGTGCCAAAATGTTAAATTTTTTAGTTCCTTGTTTAATAATTGCATTTCTTTTGGCGAATTCAAGACAAAATTAAGGATTTCTTCTTTTTTAAGTACTTGAGCTACAAATAATTATGCAGGTTACGTTTTTAATTGTTAGCTTTTTGTTAAACTCTTGATTATCAATGCGCATCGAGCCAGTTGTCACCGACTTCCATCTCCACTTCCATCGGAACGACTAATTTAATTGCGTTTTCCATGGCTTGTTTTACAAGTTTTTTCATGTCCTCGATTTCGTCTTTGTGCACCTCGAAAACGAGTTCATCATGCACTTGCAAAATCATTCTCGACTGGAGATTTTTCTTTTGCATTTCATTATAAACGGCAACCATTGCTAATTTAATTACATCGGCTGCGGAACCCTGAATCGGCGCGTTAATGGCATTCCGTTCAGCGAATCCACGAACGATTGCATTGGCCGAAGTGATATCAGGCAAATACCGACGTCTTTTCATAATAGTTTCCACATATCCATATTCGCGTGCATCATTTACAGCTTTATCCATGTACGTTTTGATACTTCTGAATTGTTCAAAATACCCATCGATAAACCCTTTAGCTTCTGTTCTTGAAATACCTAAATTCTGCGCCAAGCCAAATGCACTTTGACCGTAAATAATTCCAAAGTTGACCGCTTTCGCTGAGCTTCTTTCTTCACGGCTTACTTCTGCCAATGGAACATGAAACACTCTTGATGCTGTTGCGGCGTGAATATCTTGTCCTTTGTGAAAGGCATCTATCATATTCACATCCTCGCTCAAAGCTGCGATAATTCGAAGTTCGATTTGTGAGTAATCCGCTGCCAACAGCTGAAAATATTTGTTTCTTGGAATGAACATCTTGCGAATTTCCTTTCCTCTTTCGCTGCGTATAGGAATGTTTTGAAGATTCGGACTATTGGAACTCAAACGACCTGTTGCGGTAACCGTTTGCATGTAGCTCGTATGTATTCTACCATCAACCTCATCGCAAAGCGCGGGAAGTGGATCGACATATGTACTTTTCAATTTGCGCATTTGTCGGTAATCCAAAATCTTTGGTATAATTTCGTGGTCATTTTTATGCTTCTGAAGTATGTCTTCGGAAGTCGCAAATTGACCTGTTTTTGTTTTCTTCGGTTTCTTTGATATTTGCAAATGAGCGAACAAAACATCGCCCAATTGTTTCGGCGAATCGACGTTAAAATCCATTCCAGCCAAGTCTTTGATTTCTTTTTCCAAAGTGATGAGCAATCCATCCAATTCTTCAGAATATTTGTGCAAACCTTCGACATCAATTGCAATACCTTCAAATTCCATCGCTCTGAGTATCTCCGCCAATGGCATTTCCATTTTGTAGAAAAGGTCTTTCAGATGATCTTTTTGAATTTCGGGTTCGAAAATCTGTTTCAATTGGAAAGTGATATCCGCATCTTCGCAAGCGTAATCGACAATTTCTTCGGGCTTCAAATCGCCCATATTGCCTTGGTTCTTCCCTTTTTTGCCAATCAATGTTTCGATGGAAACAGGCTGATACCGCAAATAATATTCCGCCAAGAAATCCATGGATTGTTTCGATTCAGGTTGAATCAAATAATGGGCAATCATGGTATCGAAATGTGGAGTATGCACTTTCATTCCATAGCGATGAAGCACTTGCAAATCGTATTTTATATTGTGGGCGATCTTCTCGATTTTATCATTTTGAAAGAATGGAGCAAAGAATTCAACTATCATTTTCGCCTGATCAAATTCTTTTGGAACTGCCACATAATATCCTTCTCTTGCTTTGAAT
>Ga0180120_10000945_pt1 | contig 14858 bp, 19 predicted proteins | sample CPBDNA_3_FD_129677 | JGI IMG/M metagenome (GOLD analysis project Ga0180120, IMG submission 129677) | Freshwater to marine salinity gradient microbial communities from Chesapeake Bay, USA - CPBay_Spr_31_0.2_DNA (version 2) (version 2) | ecosystem: Environmental > Aquatic > Marine > Coastal ... | reverse complement strand
TAAAAGCCATCAACGACAAACACCACGCGACAACGGTGTTTTACGGGGATGAGCTGGTTACTAATGGGGAATTCACTAATAACATAACGGATGGATGGACGGTTGATGCGACTAGAGGTTCTTACGCTCACGACACTGGTAGAATAAAGATAACAAATAACGCAGCTAGCTCCTATCCAAACTGCTCGCAAGATATAGCCACTGTAATAGGTAGAACTTATAGGGTTAGGGGTGGAGTTGAAATAGGCACGGCTACAACCGTTGAAATTAGAGCGCTTAGGAGCGGGGACAACGCTTCCCAGCAATTATCAGCGGATGGTAATATTGACTTTACATTTGTAGCAGACCAGACATCAACTAAGTTGCTTTGCTATTTATGGGCTCCAACAGGTAACACAGCTGAATACGTTTTCTTTGATAACATAAGTTTTCAAGAAGTCGGTGTAGCCTCAGGCTGGACAGACGCAGATCAGCAGTTACATATACCGCAAACGGCTTTGCAGTCGTATAACGAGTTGTTATGGTGTACCGCATCCGAGGGAACTAACGCTATAGTAGAAGTTGCAGATAATTCTAATTTAGATGTTGATGCTTTAGATTTTTCAATATCTTGTTGGATATACCCCGTAACTGAAAGTGATTACTTACCTATATTATTCAAAGGAGGAGCTGGTGTTGAAGGTTATACTCTAGTTATAAACCCTAGTAATAAAATAGCTTTAAATCTTAACGATGGTACTAGTAATAATGGTTACACTAATTTAACCGATGCTGCAGTTCCTAGTGGGGAATGGAGTCATGTTGTTATGACTTGCGATAGAAGTTCTAGCACGGGTATTAAATGTTATTTGAATGGAGTATTGCAAACTGCAACTGCCGATCCCACTGGAGAAAACGAAGATATTAGCAATACTCAACCTTTTAGGTTGCTTGGGTTTAATACTGGTAACACTGATAGTTTTAGTGGTACAGGTACTGAATTTATGTTATTTAAAGATAGTATTTTATCAAGTTCAGAAGTGCTTGAGTTGTATAATGACGGTAAAGCTTTGGATGGTACCACTCATTCATTATTTCCCACTAAATGCACCGCGTATTATAGAAACAATGGATTAAGCTCTTGGCCTAACTTAGCTACCGTAGCTGATTCAGGTGCAACTAGTACCGCAGCTGCTGCTGGAGCGGTAAGTGCTGGTGGTATCGAAACAATATTAATCCCAGAAGGTGTAGATACTACACGGGATTCGCAAGGGTTTCTTATGAACAAGAAGAGGAGTACTAGTAGTTTGAATTTGACCACTAATACTATTGAAGACGGTATTGGCGATGGTAACATGGTTAAGGTTGGAAACGTCGATTTGGGCACAACTGATTTTTCTATATGTTTCTGGGCTTATAAATTTAGAGATTGGGATGAGCAATGGGTTATATCCCAATATACCGACTCTAGCAATAGATGGTATATTAGAGTAAATAACTTGAATCCGCCTAATTTACATGTTTTCGCGTTAGTTTCTGGTAGTGCTGTGCTTCAAGATACAGACAATACGAGTTTAGATGGGTCGGCTTATATAGAAAATTGGATGCACGTCGCTCTAACTGTAGATAGAAGCGACACTAGTAATGGTATACAGTGGTATATTAACGGGGAAGCAACGAGCAATGGGGGGGTATCCGCTGGTCAAACAGGTACGTCTTTATCTTCAACTAACAACCTAACTATTGGTGCTGATAAAAACCCCAATTTCAGTGATCATCATTTCGATGGAAAAATAGACGGTGTCCTTGTATATACAGACAGGCTGTTAGACTCAACAGAAGTACGACAAAACTACAACGCAACAAAACGCGCTCACAATTAAAGAATAAAAATGGCACATTACGAATTATATGTATGCTTAACAAAAGCGGTTTACGAATCTGCTGTACCGAGTGTACTACAACCTAAGCTCGGTTGGGATAACTACACGTACGAAGAGGACGGGGTAACCGTGGATGAAACAACCGCCTACACTCCAACTTGGAAAGAAGCTGCGTTTAAAGGCAAGCTAGGAGCTCCTAGAGAGAGTCTAGACGGTGGCTTGATTATAGTCAAAGGAGAGTTTAGCCTACGTACAGGAGAGTTGTCAGCTATTATAGCTTTAGGTAGCGGTTTATCTTACCCGAATAACTCTGTACTAACAAAGACAGAGGCACAAACATTAGCATCAGGTGAATTGTTCACCGCATCAGAATAACAAATGAAAGTTTGCAAATGCGAAAATAAAGATGAGTATAAAAAAGGGGGTAAGACTCCTGCATGGACGCGAAAAGAAGGTAAGAATCCTAAAGGAGGATTAAACGCTAAAGGTGTAGCTTCTTATAGAAGGGCAAATCCAGGTAGCAAACTTAAGATGGCTGTAACGGGTAAAGTAAAAGCAGGGTCTAAAGCAGCTAAGAGGCGTAAATCCTTTTGTGCTAGAATGAGCGGAATGAAAGGCCCTATGAAAAAACCAAACGGCAAACCTACAAGAAAGGCTTTGTCTTTACGTAAATGGCGTTGCAGAAAGAAAAGTTAATGAAACCTGTTAAGAAAAATATAAAATTAAAGATATCTAACAAGAAGGTAAAAGTTTCTCCACCTAAAGGTTATCATTGGATGGAAGAGCAAGGTAGGTATTACCTTATGGAGGGCTCTTATGCGCCTCACCCTAAGGCTGTAGAAAAAGCAATGTTCAAGCTTTCTAGTCATGCCAAAGGTAATTAAGAAATATAAAAAAGGCGGTAAGTCTAGCAGTAAAGACGCTTGTTATCACAAAGTAAAATCTAGATATAGCGTTTGGCCTTCTGCATACGCATCTGGCGCTTTAGCTAAGTGCCGTAAAGTTGGTGTTGCAAATTGGGGGAATAAGAAAAAGAAGTAATGCCTAAAGTTCGTAAAACGGAAAAAGGCTTAGCTTTAAAAAGGTGGTTTAAAGAAAAATGGAGAACCCCTAGAGGTAAGAAAGGATATAAAGGTAAAGACAGAACATTTAGACCTACAAGAAAGGTTTCATCAAAAACTCCTGCAACTTGGTCTGAGTTAAGCGCTTCAGAAAGAGCTAGGGCTGCGAAAGAAAAACGGACTAAAGGAAGGGTATCTAGATATAAGACTAGGAAAAAAAAGACAAAGAAATAATACTTATATTTGCATATAAATAAATCTTAAAATGGCTACGATCACCGCAACAATAAATCTTACTAGTCCAGATATTACTGGGGACCCTTTAAATCTCAGTAAGACATCTGTATTAAACAAAGCTGCAACGGCGACTGGTTTAGATCAGTTTACTGGGATTACTACTGTAGTATATGCAGCCGCTAAAACAGCTGAAAATATTGTTGCTGCAGCTGCTTACGTTGACACAACAGTTTCTCACAAAGTCTATATTAAGAATTCTGCTACAGGATCTAGCGATTTTGTAACAGTAGAGCTTGGAGGCAGTAATGTTTTAATGGGGAGACTTTATCCTGGAGACTGGTGCTTCTTCCCATATGACGGGACTTTAGACATAGATATTGATACTAGTGCAGCTAATATGAAGGTTGAATACGGTGTTTTTTCTCAATCAACTGCATCGTAATAATATAAAATATGGCAACCACAACAGCAACATTAATCCTAAGTAGCGCAGACGTTACGGGTCACAACTTTAGTATGACTCAAACAGCCACTTTAACTAAAGCGGCCTCTTCAACAGGTTTAGACGAATTTACTGGGATTACTAGTAGAAAGTATCCTGCAGCACAGACCGATACAGTAGTTGTAGCAGATAGTATATATGTAGATACCACTGTAGCTCATAAAGTTTATATTAGAAACACAAGTACAGGGAATAGCGACTATATCTTAGTTGAGCTTGAAGGGGACGTTATAATCGGAAGGCTTTATCCTGGTGACTGGATGTTTATTCCTTACGCGGGGACTTTAGACGTTCAGGTAACTACTATAGCTACAAACGTAAGTATAGAGTACGGGGTCTTCTCTCAATCAACGGTATCGTAATGGCAAGAACGGCAACTACAACAGTAAGTTTTTCATTATCTAGTTCTGATTTAACTAGTAGCGCTCTTAATATAAGCGCTTCTCAACAATTAAAAAAAGCTGGGAGTAGACTTGGTTTGTCTCAAACTACAGGGTTGGCCATTAAAACTACTTCTTCTGCAAGCGCAGCAGTTATTACTGCAGAGCCTTTATTTAGAGGTGATGGTGCTACTATTGACAAAGCAAACAAAGTTTATTTAAGAAACCTTTCTACAATTGACTCTGAGTACTTTACTGTATACATTGATCAAGAAGAAATGGGGAGGCTTTACGCAGGAGATTTTGCGTTTTTCCCCTGGAAAGCTGCGAGTGGAACCAAAGAAACTTTTATTGTCACTTCGGCTGGAACGGTTGCCGCTGGAGACTCTTGGGATTTTGACGGTGTTACTACTGTAAGTGCTGACTCAAACTCCAACAACTTTGCAGCAGCTGTTAATGCTCAATTTTATCCTAACTGGACGACTACGGTTTCTACAGCAGCGGTAACATTTACTGCTAGGCAAGCTGGAGCAGCAGGAGTTGTAACAGGATCTACAGCTATAACAGGGGACACTATAACAGACTTATCTGGCTCTGATTTAACTATGGCTATAACTAGCGCTGCAGCAGGAACCAGATCTGAATCTGACATTTTTGTAAAACCTAGTGTTCATACCGAGATGTCTATAGAAAACATGTTAATACACGAATAATGGGGAATCTTAGAGTAGGTTTATCTTTGAATAGCACGGACTTGTTGTCAAGTGCTTTAAATATCTCTGTAGCTACATCTTTAATAGTAGACTCAGGAAGCCTTATTAGAGCAAAAGTATTAGGTACAGTAGAAGACACTAACGATTTAGCTATATATATAGTTAATCAGTGTAGCGATAGAGCGTACTTATATATAAAGAACTTAGATTCTCAATTAGAGAATTACATATACATACATAACGACACAGATACTGGATTGGTAGCAAAGGTTGGTGGTGGAGAGTTTGCTTTTATTCCTGTCGCAGTAGATAAAAAGTACGAAGTGTATGGTACTAAAGTAGACACATTAATCGAGTACGGGGTATTCGGAAACGATAATTCAGCTGCACCATACGGTGGAACATAATAATATAAAGACATGGCAACATTAGCAAATCAAGGGGTAGCAACTCAAGCATCATTCGGACAATTAGGAAGCGCATTCTTAGACGAAGGGGGAGCCTATTTACCGCCAGCAGGATCTGTCGTAGTGGCTATTACATGCTTAGCGGATACTACATTTTCAGCATTAACACCAGAAGCTACAGGGGATTGTTTTGGTCTTGCGGGTAGTTCGGGTGTAGGGGCAGGGCATAATTTAGTTACCAGCGCTAACGTTTTTCCACAAGGTATTACTATCTACGGAAGATGGACAGCTGTTACAGCTACAGCTGATATTGCAGGTGGGGTTATATGTTACCTCGGACCAGCAAAATAAAAAACAACTTAATTTAATATAATGGATAATAACGAGCAATTCGAAAAGGTGGAGATCTTTGATACTCCCCAAGAGCTTGCTGCCTCGATGCAGGCGGATGCACAACAAACAGAAACTACAACTACAGAAGAGCCTCCACAACAGGAATCTCAGCCAGTTGAAGAAACTTCTACCCCAGAGGTAACTCAGGAGGCAACTCCAGAAAGTGAACCTCAGGTAGAATCAACACAAGAACAGACTTCTGAGCCTGTACAAGAAGAAGAAAGTAAATATCAAGCGACAACGGATGATCTTATTGATTATCAAGCGTCAACAGATAACAATGATAATACAACTCAACAGTATTCTGATAATGACATAGAATCGGCTGTATTTAACTACGTAAGCGAAAGGCTAGGACGCGAGGTTAAATCATTTGACGAATTTAGTCAACCACAGAACGCTATGGATGAAAGGATTCAAAAGATCGCGGAGTTTGTGCAAAACACAGGCCGCGCTCCTGAAGACTGGTTCAAGTATCAGTCGTTAAACCCATCTGAAATGGATGACTTAACGGCGGTGAGAATTAAATACTCACAAGATTACCCAGACCTAAACTTCAACGAAATCAATACTCTAATTAGCGCGAAGTACAAGATGAATCCTGATGAGTTTAGTGAAGATGATATAAAGGTCTCGGCTTTACAGCTAAAGATTGATGGTACAGACGCACGTAAGAATATTGAAGAGATACGCAATACTTACGCCGCACCTATCCAAAAAGAAACATCAACACAACCAAAAGAATCTTACTTTACTCAAGATTGGATGAATAATATGCAAAGAGAAACATCTAGTTTCGAAGGCTTAGAATTTGATCTAGGGAACGGAAAGAACTTTAACTTTGGTGTAGGGGAAAACTACAGAAAGACTCTAGTTGACTCTCATCAGAATGCTGAGAATTATTTAGACAGGTATAAAGACACCAATGGAAATTGGGATTACGATACCTTTAATTCTCATCAAACGCTCATTGATAATATCGACAACATTGTCGCTTCGGCGTATCGTCAAGGTATGGGAGATGGGCAGAGAGGTTTAGTAGATAAGGCGGCCAACGTCTCTTCTGGTACACCTTCTCAAGCTCCAAATCAGAACACTAATAGTTCTTTAGCGGAGCAAGTAAAGAGCATCATGGGGGCTAACTCCAATAAGATGACATTTAACATTTAAAATAACAAAAAACTAAGAAACAATGGCTACAATTACAGGAGCTAGCGAAGCGGTAGGATCAACATTCTACGACGCAGCTAGTACAGTTAGAATTAAGCCTGAATCGTACACAACAGTCGATCAGCTTATTAAAACAACTAAAGATGAGGTAATGCCTAACCTCGTTGAGACTTACGGTGATCAAGGTATCACTGGATTTCTTAAACTAACAGGGGCAATTAACAGCGGTGGATCATCTGACCAGATTGACTGGTGGGAGATGGGTCGTCGTCACAAGACATTAGCATACACATCAGGTAACACTTCAATTTCTGGAACTTCACATGCAATTTGTTCTGACGCTGCAGTAACTGCAGGACTTCAGGCTAACGATGTGGTTATGGATAAAGAGACTGGTGTTCGTTTTATCGTTAAGTCAGGTGGTTTCGGGACAGGTGTTGCTTCTGAAGTTCATCTTGTTAAACTCAATGGTGATACAGTTGTAGAGAATACAGACCTTGACGCTTCAGCTGGAGGTACACTTATTGTTCTTGGAAACATGTACTCACAAGGATCTAATCAACCAACTGCATTTACAGATGCTAGTGCTAATAAGTTTAGTAACCCATTCATGATCGTTAAAGATCGTTACGAGGTTAATGGATCGCAAGCAACTAACATTGGTTGGGTAAACGTAGGTGGCGGTGAGTACCGCTGGTACATGAAGGGTGAGCAAGAAGCTCGCGCTCGTTTTGAGGATCGTCGTGAAATGATGATGCTTTTAGGTGAGAAGCGTGGTGATGATGCAATCACCACTGGTGCAGGTTTAGATAACGAACTTGCTGGTTCTGAAGGTTACTTCGCAGCTATCGAGGCTCGTGGAATCAATGTTAGCAATGCTAACTCAAACCCACTAGACTCTTTCTCTGAGTTTGATGATATTATCATGGAGCTTGATAAGCAAGGTGCGCCATCTGAGTACGCTATGTACGTGAACAGAAAGCAAGACCTAGCTATCGACGATATGTTAGCATCAGGTATTGCAACAGGTGTTACTGCTGGTTTACCAGGACAGTTCGGAGCATTCAATAACTCAGCTGATATGGCTGTACAGCTTGGATTTAAATCTTTCACTCGCGGAGGATACACATTCCACAAGCACGATTGGAAACTTCTTAACGATCCTACTCTTCTAGGTGCATCTAACTACGTACAGGGGGCTATGATTCCTTTATCGCAGGTTACAGACGCACGTAGCGGAATGAAAGCACCAGCTTTATCTATGTACTACAAAGAAGCTAACGGGTACAACCGTGAGATGGAGCACTGGGTAACTGGTAGCATCTTAGGTCATACTAACAACGGAGATGTAGGAACAGACAACGCTGTCTTCCACTATCGCTCTGAGATCGCTTTATGTACACGCGCAGCAAATCAGCACGTAATGATTAAGGGATAATTGTTTATTTATTAACTATTAAAACTTAAAAAATTATGGCTACATTTAGACACGCAACCCCAGGATCAATTGTCTCTTCAAAAAGAGTTATTGTATCTGATGCGGTTACCTCTGACGGTGACACAAAGTTTACTATTGAGCAACCAGCAAATTCGGCAATTCACAAAGTTATTGTTAGAAACCTTGACGTCCTTACGTTTGACACCAACGTTACCTTGAAGGTTTCGTGTGGAACTCAACTCGACGGCACTGAGGTTTTTGCCTTTGACAATTTGATTGATGGATCTGCTTTAACCTTGGCTGCTAACACATTGCTTGTTCCTTCAATTACTGCGGGCGTAAGCGATGCTGATACTGGATCGGTTGTAACTGACGAAAGAGATCTACACTTTACCCTAAACGCCAACCAGACTCTAACTGCGACTGGTAACGGTAAAATTGAGTTCACTGTTGTTTACAGAATCTTCGACTAACGTAAATTGGGCTTCGGCCCTCTTTATACTTAACTTTTTAAAAACAAAAAAAATAATAATAAGAAAATATGAATGATTTAATTCTTCAAAATCTCTCGGTGAATAAGGTCGAAATGGGTGGAAACCTTTCTGGCCAACGTGCACCTGTTGAGCTTCTTGTAGACGCAGCAGGAGCTGGGGCTATTCGAAGTGGTTTAACGGCTGCAGAGTCAGGGACCATCTTTTTGGTACCTGCCCTTACGTCTGGAACTCAGACTCTTGCCTTACCAGCACCAGTAGTTGGTGTTACTTATACCTTTGTAACTGTTGGTACTGCAGGCCAAATTTTTAATGTAGAGACTGATGTTTCTGCATCTAAAATTCTTGCTGTAAAACCTAAAGGTGATGGCGACAATACAGCTATCTCTCAAGGTTACGACAAGATTGGCTTTAAAGCAGCTGCTGTTCTTGGATCTATGTTTACTGTAACGTGTATTTCAACTACTGCAGCTCATGCGTGGATGGCTTCAAGCGTTATTGACGGACTAGAAGCAAATACAGCAGGTATTAACTTAGCTTAATAACTGAATAGACTACTACGAGAAAGGCCCTTCGGGGCCTTTTTCTTTGTCGTATATTTGCTATATGAAGAAATTCTTATTCTTTGCTAACAGTACATCTGATGCAGCGCTGCTTCTTGCTGACAACCTTGTGGAGATGCGTATAGATAGCGACGGGGATTCTTTAAATATGTCCTTTGAGGATGTTAACGGACACTTAGGGGCCACAACTTCTATAGCGCTAACTATAACAGCGCATAGCGGCAAGGATGTTATGAATGCTATAAGTGAGGAAATAACGTTCGGGGAAGATGCAATGATTGTAATAGCAGACGAGATAAACTCTATCTTCTTCCACGATGATATAACTGCTGTAACTAACGCGATAACAGTATAGTATGGCTTTATCTCCTGACGAAAAATTTATATACGTAAATGCCGACACTACGACTGGGGAATATAACCTTGCTCAATACTTCCCTGTGAAATATTTACGTGGGTTAGAGTGTACTAACGCCGCAAACTTCTATGTTTATTTTAGAGGACCGAAAGATGCTAGAAGTACAAGAATCACCGTTTCCCTCACCTCTGGATTTATAAAGGAGTTTTTTACTCAGTTCGTAGATGAGATAAATTTCGGAGAGAAGTCAGTGATAACCTTAGCTGATAGGAATATAGCTGTAGATGCAACAACAGGTGGGACAGATTTTCAACATGTTAACGCATATATCTCCTCTGCTATTCTTAGCGATACAAATACAGCGGGATACGAAGACGTGCAGGTTTCTGAAGATCTAGATGTAGGTGGGGCTTTAAATGTAAAATTTGGTGTATCTAACATAAAAACGAGGGAGTTTTCTATTACAGGTGATACAGACGGGAAATACGAAGGCGATGTAGTTTATTTCGGGGGTACAACATCTATGACCGTTGGGACAATATATCATTATAAATCAGACGGTACGTGGGAGGTTGCAAACGCAAACGCTGTAGCAACTTCGGACGGTTTGTTAGCTGTAGCTTTAGGAGCCGCCTCAGACACTAATGGGATGCTTTTAAGGGGTATGGTTACTTTAGATCACGATCCAGGCGCTGTGGGGGAGCTTTTGTATCTTAGTGCGGCAACAAACGGGTACGCTACAAGTACAGCTCCAGTAGGGCGATTAGATATAGTCCGAGTTATCGGTTACTGTTTACATGCATCTAATGGTCAGATCTGGTTTAACCCAAGCGGGACATATATAGAGATACCAGCTTAATTAGTATATTTGTATTATGGTATCTAAAAAGTTTTTCTTGTTCCGTAGAACAGACCCAATTGGATCTGACAAAAGGTTTTCTGATGGTGGGGGTGATATACCTATCTTAGGTATTCCAGCTGATCAAGTTGCTTTTATAACTGCAGGGAGAGGGACTGTAAATATAACTTTTAATGGGGCGGGGATGTATGAATCCAATGAAATGTTTATTGGGGATTCTTTAGAAAAAACTAATGTAACGATTTCATGTAAAGAAGGGAAGGAATTAAAACTAATTGAGAAAATTATCTTATTCGCTTCTAAAACGGATGGGAAAACTATAATGAGATTTGATGCTTTAGAGCAAAGAGCCGCATTTGACGACGTTGTAATATCTAATGTTACTGATATTGTAGCAAAAATAAAGTCACAACCTACTGAAAGGGTTTCTCAAAAAGTTAGTGTAGGGGATCCAGCTAGTAGATTTAGAAACATCGTTGGGGGAATTAACTTCGGGAGTACAACAAATAAGCCTTTCCTAGACTACAACCATGAGCTTCTTACTGGAGCTGACGATAGCACTTTAACTTTATGGAGGAATTCAGGTACGGGATCTTCAACTTACAATATTGCAAATCATACTGGAACCGTAACAGTGCAAGATGAGGCTACAGCTGCAGCAACAGGCTTAAGCAAAAAGTGCGTTCAGTTTGCTGTAGGGACATTCCTTAATATACCCGATGTAACTATAGAGGATGACTACACTATATACTTTGCTATAGGTGATCCTGGGGTAGGAACAGGGTCTTTTGGACAGTTGTTTGGGGATGATGCAGGGGAAACTTTAGGGTTTTCTAACGAAGGTTATGGGAGTATTTTTACAATGAGACACGATGGATTAACAGGGAAGCCTTTTGAAGTAAATTCAGATACAGATGAAAGCGGTAGCATTAAATATACCTTCCCAGATAAATCAAGAACTACAGAGATTGGTTCGAGGCAATTCTGCTATGTTTTTGTTATCAGAAGGGATAAGGATTTTAATGTATCTTTACATAATCACGAAGGTGAAATTGTAGCTTTTGTCCCCGCCTTTACGGAGAGAAGCACAAGTAAAGTTGTAAGTAAAATTAAATCTAAACCCACAGAAAAAAGTAAAGGCATATACGAAAAAACCACCACCCCTATTACCTCTAAGGTTACTGCGGGTTCTTCAAGCAGAACTGACGGAAACCTTTTGTTACAACAGCTTGGAAGCTCAGGATCAAACACAACAAGTAGTTTTGCTGGGACTTTATCAAGGTTTGGAGTTATAAAAAGAGATATAGGTGCAGGTAGTGCATCACAACTAGCAAAAGATTTGTACGAGTTGTACAAACCAATTTCATAATTTAATTTAATATATCATGACACAAAAAGTCAAAGCGGCCCCTGAGCGCCCAAAAGCTCAAACAAAAAAAGTCTCACCAGAGACTCCGACGTTTACTCCAGCTGCTCCAGTAAAGAAGCAGCGTTCTGTTAAGCGTAAAGAGCAAGTCCTTTTTCATGCAGAATATGAGATCCCTAAAAGCGCGGGTATCGTATATATGCTACCACAAAAAGGCATCACTGTATATGATAGTGATAAAGATACTGTACGTGAAATGCGTTACTGTCCTAATGAGCCTTCTATTTGGGCTGATGAGCAGGGTGATAACGCTCGTAAAGAGACCGTAGCTTTTAGAGAGGGAAAGCTCTTTGTACCTAAAGATAAACCTAATTTACGTAAGTTTATGGATCTTCACCCTATGAATATAGGTAACGGAGGAAAGGTTTTTAAGCAAGTAGACAAGAAGCAAGATGCAGAGATGGAATTAAAGAGAGAATTCCTTCTTACTGACGCTATAGGGATGGTAAGAGATAAGGATATAAACGAACTTCTTCCTATTGCATTATACTTCGGTGTAAATATCAACACTCCTGTAACGGAAATTAGATATAATTTGCTGAATATTGCTAAAAAGAAGACAGAAGAGTTTATTCAAGCCTTTGATTCTCCGCAGGTTCAAGCAAGATCTACGGTGCAACAAGCTAAGGATTACCAAATTATAAGTGTTAACGATAACGGTTGTTACTGGTTCGACTCAAACAGACTTATTGTCTCCGTCCCAGTGGGGCAGGACTCTATGGACGTTATGGTAAGGTTTTGCCTTACTGAAAAAGGAGCCTCAGTATTATCAACTCTAGAAGATAGGTTAGATAGATTAGGGTAGATATATTCTAACTTGACAGGGGAGCCGCCTTAATCGGGCGGCTTTTCTTTTTCGTATATTTGTGTTATGGTTAGCGTACAACAAGTATATGACACATTAAAGGATCTTGCTAATAAAGACCAGAAGGGCTTTATCACTCCTGCTGTGTTTAATAATTTTGCTGGTGTTGCTCAAATTAACATCTATAACGAGTTGTTTCAAGAACTTGTTAAAGCTAAGCAGATACAACGACAAAACTTTGATCCAGGTAGAGATAAATCTGTACGTAAACAGGTTACAGAAGATCTATCTGTGTTTATTGTTAGTGATCTTGAACTTGGAGTTGACTCTTCAGATGGGGTGTTCTTTAAACCTGCAAACTTATCTAAGATTATATCAATATCTTCTACAGAGGATGATAGACCTGGAATAGAATACACAAGTTCGACGAGCAGTTACAACAGAAAACAAGTTGAGCTTGTTTACGATGCGGAAAAAATAGATAGAATCCTTACAAGTAACTTGTCTACCCCTACAGAAGATTTTCCTGTTGCTTTGATAGCTCAAGATATTGAAGTTTTCCCTTCTATTATAGATAAAATTAGAGTAACATATTACAGACGCCCAGGATCTATTGATATAAATGGGGATGCTACTAATGCACAACCAACATACGCTTCCGTGATAGGCGCGTTTGGTGAGCAGTTTAACCCTAATAGTAGTTTACATTTTATGTTGCCACCACATTACACTACAGAGTTAGTTATGGAGATGGCTAAGCTAATTGGCGTTAGACTAAGAGACCCTAACCTAGCTGGATTTGCAGCACAAGAAGAAGCTTCTGAATAATGAGTATGAACAAAGTAAAACTTAGCCAGATTATAAAGGATTTTATAATAACCTCTGATGGGGATGATTACGCTAATAACGTATCAGATTTTGCTATAAGAAACTTTGCTCTTAGAGGTATACGAGAGATCGGGTTTGATCTAGGTAAAAAGATTAAATCTATAAAAAGGACTATAAATACTACTAATGATACTATTGCTCTTCCAGATGACTTTGTAGATTTACTTAAAGTAGGTATTGTTGGGGCTGATGGAGTAATTCATGTACTCAACCAAAACAAACATATAAACTACTCTAGACAAATACAACAGGATACCGCTACTGACGAAACAATCTCTGATACAACCGACGTAGGAGATAGCCAAAGTGGGCCTTTAAACATAACAGCAAACGAAATACTAGATAGAGAAGCATCTAAAAGCTCTACTACAGGCTCTACAACCAGTTCTGACGACCAAGACTTCTATGTGTTTGAGAATTATCTCTATCAAGGGGGCTCAGGGCGCTTGTATGGCATCGGAGGGGGTCATGGTGCAGGTCAGTATAGGTTGAACCTAGATGAGGACAGAATAGAGCTTAAAATTAGTGATTCTTCTGAAGTGGTATTAGAGTATATAGCTGATGAGGCGAGATCTACCGATCCAGAAGTGCATGTTTATGCAGAGGAAGCTTTACGTAGTTACATGTACTATAAGATAGTGGAAAGAAAGTCTAGCGTCCCAGCAAATGAAAAAGCTAGAGCTAGAGCAGAATATTATAATGAGAGAAGAAAAGCGAATGCTAGACTAAGCAACTTCACGAAGGAAGAAGCGCTAAGTACTATACGCAGAAACTTCATGCAGGCGCCTAAGTACTAATGGCTATAGATAAAATTACACCAATCAGGCTAGATAAATCGTCTGACTACAAACTAGTACCTAAAACTAGTATGGTGGACGCTTTGAATATGCTTATTACTGAGGATGATTCTGATGGTGGGGATGGAACTACTGGGAATCTAGGTGTACTTAAAAACTTAAAAGGTAACGAGGTTATAGAATATGTTTCTGGTAACGGAGTTGGGGGAGAAAATGCTAAGATTATTGGGAGCGTTACAGACACTAAGCTTAAGATAGTATACTTTTTTGTTTGGAGTAATAATATTAATGAACACGGTGTATATGCTTACGATCAGCTTGGGAAGCTACCAGGAGTAGGAGATTCCGCAGGGCGAATAGTAAGAATACATAAGTCTGATCTATACAATTTTCCAGAACACGGGTTTGTAAAGGGAAATATAGTATACACTTCTCAAAGTAGGTTAAATCAAAATCCAGGTGGACCTATTAAACCAGGTACAGAAAAAGATTTTGAGAAAGATACTAT
>Ga0180120_10000941_pt1 | contig 14898 bp, 3 predicted proteins | sample CPBDNA_3_FD_129677 | JGI IMG/M metagenome (GOLD analysis project Ga0180120, IMG submission 129677) | Freshwater to marine salinity gradient microbial communities from Chesapeake Bay, USA - CPBay_Spr_31_0.2_DNA (version 2) (version 2) | ecosystem: Environmental > Aquatic > Marine > Coastal ... | reverse complement strand
TATCTTGGTCAACGTCTTTAACACCGCCAAGGCTTGCCCAGGCAGTTCCAATATATCCTTCAAATACTCCGTCGGAAGTATTGAATCTAACCATACCAGCAGATAAAGCAGCAGGCCTATTAGCGGTTGTACCGGCAGGTAATACGATTGCACCAGTTGTGTCTAATGTAACAACACCAGTATCACTATCAATTGTTCTTACATGTAATGCATTCCAATTTGAACCTGCCGCGCCAAGGTTATATGTTGCATCATCTTTAGGTAACAAGTCAGATGTAAAGTCAGCAACAACATTAATTGAATCGAGTGCGTTATTATCACCAAGAGTTAAGTTGCCGCCAATTGTAAGATTACCGGTAAATTCACCAGAACCATCAACTCTAAATAATGTTCCGTCCCAAGTAAAATTCGTATCATCGGTTAATGTACCTGATGGTCCTGCGACAACAATTCGGTTATCAGTTAAACTTGAAACTGCTAATACATTAGTTGTTGAATTATATGTTAAACCATCATCACCTTGCAGCGCACCATTCGCGCCTGCAATGAATACTTGGCCTTGTGAAACAGTTTCAATTGTTGGCGCTTTTAAGAATTCAGCGGAAGCATTAACTGTTAAATGCGAACCGTTAAATTTAATATTATTATTTGAAGATAACGCACCAGTATCAGTTACGAACATCATTGTGTTCGCTTCGAGGTTACCTACTGATAAACTATCACCTGATAAACCACCTGATGTACTAAAGTCTCCATCAACAGTAATACCACCAACGATTGTTAAATTAGTCCCATCCCATGAAAGGTTTGCTTGGCCTTGTAATGATCCGCCAGCCCCAGTATAAACAACCGACCCAGCAGGGATAGCAGAAACCGAAGCAGACCCAAATGTTGCTCCGCCCGATGCAAAGTCAAATACAATCTCACTTAATGTTGGGCCATATTTGAAATCACCGACTTCATCAAGTTGTAATCTTTGAGTTCCATTCGTAAAGAAGTCAAGATCGTCATTATTATCACCAGGCGCGGTTTCAGCTCTAATGAACGTGTCTTTATTAACATCTTTAACACTACCTGCCAGCTCGGCCCAAGCAGTGCCGTCGTAACCTTCAAATCTGTTATCAGAATCATTATAACGAACCATACCAACTTGATTGTTGGCAGGACGATCTGCGGTTCCACCCACAGGTAAGACAAGTGCACCAGATTCATCAATTGTAACTACGCCGCTTGAACTCTTTAGAGTAGGAGTAAATATTCTGCGCCATTCTTTAGTAGGAGTACCTAGGCTATATGAATCAGACTCATCGGGAATTAGATCACTTGTAAAATCGGCAACTACGTTAATAGTATCAGCTTGGTTATCGCCTAAGGTTAAATTACCACCTATAGTCACATTACCTGTAACGTCTACGTCCCCATCAACCGTAAATAGAGAACCGTTAAATGTTAGCTTAGAACTATCAATTAACTCACCGCTCGCACCAGCATACGTTATTCTTCCTGATGTTAAATCAGTAACGTTAACAGAACCTAATGTTGTTTGGCCGGGAACGGAAAGTATATCTAAGAATACACCGCCTGTTGCTGTAATGGAAACTCCATCAAAACTCAGGTTAGCAGAATCAATTAATTCGCCGTTGACTCCAGCATACGTTATTCTTCCTAATGTTAAATCAGTAACGTTAACAGAACCTAGTGTTGCCTGCCCTGAACTAACATCAAGAGAATCTAAGAATACACCGCCTGTTGCGACTATGCTTGTCCCGTTATATGTTAATCCTGCGCTGTCAACTAATTCTCCACCTACGCCTGCATATACAATACGAGTAGGTGTAAGATCGGAAACATTTAAACTATCTACATCAGCTTGACCGTCAACTTGTAATCCATCAAGGAATACCGCGCTAGCCGCCGTAAGAGAAGTACCGTCAAACGTTAGATTGGCAGAATCAATTAATTCACCATCTGCTCCTGCATATACAATTCTTGTTTGTGTTAAATCTTCAACATTTAAGGAACCGGCTTCAACTTGTCCTGTTACATCTAATCCTTGTAAGAATACACCGCCTGAAGCAATTAACGAGGTACCATCAAATGTTAAACCTGCACTATCAGATACGGCACCGTTGGCACCAGCAAATAATATTCTTGACTCTACTATGTCACGTATAGAAAGTGAATCAAAAGCGCCAGGACCGACAACATCTAATGAAGTAAGACCTGTAAGTGTAGTGGTTGATCCACCGAGCGTAATTGATGTGGTGCCAATCGTAAGATCTTGGGAGGATATGACAGTGGAATTGGATGTAAAATTTGCTGGGTTAAGAGTAACATTCTCAAAGTCAGTAATATGACCGAAAGCATCTATTAATATATTTTTTGGATAACCTAGATTTGAGTTTGTTGTGCTGACTGCGTTTGATGTATCAGCATGTCCTATGACAACATTTGCCGCTTCATCAACTACGTTCTGGGTAATAACAATACCATCAGCACTTGTTATCTGCTTGACATATGTGCCAATAGTATCAATGCCAAGTACAACTGAATCTGGAACGATTTGTGGTTTTCGTTCACCCGGCGCTACTATAGGAGTAGATTGCCCTTGTTTCGGGACGGCTTTAATCGTTCGGCCGCCACCGACCTTAACCTTTATACTCACCTAGCTAATCTCCGCGATAGTATCAACTACGATTGCTAATCCTTCAACTATTTTGGTTAGTTCTCCTGTTTGCTTTTGCATTACAACATCATACTGATACTTACCCGGAGTTAACGTATCCGTCTGTTGATCTGTTAATACTAACGTTATATCGTTATTTGACTTTTCAATTGTAAAACTAGCGGCGGCCGCTTCGGAATATACCTTTTTTATACTGCTATAGAAGTTATAAACCGCCATTTCTTCTTCGCTGTATTCAACGCCGTCTTCGTTAAACAGCTCAATAGCTGTTCTAAAATCAGTACCTTTATCAATATATATGTTCGCTCTTGATGCCATGGTTATGAAACCTTTTTTAAATTTTCTATTACCTTATTTATAATATCCGGTCCCACAAATAGAAAAGGACATTATAGTAATGCCCTGATCTATTTCCATTAACATTTAATGACAGCGCATGTCGTTCACATAATATAATTACTTCTTCTTAAGTTCTTCGATTTCGGCTTTAAGTTCCTTAATAGCTTCGACCAACACGCCAACAATATTTCCGTATGAGACAGATTTAGTTCCAGTTTCATCTTCTGATGTAGTTACAACTTCTGGGAGTATTTGTTCTACTTCCTGTGCAATCACACCAACCTCATGCCTTTCACTTCCAATCTTATTATATGAAACACCGCGAATAGCAAGAACCTTATCTAGTGCGCCTGTTATGGTTTCGATATTTTCCTTTACTCTTCTATCAGATAGCGAGTTAATACTACCTGATGCGGTGAAGTCGCCTACACCAGTATCGAAAGTAAATCTTGTTGATGTGCCTTCCCTGATAAACAAGTCATGGGTCGCAACACAATCAATATAAGCCCCAGTGCCGCTGTCATATATATCAATATCTCCGCCAGTACCAAGTTGCAACAGTGCACCATCATTAAAGACAATAGTACCTGTTGATACAGTATTAGTAGCAGTGCCGTCAAACGAACCACCGCCACCAGGCCATGTTGTATTAGTAACACCGCCTAATGTGATACCGCCTTCTACACTAACATTCTCTACTGTTAATTGGTCAAGCGCACCTGTATAGTACAAGTTAGTTTGGGCGCCAGTATTAGGTAAGTTATTTTGGTCATAGTTAGGACCTGTTGTACCATATAATGGTCTTGCACCAGATCCACCTTGGACCATAGTTAAGAACATCGAAGTTGTTTGTAATGCTGAAACGTTAAGGTTGTTAACCTCTACTTCATCAGTTGCACCGCCCGGTCCTTGAATACCTTGATAACCAATAGCACCTTGTGCACCAGGAACCCCCGGCTCAGTACTTGCTGCGCCAACTCCACCTTGGAAACCGCGACTACCTTGCGCACCTTGGAAGCCTGGCGCGCCTTGAAAACCTTCATCACCAGTAGCGCCTTGGGCACCAGCGCCCGCTGGTCCTTGAGCACCTTGAGCTGCCTTTTCACCTTGGGCACCTTGAACACCCTGAATACCTTGCGGGCCGGTTATAGACTCACCCGGGAATCCCTGAACACCACCGGGGCCGGCACTACCTTGAGCACCTGCTGGTCCTGCTGCACCGACGCCATCGGCACCCGGGAATCCTTGAACACCGTTTTCACCGGTAGCACCTTGGGTACCTCCTTCGCCTGCGGGGCCTTGGGCACCAAAGCCACCAGTTTCACCAGCGAAACCTTGGTAACCTCTAAATCCTTGAATACCAGGCTCTCCAGCTCCAATAAAACCTTGGAAACCTCTATGGCCTTGGGTGCCCTGTACTCCCTGAGTGCCTCCAGAACCTATGTCACCCGGATCACCTTGAAAACCTTGAATACCTTGGATACCCTGAGAGCCTGTAAGACCAGCTCCTGTTGCGCCTTGATTACCTTGGATCCCTTGAGTTCCTTGAAGGCCTTGGCTGCCAGGCTGTGATTGGCCTTGGGCACCAGGAAAACCCTGATTACCTTGGAAACCATAGTACCCCTGAACACCTTGAGTACCCGCTCCTGGCGGACCACCTATACCTTGATAGCCTTGAGTTCCTTGAAGGCCTTGGCTGCCAGCACCATCAGCGCCTTGAATACCTTGGAAACCTTGAACACCTTGAACACCTTGTACGCCTTGAATACCTACGCCAATTAATCCACTGTTACCTTGTACACCTTGAACACCTTGAACACCACCATCACCAATAAAACCTTGAACACCCGTCTGGCCCGTGTCACCTTGAACACCCTGAATGCCTTGGGAGCCAGCTCCTTCGAAACCCTGAGCACCGATGCCTGCTGGGCCTTGATTGCCTTGAACACCTTGAACACCTTGAACACCCTGGAAACCTCGAGGACCTGGTTGTCCTTCACCACCGCCAGCACCCTGGGCGCCATCTTGCCCGGAATTACCTTGAGTACCTTGTACTCCCTGAATACCCTGTAAACCAGTTCCGTCTTGTCCTGTAAATCCTTGGACACCTTGCGGTCCTTGAATACCAATAACACCTTGAGCACCAGATCCGCCGGGTCCTTGGAAACCCAAGTCGCCTTGGAAGCCGCGATGTCCTTGTAATCCCTGAGAACCAATCCCGCCGATTCCACCTTGAACACCTTGAATACCTTGCGGTCCTTGTGTTCCTATTCCACCGCTTCCACCTTGAACACCTTGACCAGTTCGTCCTTGAACACCTTGAACACCTTGTAAACCTTGCGGTCCTTGTACACCTTGTGGACCAACACTACCTGTTGAACCTATGTCGCCTGTTCTCGCGAATGTAATTGTAATATCTTCATCGTTAACAAACGTTCCATTACCACTTACAAACGCACAACTAACAATAAAGTAACCAGTAACTTCAGTAAGAGCGGAGATTGTAAATATTTGGAATGTCTCAGGAGTACCTTTCTTAGTGACTTTAAAGTGGCCTTTAATGGGACTTGTAGAATCATCAATTGTTCTTAAGAATGGCTCAAGTAAAACAAAGTTATCATCTCTATCATCAATATACATTGCCGATACAGAAGAATAGGTAGAATTATTGAATTTTAAATATCCGGGTGTAGGATCATTATTAACCGTATCTGTTGAGAACGTATAATCAAATGTAACTCCACCGAATGAACCAGCCGCACCTGTATTACCTTGTAAGCCTTGGGATCCAGTTATACCTTGAGTACCTTGACCTGTATTACCTTGTAAGCCTTGGTTACCCTGAATACCAGTGAAACCTTGAATACCTTGTGGTCCTTTAGGAATAAACGTAATTAGTGTTCCAATACCGTGAGTATCAGTTACAGTTGTCCAGCTTGTTGCATTACCATCAATATAAACAACATCAAAGTAACCGTATTCTTTAGCACCGCTATCCCATGTATAATCAGTAATTTCATATACTAACCAATGATGGCCGCCAGGACCGGGAGCTCCACCTGCGCCTACCTGAATTTTTAAATAGCCTTTTGGAGTACCTGGTTGAGATTTAATCCAATCAAGTAAAGCATCAATCTCCGTGTCGTATTGGTCAGCGGGAACATCGTCTAATGTAATTAACGTTGCATTTACTGGATTCGAGTTATTGAACTTGAAATTATTTGTGCCTGGATTTGAAGCTCCAACAACGTTACTGCTGTAATTCCAAACAAACGTTAAGCCACCGTATTCGCCTTGCTCGCCCTGTAAACCTTGTAGACCTTGTAAGCCCTGAGTACCTTGAATACCAGTGAAACCGGTTGTTCCTTGATTACCCTGTACACCTTGGAAACCTCGGAAGCCCTGAGTACCTTGAGGCCCTTGATTACCTTGAACACCCTGTATTGATTCGCCTTGAACACCTTGAAAGCCTTGGAAACCCTGAGTACCTTGATTACCTTGAATACCTTGAGTACCTTGGCCACCCTGAACGCCTTGAGCGCCTTGAATACCTTGGCTGCCCTGTACGCCTTGAATACCTTGGTCACCATTTCTGCTGAATGTTATTCTCATATCAGCATCGTTGCTATAATTAGTAGCACCGTTGATATAAACTAGAACTAATGTCCAATAACCCGCGCTATCAGTTGCGCTATCAACTCTGTACGTTGTAAACTTAAATTTATCTGTACCGTCGATTACTTTTAAATAACCTTTTGGCGATCCTTGGACGCTTTGAATTTCAGCGAACAGCGCGGATAAATCGTTTCCTGCGTCGTCCTGATCATCAATATACATGCTGACCGCTGCACTAAGAATGGTTGTATCAAACCTAATATAACCTTGACCTGGGTCAGCAGCTGTTGTAGAATTACTATAAGTATAATCGTATGTTAATCCACCAAAACCGCCGGTAGATCCTTGAACACCCTGTAAACCTTGCGTTCCTTGCGTTCCTTGATTACCTTGGAAACCACGATCGCCTTGGGTCCCTTGAGTACCTTGCGCACCCTGAATACCAGTTGTGCCTTGTCTTCCTTGAACTCCCTGAGTGCCTTGAACACCTTGATTACCTTGGATACCAACGAATCCTTGAACACCTTGATAACCACGAACACCTTGGGCACCAGTTTGTACAAAGGAAAGAATAAACCCAGGATCGGCAACAACTCCTGTTAGTACATTAGCCGTACTCGCTACCCAATTAATATTTAATGTTAACCAACCAGTATTGTCAGTTACATTAACAATTTCGTAAGTGATAGATTGAGTAATATCACTAATTCTTGTAAGTTGTATGTAACCTTTAACCGGTCCTTTTACTTGGTCAATAGCATTAAGTAATGCAGATACATCTTTACCTGCCTTCGCAAAACTATCAATAAACATTGCAGTGGCAAGTGTAGCATCAGCGCTGTTTATTGCGAATTTACCTGCGGTAGGATCTTGTGCAAAAGTCGCGGCATCTAGATCAAACTCAAATGATACACCACCGTAATTACCTGCGTAACCTTGGAAACCAAAGAATCCTTGAGTTCCTTGTACACCTTGAGATGCTTGCGGGCCTTGGACACCCTGAGTACCTTGGAAACCAATACTACCCTGAATACCAGTGAAACCCTGAGTACCTTGTGGACCACGATAACCTTGAGTACCTTGGAAACCACGATTACCTTGAATACCTCGATAGCCTTGAACACCACGTTCGCCTTGGAAACCGCGATGTCCTCTTTCCCCTTGAATACCTTCGTTACCTAAAGTTCCTTGAACACCTTGATTACCTTGAACGCCCTGTAAACCTTGAACTCCACGGAAACCACCAATATTAATCCAATTGCCGCCGTCGTATATCCAAAGAGTATCGTCTGATTCGTCAATAACACCATCGCCAACAACAGCTCCAGGAAAGTTACTGTTTAAAGTAGACTGATCGCCTGGACCTGCAATTGAGCCAATGATAGTAAACCCTGGGCCGTAGTCGCCTTGTACACCTTGGTTACCTAGGAAACCCTGAGTACCTTGAGTTCCCTGAGGCCCAGTTCCAGTTACAAGCCAGCTTGTTCCATCAGAGTATCTTAGCTCCCCGTTGTCGGCATAAACCACAGCACCTTCAAAAGCTGCCGGGTCAAGCTGAATTGGAAATGTCTGAGGTATGCCGAGGCCGATTACCTGACTTTTTCCTGATAGTGTTCCAAACCTGTTGGCCATTCTTACTCTCCGTTGCCTTTCATATTGATTACCATTCTATTTATTGTGTTTTTAAACAACGTCATCTTCTTCTGCTTGACCAAGGGTAAACGATAGTGTTGCATGAACCGCAAGATCGTCCGAACACTGTACTTCTAACTTATCACCAGTACCTAAGAACTGTCCATTCAATGGAATTGGGATTGTTTCGTAAGCAGGAATAGGGAGTTGGTTAATAATGAAATAGTAAATACCGGCACCACCTGCGTCAGCCCATCTAAATACACGTACACTAACAGTGACAGTTGACGCGGTTACATTACACAATATTAAAGGCGAAATAATTTCACCAACACCTGGCTCAATTGTTGTGGACCCGCCAAATACTAATTCAGGAACTCTATATTGAGGTACATCAATTAATACTTGAGGGTTTGTTGTTAATATTCTATTAATAGCAACAGGTTTCGCGTCTGGCGCCTGCGACGTTGTGACTAAAATTGGATCTGACATTTTTTATATTCCCTTTTAAATTTTTAAACTACCGCTCTACTGTTAGAAGCTCTTCTTGCGAGTTTTCTTACAGAGGAAGTAAATGGTCGGCCTTCAATACGACCTGTTCTACCGTTAATTCTTAGACCTCTTGCGAAGTACTGGTTATTCAATTCATCAGCACCTGACCATCGGATTCTGCCGCCATCTTCATTAAGTACCGAGGCAATTGCTGATATAGCAGAACCAAGGTTTCTGAAGTTAAGCGGCAATGCGTTTCTGTTAACACCTGCCGATGCACCGTTAAACTGGTGAGCAATGGATTCAACCAATGATCCGAAGATCAGAGTTTCAGGTCTTAATACGTTATCTTTCAGGCAGTCGTCAAACAATCCTTCGATCATCAATGAATGTTCAGAATTAGGAGATAGATTAGTTGTAATGTATGTTCTCATTCTATCCCAAGCACCAGTAAACGCATCAAGTAGATCAGTATTATTTGTTCCTGCACCAACCCAAGTTGTTCCATTAAAGTAATATATATCGCCAGCGTAGTAGTTTGTTGCGTAATCTGTAGCAACAATATATGCCCAATTTGGTTTCATTCCTGATAATGGCAAATCACCAACGGTATTAACCGAACCTTTGTATTTCAGTCCTTGCATTGTAGGATTGAATACAGGGAATACATGAGTACCATCAAAGTCGAACAGGGTTGCAGCAAATGTTCTTACTGATTGCTGGGAACCATTTGACTGATAACCAGGAACAACCGCCTGTGCATCTTCATAGTTGAAATCATTTTGTAAAGCAGTTATCAAGTTTCTTGCGTCCCGCCTTGTCAAGTTAATATCAATAAAGTTATATGCAGAGTTAACATGTCTTACAGTATCTTTCGTTAACGATTTTCTTCTTTGCGCGATAATATTTTGAGCATCTGTAAAGGTAGAATTGCTGTATGTATAATCTGGTTCTTCCTTAACTGGCAAGTATTTAGTATCATTATACAATTGAGTCTTGTAGAAGATATTCGCAAGTGATTCTACCTTCCTGCTTTCAACGTCAGTTCCTATTTCACCAAGTACTGATTGATTAGGATATTCACCTAATACGATATCTTTACAAATTACACCCAATTGACGATAAGCTTTTGCCGTTGGCACTCTTTGATCTTCAGGCAATCTGAATACTTGATTCCAGAAGTAGAAATCAGCATTCCATCTCGAAGCAGTATTACCGCCGAAGTTCAGGTCGAAGCTGAATGCATCAAGTAAGTAACCAGTATCTCTGCGACATTTTGCTTTGTTATAGTCAAGTACATTAAAGTTACTATTAATATATTGCGTTACATCAGATGCAAGTTCTTCAGTTCCATCATCAATGGTTGTAGCCGCAGTTGATAGTTCAGCCGGCCAAGTACCTGTTGAATATAATCCAGGCAATTCGTCAACATCATTTGCGCGAATAACCTGTTCAACATATCCGATTAACTCGTGAACCTTAGCACCTTCATCACTAGTAGCTGGAGTACCTGTTGTAACCTGCGGAGTTAATGTATAATTAACCGCGTTAGTTACAGCAAGTTCCTGAACTACTTGTTCTGCGGCATCACCTAAGAATTGGAAAATATCAGCAGTTTGTATTCTTGAATCCGCAGGTAATACAGAAGTACCATTCTCGAAGTAAATACCTGCCGCCTGTCTCATGGCAAAGTTCGTGTCATGTTGAACATCGTGCGAAGCTGCATCAACTAAGTAGCCGATATCTCTTCTACATTTAGCATCAGGAAAACTTAAACCGTTGTGATTTGTTGATAAGTAGCTAACTACCGCTTCAGAATATACACCTGATTTTCTTTCAACCAATTCTTTCGAAGTAATATAGTTCTGTCCCATCCAAGTCTGATCTACATCGATACGATCTGGGATTGTATTTCTTAATTCAATTTTATCATCAACCGCGTTAGCAACAATTTCAACAAGCTGCCTTGCAACAATACAGGTATTTGGATTTGCACCATGAACAACCATATCTTGAGCTTCCACCGCTTGATACGAAGGTAGGCCATTCCAGTAATCATACTGAGTTAAAATATCACCAGTATAATTTGTTTTAACTTTCGGGAATGCTTTAGTTGTAATTGATTTAGCACCAACAACATGTTCAATGATTTTTGCCATGTGCAAGAATGCGTCTCTTGTACCCATTCTTTGTTCAATTTGTAATCCTGTATTTACGGCGTTCTCAAAATACATTCCTGCAGTTTGAACCGTAGCAGTATTACCACCGTATTGAATATCATGCGCAACCGCATCAATAATATAACCTGTATCTCTTCGGCATTTAGCTTCGCTGTATGGAAGAACGTTGAAGGATTCAGACAGATGACCAAGAACTCCGTTCTGAACAGAAGTCTTAATAGATTCAATTGCGGCAAAGGCCTGTCCATTAATTGTTTCAAAACTTGCAGGATTCGGGAATTCCTGTCTTGGCGAAAGTAACATTGTACCGTTAGTAATTGAATTAGCAACGATATCGAACAACTCTTCAGTTATTGTACCAACCGCAATACCTGCATTAGCACCAGCAAAGTCCTGGGTAAGCGCGTTACCTGCTGATTTCAATCCAGCAATATTGATATCTTGTACGATAAGGTTAGCACAATCACCGATGTGTTTGAATGCAGCGGCTGTAGGTTCAATTTGATCCGCAGGCAATACACTAAATGTATTTTCAAAATAAAGTTTTGCATCATTTAGCGTATTGAAGTTTCCACCGTATTGAACGTCAGCAGATACAGCGTCAATTAAGTAACCTAGATCACGCTCACAACTAGCAACGTTGTAACTAAGGGAAGGTCTATTAGCAGCAAGCCACGCTGTAATTTCAGCTTGTAAGAATGCTTTGTTATTTTGTAACTGAGATCTTCCGTTCAGCCTATTGCTGCTTGGTCCTTCAAAACCATAATTAATTATGTCGGCGTTAGCAGACCCGTTAGTCATAATGTCAATGATTTCATCAAAGGCAGCTTCGGTTGCAGTTTTCATTGTTGCATTAGTTACAGCAGCAACCGCGGCAGCTTTAGCATACTTAACTGCTGATACTGTTTCTGTTAACTGCTCATTGATTACTGAGTTACTACCGGCAGTTCCTGTTCTATATGCAAGACCGTTAAATACAGCACTATGATTACCACCTGTTAGTACATCGTATTTAACTGCGTCGAGAATTAACCCAACATCTCTCTTACATTTGTCACCGTCGAATACGTAGTACTTATCTTTAAGATATCCTTGTACTTCTTCAATGATAAAGTCTCTGTTACGTTGTAATTGCTTTCTTGCCAATGTTCTGTTAGGATCGAACGAAGCTTTAACCAATGTTGGCATTTGAGCAGTTTCAATGTTTGTATCATCAATAAGGTTAGCAATCGTGTTAATTAAATCATGAACCGCAGTACCTGTTGCCGCATTTGCAGCAGTACCGTTAAGGTTCTGATATGGACCTTCGCTTAATGAGTTAGAAGCAGCAGATACAAATACATGAGCATATTGACCGCTTCCACCTGTTCCTACATTCATTGTAATTGAAGTTGCACCAACCGCGGTGATAGGACAAGCCTTTCTATAATAAGGGTGGTGTTTCTGTGGTGAAGTATGGTTGGCAGAACCACTACCCATATCACAACTGAATACAAAAGCCTCATCAGCCATATACAACGATTCACCTTTGCTCAATGTATGAGAGCCAATCTCAGCAACGAAGATTCCTGTCGCAGGATCATAGGTAGCCGTAGATGGTGTATACTGAGTAAACGTTGACGTATGTACCGTTTCTTTCGCAATCTTTTCGGCAACATCTGCCAAGTGAGCAAATGCTTCTTTTGTTGGCTTGCGTTGGTCATAAGGTAATACGTTAATTGCTTCTCTTAAACCTGAAACGTTAGCAGTATCTTCTCTATCAGACAGTGCTCTAAATTGACCTTTAACTTCAAGTGGGAGAACGTTAGTTGATCTTCCTTGTTCATAATCAGCAGATTGCGAATTGAACTTACGGAAGTAATAATCAAATACCTCTAATGTATTTTCGTTTCCACCGTATTCAATATCTCTACTTACCGCATCAATAATTAAACCAATATCTCTCTCACAAGTTGCCTTTGCGTAAGGTAATCCGTTATAATTGTCTTTAAGATAATCAATTACTGATTCTTGTAGATTCTCTGTTAAACCGTCTATTGCGTTAACCGCAGGAACCATTAGCGCTTCAATCGAACCTTCATTAGGAGTAGGCAACCAGTCAAGGCTGTTATCTCTAATGATTTGTGTCGTAACATTAATTCCGTTTCTTGCTGCTTCGCCAATCTCGACGCCGGCATCGGTTAGTGACTGATCTTGAGTAACACCGTTACCTGTTGTTGGAACAACCGTGATATCTCTAACAATATTATACGCAACGTTAGCAGTATGTTCCCAAGTCTTAGCGGTAGGTAACTTTTGATCTTCAGGCAATACACTGATTGCGTTTTCAAAGTACAATCTTGCAAAGTTAACTGCGGCTGCGTTTGAACCGAATCTTAAATCCCATACAATTGCATCAACAAGATAACCAGTATCTCTTTCACATTTTGCAACGTTATAACTTACTGCTGGGAATGTTTCTGCAATGTAAGCAGTTACTTCAGCAATAATGAACGCTCTGTTATTGATTAATGCGTTAGAACCTTCTAATGCGTTTGCGCTAACGGCGGCCGATGTGCCATAAGTTATAGCATCTGCGTTACCCGAACCGTTTGACATAATATCAATGATTTCAGCGAAAGCAGTGTTAGATCTTGTTAGTGCAGTTCCTGTGAGGTTTGCATCAGCTGCAATTTTATCTTTAATATAATTAACTGCCGCGACCGTTTCTGTTAACTGTTCGTTAATTACCTCGTTAGCACCTACAGTTCCTGCTCTATACGCAAGACCTGTAAACACTGAATGATAATTAGAACCAGTGGCAATGTCTCTTCTCACCGCGTCGATAATGTACCCAGTATCTCTTGAGCATTTAGCTCCGTCGAATACAAAGTATTGTGAATCAAGATAAGAGGATACTTCTTTTGCCAAGAACTCTTTGTTTGATTGCAATTGTTCTCTTGCGTATTGGCCTTGAGAATTATACGTAACTTTAGAAACAGCATCTTTTTCAACCGATACAAAAGTATGGGTTCCACCTGAGCCTATTCCAACATTAACTGTTACTGTATCAGCTGTTACAGCAGTAATTGCCATTGGCAGTTTGTAATTGCCATCCCCTTTTCTTGGGTATGAATGTTCAGTAGCATTACCATCTAATGAACAGGTGTATGTAAAGCTGTATGGAGCAAACTCAATGTAATCATTTGTAGTCAAACCGTGACCCGGCATTGTAAGAACAGATACGCCTGTCGCAGGAACATAAGTTGCGGTTATTGGTGTAAAGTGCTTAACGTAAGATGCAGGATCTGTAAATACCAATGCATCTGAATCAATAGATCCAACGTCAGCTCTAACAAAGGTATGAGTCCCGCCAGCACCCGCTCCAATGTTCATTGTAATTGTATCACTAGTTACCGAATCAAGTCTTACAGCCGTCCTATATGCAGGATGGTGTGGTTGTGGCGCAGCATGTTCTGTAATATTTCCGTCAAGATCACAAGTAAATATAACAGATTCTGGTTTAATCATTATGTGATCACCAGCTTCTAGATTATGTTTACCTATACTTGCCACAAAGATTCCAGTCGCAGAATCGTAAGTTGCATCATATGGAGTATATGTTGAAATATACTTGTAAGTTTTAACACTATCTGCAACTGCCGATACAAACGTATGAACCGATGTATCAGTGCTTGGACCAACATTAACCGTAAATGAATTTGCTGTTGTTGCTGCAACTACAACCGGCTTCTTATAAGCAGGATGTTGTCTTTCACCTTTAATTGCATTTGTAATGGCAGAAACAAATGTATGAACTCCGCCTGAACCTGTTCCAACATTCATTGTGATAACAGTTGCAGTAACACTAGTTATAGTAATCTTCTTCTTATAGAAAGGATGGTGCGGTTGCGGCGCAGCAAGTTCGGTAACATTGTTATCAGAGTCACATGAGAATACAATGCTCTCTGGGGC
>Ga0180120_10000940_pt1 | contig 14902 bp, 16 predicted proteins | sample CPBDNA_3_FD_129677 | JGI IMG/M metagenome (GOLD analysis project Ga0180120, IMG submission 129677) | Freshwater to marine salinity gradient microbial communities from Chesapeake Bay, USA - CPBay_Spr_31_0.2_DNA (version 2) (version 2) | ecosystem: Environmental > Aquatic > Marine > Coastal ... | reverse complement strand
TTGTTATGCGTACTATGTGTAATACTAGTGTTAATTAGATACGCCTTGCCTACTTTAAAATTATAACTCGAATCATCCCAATTGAACATTGCATCATCGTTAGTTATAATAGGAATGTGCAATCTATACATGTCATCGCCGCCTTCTGAATCACTATGTGGATCAATTTTTGCTGTAGACTCGTGTACTGTTATTCGTGCCCAAGAAAAGAAATCTTCTCCGTATAACTCAAATAATTCTTTAAAGTATCCAAACTTGTATTGTTCCATAACTTTCATTTGACTCGAAAATAAATCTTCATCAACTAACGTTTCTGGATATAAATATGGCAATGCTGCATATCTAGGAGGTATAGGTAATTCTTGTTCTACTGGCCAACTCATGCCAAAGCTATGCATTGGGCCTAATAAAATATTTTGCATTACTCCGGGCTTTACTAAATCTTGTCTATCAAAATTAAAACGTAAATGAGGCAATGTTGTTAGTACATCATCATACCACTTAGTTAATTTAGGAACATCAATGTGCATCTTTGTTAGTTCAATAAAGTGCCAACTGTTGTCATTTTCTAATTCTTCTTTAGTCTTATGAAATGCCATCTAGTCGCTCCTTGACCATTTTATAAACTCGCTTGTTTACATCTTTAGAACACGGTTTGTTTTTAATTGCTTCAGCAATTGCAACACTTCTAGAGGCACCGTGTACACAATGTATATTTAATATATAATTAGATGGAAGAGCATTAATAAAGGCTGCTATATTGTCTGCTTGTTTACTTGTCAAAGCTCTTGCAAATCTAAGAGCTGTACCATCCGGGTACTGTGTTTTAATACAATCGTACTCGACGTCATCAAACACTTCTGTAATTACATTAGGCAGATCTTCGAATATAGGAATACCTTTAGGACCGCCAGTCGAAAGTATAGATATATAAAATTGGTCCTTTAATACTCCGTGTGTTTTAACATACTCAATCATATCGTCTCTAGAAAAAACATTAATCATAAGTCAATGTCCGATGGTACTTTAAAAAACAAATGAATTCTAGTGTCAGTTCCTTCATTATTAGTACTGTGCGGAACTGATGTGTTTACCAAATACATCTTTCCTGGCTTCATATAAAACTTTTTGTCATCAAATATAAACCAACTGTTCTCTGTCGAGATTAAAGGAATATGTATTTTTAGCCAAGTGTCAGTGTCAGTATGTGTCCTAATTTTTGTACCTGGCGGGTGTGCTGCAATACTTAGTTGCCTGGCAGACGGAAACATTTGCAAAAGTTGTTCTGCAAATCCAAATACCAGTGGAGTATTACGATATACATCGCTACTATTTTTATGTATATTATAAGGTGGACACGGTGCATTGAGATCTTCTAAATTGCTTTGAATTCCCCATCCATAAACTCCTTTTATACTGTCTTGTAAATCTGCATCTCTTACTGAATTAATTTCATCTTCAACGTTCCACCGAAGATGGTTAAATTTGCTTTCTAAAATATTTAAATATTCTAAAGCATACTCTAAGTTAAAATTAATATCAAGTTCTTTAACTAAAAAGTTTTTGTACATCGTCTGTCCAAACTTTGCCATATAAATGTATCCTATCAGTAGTGCCTTTATTTTCTACACTATGTGGGATTGTTGTATTTACAAGATATGCCCAGCCTGGTTCCATATGTATTTCTTCGCCGTCGATAATCCAATTACTATCTTTGTTAGTATGTATAGGAATATGTACACGAATTTTGTCAGGAGAATCTTGATGGGTAATTAATTTTGTCCCAGGTGTATGGATAGTTACTAACCATTTCTTACTGCGTACTGGAAGACTTTGTACAATATCTAATGCATACCCGTCAAAACATTTACGTGGATTTAATTCATCGTTGTCATCGTCGCGATATTCTTCCTTAGCACATCCTTGCTCAAACGGCTTAGGTCCGGGCTCATTACTATTCCAACATAAGGTATAATATGCAGTGTCGTCCATAAATCTATGCCCAGTCTTTGCATCCGGATCGCTAATTGGAAATTGCCATATGTGTTTATTTTCTCCGACAATAAACTTCCAATCAATAAAATTAGTTTCTAAATTATCATACCACGCACGTAGTAAATCAAGGTCGACAGGAAACCAAGGTTTAATTTTCCAGCCAAGTTCTATTGAGTCGTGCTGTTCTATGTAACGCTTCATCTGCATGTTAAAACTTATCTTTTATTAAATGATCAACTATTGTATCATAAATGTTTTTCTCGTAAAAGAATTTTTCATCAAACTTTGCATAAGAAAATTCTTTTTTTCTCCAATTTTCATCTAAGATATTTTTAGATTTTATTAATCCGCTATGCCAGTCGACGGTTGACTCTTTTACATATCCTAACTCTAATGATTCTATTACTTTAGCTACTAATACATTATGATTGCTAATGCATAAATGATTAGCTCTTAAATCATACGGACCGTTAAATACCCTACCGTATTTAGGATCTCCGTATTCTTCTTCGCTAATATCCATTAATGATTTTTTAAATATTAGTAAGTTTTCAAAGTTGCCTTCTAATGCAGGCAGTAATTCCGGAAAGGCTGGAATTACTATAGTTTTAACTCCTAGATCTTTAGATTTAACATCTAGCCATCTTAACCAACATTCTACTAACCATAAAAAATGTTGGGGTTGGTGCAAGTCTACATAATAGTTAACGTATGATGATTTTGATTTTTTTATTTTAGTAGCTACATTATCAGTAAGTTGATCTAATATATTCGGTGCATCTGCATGAGCTAATTGAGAAAAGAAGGGAGCTTCAGGAAAAAAGTAAGTGCGGTCTGGACTCGACAAACATACTATATTCATATCTCCTGGCTTCATATCTTTTTCTAGAAGTTTCCAAGCCTCAAATGTCTGGAGTATTCCATAACCTGGAAATCCTTTATTTACTAATTCTAAATTATAATGCTTTGCAAGTTTACGAGGCCAAGCATTATCATCGTCTGGTGACCAAGCAAAACTACATCCATATACATATAAATTATTCATAACTTCTTCCATGCTGTACTAAATCTAGGATGTGTTTCTGTAATACCGTGATGTATTCTATCTTGTAAATCATTTGCCAAATAGTCTTGTCCGTATAATACTATGTCCTTAGGTAACAGTGATTCAAATGTTAGATACTTTTGTTCTATGGTATCTATATGTACATTCCAATGCAACATCATAGTTGGCCAAATATTAGTAGTCCATAATACTTTGACGCCAGATTGGTTATTAATTTCTTCTATAAGTTTTTCTGGCTCATTAACTAAGTCGACAACAAAAAACTTATGTTCTAATTTTCTATATCTGTCCCATAACTCTTTAAATTTTTCTGCACTTTCAAATTCTTTTTCAATTTCTTTCTTCCAAAATTTTGAATAGTTGCCGCGATATGTACTAGAAAAATTATACTCTAAGTCGTGTTCTAGTAACCACTTATCAAAGTCAACTCCGTCCCAAGTTTCTAACAAATGCTTTTTAAAGTTAATACTAGAGTCACACCAATCGTAATAGTTAACTATTGTATTTTCGTGAAAGCCGTTATTTCGTAATAGTGCTAGGGTTTTAAATCCTGCTGCTGCTGAAAAAATACTGTCTATAGGCGCAGGTGCTCTTACACCTTCTCCGCTAAGACGTTCTGTGTTATACGCATACACTCTATCTTTTTCAATAAATTCTTGGTATGCTAATTTTCTTAGCCAAGCACGTTGTGTATAATTTTTAATGGAATCAATTAAAGTTTCGTCTTGTAGGTTTTTCCAGGCCTTTTCTAATAAATCAGAATCTTCGTAAGGATATAAAAATGCTTTACATTCACGCATTTCAAAATCTAAGTTATCTATAACTATGTTATTTTCAAGTGCCAGTGCTATCCAATTTGACCCGTCTTCGACTACACTACATTTTTGCGTTCCGCTACTAGGAGCAATCCAAGCTGGAGTATAGTCTGCACTCATAGTTTCTTCGCTTAATGTGTAGTTAGGATATGTCGGTATTCTATCCCAAAAAAATCCTTGCTCAAGAAATTCAGGCTCGCCAAGACGCTCCCAAGTTTCGATGTTAACTATAAGCATCTGTCTATGTAACCCTGGGTATCTTTCTTGTTTGGCCATAATATGTCCAACAACGAAAAAGTTAGGATTTTCTCTAAAGTATGTTGCAGTCTTGTTAATGATTTTATAGAGGCGAGGCGCCATCATTCCTTGTGCTAAGATAATGCATACTTTATCTCCTGCACGTTTACTAGCTAATAGTAACTCTTTAACGCTATGGTTAAACCCTCTGTACTCACAAAGATTCTGTTTTACACTTTGGTTAATCATCCAATGTGTCATGCTAAAACATTGTTCACGTACAAAATAATTAGGAATATCTCTACTAATATCCAACATACTAACGCCTACAGGAATATCTACCTGGGCAGTATTGAAGTAACGTTCACCTTCTGAAATGCTATTGTAATCTCTCATTGTTCTCTATTTGTATAATAGCTGCTACGTAGAACATAGAAAAAATCACGCAGCCTTCTACCTAGTTCATAATGTATAATCATATGTATTCTAGGAGTGTTGCTTCTATTCCATACTGCATGTTCATTGGAGATATCCATTAGCATAGCAGAACCGTTGTTGTCAAATGGAACACGGCCTTTATCTTTCATAATCATCTCACATCCATCTGGCATATTAAGACTAATGTTACATACACTTAGACGTTTTTGATCACTGGGCCTATCTTGATGCGGAAGTATATAACCGCCCGGCTCTAGCAACATAAATCTCACACGATTGAGATATTCTGCAGGCCAAACATCTGTTAAAAACTTTTTAGTAGTAGGGCAACGATCTGCTACCCAAGTCCAATCAAGTTGGTCAAGAGTCTCCTGTCTGTTGTTGCTATACTGATTAAGACTTTGGGTATCGTCATTTAATCCGTGTAATGTTAAACTTTGCCAGCCGTGACCGTAATCTTCACGGTGTGGCTTGAAATGTTCTAATAATGCTTCTGCTTCAGAATGCATTTCTTTCCAAGGCTGGGTGTCTAACGAACTTAACCGCATCCAGGGCCAGCCGCTTTCTGTTACAGTCCACTTAGGATCAAACATATCAGGATACTTATAATTGTATTCTTTATTATGCTGTTGCCAATATGTTTGTAGTTGTTGGTAATGCTCGTCAGTCATAATACGCCTTTATCTAGTAATACTTATGTAAATAATAGCATGGAATGTAAATTATTGGAAAACCAAGTGTACGTTGCTACTAACGGTGAATATCGTTTTTGCTGCGAAAGCCAGGAAGTTAACACAGGTGAAACTGTTCATAAACTCACACCGCAAGAATGGCTTACTAGTTCTCCTATTAAAACCGCAAAAGAACAACTTAAAGATGGTAACTGGCCCGATGCGTGTATAAGCTGTAAGCGGAAAGAAGAAGCTGGTTTACAAAGTAGGCGCTTAGAAAGACATCACTACGGTCCTGGTATTTCTCATTTAGATTTACGATTTGGTAATAGTTGTAATTTAAAATGTATTAGTTGCTGGAGTGGATCTAGTAGCAGCATTAACGAAGAAGCGATACAAATGAAGATTGACGGTATTGATCCGTTACATCCGATCTTCCCGCAATCAGTTGCAAACTGGTATGATGAAAAATTCTTTTCGTATTTTGAAAATTTACCTGTTAAAGAAATAGCGTTTGCAGGTGGGGAACCGTTTATGATTAAACATCTCCCAGAATTCTTAGAAAGAATCGATCCAAGTGTTATAATTAGATTTACAACAAATGCAACTATTACCAATCCTAAAGTAATAAAGATTCTTAAGAAATTTCCAAAAATAGTAATGACATTGTCATTAGATGCCATCGGCAAAAGAATTGAGTATATTAGGCACGGCAGCAAATGGGCTGACATAGAACGTAACGCAAATATATTTGCAGAGTTTTGTAAGGTAGACATTAGCCCGTGTATAAGTGTTTTAAATGCTGCGTACTATGACGAAATTAAAGACTGGGCAAGTAGTCAGCAATTTAAAATATATGAAAATCTTTTACGAGACCCAGATTACTTGCATGTTAAAAACGCACCTGATTCATTAAAGTCTCAATTTAAATATATCGATAGTTGGAAAAATTATCCAGCTGACATATTAAAACAAGAAGAATTTAGATATAATATACGAAAGTTAGATAGTTTTCGTAATATAAAAATTAAAGATTATTTGCCAGAAGTAGCTGCTGCCTATGGTATTGATTAAACAAAATAAAGAAAAACAACGATGCGTTTATAAACTTAGTGATCGATATCGTAAAGAATGGACGTACAAAGACGAACTGTGGCTATCTGCACACGTTGACTTATTAAACAAGATTAAACCTAATTTTGTATTAGCCCATGGCGTTAAAGATAATTCAATGTTTATCGAAACTAAAATTGTTCCAGGAGTTGCTGCGAGTACATTAGATCACACTCCTGAATTTATAAAACGTATATACATGTTTTGTATAAACAACATTAATCAAACAGCACCCTATGCACACGGTGACTGGGTGCTAAGTAACATAGTAGTTGACGGAGATAATATCGAAATGATTGACTGGGATAATCTTAACTTATATCCTAAGACCATAGCTTATAATAAACTACACAACGATTTAAAATCAGCATTTGGAGATAAATTTGACCCCACAAGCCTTTAGTTATGCTACCGTAGGTGCTAACGGAATGATCTACATCCCTCCTTACGGATTAACAGAGTCGCTTGACTATATGCTCAAGATCGATCCAGTTACATATAATATTACAAAGATTAAACTTTATGTCGATAAGTCTACAGAAAAGTGGCAAAAAGGTGTTGTTTACCGTAACTTAATTTATTTCTTACCGTACAACGAAAGTAAAATATTAGTAGTAGATACAGAAACAGACGAGATAGAGTATATTGCTGTTTCGATTCCAGGGAGAGGAAAGTATATCCAGGGACATATTCACGGTAATGAAATTGTAGCACTACCGTACGGAGAACACGAACCGTTTAGTTGGGCAATGCATATTAATCTAAACGATCATTCTCTTACGCATATACACATAGACGTGCCGTTTGAAGATTGCAAAAAATGGCATACTACACAAATAATAGACGGAATCATTTACGGAGTGCCTCGCGGCGAGGCATGGGAACACGAAATGTTTCATTGCAGAATTCATTACGACTGCAATGCTAAACAATACGAACTTATTGACATGCGCAATCATTGGCTACCTATTGCTAACAAAACTTACACCAATAAAAAATTTACTACTCTAGCCAAGGTAGGACGTAAACTATATGCCCCGCCGTATAGTGAAAACCCGGAGTTTGATTTATTATTACGCTTTGACGGAACACAATGGTTTAGCGAACATACAGGCTTAACTGCTACTAGCAGAATGTATTATACACACACTGTTGCACGTAATGGCAAAATTTATTTTCCGCCTGCAGGACATGAAGAAGACTGGAGTGAAATGCTCATTGTTAATAGTAATACCGATACATGGTATACTAAAGACTTAGGCATCGGTAAGGAAAGTAAAAAGTATTTTGCAGGTGTAGAAAACAGTCAAGGAAAAATTTATTACATTCCTAGAGGGGGATGCGTATGCGAGCCAGTAGAAACTTGGAAAAGCCAAGGCGACCTTGCAGAAATATTAGTAGTTGACACTACAGACGATTCGCACTATACTATAGACGTAAGTGAATATTTTAAAGATTCAACTACAATAGAAAAATACAATAATTGCGTAATAGTTAATGATGTAATATTTGCACTCCCTTATGGTGAAAGTGATGCATTTCAAACTGTATTAATATTCGACACATTACAAGAACAAGTTGTAAGAACAATGGATTTAGGCATCCTATGAAATATAAAGCCTTCGAAGACTGGTATAGAGAAGCGGAAATAAAACATCTTATACTACAAGATGCAAACGGCAAATTATTCTCACCTCCGTTTGCTACTGAATTATGTAAGGACTACTCAACATTAAAATATATTAACGGTGACCAGTTACAGTTAGACTTAGGTAATGCAACTAGTAAGACAAATGCTTGCGAGCTAATTGGAGACGACATTTGGTTTATTCCCTACGGTATATGGGATCAAGTTAACAAAGTTGTGCAAATTAAAAATGGCGTACCTATATACCATGCGTTGTCGTTTAAAGGCAAAGGACAATTTTATAGTATGGCAACTAATGGATCAACTGGATTTAGTTTTCCGTTAGGCTACGAAGATACTAATGTAGGGTTGTACATCAACAAAACTGTATCGTCTATCCCATTGCCAATTGCTGGTAAAAAATTACACATGGGCACTGTTTATTGTAACGGCAGATATTGGAGTATGCCTAGAGGTGATGATCCAAACTATAATCTACTATTAAGTTTTAACGGCAATGACATTGTATCTTATCCTATAGAAGGAATAAACAATGCTGTTACAAGAAAGTATAGTGACATTATTGTTGTAGGTAATACATTGTATGCGTTGCCGTTTGGCGAAACTGAAGGACTTAACGAAGTTGTAGAATTCGACACTATACATAATATTTATAAATTGCATAAACTAAACATACCCGACTTTGCAAAAAAGTATAATTGCGGAGTGTATGTAAATGGAAAAATTATAGGGCTGCCATACGGTGAGGACTATTCAAACGATAGTAACTGGGGCGTTGTATTTGACACTGCTACTAAGGAAAGTTATAGCTTTGACATTGGGCTGTCGTTTGGTGGCAAGTATAGATATCGGAGTGGCATTGCACTAGACAACCATGCTTACTTCTTTCCAAGCGGTACTCCTAGTTGCCCTATACTAAAAATATCTGTCGACGGTACTATTGTTAAAGAAAAGTATTTGGGCAGCTGGCTAGTAGGAAGACCTATAATTCACAACAACATTATAAAAGTAATTGGATATAATACTAAAACAAAGGCACAAGCAGTACTTTGTTTTAACGATAGTTTAGAGCTCCTTACGCAGATAGATATCGCTTAAACACGCACATACAGTTTTGCCACAAGTAATTGTTTGAGTAGGCAAATTGTAACTAGTTAATGTGCCAATAGGACCGCCTTGTTCGCACTCGGATCTAAACAAGTTACCATACATGTCAATTTTAATCATATGCAGTCCTGCCCAGCACTTCCAACCTTTATGGTTGTTTAACTCGCGGATAATTATATCGTTAGCTGTTACCTTATCCTCGTCTAATAACAGCTCGCCTCTATGTAATACATTGTCGTCTAGTTTTCTAAAGTATGGCCAAGATGCAATTATTGACTTTTGTTCATCAGTATAATTACTCACTTCATTAGTAATATGATCAACGCTTGTTTTATCTACTACTACCTTAGGCCATATTGCAAGGGCATCTGTGAGCGCATATAAGCGCTCTGCAACGCTTACTTGCTCATTAAACTGCTCTGGTACTAGCATTAAATTAAGTGCTACAGGACAGCTAATAGCGTTTGCTACATCAGCAATGTGGTCTACGTTAGCATACTGAGGATGGTAGCTTATAATAATGCCATCTGTGTACTTACTAATTTCTTTGTAATACTCTACGCTTTGACTGCCATTAGTAAGAAAACTAAAATAGTGTCCTTCTTGCTTAACTACTTTTGCAAATTCTGTAAAATGTTTCCAGTGTGTTGGTTCACCTCCGGTAATCCTATAGCAAATTTCTTTGCCTGGTAAATTAAATGATTTTACAAAAGTAAGAACGTCTTCTTTTTCTGGCCAGCCACTAGATCCGTTATGTAAGAATGAAGGACAATAGTCACATCGATAATTACACTTATTAGCAAGCGTCCAGCTAACAAGAAACCAGTTTTCTTTTTTTGAGTCAGCGTATGTTAGTTTCATTCTGCCATTGTATTGTTTAGTATTAGATTTTGTGTGCGTTCATTTAACTTTACTGTTAAAATAAGACTATACAGGTTGTCACTAAAACTAAACACACTATGGTCTAATTGAAAATTAGTAAAATAAACATAACCTGATTCTGGATACAACGGCTTACCGTCTACTAGTTGCACATAGTTCTCCGGACTGCAACGACCAAACACAGTTAGTAACCTAAAGTATTCCGGGCTAGTTCCGTGAAAGTCTCTGTGCGGAGGAAAGAAGCCGCCTTGGTCTATGCGTAATAAATGTACACGCCCGATGTCAGGAGCAAACACATCTACTAGTTTTGCAATGTCAGGAATCTGTTTATACACTTCGGTTGGAGTATTAAAGTTTTCTTCTTTCATCTCAACGTCGTGGTACTTTTGCATATGTCCAAAACTGTTAAGATGGTAATTATCCATAACATCGCCTGTATGACTAGTTACCGGTAATCCCCATCTATTATTGTGTGTATCTTTCTTAGCATTATAAGGACACCAGTTATCTTTAAACTGCTCTAACTGCTGTTCTACTTGATGCTCTTCAATTTTCCACTTGAGCTTTACCTGGTTGCCTAGATTTACTAGACTCTGCCAACGTAATCCTCTTTCAATTTCTTGTGGGGTCATTATATGTCCTTTAATTCTGTAAATGTTTTTCTAAAATCTAAATGGCGTGTTGTGTCGCAGATTTCTAAGTATCGTACTGCTGCTGGAAGTTTGTGTGACCAATCTTCACTGTTCATAAAATCTACCATTCCTAGCCATCGCTCGCGTCCGTATTTGTTAGTAGTAAATTCTTTAGTGTCATATGTGTTAGCAAATGTACTTATAGACTCGGATACTTGTTGCTTAACACTTATGGGAAGTACTTTTATATTTAAATAGCTAGGTAAGTATACTAAGTGCAGTCCTATAACACCTGCACCATAAGGAGCACGATTAATTTTTTTAAAATTTTGCGCTAGTTTCCATTCTGCTAATTCTACTAGACTGCCTACATTTAACAACTGTACTGCACACGCCATATTAACTGTAACGTTGTCATCAGTATTATCTAACTTATGTATATTAGTAAGCAAACTATCCCATTTACTAGGATAACGAATGTAATCGTTCTTTTCGCCTACAGCATCAATACTAAAGTTAAATTTAACTTCTTTAAAGTATGTCCATAAACTTAAAAGTCTGTCACTTATATCTGTGCCGTTTGAGTTATATCGCAATACACAATTTTTTGCATATCCTTCTTCCACCATAAATTCAAGAATAGAATAGTGTTCAGGAATCATCAATGGCTCACCGCCTGCAAAATATAGTTCTTTAATATACTTTGCTTGATTTTTTACACTTTTAATAAATGAACCTTTTTTATACCAAGCGTAATCATAATTAGGATCCCATCCTTGATCTTGCTTTAAGTCTATAAGATCATATTTAGGATACTGTAGTTTCCAATCTTTAATCCAACTTGAACTATCGTGCGGACTACACATAATACATTTTAGGTTACACATATTACCTAGACGTAAATCAAAATAAGGAATGTCAACCGGCAATTCACCGTGATTGTCCATTGACGACACAATGCTATCTAAGGACACCCTCTGTTGCCAAACCTCAGTTTCCCAAGAGCGTTTACTTTTAATTCCTTTTGCTTCTTCTGCAAAGCACTTTGTACAACTTGCAGGCACTTCTCCGTTAAGCATTTGCAATCTTGTGCTGCGCATCTGTTCACTGTTCCATACTTCTTCAATTGTATGATCACGCAAGTTCATATTAATGCCATCTTTTTTAACAAGGCCTGCTTCTTTGTCGTCGGATATTCCTGCACCACTAGCATTAGCAGTACAGCACACTCGTACATCTCCATTAGGCCGAGTTGCTAGATGTATAAAGGGTAATGGACAAAATGTTTTTGAATCAGTCATTAACTTTCCCTTTTATATCCAAATAACATAAAACGATTGTACTTAGGCAACGGCAATACGCCCGCCCATAATGAAGTTATATTACTCATACGACTAAAGTCACTAACGTCTACTGCACATCTAACGTGTTCGTCGTGATCAAAGTAATCATTACCTTGTAAAACGATCAATGCATCATCTGGCTGATTAGATAACCACTGCTCGTATTGTTCTTGCGTAATATGTTCACAACTTGTGTTAATAACTATGTCAGCTTCCGTTGTATAGTTACACATGTCTGCTGTTACTGCTGTAAACTTGCCTACCATTTCTTGACGCTTGTTTACTGTGTTTGCTATTTCTTCACACGTAGGGTCAATGTCGATACTAGTAATATGCTGCACACCTAATTTACTATTAAATAATAAACTTGCTAGTACTCCATTCCACCCACCGTATATAGCAATATTATTTGTGTTGTGCAATACTAATGCTTCAAGTGATTGTGTTAACCAAATCTTACTGTTAACCTGGCCTTTCCAGAAACTTTCAAGTGTGCGGTATTTGTCATCGCTGTTACGAATAGCATCCATCCAAAATAGGACATCTTGTATGTCAACTTTCAAATTGTGCTCCTAACTTGTCAAAACTTCCACATTGTTTTTTACAAGTCGTTAAGCAACTTGTACCCCAGGAATTTTCTATTTCATTAAAATACTGTGATTCAAATATTTCAGTTAAACTTTGTTTATTTAAATTAGGAAAATACCCTAACTTTGTCATATAGTCTTGCCGCTCAGGACTTACTGGTGGCAACCATTCTACATCTATCCAACAACACGGCGTTACTGCACCATTTGCACCAATATACAATTCACTTCTATTCTTTGCCTTACAAGTAATAACCGGAGTTTCTTCCTTGATTGACGTCTCTGCTTTTTCTATAAACTCTATACTGCGATTAGTTGGATACAGGATATCGATAGGCGTACCAGTATCGTCAAGTACAACGTATTTTCCATCTTTAAATCTGCTCGAGTCTTTCTTTTGAAACTTGCTAAATCCTAAGCTATATGCTAATTCTTCACATTCGTCAGTCTGATGCTTGTTATGATCAAACACTAACATATCCCAACGAGCTTCGCCGCCTGCATTAATAAATGTTTTTGCATTTTCGATAATTCTGTTAAAGTCGGTATTAATACGATACTTACTGTGAGTATCTTCTAGCCCGTCTAGTCCAAATACAACAACTACATTAGTTTCAGCAAGTCCTTGCCAAAACTTTGCATCTCTAGCACTGCCGTTTGTATGCATTTGCAAATTTATATTAGGATTATGCTCTCTAAGATATTTAAATATAGGCACTGTATCCTTTGCAATAATAGGATCTCCTAAGTTGCCGCACATGAATAGCCTATCTAGTTGCTGAATAAAACTAATAGGGAACCATTCTTTAAATTGTTCTATTGTAATTTCTTCTAACGTAACCCATGGCATCATTGGGCCGCCTTGCATCCGTCTTGGACACATTGGGCATCGTGCTTGGCACTTACTTGTTACTTCAAAGTGAACTACTCTTATACTATCTAAACTATACATTGCCACCTTCCTTACAGTACTTAATCCAATCTTGCATCTCAGGAAATATTTCTTCTGCATCAAGACCACGGCGGTGTTTCATACGTTCATGAAATGCACAAAACTCTGCTAGTTCGTGTGCTGTATGATTACCGAAACTATTTTTAATTGCAGTTAAGTGATCAATGTAACTTGTCCACTCAGGTGCTTCATTTTTAATCCAATCACATGTTTCGTCTATGTAACTAGAAAAATCCTTAGTTAAGATCCAAGGTGAAAGATATTCTGGATTTGCAATGCTTGTACGTATTAAATCAACTTCGATATTAGTTTTATCTTTTATTGATTTTATAGTTTTTAACAAATCACAAATACTTGTAATACTCATTGCAGAATGAGTAATACTAAATCTGTATCGTATATCTGGAAATTTACTAGCAACATTTTCAAAGTTGTTTACAAATCTTTCCCAGTTAAGATTAGATCTAATATACTCAGCACGTTCTTTATATCCTTCAATACTATAATCCATTTGAATAGACATGTACTGTTGTAGTTTTGGAATTATAGTCAGCCACTTGTCTAAATAAATCTTAGGAGTATGTCCGTTTGTAATAATAATCAGCGAAGGCTTAACGTTAAATCTATTAGGTCGTTTTTCTAACAACACTAATAGCTTTTCTAAAAAGTCATATACTTTTGGTTGCAACAAAGGCTCGCCGCCCATAATATAGTATTGCAGTAAATGTTCTACTGCATCTTCTTCTAACCATTGCCAAAATGTTTCTTCTAAGCCTTGAGGTGCGTTAGGCTTAGGTTTATAATTCACATCAAACTTTTTATTTTCTAAATCCCACTGTGAACTAAAACTGCTAGAACAATATATACACTTTAGATCGCAAGTTGAACTAAAGACTATTTCTAGCTGAGTAGGCATAATACTATCGCCGCCAAATCTTGATCTATGCTGATCATAAAACGGCTGTGGCAGTCTACAACTTCTTACACCTTTGCTTTCACTTTTCCAACAAGAACTACACTCCGAATGCTTTATGTTGTTTAACTTTTCCAAGCGGCGTTCTTGTTCATACGGATGATTCATAAAGATGCCTTTACCGTATAGTTTAATTTCTTCTTCAGTAATTGTACGGTGCGGAACATTATGACACATCTTTACAATACCTTCTTCAAGGTTAACAAATTGATGTATCCATTTCATTGCACACATTGCATTTCCGTCTAACTCTTTTTCAAGTTTAGGAAATGTCTTCATATATTCATATGCTTCTATTTTTTGCATTTTGGCAACTTACTATCTGCGCTACTTACACAAGTAGGAGTAATGCACTTAGCTGGTGCTTTAAACAGCTCAAATCCGCCGTCTAACGTGCCTAAGGGTTCATCATGGCAACTGTAGCTGCGTTTAACTTCGTTCTC
>Ga0180120_10000939_pt1 | contig 14909 bp, 17 predicted proteins | sample CPBDNA_3_FD_129677 | JGI IMG/M metagenome (GOLD analysis project Ga0180120, IMG submission 129677) | Freshwater to marine salinity gradient microbial communities from Chesapeake Bay, USA - CPBay_Spr_31_0.2_DNA (version 2) (version 2) | ecosystem: Environmental > Aquatic > Marine > Coastal ... | reverse complement strand
GGGTGATAAAAGAGATGGAGCAAGAGTTATTAGGCATATAAAGTATAGTACGGAGAACTAGAATGAAGCTCACTAAAATAAGTGAAGTACCTAAAATAAATCCTAGAACAAAACGACCTTACTATTACAAAGATAATCCTGAAGCCGTTAAAGCTAGGGACAAAAAAAGAATGTTTGTTAACGGAAAAGAAATATTTAAATCTCATCCCTTGTATAAACCAGGCCGCTATAAAAACTTTTCTTCGGTTGCGTTCTCTTCAATGGAGGGCTACGAAAACTCTACTGAAGGATCTGTTTATATAATCTCTAACCCTGCGTGGCAAGGCTGGTACAAAGTAGGTATGGCAGTTGATGCGTGGGACAGATGTGCTTCATTCCAAACCTCTTCTCCTTTCAGAGACTATAAGGTAGAATACTGTAAGCATTTTAAAGACAGGCGAAGCGCAGAAAAACAAGTACATAGTTTGCTGTTAGATTTACACATACCAAATAAAGGTGAGTGGTTTCAAGCGACAGTCGAACAATTAAAACAACAAATACAATCTATTGAGGGTGAAACACATGAGTCTATCGACATTAGTGTCTGATATCTATGAGCATTTAGAGCTTCTTTCAGAAGGTCAAGCTTTACCTATCTCCGAAGAAGAGATAGATAGAACTACAGATGCTATAAAAACTTGCTTGCTTGCTTGGTCTAATCCTGAAGAAAGAAATAAAGATTTTACTGTTCGCATGTCTAACGTAGGGAAACCTGATAGGCAGTTATGGTATGAGAAAAGAGATCCTAATATAAAAAACTCTATTGATGGGCCTACTCAGATTAAGTTTTTGTATGGTCACATACTTGAAGAGATAGCACTAATGCTTGTTCGTATGACAGACCATGAAGTAACTGATGAGCAGAAAGAAGTAGTAGTTGAGGGGATCACCGGACACATGGACTGCAAGATAGATGGAGAAGTAGTAGATGTTAAGACTGCTTCTAGGTTTTCTTTCAACAAGTTCAAGGAAGGGCGCTTAGCTCAAGATGATCCTTTTGGATATCTAGGACAGCTTGCAGCGTATGAAGCTGCCGAAGGAACAGAGAACGGAGGCTTCTTAGTTATCAATAAAGAAAGCGGTGAGCTTTGTATGTGTGTGCCTGATGATCTTGATAAGCCTAATATTAAGACTAAGATATCTAATCTTTTAACGGCCCTGGATTTAGAAACTAAACCTGATCTTTGTTATCCTACTGTTCCTGATGGAAAGAAAGGCAACATGAAGTTGTCTAAAGGATGTTCTTGGTGTAGATATAAGCACGACTGTTACAAGGACTCTAACGATGGGCAGGGTTTAAGAACCTTTAAATACTCTTCTGGTATGACCTATCTTACTGAAGTTGTATCAGTACCTAAAGTCGAAGAGTATTTATGAGATCGGTTAAAGCTAAGCGTATTAGAAAACATGCTAAGACTTTATTAGTTACTTGGCTCCACACTCTTTTAGATAAAGAAGAAGCAGCTAAAATTAATATTAATAATTATATGTCTCACATGCCTAAACAAACCCATATATTTGTTGGTGGACAGTTAAAGCTTAGTGCTTTCCATCCTAAGTGGGTATCTAATAAAATTAAACAGCTTCTAAAGATTTATCCGCTTTTAAAAATAGAAGATATAGACCTGGAGTTAATTAAATGGAAAGCAAACCAATCTCAGAGATGAGTATAGAGGACATGATAATTGCTGTTGGTAGCTTTCTTCATAACTCTGATAAAACAGTGTGTGATATTGAGACTTTTTTCTTAACAAATTTAAGACTTTTAATAGACGCTGAGCTTGAAAGAAGACAGGCTACTTTACATTGAACTATATTAAAAAAGGACACAGGAAAAAAAGAGTTCCTCGTCCTGTAGAAAAAGACGTTGTTAAAGGTTATGATTCTAATTGGGAATATGAACTTCATAACGGTATCCTAGATAACTGGACTTTTCATTCTGAAAAAGTTCCTTATGTAGTTGAGCATAACTATCATCCTGATTTCATTAAAGAAATAGATGGTAAGAAAATATTGCTTGAAGCTAAGGGACGCTTCTGGGACTACGCTGAGTATAGTAAATACATTTGGATAGCTAAGATTCTTCCTGCTGACACAGAGCTAGTGTTTCTTTTTGCAAGTCCTAACGCTCCAATGCCTCAAGCAAAGCGTAGAAAAGATGGTACTAAAAGAAGCCACGGTGAGTGGGCCAGCTCAAATAACTTTAGATGGTATAGTGAAGATAGCATACCTGATTCCTGGATTAATATTAAAAAGAGAGAAACCTTTGACTGACTTCAATCGTAAAGACGAAAGGCGTGATCGTTTTGAAAGAAAGAAAAAATATAATAAGGTTAAGTCTTCTTCTGAATTAAAAGTAACTAGACAAAAAGCCTATAAGCGCGGAGATAAAAATGAAAAAAACAATAAATGATATAACAACAGATGAGTGGGACACAGTAGGAGGATACTCGAAACAACAAAATTTATTTCCTGATAATGTTAATGCACCTTTTCATTATAACGCAGGTAAGATCGAGTGTATTGAAAGTATAAAAGCTTCTATGAGCATCGAAGCTTTTAAAGGATATCTAAAAGGCAACTGCCAAAAGTATTTATGGAGGTTTGATTACAAAGGAAAAGCTAAAGAAGATTTACAAAAAGCAAGCTGGTATTTAAATAAACTAATAACAATCGTTGCAGCAGAGGAAAAAAAATAATGGATCAGTACCAACAATTTATACACAAGAGTAGATATGCGCGTTGGCTCCCTTCTGAAGGGCGGCGAGAAACATGGGAAGAAACAGTACAGAGATATGTCGATTTTTGGATTAATCGTAAACAGATAGATACTAAGACAGCTAAGCTTTTGTATAAACATATACATAATCTAGATGTTATGCCTTCTATGCGCTGTATGATGACAGCTGGTGAAGCACTAGACAAAGATAACGTAGCTGGGTTTAACTGTAGCTACTTACACATTGACTCAGCTAGAAGTTTTGATGAGCTGATGTATGTGTTAATGTGCGGAACAGGTGTAGGCTTTAGCGTAGAGCGTAATTTTATTAATAAACTTCCTATAGTTGCTGAAACTTTTCATAATACAGATAGCACTATTGTAGTTAGCGACAGTAAGATAGGCTGGGCTTCTGCGTTTAGAGAGCTTATCGCTATGTTGTATGCTGGTAAAGTCCCAAACTGGGACATAAGTAAAGTAAGACCAGCAGGAGCAAGACTTAAAGTGTTCGGCGGCAGAGCTTCAGGCCCAGAGCCTTTAGTAGATTTATTTAACTTTTGTATAGGGATTTTCCAAAAGGCCGCAGGGCGTAAGCTAACCTCCTTAGAATGTCACGATGTTTGTTGTAAGATTGCAGATATTGTAGTAGTAGGGGGCGTAAGACGTTCAGCACTAATTAGTCTTTCTAATCTTTCTGATCAGCGAATGGCTAAAGCTAAGAACGGTAGCTGGTTTGATACAGAAGGGCAAAGAAGGTTAGCTAACAACAGTGTAGCTTACACAGAGAAGCCTGACTTTGAAGCCTTTTTAACTGAGATGTCTACTATGTATGAGTCTAAGGCTGGTGAGCGCGGTATCTTTAGTCGAGTAGCTGCTAAGAATATTGCAGGTAGAAACGGAAGGCGTGATCCTGAACATGATTTTGGTACTAATCCTTGTTCTGAAATTATCTTGAGATCTAATCAGTTCTGTAATCTTTCAGAAATTGTTGTTAGGTCTGACGATAACCTGGATAGTTTAAATACTAAAGCAGAAGTTGCAGCTATTATTGGAACGCTTCAAGCAACACTTACAGACTTTAGATATCTTAGAAACATTTGGAAGCGCAACACCGAAGAAGAGGCTCTGTTAGGCGTTAGCATGACAGGCATCATGGATCATAAAATTCTCAGTGGCTCAAATTCTAAAGAGCTGGAGAAGTGGCTGGAGAGTATAAAAAATGTGGCTATTAAAACAAATAAAGCTTGGGCTTTTAAGCTTGGAATTAATCAGTCTGCTGCTATTACATGTGTTAAACCAAGTGGTACTGTATCTCAGCTTGTTGATTCTGCTTCTGGGATTCATCCCCGTTTTTCTAAACATTATATTCGCAGAGTTCGTTCAGACAAGAAAGACCCGCTTGCAAACTTTATGTCCGAAGTCGGCTTTCCTTTTGAACAAGATATTATGAGCGATGCTTCTTTAGTGTTTAGCTTCCCTGTAAAAGCTCCAAAGAATGCAGTTACTGTTTCAGATGTAGGAGCTATGCAGCAGTTAGAACTTTGGAAAATTTATCAGAACCATTGGTGCGAACATAAACCAAGCATAACTGTTTACTATACAGATGATGAGTTTCTTGAAGTAGCTCAGTGGATCTGGAATAACTTTGATTTATGTAGCGGTATTAGTTTGCTGCCTTACAGTGATCACGTATATCAGCAAGCACCTTATGAAAATATAGATGTTGATAAATATAAAGAACTGTTAGGTTCTATGCCTAAAAATGTAAACTGGACTGACCTTGTTAACTACGAACAAGAAGACAACACAATAGGGTCACAAGAACTTGCATGTGTCGGAGGCGCTTGCGAGATAGTATAAATATGATATACCCTGTGTAGTAGAGGAAACTCTATTACACAGCTTTTAAAAGGAGTAGATATATGACAAAGAAGAAAACAACAGAAGCTAATCTCTTAGGATTTAAAATAATTATAGATCCAAAAGGCCGCTTGTTCACAGAAATATCTGGTGTTCCAGAAAAAGATTTACCTATAGCTTTTTCAGGAGATGACCTGCGTTTAATGAGACAAATACAACGCCTTGTTAGACCTAAGATACAAGAGATACATAGATTTTTAGAGAACGAAATTAGTGCGCTTAATCATCCTGTTTAGTTTTATGTTTAGTTTTTTTCTGAGCTGCTATAAAATTAAAAATTTCTTTTGTTTGTTTTGAGATAGTATCTTCTTGGTCTTTTATAGTTTTGTATTCAAACTTTAATTTATGCTTTTGCTGTTCAGCTTTGTCAATCATATCTTTCCTTTTTTAGTCATATGATAACTCAGTAATGTTGACCCTAGCGCATCTATAAAGCGGTGAGTTTCTTCTCTGTCTTGATCAAACACCCCGATAGAATATAACAATACGTGACTTAACTCATGTAAAAATACTTGAGTAATTAATCTAGGTGTATCACTTTCTTCTAATGTGATAGTTGCTGTTTCAAAGTCTGTTATTCCATAAGCGTGGTTGCCATCTGAGTCTAGCAGTATACCTGGAGGAACAAGCTTGATATCCCATATACGTCCCCCTGCTTCAAACTGTTCAGGTATAACAAACACTTTGTTTTAAGAGAGCCTTGTATTTTTTAATACTTCATCTGCTATAAGATTATTTTTTTGATTTATAAGCTGATATAAATTTTCATTCTTAAATTTAATGTTGCATTCTGTTCCTCGCCATCTTTTCCTGCTACAGTCACAAACCTCTCTATTAGTAAAAGGCATACCTAGTGGAAAAGAGCTGCTAGGAAATATAATTTCAGACCTCTTACATTTTATTCTGTAAGCTTTTTCTTCACTTGCCTCTACAGTGTTATATAAAAAACATATTATTAATATTATTAAAAGCTGTTTCATTTTGTTACCGTTCCCATTTCTTTATTTCTTTTCCTACTTTAAAGCGCCCATAAGGATTTCGTCCTTCGTATTCTGATGAAGTATCCCAGCCTATAGCTGAGTCTACATACCAACCATCCTTTTCTACTTTTATTCCTGTCCATAAAGCATCTACAGAAGTTTCTTCTCTGTTATTAAAAGGGGTTCCATTCGGTATGCTTGATATATGTTCAAACTCTCCATACCAAGTACAGCCCTGTAATAAAACTAGCGCCCCAAAAAAACACATTGTTTTTTTATATATCATTACTATTTACCTTTAAATTTTATTGTTGTCTATATATCCAGATGGAAGCAAACAAAATTCCCATGAAAAAAACCCACGCAAAAATAGCTGTAGCAACAAAACTAAGTGTTTTTTTAAGTTCAAGTCGGCGTTTCTTTATAATTCTAAGTTCTTTTTCATGCGCGTGTTGACTCTCTAGCATTCTTGTTTTAATTGAAGTGTATAAATCACCTTGTCCTTGCATAAGGCATATATCTTGTAGCTGACGATCAAAATTAGAAAGTTGGCGCTTAGCACCTTCGAGGGCAATTGCATCTTTATAGCTTAATTTTCCAGCCTTGGCTTTTTCAACATCGTTGTATTGCTCACTAGCGTCTGCCCATTTTCCGCAGATGCTTTCTAGGTTTCCTCCTGTTTCCTTAACTGTTTTTATTCCATCGTTAAGGGTTTTTAATGCTGATAATACTGCAACTACTTCCCCAATCATTTTTCGCGGCTCACCTTTTTAATTTTTTCTGCGCTACGCATAGCACCTAGCCCTAACATACCCATCAGTACAGGCATCATAGTAGCTGTGTCGATAAGCGGGATGATTATAGTAGAGTCTACTAGAGCTAATATAAAATTAGCGATAGGGATAATAATAAAATTACCGCCCATACCTAACACACAGACCCAGCCTACTGCTGGTCGCCATCCAGAAACAAACAATGACGTAGAAGCAGCTTCAACTTTGTTTACTTCTAGTTGGCCTTTAGCTAACTCCTGTGCGTGGCGCTCAGACATTGTAGCTATCTCATGTGCTAGGGCGCTCTTCTGGTCTTTGTCTTCTATAAACTTATCGAGGAGTCCTGTTACTGGGCCTATCAGAGATTTGAGCATAATCTTTTTCTTCCTTTTTTGGTGGGGTTTTATCTTCTTCTAGTTCTTCGATTCCATCCCAGTTTAGATCTTGTTGAGCCGCTAAAGTACTAAGGTATTCTTTGCTAGTAGACACCTCAGTAGTTCCAAATAACAGGAGTTGTTTCTCTAGCGTCTACATGTATAAAATTCTTAGCAATACCAACACCGTTAAAGTCCATTAACAAAGCTTTCTCTACTATCTTGTACCTTTGAAAACCTCCAGAGACTTTAATGTCAGCCGCAATTCCTTGAGCATGTGTCCCTGGCCCTTTAGCTTTAGATCGCTCACGCGAATGTTCAGGGCTTCTAAAGCCGCTTGTAATAATAAAAGGGAATCCGCAAGCTTCTCTAAGCTCGTCTAGCTTGCGTATAAAAGCAGCATCCATATAGTTGTCGCCGGTTTCTTGGCAGTCAAAGTCTTCTAGTTTAAAGTATTTAAAGTCAGACATTAGTTCCTAGCCCTTTTAAGTGTGTTAAGTACCTTGCCGTTTTTAACCACTGCACCAGCTATATTGTAGTTTTTACGCTTCATTAAACCCCCGGCGTAAAACTGCGGAAGACCCCTAAGTATGTCTCTTTTCATTTCGGGTGTTATTGGCAGCATTTTTATATAGCCAGAGCTGGTTCCGGTGTCCCGAAGAGGATAAGCTAAATTAATTAAAATGCTTATAAGTTCTTGTTCGTATTTTTTAGCAAAGTTGTTTAATAACTTGACTAACACTTTATCATAATTTTTTACCAAAGCATCAGTATTAAAAGAATCTCCATACCTTCTAATCTGTTCTTTAGCTGTTGGTATAATTAAATTATCGTAGTCTCCTTTAGCAGCTTCAATTAAAATTCGCTTAACTCCTAACTCTCTCCAACCTGCTCCACTTCTTTTAGATTTAAAAGGCATCTGAGGAACAGGGCCATCATCAGTTAGTTGATTGCGCTGTGCGAATAAATGCCCAATCTCAAGTTCTAGGTCATTAATAGCTGGATCATCCATATCATAATCTCCAAGCGTCAGTATTTGGTCTTGAAGCATTTCAATTTGCTGATCTATATTATTTATTTCGTCATTTTCGATATGCGACCAATCGTCAACAGGATCTTTTATTTTTAATGGATCATCAGTATACTTACTTTTTTCTCCTTGCATATGAACATCACTTTGATATTCTTCTAATATAAGATCTTTATGTTTCATTCGGTTATTATCTGAAAAACGCAGATGGACTATAGGATTTTCAGTATCTGGATAATGAGCTTGATTAATATAAGTGCCAGCGGCTGACTCTTTATTTTTAGGAAGCGTTAAAAGAACAGTCCTATAATTTTTAGTCTTCTCAGTACCTCTTAATGTGAAGCTTGCATAGCTATCTTCTATTTCAGATTCTTCAACATCTAAACGGTTATCTCTTAGGAATTTAGTTACTTCGTTTTTATTGTACTTTATTATATTTCCGTCTTCATCTTTTTTATCTTCAAACTTTTTAATAAAGCCTGTCCAGTTTAGTTCGTCTTTTTTTACTCCTTTTGCAGTTAACTCTTTAACCCACTCGTTACCTGTGCCTTCTTTTCTATCAAGTTTTTTTGCTGCTTTTTCAGCAAGACTATAAAAACCTATTGGGTTTCTTTCAGAAAAGGTTATGCCATCTTTTTCCATTTCTGCGCCTATGCCCCAACGATTTAATCTTTCTGGGTTATACCCAGCATCTTCAAGAGCTTTAGCGGCTCTTTGTTGGAAAAATTTTCTTTTTAGATGTCTTTGAAGTTCTTTAGTAAGAGTGCCATAGCTATAATCGCTGTATTCTATAGCTTCGTTTACAAGATTAGAATCTCTTAATATTTTTTGTAAGTCTTTTTCGTTTGCTATAAGATCCTCAAGCATTAGGGGCATAGGATCACTGGCGCTATAAACTAAAAAATTAGAAAGATCTAAATCATTTATAGAAGGATCATCAGAACTTAAAATTCTTTTTACGTTTTCTATAGCAAGTCTTTCAACACCTTCTTCAGATAAGCCTTCGGTATTATCAAATATATATTTTTTAAATTGTTGCACAAGGTTTGTTGTGGTTTTATTATTTGGAGTTTCTTCCCATGTTTTAGCCTCTCCTTCAGGTCGTATACGTCTATATTCAGTGCTAAGGTTCCCAAGACTATTAGGAACAACAGAACTTAAAGCTCTTACAGGATCAATATCAGATTCTAGTCTTGCAATTGTATCTAAAGCAGCAATTTTCCTTTCGGACATTCCTGAAACTTCTTGGTATTCTGCCCAAAGTTGTGCTTGTTTGCTTTCATCCTGGTTTTCTATAGCTTTAGTCCACTCAGGAATTTCTTTAAGTTCAGAAATAGGTCGCCTAATATCAGCCTCTAAGCTGTTATCAACTAAAGCATCTACATAGTCATCTAAGAATGGAGTTTCTGGGTCTATTCCAGTATCTTTTATTTGTTTTTCAATATTAGAAGCAGCAGCATTTATAACTTCTGGTTCAAAATAATTATCTACTTTATTAGAAAGGCTTTCGGCTAGTGCAGAAGCAAGCTTTGTTGCGCCTTTAACAACTGCCCCTGTCATATATTTTTTGCGCTTAACCTTGCCGCCACCATTCATTAAAATTTTTAAAGGATCTTCTTCATCCATAAAAGCAGAACCAGCTTGTTGGTTATAAGGTCTTCCTGTTATTTTATCTATTCGCTCATCAGGCTCAGACGGAGCGTTAGGAACAGCTACCTCGCCTCCTTTTTTGTATCCAAATTTTCCTTTGTCAGGCTCACCTTCTTGAACTAAAGGATCACGAATATATTTTTTTTGCATATCTTTTAAAGCTTCTTTATAATCGTGTATTGGATACTCGCCCAAATCATCTATACCTGTTATTGCGCGTGGCAATCCCATATAACTACCACTAATAAAAGGAACCTTTCCTCCTAGTGTAGGTAAAATACCTTGTTGATAAAACTTTTGAGCATCTGATCCAATAGGCCCAAACGGAAGCATCAAATAAGGAGAAGCATTTTTAGTATACATTGAAGACTCTCTAGCTCTTTGAATACTATCTAAAATTATTCCATTAGCTCCTATTCTTTTTAGAGCCTCTGAACGAATTTCTAACCAAGTTTTATCTTTTTCGCTTTCTCCGTTACTACGCGCATAGTTAGTCCATCGAGCCATCTCAGTCATAATCAAACCAGCACCAAGTGTTTTAGCAACATTTCGTGATGGGTCTTTAATAATAGCTTTAGCGGCTCCTTTTAGTATTGTATTAGTAAAGGCTACTGGATATCCTAAAAGTTGAAACGCAATAGCGGTCTTAGGATTAGAATGAAGAAGCGGTTTTAATCCAGACATTGCAGTAGGCTGTAATATAACAGAGTTTGAATAACGTGCTGCGCCTCCTAAAATACTATTGTTATAAAAACTATCTGTTTTTTTAGATCCTTTATTAAACCATTGAACAGCTTCATCAGGATCAATGTCTAACTCGCGCAACTCTCCTGCAAGAGTTTTTAGACGTTTAGTAGAAAGGTTACCGCCATTAGCCGCAAGAGCCTGGATATTTTCGGTTATAAGATTTTTACCTGACGCATAAGATGTTGTCTGTACAAACTTAGTCCACTGATCTAGAAGCGTAACTCTAAAAAATTTATTGCTTGCATTCTGTAAAGTCTCGTTCATTAAATCATCACCAGCAAGACGGTTGCCTTGTTGTGCCATTGCTTGATCCATTGCAATGCCATATTTACGCATTTCAGAAAAAGCTTCTTTAGCTGTAAGACCATGATTTGTTTGTAGTTGGTCTGTTAAATCGCCAGTTATTCCTTTGTATGAAACTTCTAAAGCTTCTCCAAAACCTTTAACAGAATTAACAACTCCTGCTTTACTTATATTTATAAAGACTTCTGTTAAGCTCGAAAGTGCAGCAAACCCTAATAGTCCTACACGATTAACAAATCCATAAGTATCTATTGCAGTTTGAACACCTTTCCCGTAGCGTTCCATGCCTTCGCCAGTAGCTGTTTTATAAAGAAGATCTATTTGCTTAATATCTTTTTCAGATAATCTTTCGCCTTTAGAGTAAAGCTCGTTTTTTATACGGTTTGTCCAAAGCTTTTGAAACTGCGCTAAATTATTAACGCCTAAAACTCTATGCTTAGCAATAGATTTACCTGCCTGGAAAGTGTACATGTTAAGTGAGCCTAAAACATCATCGTTTAAAAACTCTTGAAATTCTGCATCGTTTTCAAGCTCATTTAATTTTCTTTTAGCAGAAAAAAAATGTCCTCCTGAACTTCCTGAATCTATTTGATCTCTAATAGCTAACATATCTTCAACAGTTTTCATTCCTGTTCCAACATCATAGCCACCTTTTTCTTCTAAAAGCTTTGCAAGTTTTTCAGGGTTAGCTTCAATAGCTTTTCTGTCCCACATACGAGGAATATAATTTTCAACAAGCTTGTCAATAACGCCTATGTCTTTTAAAGAAGTTCCCATTTCTCTGTAAAGTTCTCTAATGTTTCCGGCGGCTGTATTAATTGCTTCAGTAGTTTTTTTATCTAAATTTTTAGAGATTACAGCTTCATTGCCTCTTAATGCTAACATAAGAAGGTCATTTATATCTGTAGCTAGTGTCCCTTTAGCAGAATGAAGAGAAATGTCTTCTACAATAGCTCGAAACTTATCACTAAAGCCTCCTGTAATTTGGCGTTGAACTTCAGATAAGTCTTTTTCTACTTTTTTTGAAGAGTAATCAAAAATCCCTGTTCCAAACTCATGGCTTAATTTAGCCTGTAATATTTTTGCAGTTGCAGAAAGATTAGTATAAGGCGAAAGAACTCCAGCTGCTTTTCCAAACCAGTTGCCGCTAAGGTTAGCATAGGTTTTGTATATAGTTTGTTTTGTTTTATTCTGAACACCAGCAGCTGTAGTTTCTGATGCAATAGCAGCTCTAATTCCATCTCTAATTTCTTGTTTTGTTTTTTCACCGCCGCCTATATCTTTTACAAAAGCATCAATATCTATATCGTCTACGTTTATGTCTTTAAATTCTACATTGTCTCCTGATCCTTCAAGTAAACGTCCTGTATCTGCAACTATTGTTCCTCCGCTTGAAGGAATAAAGTCGCCTTCTAAAGCTTCATCAAACATTTCAGGAGTAGGAGAAACATCATCAGCAATGTCTGTACCTCTTGAAAAATACTTTGCGCCTAAGCGCGTAGCCCCATATATTCCTGCTCCTGCTATAGCGCCTATACCCGCTACCCCGGCTGTTTGAGCAAAATCTCGTTCAGTTCTATTATCCATAGAAATTTCAAGTTGTTGCATTGCAAGATCATCTACTCCAGCATAAGTTGCGCCGATAGCTGAAGAGTAAGCTAAAGGGTTTTTAGCTACTGCTGATGTTGAAGCTGCTATAGATTTTTCTAAAGCTTCTTTACCTGCTTTTCTTTTAGCTATATCAGCAGGAAGAGATTTACCTTTGCTAAAGAAAGCTCCTGCAACTGTTCCTATTGTTTCTGGATTAAAAATTGCATCTATTCCATAGTCTTTAACAGCCTCTAAAGTTTCTCCTGCGCCTGTCAGTGAAGATTTTTCCCAACGATCTCGCATTAAACGATAAGCAGCTTTAACTGATTCTGGAGCGTCTTCAAGAATATTAGCTTTAACAAGCTTAGTGCCTATTCTAAACTCATCATCTCTCATAAACTCAGCTATATCTGTTTGTTCACCAATAGTTGCTGTATCAAGTAATGTAGATCCTATGCCACGATTTTCTGCTAAATGATCGGTAACAGTTTCAAAAGCGTTTATTACTGCGGTATCGTTTGTAAAATCTGTAACACTATAGTTACCCTCTACAGGTGTAAAAGAGGCAGGTTCAGAATCTCCATAATAATTATAATCATAATTAAGAAACGTATCAGCATTGTCCCTATCTGTTGACATTATTTATAAAGCTCCTATTTATTATTATTTATAAATTGTTGGGCTGTTCCTGCCCCTGCTGATGTATTATAGTTTTTCTTCCAATAAGCTGCTTGGTCTTCTAAAGAATCAGGAATTGGATCGGAAGTTAACTGCATCAAGTATAAACGTCCCATAGCAATAGATACTTTGTCATCTCTTAAAGCTTTATAATCTATTGTAGATAAATCAATACCTGTAGCGTCTTTAAAAGGTTTTATATATTTAGCAATAGTGCTGTTAGAATCAGCTAGTTTTTCTTGTACTTGATCAAAAGCTACTCTATCTACTTGCGCTATACCAAAACTTCCTTTACCGTCAGGACTTATTTCATACGTTCCTTTAGCTGATCCCATTCTAGATTCTTGATTAAGAAGTCTTTTCATAAAAGCTATTTCGTTGTCGTTATCTCCAAAAATTTTACCAACAGCTTCAACTTTATCTGATGCGCTTAAACCTTCTGGAAATAACTCTGGATTAATTTCTGGCTGATCTTCTTCTATTGCTTCTGGTCTAGACAACAATGAATCAAGAACTGGAGCGCCGACCAGCGTAACAGCACCAGCTACTTTAGCTTTGCTTATTTTCGGGCCTTCACCAATTCTTTGAGTTTTTGGAACTGTTTGAGTTTTTGAAGCCTGTGCTGCTTCTCTAACTCTTTCCGTAAACTTAGTCCCAGGTTTAGCTGTTGATGGAGCTAAACGCCGTTGAATAAATCTAAGTACGCTTGGATATGCTCTATTGATTACAAATGAACCAGCTCTAACTACACCCACAGCCGTTCCTGCTGCTGCGGCTGGGCCAAAAGACAACACTCCTGCTCCTACTAATCCTGCCGTTGTCCACGGATTTTCTTTTGCAAACCTAACTACGTTATCTAATATGTCTGTAGGAATTGCCATAAGATCTTCTTTAGGGACATCAGGGTCACCAGAAACAGTAGGGGGTGGAACTATATCTTTAAGATCATTAAGCATGTTTTGTCTTTCTTGATTTATTGCGTCATCTAATGTCCGTCCCTGTAATCCGGTCTTAGCTAAACGCTGTGCTACTTCGTTATATTCTATAAGAAACCGCCTTGGAACTAAGGGGTTTTCTTTAGGGTTTTCTTCAGTACCTGTAATTTGTTCTAAAACTGTAGTCATTTGTACACGTTGATTTTTATCAGCATTTATAAAAGATCGAATTATATTGCGTCCATTGCCGCCTAGAAAATTACTAAGATGAGTTTTACTAACTCGTATATTAGCTCTATTATTTATTAGAGCTTGTAAAGTTTTGTAAGGTGCTGCAATTCCTGCACCATATTCAAAAGCTCCTTGTCCAACTACACTTGGATCTTCTTCAAACATTTGTAAAGCTATTTCAGCTGCTGCTGCTGCTTTCATTCCTGTTTGTGCTTGTATTATAATAGCAGCTGATCCTAGTCTAGCGTACAAACGATCTTCATAGCCTTCTAACTCTGTTGTTATGTCTGAGCTTGAAACCCGACTAGGGTTTTTGTCACGAACTAATTTTTTCATATCATCATTTATTTTTTCTCTTGTTTCTGAAGTTACTCTTCCTTCAAAAAATCCTTTAAAGCGGTCTAAAGTTTTCTTTTCAGATAACACTCCTTCAAACACCTCATAAAAATCATTTATTTCTTTTCCTGCTCCTAAAGACATTGATTCTCCAGTAAGATTACCACTGGAATCTATAAAAACCATTCTAGAAACTTGGTTTCCTGTTTCTCTGTCTTGAATAGTTGACAGCCTGTAAGGTCTTTCAATATCGGCTGCACCAGGAATATGACTTTTAAGTTTATAAGTTAAAACTTCATCACCTAAAGTTGCAGCAGGATTAAGAAAGTCTTCTGGCGTTTCTCTGGCAATTATGTCTGAGTATGTAACATCCTTGGTTTCTTTATAAGCCTCTTGAAATTTTTCTAGCTCAGAAGCGCGAGTATAAATGTTAGAAGCGTGTTTACTAATTTGTTGGTCAGGCGTTAAACCAACAAACTTTCCAAGCATTTTAGTAATGCCTTCTGCAAGAGTTTGTGGATTAGTTTTTTTAAGCTCAGCTAAATAAGCGTCTTTTCCTTCGTGTACACCTCTAGAACTTAAATAACTGTTTGTTAGTTTTAAT
>Ga0180120_10000937_pt1 | contig 14930 bp, 25 predicted proteins | sample CPBDNA_3_FD_129677 | JGI IMG/M metagenome (GOLD analysis project Ga0180120, IMG submission 129677) | Freshwater to marine salinity gradient microbial communities from Chesapeake Bay, USA - CPBay_Spr_31_0.2_DNA (version 2) (version 2) | ecosystem: Environmental > Aquatic > Marine > Coastal ... | reverse complement strand
ACCCCTTCGAGCTCTAAATCAACATGAACCTCTAATAATGTGTATTCATTGTAGTCACTAGTCGGTCTGCTGAGCCCTTGTAACTCATCTAGCTTTTCTTTAGCTTCGTTATACTCAATTTCACCAGCTGAACCAATGTCAAAATCACGATAAACACCGTTAAGTTGCATTTTTCTGATGTCATTGCCTGTCATCGTGATGACGTGAGTTGTTCTTGGGCTAGTTTCTAGGTTTGTTGTGTCATAACTGACTACTAAGTTTTCTGCTTTTACAAAAGGTGAGGTGGCTCTACCGAGCAATGAATCAAAATATACTTTTTTGAATGCGCTACCAGCCAATGGTAAATAAAATAACAGACTATCCATATCTGGATCATATTCTTCCATGACTTCTGTTATCTGGTAGTTCATATATTCCTTGACACGTTTACACTGTGCTTCTAGCTCAGGGTTGTCAAGTCCTACCATCTTCGTACTCACGGGTCCATTGGCTGGTAGCAATTCTTTATAGGCTTGTGCCTGAAATTGAGTTGCGGCTTCTGCAAGTAAAGGGTGAGTGACCCCACTTGCTCCTGGGAATGGTGTGTCACGTTCTTCTGATTTTATGCCTAGTAAATCTAGACCATTAGAAAAAGTTTGTAACCATTCATCACGGGATTCTTTATCTTCTTCGAATGCTGCGATTAGTTCGTTTGATATTTCACCAAGTTCACTTGGGTCTAAAACTAAAGCAAGGTTTGAGTTGTGTTCTGTTTCTAATGCTTCTGTATCATCAACAGGTAACATTTCACCATTGCTTCCTACTTGAAATTCTACACCACCATCGTCATTAGCTTCTTCTAATTCTATAACTAATTCTTCTTCTGACGTTATGGGGTTTTCCTTTTTAGGATATCTTTGTGCTTCTATCGCCATGGTTCTCCTTTATAGGTTATCAATAATAACTTATTTTCTTCCGATATAAAACTTCTTCTTCGTAATCACTTGGTAGTTGTACAAAGCCACCTTGTCTAAATCTCATTAAAGCTTGTGTAGTTGAGTCTACTAAGTCGTCGTGATCTCCTGCTGGGAATGCCGCACATTCTTCTATTACATCTTTTGCCCAGTTAGTGTCAGGATACCAAACCATGCCAGACTCGAACAATGGAGCACAGGCATTGACCCTTGCTACTTTGTCGTTGCCTTTTGATGGCGTGTAGTTTTGTACAGGTATACCTACGTTCCGCAGTTCTTGTGTAAGTGGCATACCACTGGCTTTGCCTTCTATGATCACTACGTCAGGTTCCCAGTGTTCGTACTGCTTGAAGGCTTGCCCTTTCAGTTCAGGGAAGTTGTACTTACCTTTGACTACATCTAATAATATGATATGTGGAACATCGCCGTTGTAAATTTCTTCACCGCCTAGTCGACCTTCTGGATAAAACACACCCCATGTTGTGATAGCTGAGTAATCCGCAAGCTCTGATTTTAAAAACGCAGTATCGTAACTTTGTATAATGTAATCAACTTCTGGTGGTCTTTCATTTGGCCATTCTTTCCACCACTCCCTCTTTATAAGTGCGCCTTCTTCTGATGAAGGGTTCTGCATATATTGTGCGTGCCACTTTGGTCCACCTCTTAATGAAGCTTTTACACTTTCCATTTCTTCTAGTGACCAGTACTCTGGCCATAGTGGATTACCGCTGGGTAAAATAGCAGGGAGCTCGATAAGTTCCCACTGATCCGCTTTAGGATCGCGAGCTGCATCTTTGAGTAATCTACCTGTTAAGTCGTTGACGTTCCATCGCGTCATAACTATAACGATACTACCTCCAGGCTGAAGACGTTGTCTTGGTCCAGAAGTATACCACTCGTATACATCGTCCATGGACTTTGGGTTAAGAGCATCTTGCTCTGAGTGGGGGTCATCAATAATAAATAGATCCGCACCACGTCCAGCTAACGCACCGCCCACACCAGCTGCATAATATTCACCTTTAAGTTTAGGGTTACGTTTATCTTGTGTTTCCCATTTACCTGCTGCCTTGCTATCTGGGTTAATAAGTACGTTGTCAAATATCTTTTCGTAATCTTCCATTAACATAAGGTCACGAATCTTTCTACCAAATTTTACAGCAAGGTCTGCGGTGTGGGTTGCTTGTAGTATTTTGAGCGACGGATTACGACCCACGAGATACGCAGGAAAGTAGTGAGACGCAAACTCAGACTTCGTGTGCCTTGGTGGCATGTTTATAATAAGTCTTTTTATTTTACCGTCGGCTATACGGTCAAAGGCTTCTGCCATTTGTTTATGATGAGCACCTTCCACGAACGATGGCCACTGGGTTTTGACAAAAGATAAAAACTTAGATTGCGCACCTTCTACTCTTTTGAGTTCTTGTAGCCTTTCTGAAAGTTCTAGGTGTTCTTTTAAAACATCTTCGGGTAATTTTTCAAGCTCGGGGCGAATAGTCATGCAGCGATCTAATACTTGAGAGTCATGAGTGATGAATTTACTTTACCGCCAGAGTTATATTCTTTTTTAGAAAACTCTTCTATAAAGTCTTTTAGTCTGTTGAAGGGTATTTCTTCTGTTATCTCTAAATTTTCTGGGTCTAGGGATAACACAGTTTCTGATTCTCCTTTCATTTTTCTAGGTGGAAACATTATTGAATCGTAGTCGAGTTCTTTTAACCTATCAGCAACATTACGAGAAAAGTTTGATGGTAATTTGTATACACTGCCTGGACCACCACGCAACATGGTGTCTAGTTGATACTCTGTACGTTTTGGACCAGTGCCTGTTCTACTTGGTCGAGAAACATAGTTTAGCATGTCTTCTAAACTTTGTTCTGTTTCTTTAGGCATATTTTCTATATCGAGTGTTCTCTTAAAATTAGGGGAAAGTGCATAAGCTGAACCTTTTTCAGAAAAAGAGGTAAGTCTTGGATCGGCTACATCTTTTACAGTATAGATACCGCCTGAACTTGGATTGCGTTGCCCTACCTGCAGTTTATTCGCTATGTCTTCAGGGAGTTTTAAACTTTCGATTCCTTTATTTCTACTGCCGTGAAAAATTATTTGTTTATTTAAATTTTCTGCTAGTTCTTTGCTAGCATCTTTTGGTGTGTTGTTAAGTATTAAATCGTCTAACTGCTTTTGAGCTGTGACCTTGGCTTTTTTATGTTTGGTTGCTGCAGTGTTTGCTGCTGATTCACCTGATTGTGCGTTTCTTGTTTCTCTTGCTTCATCAAACTCAGCTTTCTTTATTTTGTTTTGTAATTTTTCTGCTTTTTTAAAGAGTATAGTGCCAGGAATAAAAGGTATGAGACTTGCGCCTATCATTGTTGTGCCCATCAACTTATCACCTTCTTTAAACATAAAGCTTCCTTCTCGTACACCTTGTACATCACCAAGTATTGGGATAAAGTCTGCTAGTGTTGTAAGTTTGTCAGCTGTGTTTTGTGCAGAATAATTACTGATTCCTGTTTTCTTAAGCAGGTTCGCAAGACCTTGTTGAGTTCGCTCTATTGGCGAGGGCTCGTAAGGTAAGATCTCTTGTTTAGTTTCTGTAGCCATTAATTTTTTGCAAAAAATTTTTTAAACAGTGTGTTCTGTGCATATAGTGTAGTCTAGCTAACCTAAAAAGTAAAATCCTATTCTAATGTCAATCAAAAACTCAGCCTGTAGCCTTATATATAGTCGTTCTCGAATAAGGGGGGGCGGGGGGTAAATAAATCAGGGTTCGTGGTGGGTTCATATAGTAGGCGTAAAAAAGGGTACTTGGTTCAAGTACCCTTAATCCCTACTAAGCTACTTGGCTTCTAGGGTAATAAATCCCGTAGCTAAATCGTACTTAATTCCTGCTGCGTCTATCTGCCTAGTAGTAAGTGCTTCGGTCACCGTCATACCGTTCAGGGCTACGTGGCGCTCAGCGTTGTGTGGCGCCCTAGCTACCTTACCCGTAGCTGTATAAATCAAGTCACCGTTCAGTCCGCCTAAGTTCACTTTAACTTCGGTCTTTTTATTAGTAGTAGTTTTCATAACTTTTCCTATTTACGTTAGTCGTAATTAACTAACTAAGGTCATATTATCCTAAGTAAAGTTTAAAGTAAAGTATTAATTAACCAACATCAATAAATAAATAATCGTTCAAAATTTAATCAATCGCGTCCGTGTTCCGATTGCGATCGCATTGTGATCATGGACCATGGTGCACTTGCGATCATTATAGGCATATGCGCAACGCTTTTTGGATTACCATCAGTTATCTAGACAACGGGTTTCTGATTACCTTGTCAATGTGTTGTGATATAATGACCATGGACTATTGGCTATTGGCTGGCAGTCTACAATCCACGGATCACGGTCCATATCTCATAGCTTTTTCACCCTTGTCTGTCTGCTCGGGTCAAGTTAGTTCTATATATAGTGTCAGGAGTTCATGTAACTATCGTTCGTAATCTCTTTCCCATGCTTTATGTTACCTTATACATTGGTACCAACCTATTACCACGAACCACAGTCCACATACCTATTACCTTGCTTTAGCCAATAGGTCGCTAATACCCTAGCCAATAACCCAAGATAAACGAGTAGCTAAGAGGTATACAAGGAACACCCTATTACCTTATTGGCAAATCAGAGATATTTTACGAAACTAAGAAAGTAAAATTGGTGAGAAGTAATATAGAAACAGCGTGACCCAGAATGGTAGAAGTACCACGAGCCACGCTAAACTGTTCAGGATATGTTCAAACTTGATCATTCTCAAGGGCAACTTGGAAGCATATATCACATAAGTAATGATCTAGCTCACTATCTAGATAACTTAAACCCAGATTTTCGGTTATACGGTCAAGAGGGGTATGAAGCTTATTAGTAGTCATGTGAGTGCTAAAACCACTTACAGTTTGAAAGTATTGGTGTTCCATAACCACATACACAGGTTCTTTAGTAACGGGGCGAACGTTTTTACCAAACATGGTAGTTTTTACTTCATCACTGAGTAAAGCAAACTGCGTAGGGGTGAGTTGTAAAGCGACAGTTGCGCCAGTTTCCTCACCATATTGAGCATATATACAAGGTATATAGCCAGCGGTTGAACGCTCATAGATACCTTTATTAAAACCTAGTAGGCGATCAGCCACACATTCTACAAAGATATCTTCAGCATTAATTAATGAGTAACGTAGTTGGTAAAACTCGTTGTGGTGTTCACGGATAGTGTCGACCACAGGTTTTACATAATCTACATATTTTCTAAAAGCGGTAAATGATATTGCCATAATTTATTCCTATATTTATTAAACTTACTAGATAAGTATAGCTAAGAGCCTACTGATCACTAGGCTTAGTCATAACGTTCACTAAAGTTTTAACACCCCACAGAGCGTAACGATCAATAACAGGAATGGTAAACTTATAATATTCAGTGAGGGCACTAGCTAGTGAGCAACCATTCATAGATAATGCTATATAGATATCTCTTTGATCAAAAGACTCACCAGCATACACATCACCATAACTTAACTGAATGATATTATAACCACTATCAGGAATGTCGTTGAGCCACGAAGAATCATACACGGTATGAAACCGATCAGGTAAGGACTCATCAATGTCGTCACTAAAACCATGTTCCTCATCAAAGTGCCACCACAAATCACTATGACAATCAGTGAGTAGATCATTAACTATATTTACCACTCGGTCTTGCTCGGCACCTGGAGAAATGATTTCTCGTATATTGTACTCTGCCTCTTCTTTAAAGCGTAAGTACCAACCATTTTTTACTTGTTCATTCATAACATTTTCCTTATTTAATTAACTATATAAGTATAGCTATGACCTTATTGATCACTATAGGCGATCCCGTATATCACTAATAATTTTACCAGTGAGAGCTCCCAATAAATACCAACCCAATATAATAACCAGAGCCTGGAACATGTACCACGGTACATAGATTAAAGTTACTAGCAATTCCATTATATCTCCTTCTCGAGCAGTTCTTGATCTGTATATAAACCGTCACAGCCTACACACAAAGTCACACCGCACTGCTCTTGGGTATTTCTTTCGTCTTCTAATTTACCGCAAACTTGACACTTGTTCACTATATCCTCCTAAACGTATCGGGATGTACAATCGGCTTGGGTTTAGAGTTATGAAAGTCATAGCCAAATATCCTATCCTCTTTCCAAATATCCACGATATACCGCCAGCCTCCAACCACATCATGCCTATCTTTTAAGGCTTCACGCATTTTCTTGCGTATAGTACGCAACGGTAGATGGGCATAAGTAAACAAGATACTATCTAGTGTGCTAAAATATTTTTCCATTATTCTTCCTCTATGCTTAATAAATGTTTTTCAGGTATTGAGTTAACTGCTTCTTCCACAGTTTCGTACTTCTCAAAAGTCTTTGTCTTATTATTAAGCACAATGACATCTAAACATTTTCCTGTCTCTCTCTGGTTCACTATTTCAAAATCACCAGCTTCAAGGTTTTGTTCTTCCTCTAGTTCCCAAAACATCCATACTATTTTTTCTTGTATTGTTTCCATTACTTTTCCTCTATAAGTAGTTCCGCAAACCTGTGCTTAGCCATTTCTTCTATAAGGCTACGAATCTTTTTGACTTCTCGTTGGTCAGCTTCTAAAACCTCGTGGTTGAAACTAGTACGGACAAGCATCCACAAACTAGATACTCCTATACTTTCTGTCCATTGTTGAACATACTCTTCTTCGTTAAACTTACGTGTACGATCTTTACCACCAAAGGTGGTATCTTTAATTGTTATTGTTTCCATAATTTTCTCCTAAATAGCCCAGCGACTATAAGCCACTGGGCATCATAGTTACGCAATAAGCATAAACCCTAGATCGATATCATATTTGATATCACGAGCATCAACCAATCGGGTAGCTAGTGCTTCCTCAACTGTTTTACCGTCTAGGACTAAGTGCCTCTCAGCATTGGTAGGAGCCCTCGCGACTTTTTCCTTATTATTAGTAAGGGTAGCTTTGAGGTCAAGACCACCAGCTTTTACCGTTTTGGTAGTGCTGGCTGCTATATCTGCTAAAGGACGTTTAGCTGATTTAGACTTAGGTGCAGTCGCCTTAGGACTTGCTTTTTTGGCTGTAGTAGATTTAGGCATTGCCGTTTCTCCTTTCTTAAAGTCAGCGTAATTACTAACTTATACACTTTATTATAGTTAGAAGTAAAGTAAAGTAAATACATGTTCGGGTTATTCCATATATTTTTTAAGAGGGCGATCCTCGTAGTTATATACGGTGACGTCACCACGATTACCGACCCAGCCAATAACCATGTTCTCAGTATCACGAACAATCCAGCCACCCATACGTTCATCTGAGTATTCCTCGATGGGAACTTTTTTATAGTCTTCTGGCACACGTGTGTAAAATAGATCTACAACTTCACTGAATGAATGTTTCATTTGTTCTCCTTGTTTGTATTTGCTTTTGTGCAAATAGATTACCTTCATTTTTCGAGTGGGTGGGTAGGCTACCATTAGGCAACCTCCTCCTTATCGTTTATCACTAAAGGTTTAAACATTGTGTGATAATACACAAACTCTTGAAAAGAATCACTAGGCTTGGTACACGTACTTTCAGACACAGACCACAGCTCATACTCAACGCTCCACATATAAATATACTCTATAAACAGCGTATCGACCCCTGACATATAAGCACGCAAAGACATAAACTTTTCAGCTTCATCATTCCATCGGTCACGTTCTTTCCATATTTCTTTAGGGGTAGGCTTGAGTGATCGTATACTACCTATCTCAAACAATCTACTTACTTTATCGGTAGTGTCATAATGTTCTAATAACATTTTACCGTTGTGCTCTGGGTAGCCATCGTAATGACAATAGATAGACATAACCTTACCGTCTGGTGCTTGTATAACAATATTACTTCTCGTTGACATTTGATTCCTCCTTACCTTCTTCTATTTCTTTTAACAACCTGTCGACTAAATCCCAGTCTTGGATAATTTTTACTTTTTCTGACATAACGTCTCCTATAATTAATTTACCTTATCAAGTTTACCTAGAACTAAGCCCATCACTAGGATGATTGGTAAATAAAAAGTACATTTTTACCACTCACAACGATAGCTTGATTACCATAACCACGTGTTCCATTATCAACAAGATATAACCCCTCACCTTCTTTTACTCGGTGAGGGATATACACATCTAAAAACAGTTTAGCTTCTTGTATGCTTGTAAATTCAAGGACTTTAAACTTCATCGTCCTTAGTAATAACACCCTTGAAATGCTCAGCCTCTTCCTCAAATTTCCAGCGTAGGTCTAAGTCTTGACTAAACTCAGGTTCACACAGATATTGAATTAACTTATCTATAACAGGTCTCGGCTCTGCCCATGCAGTCGTAAACTGGTATATGATTTTAGTATGACCGTTAGGTGTGACAAACTGTTTATACTCAATATCATAAGCATTCCATTTAGTACCCCAGTGTAGACAAGCAAAGTCATACCACCAGCAACTATTGTACTCAGCCTTACGTCTCCGTAATGTAAAGTCATCAATAGCATTATCAAACACCCAGTCAATATCAGGTACGGGACCAAAAATATTTTCATCCTGTCTATCCTGTACATACTCGTGCCAGTCTTTTTGAGAGTAGTAAAACTCCTCACCTTTAGCACCGACCATAGACGTATCTGCTATATCGGGGGGCATAGGTACAAGTGTGTTGAAATCAAAATGAGATATATCACTCTTAAGTTTATCTTTTATTTTTTCTATATCTTCAGCTGTGGAAGTGATCGCCACAGTATTATAGCAATGATTCGGCATATTTTCTCCTTATTTATATAACGGCTTTTAGCTTACCTTAGAACTTACTCAATGCTTAGGATTCTTGCGGTTATTCTTAACATGCAGCTTTCTTTCTCTGTACTGCATCTAATATCTCTGAGAATAATTTTCCGCTTTTTGTTTTACGTGGGGACATACTAACGAAGCCTCGATCTTCTACGTCTGCTTCTGTAATTTGCGTGGGTTTGATAACTTCTCCACGCTTTTCCTGATGCCAGCGTTCTAGCTTACGTTCAAAATTATGATAACGAATACTTTGTAGTTTAGGTGCCCCTGCTTTCTTTCTATAATGGTTTCTTAAGGTCTTTGCTTCCCAATAATTTTTACCACTGTATCTTGCTTTAGCTCTTTTTTCGTACTTAGCATCCGCTAAAGCGTACTCACTGCGTAATAACATATGTAAATCTTCCATGTCTTCCTGTATAAAAGCGGTGAATCCATTATTATCTTCTTCTGCACAATCTGCGTACAGTTCAGCTTGAGCGAGTATATTAGGGTCAACATACATCTCAGGCATACCATCTTTTTTAAGCAAACCATCCCGCCAACCTATACTGCCCGCACTGTATTCATTTCTGTTACGGGAGTATTGTTCTTGCTTAGCACAATAAGTTGAACAATGTGGACTTGTGATTCTATCTTCAGGTAATGGGTCACCACAGTACACACAACTTCTACTCATGGGGAAAGTTCTCCAGTGATAAAATTAGCTGAGTCTATATGAAAACAGGTATCTATAAAACCTGCCTTGCGTGGTGTCCACAGCGTCACACACATTTTATCTCGATTGCGCCACCTGGAGAAACCGCAGCTCGTAGGAAGACCCCACGCTTTAAAACTTTTACTCTTTAACGAGTACATCTTCTAGCAAACCTTTAGCCGTGACTCGTATAGTGTGTGCTAACGAACCACGATGCATTTTTTCAAATACTTTGAGCCCTTCCGCTTTAGAATATTCTTCCTCTCTGTGGACTCTTTTCTCTTTACAGTTCATATTATACCATCTAATAAAGTTTTGCTCGTACGTATCACTGTTTTTATATTTAAATTCTTCCATAACCTCTCCTATAATAATATGTGGTTAGGGTAAAGAGCTCGCACATTTTATCCTTACGTTTCCTAGGTCGAGCACCTAACCACATAGTTAATTACTTAACCCTTAAAGCATAGGTTAGAAGTAAAGGAAAGTAAAGTATAAGTTTAGGAAGAAAGGCAAAGGTTAATGCTCTTCGTATTCTCCTTCTATAACCTTGCCTTGAGGTAGGATACCACCTGTTTCGTAGTAGAGTTGTTGCATACGTTCTAGCACTTCTTCTTTTGACATGCTGTCTACTCTATTAACAGTTAGCTCACTGCGATTTACATAAAGACCTGCTGCTTTACCTCTTGCCACTTCGGCAGTCACGGCAGCAGACCACGCACCATTACGCATAGCCCCATCACGTATCTCTTTGAGATCTACTAAATGGTTGCCCAACGTGAGCTCAGCTTTATCTGCAGCTTTGGTTTGTAATTGATGAATACGATCTTTGACTATTGGGTTTGCGTCACTGCTTAACATAGTGCCAGCACGACCTGCGTTTTTCTCACTGTAGCCAGCACTTTTTGCAGCGTCTTTCTTTTTCATACCTTTCGCTACGTTTTGTGCAAACTTTTCTTGCTTAGGGGTTAGTTTCTTACTCAAAATTCTCTCCACACACGTAGTTTATAGTCACCTTCTTCCTCTATTTTACGTGTAATAAATTTCTTTTTATTTCTTCTAGCATAATTAGATAAGGCTACCCTAAGTTTTTGTATATCATCAGAGTCCCAATACTCAACGGTAAAGTTTTCACCTACCTTCATTAGATGTAGATTATATTTATTATTGCGAGGCATAATTTCAGGTATAGGAACACCTTTTTCAAAAGAGGATATTTTCATAATTTAATGTATGCTTGGTACTAAGTTTTTGTCGATAGTTTCTAAAGATCTCCAGATATCAATGTCACAGTCAATTATAGCTGAGCCAAGGTCTGGCAGAAATATACTAATTCTCATGTGTGGTTCACACTCTTCACCGCTTTTATGTTGATGTAATAAAAGTGCACTTGCTACAAAAACTATTGAGTCAAAGTCTTTATAACCCATTGATTCTATTGACTTTTTTAGATCTACTTTAAGTTTATCTATATCAACCTGACGGTTGTATCCATGCTTTTCTGCAAACTTATTAATAAGTTCTATGTCTTGCCAGATAACTTTTCTATAATCTTTATCAAACATTTATCACCTTTTTATTTATTTAAACATATACTTTAGTTTACTTCTAACTTAGAGTAAAGCTAATCATTACCACCACCGTACAACCAAAATACCAGCAAGTAACGGTCACCGTCTTCATCAACTGGTAAGCCACGGTGCATGTGTGTAAAGCTAGGGAAAAATAAAGCATGCCCATTCGGTAACGGTTCTACAGTAGTACGACCATGAAACTCAGTTCCGCCACCTTTATAGTTGCCAGTGTTTAACGGTACAACCATACTAATATCTGCAGTCTGGTCATGGTGCCACGCACCTTGCTTTTTATCTTTTACGTTATAGTTCGCAATCTGTATAGTTGAAGCAGAACTACAGTAACGTTGCCATATTGACATAAAGATAGGGTTCATAACATTAAAGACTACGCCAAGCATCGAGTTAAATAATTCTGGTGCTTTTTCGTGAAGTATTATTTCTGGTATCTGTCTAAGTTCATCTTCTTCTGCGTTAGGTTCAAAAGCCAAATGTTGTTTCATATTCTCTATTTCGTCTAACATGGTGTCACAAAACTCTTGCGTAAATAAAGGCACAGAATATATATCATGCCCATGGTCAGTGACATATTCTTGCAGTAAATTGTTCACATCACCTAACCCTTCACTTTGATGAAACTCCTGTAAACTTTTCATAGAATCTTTAGTTAACTCAAGAGTAGTTTTATCTAGCATCCACTCAGCTTTAATAGTAAGTAAAAAGTTTTTAATCAGGTACGGAGGGGGTTGCATAAGGGCTCCATTTAATTGTTTTTAGCTAGGGTATACCTAAGTATAGGTTATTATTTTCAACGCTGTAAGGGGCTGCATTTAGCCGACTATTTCAGCATAACCAGACTTGATATCATACTTTATATCAGCAAGTTTTATGGTGTCCTTGCTTAATAATGTTTTTACTTTTGTTTTCTTATACAGCCTATGACGTGCTGCGTTTTTCTCAGACTTAGCTTCTTTACCTGTAGCTTGAATAACACTCTCATTAGTTATTCCTACACTAGCTTTTACTGGCTTAGATTTTTTAACGACAGGTGCGTCTTCTTTTACAGGACTGTGTACATAGTGACTAGATAAATCTTTGTCAGTAGGTTTTACAGCATGGGGCTTTACTAATTGCCATATTTGATGAGACATTTTTTGTCTATTGCCATTAAGTTTAGCCTGTTCTTTTAGTTTCTTTTTACTGTACATGTTATACAGCATGAAATGTTTTTCTGCGTTTAACCAAGTACGACCACTAAATCTATCGGGGTCATATAGTAAGGCAGAACCACCTTTTAATTTACCTACGTTTTCTACTGTAGTCAACACAACTCTTTTCCAATCAACCCCATCAGGTGTGTTACTGATAAAGGCAATCACTTCAGTTTTATTTAATTGTTTTTCCATGGTAATAGTTTAATTACGATTAAGATAGTGTAAAGGAACGGTGCCGTAAAACACCGTTCCATATACAGTTATGCAACGTTAGCGTACTCAATAGCTTTAGTCATAGCTTTCTGCTTCAACGAAGCACGACCGCCAAACCAAGCATTATGTAAAGACGCGTCACGGTCATGACCCCACTTATGGTCAACTACGAAAGTAACAGCATTCATAGCACCCCACCACGTACCCTTAGATGATTTAAGGTTAGCTCCTGGCTGTTCCTCAATCGCTTGGTGTACCAAAGATGGTATGCGTTTAAACTCATCAACCATAGATTGACGTGTCGCTATCGCTTTGACATTACTCATTTTTTCTATCTCAGCTTGTGCTACGAGTAGCTCAGGTTGAAACAGGTCAGCAATGTAGTTAACAACCGTGTCTTTGTTAAACTGTTTACTACTAAGAAACTCAGCACTCTGCTTAAATTCCTCCATGCGGTTACCAGCTAGACCCAAAGCCTGCTCTGCTGAAGCAAACACTTGATGGTCAAGAGCCTTAACATGAGGCATCTTAAAACCAGCGGTGCGTTTGTCAGACAAAGCCATGGTCAACGTATTATTACAAACTACCCTGATAGGTGTAAACCTAATCTCATTAGACCTACCCCATTTATGAGACACGTTTACTAATAAGTACCCTAGTACACGGTCATCACCTGGAAGCGTAAAGTCTTTACTGACATTAGCTAAGCCCCAAACCTGCTCGCCACCTTTCAGCGACCCAGCAGTTTCCATTTTCATGTGTCCAGCGTCAGTAAACTTTTTGAAAAATTCAAAAGCCTCTGAGTTTTGGCTAGGGACAAACCTTGGACCACATGGACCAAAAGTTTTGTTATCACTATCACGGACTAACACAGAGTAATTTTCTACACCAATGATTTCATCACTAGCGTTTACGTCTGGGTCAGCGTGGGTAAATAAATGCCTTTTACTTACTGTCCAGTCAAGTCCAGCAGCAACCAGCATCTCTTGTGGTGTTAGGTCATCTTCGACCTGTACACCTAGACCATGCCAAGGGGTTTCCCCAGCATAAGCCATCGTTTCTACAGCATCAGCCATAATTTTCTCCTTTCTATAAATGTCTTCGTATAATTACTTAACATAGGTACTACTTTATATAAAAGCGTTAAGGATAAAAGCATAATCTTAAAGATTATAGGCAAGTTCATAACTTAACCAGTTATCAAATGTAAGGACTACTGTAATAGAATTATCTCGTATCCCCATCTCCAGCATAGACCACAAAGGAACACAGACTCTTATTGGTTGGTGGTTATATTTCCAGATCAGAACAGGGATAGTATCTCCGCACGCACCACAGACTTGTTTCCACCATTCTTCTTTATACCAGTTACCAGAAGCATAACGTTTACATTCAAGTGTGTGATTCGGTATATTTAAGTCACCTAAATCTTTTTCTTGATACTGTTCTAAGTTGCGTTTGACTTTATAGTCGTACCCTATTTCGTCAAAGTACCTATTAATAAGGTTAGCTATTTCACGTTCAAAAGAAGCCCCTTTATTTCTTGAATTTATTTTACCCATGTTTTGTTTTTATTAACCTCACACCTTCTGACTCTAACCAATTTCTCATAGCTTCATTAACTGCTTTAGAACCGTTTTCTTTAAAAGTATCTTTCATCTTTTTATGTGCCTTGTTATACGACTCTAGACCTTTGTAATAGTTACCATCCCCTAGTGTACAGTAACGTATTATTTGCCACACTCGTTGTTTTGATATGTCATACTTGTAGCCTATATCTTCAAGCGTTGTATAACTGTTTGTATAGGTCATATATATATTAAAATATATATCTTTTAACTCAGCTTTCTTCATTGGATACTCTCCTCCTTAAATCACTTGTGCTAAATGAATGTTTTCTACTTGTGTAGAAAATCTCGTGCAGACCTTCACCTGTAAAACTTATGTTTGTATAATCTTCACCCACAAACCTGATATCAATAGGTGTAGACTCTAGTAAATCTATAAGACTTTCTTCAGTGTCGTATGGTATTATCTCGTCTACATACTTAACTGCGTTTAGTTGAACAAACCTTTCGTAAACTGATTGTACAGGTGGATTCTTTTCTTTTCTGTCAATTGATGGATCTGTTTGTAGACCTACAATTAAGTAATCACAATTTTCTTTTGTTTCTTTTAGCATCACTATATGACCAGCATGTAGCAAATCAAAACAACCGCAGGTAAAACCTTTTATCATTTAAAATATTCTCTATAATCTGTAACGTTACCCCAGCTTGGACCAATTTCTGCATCCACTTTATTAGGTACTTTCAGTTCTACACAGTCTCTCATTATTTCTATAACTTTTTCACACTCTTGTTTATT
>Ga0180120_10000930_pt1 | contig 15018 bp, 18 predicted proteins | sample CPBDNA_3_FD_129677 | JGI IMG/M metagenome (GOLD analysis project Ga0180120, IMG submission 129677) | Freshwater to marine salinity gradient microbial communities from Chesapeake Bay, USA - CPBay_Spr_31_0.2_DNA (version 2) (version 2) | ecosystem: Environmental > Aquatic > Marine > Coastal ... | reverse complement strand
TCTATCTACATTCGTATATTTGTTATCCATGTTTTCACTTCCTGTTATCTGTGTGTTTGTTGGTTGCCAACAACCATCACCTTTGTCGTTTTATTATAAGGGGTCAGTCCTCAATCGAATGACTGAGAGCCTGACACCCCACATAACCTGCCTCGCCCCACACCCCATGAGAGGGGAGTGGGGGAGGTGGGTGGTGGTGGTGTTTGTTGGGATTCCAACGACCATCTCCTTTGTCGTTTTATTATAACCACTGAGCCTCAGTCCACCGTTTTCTCTTTACGGATAGCACGCACGCATAGGGCTTAGACGACATGGGCTTAGGCGTGTAAGAAGAATAGACAGACAGACATATCCACCCATATGTGTGGGTTGAGGGATGCGTCCCCACGCACCACCACACCAACGCACAGTCGCCCCTATGAGAATCACAGCGCACTGTCTCGTTTAGAAGACAGCGAGGCGGCTCGCTCATAGGAGAGAGACGCATGGCCTTTCGCATGACAGCGAGACGGCTCACAGCCGTGAGCCCTACGCCTGTAAGTGTCAGCCCTACGCATGAGAGGCTGGGCTTAGACAGCCTTGTAGTCTATCGGTCTATAGAACAGTGCAGGTCGGCTTAGACCGGCAGGTCGAAGCCGGTTTAGACGGGCGGGCTTAGACGGAGGCATGGGTTTAGACGGCGGTTTAGACTCCTTTTAACCCCACACGGCGTTCCGAAAAAAAAATTACACAGAGACTTTTGGTATACCAAAGTCTTCGCTGGTTTCTTAACCTAAGCGAAAGGTTTAACTTTTACACCGCGCTGTCTCCGCACATGAACTTACTCTTTTGGTTTTTTGTCGGGCTTGTTTTTGGATTCCTCACTGTTTGGTGGGCTACTCCCGACCCGAACGATACTATAACTTTCTTTGAAGACGAAGAGGCTTTTCACCAAGCCTGCTTTGACGGTATGCGGAGGGGTATTAAGTGAAGGTGAATGTCTACGAGGTAGGTCCTCGTGATGGCATTCAGTATCTCAAGCGTTTTGTTCCCACTGAGAAGAAAAAGAACCTCATTACCCTTCTTTATGACAGCGGTATTGCTGACATAGAAGAAGTCAGTTTTGCGCACCCAAAGCGTCTACCGCAGATGGCTGATGCAGAAGAGGTCTTCACAGGAAAAGGAGCAGGACTCGTTATGAATAAGAGGGGATTCGATAGGGCTATGTTAGCGGGTGTTGAGAAAATTAACATCGTCTTTAGTCCGTGTGAAACATTCAACATGAAGAACATGGGTAAGACTCGCAGTGAGATTGTACTCATGTATAGAACCTTCATGAACAAATACCCAAAAGACAAGGTAAGGGTCTACATCAGTATGGCCTTTGGTTCGCCTCACAGTGGGCAGTTTAGTCCTTCGACGATAAAGTCCTGTATCAAAGACGCAAAGATGTTTGGAGATACAGTAGTCTTGTCCGACACAGTAGGAGCGGCCTCGCACAGCGAAGTGGCACTTTGGGCTGAATTGGTTCAAGACGCTGGTTTGAACTGCGCTCTTCATTTGCACCATAAAGGCGAAGAAAGCCGAGCAGTGTCCTTAGTAAAGACTGGCTTACTTGCAGGTATCAAAGAGTTTGACTCCAGCATTGGAGGCTTGGGCGGTTGCCCGTTTGCCGAAGGGAGCGGGGCGAACATCTCTACTGAAACGCTGGTGCGTCATTTGCATGCGTGGGATTTTGAAACTGACATCGACGAGTCTAAGTTAGAAGAAGCGGGTCGTGTGGCCTGTCGCATCGGCACTTTCTTTAATACAGACACTATCCCCAGTGTATGAGCGCATTCGCTTCTGCATGGTATTTACTAAAGGCACTACCCGAAGAACAGGGTTACATGGGCACTTTGCCGCCTGCTGTCCAAGCAATGATGGAGCGTGCAAGAGCACAGGGTAGTCGAGGACCAGTTCAGCATACTGACCGACGAGGAATGGAGAGAAACCCCGAAACAGGCGAGATGGCAAGAACTGGACCTTTCCGTAGTGAACCAGTTGATGTCGTTGCTGGAGAAGGTGAAGAATTACCTGCAAGCAACAGACGAATCGAGCGAGACCTCAGTCCACTTCAAGAAGCCTATGACACTATGACAGGCCACAGTCTAAATCTAAGTCCAGCAACAGAAGGACCTATGCAGGGTCAAATGGTTCCCTCTACCAGTATGGCAAGAGTGCCCGGTTACGAACTTATGCCCGAAGAATCATTCTTTACTCCAAGAGAAGCCCGACTCGCAAGAGAAGGTATGGAGCAATCCGCAGGTCGTCAGTTGACTCAAGGTCAGCGTGGCGGTCGAATGGACATGACTGGCGGTAGTAAGTCCGGTATCTATGCACCTTTGCGAGGACAAACCGACGAAGGTAAGCGTATACGAGTTGCCAACCGAAGAGCGGCTAATCTCGGCAATGTCGAAGGTATGCAACAAGGTGCCCGACTCGGTGGAGCAAGCCGAGAGTTCACTCAAGAAGCGGGAGAGGCAGAACGAGAAGAACAACGAGCCCCTACTCAAGAAGAGCGCATTGCGCAGTTGCTTCAAGGAATGGGAGACCAAGGTGGTAATGTTTCCTTCGACCCCAACATCGCTCCTGCGAGAGGCGGAGAAGAAGCAGAAGCAGAAGAAAAAGAAGCACCACTCCCAAGAAACGAGCGACTTCGCCCTATGGGTCGTCGAGCGGCTGAGCGTCTTGAGCAATCAAAGGTCGCTATGCCTCGCCCGAATCTCGATATTCCTCAACAACCCGGCATGGCTGAGATGTTTGCGGACCCAAGTGGTCCCGAAGGTCAAGCGGCTATGCAGAACTTTGAACAAGTTGACAGTGCAAATCGACAGCGACTTATGGCAATGGCAAAACAGAAGGCTCTTGAACAAGCCAATATCAACCAACAAGGTTGAATAGTGATACCAAAGTTCAAGTATTGAACTTCGATGGCACATCATGGCTGGGAAGCGTAAGAGTGAGATTTGTCATCAGTGTAAGCATCATCCTACAAGACGAGTATACATTAAATTACAAGGTGTGTTTCGCGGCATTGCTTGGTATTGCAACCTCTGTAAATCATTTACGCTCGATAAATAATAAATAAGAAGACCCCTTAATCGGATTGGTTGACGGGCGACACACCTACCTCCGTATATCTGCGTGTTTTCTTTCACATCCGTCCGTCAACCACCTCAATGCTTTTCTGTGTAGTCGTGCTGGCATGTCCATGGGCGAAAGCGTTATGCTTCACGATGCGTGGCTTTTGCTCAAGGATTTCTCGTTTAGAAGAAACCTTCCCGAAGACTATTACAATACTCTTGCTGACCGAATGGTTCGACAAATCGAAGCGCGTAGGCCATTAGAGCATGTGAATGCAAAGGTCACCGGTCACTACCGAGACCAAAAAGAACTACGCTACCATCCAAACCAAGCCTTACCTAAAGAGATGAACATACCTTCTGCTAAAAAGTATAAGTTTACTCTTGAGGATATACTGAACTTTATGGCGAACGATGTTGTATCTCAGCATCCGGAACTTAAAGAAGCGATGGGTAAGAAAAGAAAAGCCCCTTCAAGCGAGAAGCCCGATAGAGAGCCAAGTATGCACTTTGACGCACTCCAAACTTCTCGCCCTAAAGACACCAACAGTGTTCTTACTCCTCACTTCGACATTGACCCTCGCAGTGGTAAGTTACAACTAAAGACAGTCGGACATGGTATGTTGCATGATAAATCAAGACAGAGCATTCACGCTAAGCCGACCACCAGTCCTATAATGACTGATACTCATAGCAATGCTACTATTGACGAAAACTTACCTCAGCGATTTAACTTTACAGAAACAGAGACTCCGCCTCGTCAGCCCGACGAAACAGAAAGCCCTATCGAACCAAAAGACCCGTATGCTGGGTTTCCTCCTGCTCTTGCTGAACAGATGCGGCAGCGAGATGCCGATAATGCAAACAAAAGCGAACCAATGGAGATTGCTATGCGGTTGTTGAAGCGTGATTTGTCCGAGATGACAGATTATGAAATAGACCGAGCAAGGTTCGCTAATGATAATCCGGAACTTCAAAGTGAAGAAAGAACAAGGGCTATGGACAGAATGGCAGAGTTCAGTCGTCAAAATGTCACACCGTTTGATTATGGAGATGAAGTCGAAGAAGCATATGACGATATAGGCGACCAAGACCATTCGGATTATTTCGGTGAAGACATAGACCCTAATGAGTTGTATCAGTATATTTTAGAAAATGCAGGTCAAGAAGCGGCGCAAAACTATGTTCAACAATACAAAGACGCTCGTGCAAAGTATGGAGGCAATGCCGCAACTATGGGTCAGTTGGATAACTACGGAATAAGTAACCAAGGTGATGCAAACGACTTCATAGAAAGTCGTGAAAGAATGACAGGTGACATGCGTAACATCATGCCGAATGACGAAACTGTATTCGACGCTTATCCTTATCCCGAAGGAGTATTGTATAACAATAAGTTGTCACCTCCGTTTACTACCACTCCCCAAAACGAATCTAATTTTCAAATGAAATACACAGGCGCGCCAATGGACATCGCTATGCGGTTGCTCAAAGCACCGTATGATATAGACGGTGAAGTACATGATAGACTCTATCAAGGCGGGAGAGAAGGCGACCCCGATAGTGGATATTGGCCGAGTAGTCATCAAGAAGCATTGACTTATGCTATGATGGGTTCCGACCAAGACATGGGTATGAGAACAGATGGCGTCCCTCAAATACGGATAGCGTCCGAAACGGACAAAATGCACTATCTTAAGCCCGACCCCGAAACTAACATGGTAGGAATGGCTGAGAAAAACGCTTTCCCTCATGAGATTCAAAGTCGCCAAGAAACAGCAGGGGATATAGAGCAATTGTTATCCCAATTAAAAGACGACCCTTACGCTGACGATGATGAAGATTATCCGTATAACGAATCCCAATCCGAAATTGCACCTTTCATGGACACAGGTGCAAGAGATGTAAGTAATGCGAAAAGAATTGCACACATTGAAGAAATGCACAACAGAGTGAAAACAGGCGAACCTATGGACATCGCTTTGCGGTTGTTGAAGAACTTTGTATTAGAACCCGATAACCCCGAACAAGCATATTTTCAAAGTTCTATGGGTTATCACCCCGAAACAGGTAAAGTAGGTTATGTTCCTAATACAGAGGTTGACCCTCTTAATGATGTAAGGATTAACTTGGCAAGTCCAAAGCAGTTTATGCTAAGAGACAGAGACGGTAATCCTGTTGACGATGGTGCTGGGTTCGACCAATTTGTTCAGCGAGTCGGTAAAGACTTGCTACACGAACACACTCATGGAGCAATTGACAGAGAGATAAGACAAGCGTATCTCGACAAAATACTGCCTTCGGAGAATGTATTCTCTGCACATGAGGTCGGAGCGATAGCCGCTCAAAACCCCGGAGAAGGATTTGCTAATCAGCGAGGTGCTGACCGTGTATCGGAAAACGAAACAAGGCATCACCCTTCTACAAGGAATTGGCGAGCAGAACAATCACCGTTTGCTGATGGCAGATGGTCTCCCCAACCAGCATACTCATCTAACAGTGAGGAGGGATATGAATGAGTGAATCTATAGAATGGTTGACTGAAAGCGATATTGTAGGAAAAACAGACTGGTCGGATGTCAACTTCTGTGACTGCTGTAGTCCAATGGAACTCAGTCTCGCTGTCCTCAAGGCCAAGAAGAAGTCGAAGCCGTTTCACGGTTACAATCCAAAGAAGCACGCTAAGACAGGTGGACTCAATGCCAAAGGTAGAGCCGCCGCTAAGCGTAAGACAGGAGCAAATCTCAAGCGACCTGTTACAAAGAAACCCAGTTCACTCAAGCCCGGCGGTAAAGCCGCAGGTCGTCGAAAATCATTCTGTGCTCGTATGAGTGGAGTTAAAGGACCGACCAGCAAAGGCGGTAAAAAGACACCAAAGGGTGCGGCATTAGCGAGGTGGAACTGTTAATGTCTCAAACAAAGTTCGGAATGCAAAGAACCCTTGACGGGGAAACGATGGCTACGCTCGACCCCATCGACGAAGCAGTTACTCAACTAAAGACTGAACAACAGGCTCAAGCCGAAAGGCAACAACGGGAACAAGCAAGAGCCAGTGTTGGTGAACAGCCGGGGCAACAGACGCTTAAGTCATGTGAATGTGGGCACTGTATTGGTATAAACAGTGCGTTTGACTTTTTAGAAAAGAAACTATGTCCTGCTGGTAAAGCGGCGGCAAAGGAAAAGTTTGATGTTTATCCATCAGCCTATGCAAACGGATGGGCTGTTCAATACTGTAAGGGTAAGTTTAGAGGCAAAAAGGGGAAAAAGAAATGATTTCCGAAGCGGCACTTGAGATGGCTTGGCGCATTGTTAAAGGAAAAGAGGATGCACCTAATTATCGTAAGGCCACTGGGCCAAAGAAGTGCGGTAACTGCAAGGCTTGGGATTCTTCAAAGACTGATGACCCTATGACAGGTTATTGCGAATGGTATGACTTTATGTGTCGTGCCGACCATGTGTGTGATGCTTGGGCGGGGAAAAAATGAGTGACCGATGCGCTTGCTATGATACACTGGTCGTTAAAGACTTGAACCGATGGTTCAAAGAAAAATGGGTCGATGTATCACGCAAGGACAAAGACGGCAAGCATCCTCCATGTGGTAGGTCGAAGGCCAAGACTTCAAGCAAAGGTTATCCAAAGTGCAGACCGAGTGTTAAGGTCAGCGGTAAGACTCCGAAGACCAGCGGCTCTATGTCCGAAGGTCAAAAGCAAGCCGCTACAAAGCGCAAGCGAAGTAAGAAGCAAGGAGTCGGAGGTAAGCCTACAGTTGTCAAATCAGTGTTGGTTATCAAAAACCCTGTATCTCCCGAAGCCAAGAGGCATAAGTTGGAGTATGACAAGCAGTATGAGTCAAACCCACAGCGTGTCAAATACCGTGAAGAGTTGAACCGAGAGCGGAGAAAGCGAGGTATATACGGACACGGCGGTCCCGACATGAGTCATACACGGGCGCACACACTTGTCGCAGAGTCGCCTCATGCAAACAGGGCTCGTCATTTCAAAGACCGGGGGACATTGAAAGGTGAATGAAACAAAAGACTGGTGGGAGGACCTCTTTCAAGAGATACTCAAGGTCTCTCTTTGGAACTTGGCAAAAATAGAAACCCTGCAAGACGGCTCTATGGAGGCAATGTGTCTGTTAATAGAGGCCGCTGAAAACTACCAATTCATACAACAGGCTTATGAGAACCAGCGCAATAGCCCTAACCATGCCGGTGTCTTCCTTTGCGAATGATGCGGCTTGGTCTTTGTTAAAGCAGAACGATAGCGATTATGACCTCACTCGTTTAATGAGTGAAGAAGACCAGCAAGCGGCGGCGAGACATGTTGCCTCTCTCTCGCCCGAAAAGCAAGAGGCTATGCGTAAAGTGTCCGAGGCTTTCCGGCATATGCCGGATGAAGCCAAAGGTCAATTGACAGCATCAGCCCATCAACTTTTGCAACAGCACAGTGGTCGACTGGGTGAGGTTCTACCTCAAGGAGAGCACAGTGAAGGAGTAGTTACTAAGTTTGTCCCTCTTGTTATAGGCGCAGTATTTGCACTCGACGCACTCAATCGAAGTCAAGGTGCGAAAGCCAGTCTTGTTGGTAATGTATTTACTGATATGGGTAACGCTGTTACCGGAACTGATATGTTTGGAGAATCGAATTATGGAGATATGTTTGAGTATGAAAATCAATCGTCAATAGTCAATCCTCTTACTGGAACTCAACACGCAGTTGTCGATGACCCTTCTGCGTGGCAAAGAACTTGGATGGGAGCGACAAGCACTGCTGGCTCTTTCCTCAATCCTTTTGCCGCTTTAGGTGCCGCTGGAAAAGGCGCAAGTCGATTGGGCGGAAAAGCAACTTCTGCTGTGCCCCGTACAGTGGGTAGAGCGCAAGTGGCTGGGGGTAAAAAACTTAGTCAGTTGGGTAGCAAGGCTACAGCCGAAGCGGATAAAAAGTTAGTCGGTCAAGTCGGTAGGCTTGATTCTACTGGGAGGAGGATGCAAGTCGCTGGGCAACAACGAATAGGGCGCGCTAATACCGCTCAAGCCGCAAGAACCGCCGCTTCAAAAGAAGCGAACCAATTAGGTAATTTAGCCGGAGGTAGTCGTCGATTTGGCGGCTTGGGGTATCGAGCAATCCAAGGTGCTATGCGCACTGATATGCCGGAACTTGCGGCGGCGGCGGCGATGAGTTATCTCGGCGGCGGTGGCTTCGGCGGCGGTGGCAATAACGACATGTCCGGTGGGATGACTGGCTTTGGCACAGGCTACGGCGGTGCTGGAGGCGGTGTAAATGATATTTCAAATGTTCAAGGTAATGCTCTTGGCGACAAACAGATATGGAACCCGGAGGCTTATAGCGGTCAACAGCGTTTCAATCAGTTTGAAGGCCAAAGCGAGTTTGGAGGATTTGGAGCCAAAAAAGGTGAGAATATGTTTGTAAATGATAAAGGAAACGAGATTAAGAAAGAAGTAACCGACTTGATGTATAAGGCAGTTTGTCCTAAATGTGATAAAAAGGACTGTAAGTGCGACGAATACAACAAAGCGGACAGTGATAAGAAACCTGCTCATGGTATGGTTATTGTCATTGGTTCAAAGGCTGGCCCCGGACCTTCAAAGGACGGTAAGCGAGAAAAACTTGACTCGGAAAAGAAAGAAGAATGAGGACTCAGTAGGCCCTAATGGGCCGGGAGGCAACTCTCTCTCGCCTCCTGCCCACTTTTGTGATACTTAAACCGCATTGTTTATATCCACAGCGGTCTTGGCAATGCCATGCAAGGTATGAGAGAACCAAGCCGCGAAGCAGACCAAGCCGAAATTAGACTGATGGGACTTATCCTTACACAGGCAGTCTCTATTGGTATAGCAGTTGCTGTATTTGATGCAGATTATTGGCTACAATTAGACACACCTACAGTAAATGGAGTAACCTATGCTATGGCGGCATTCGCTGTGCAAGGTGTTGCGTATTATTTATTCAAAATGTTCTTTCAACAAGGAATGGATGAACGAGCAAGGATGGCTTCTCAAGAAAGAGAGCGTAAAACCCGCTATCGTTCGATGGAGAATACCTTTGACCGCCGCCGTCAAGACATGGAACTACGCATGCAAGAGGCTCAACTTGAATCGGAACTGAACTGGATGGAACATAACCCCGGTAAGACACCACCTTGGATTGAGAAAAGAATGATTAGTAAAGGAGCCGGAACCGAAGAGTTCATTCCTGCACCTATCGCTAAAGCAGACCCTTTGAGTCTTAGTCCGACCTTCGGTGAAGAAGAAGACAAGAGAGTTCGCGGTAACGATGGAAAGTTCAAAAAGAAGGAGTGAGACCTTATGGGTCGTATTTTTAAGACCCCCAGCGACGATGCTGTAGAAGAGACATTAAGGAGCATGCACATTGCTAATACAGTCGATGTGGCATATGAGCGTGGGTGGGGTTGGTTAAAGGTGGTTTTATTTTCAACAGTAACTGCCTTTGTCATCAGTGCCTTTGAGTATTACAGTGATTGGAACTTATGGGAATCCACTGGTAATTGGTTAAAATTGAAATTACAGTCTTTGGCTGACAGTATATTTTGAGGTGATAGAGTGTCGATGATGGGAGGGAGTGCACTTGTTGGCGGGGTTGTCTTTGCCAAAGAACTCTACCATTACTGGAAACCTCGTCGTGTCGGGGTCTATGGGCCAACAATGGTCGGTAAGACAACACTTGACCGATACCTTACTACGCCCGGTGAAATGGAGGAGATACCTTTGAGCGAAAGAACCAAACATTTCAAAGTGCCCGGTATCAATCGCTTTCTTTTACCTCGACCTACGAGAAAAAGAGTTGCTTGGAAAGGAGATACAAGGGTAGTATTTTCTTCGGACATTGCCGGAGAAGAGCGTTTTTGGAACTTATGGGTTGATGATATGGTAAATCGTCAAGTTGAATCGGTAATTTTTCTTTTTGACCACAGGTCTTCAATTGGAGGAGACCCTGCGGTCCAAGCGGTTGGTGGGTTCAAATACCTTGTCGATGCTGTTTTACACAGGCAATACCGTTACAGAACACTAAGAAGTAGAATAAAAGGTAAGAAATATGCTCCGAAAATTATTATGTTGGTTGCCAATAAAGCGGACGAATGGTGGAATGAACAAGCAAATGTCCTGTGGCAACAACAAAGACTCGGAGAGCATAAAGTGTTCGACCCATTTAGAGAAGACCTTATCCGTTTGCAGAAAGCGGGTATTCCTACGAAGAGGGGAATGATGGCGACCAAAATCGGTTGGAATGTAGAGAATACAATGTTGGATTTATTAACTTGAAGTGATATTATGATGAGAATTAGAGGACAAAATAGAATACCGCAAAGCGATGCGAACTTAGCGAACATGAGTCAAGCGCATTTGATTGCCTTGGGACAACAAGGGAATGCCAGTCATGAACAGTTGCTTGAAATGCAAGCGGCACAGCAAGGGATGCAAGAGTTATCAAAGCAGAACATCGAAGTGCCCAAGGTCAATTTTTACCCAAGCCGTCATCCCGACCCAAGAAAAGCAAGAAAACAGGATATTCGCACTGCAAGGAAGTTACTTACGCCTACAAAAAGAGGATTCTTTAACCCACTAAGGTGGATTTGGGGTCGAAAGTATCGCTATAATCGACAAAGCCACCTCTGTGTTATAGACGGTTGCGATTGCGAGCAACTCATTATGTATGATAATCTCTATGCTAAAATATGCGACGAGTCAACAGGTCAAAGTCTGTGGGATTTGTATTGGAGAAACCCCGTTACACAGACTCCCGAACCGTTTGTAGCGAGAGAACAGGTAACGAATGGTCGTAAAATGAAAGGGACTTATTGTCCGGAGCACCTCCACCTCTACCATTTACTCTGTAAGTGGGAATCGGAGGCAGACAAAGACCACCATAAGACCAAAACGGGTCTAAAAGAAATGATGAAGAAGGGGGTATCTACTGTAGCGGTCCCTATTGCTATAGTCAAGAAGAAGGATAACACTCCCGAATTACTCAAAAAGTACGAGCCGTTCTTTATGCAACTTGAAAAGGACTCTAAGTCATACCCCGGTATCAACTTACTTCACTACAAGAACCCCGAAACAGGCATCAACGATGTAACTATGATTGTCTTTGACCTTCGATTGTTTCAAAAAGAGATGGGTAGTATGAGTCCTTCTCTTGCAGATGCCATTACACAGTTAGGGATTATGCAAAGTCCACACCCCAGTGTCGGACAAGCAATGAATGCTCTCCCCCAAGAAAACACCAATCATGTTATCAACCAAGAGGGCTTGCCTCAAACAGAGCAAACGGTATTTACACAGTGAGGAAAGAATATGTTTGGAAACACACAGCAAAATGGAGCATTAAACTTAGGAGCGCAAGCAGGTAGTTCTCAAATGGGTGCATCAATGAACCCATTTGCAAATTCTGCAAGTCCTATGATGCAACAGACTCAGCAAAACCAATTTATGGGTAGTATGATGGGCGGTATGGGAATGCAACCCGGTATGATGCAACAGCCAATGACACCTCCAAGTGAAATGGATATACAACTGGCTATGATGCGCACACTTGCTCCTATTGATAGATTTGTTATAGGTGCGCAGATGGCTACTATGTTACAGATGCTTAACGACCTCGTGAGTTTTTCTATTCTTGAGATACTCAAGAACGCTGAGTTCATCATCAACGAAGAAGAAGGTAAAATGAAAATGGATATAACCTCCTTACCTACTAATTTACAGACCATGAGTGCCGAGAATGTCACAGGTCAGTTCAATTCCCTACAGATGGCGAGTCAACAAAACATACAAAACGCCGAAATGCAACAACAGCAGATTGCCGCATTTGCGCAACAGTCGATGATGGGCGGTGCACTCGGTGCGGCATTGGCGAATGACGGGTTCATGGACAAGGCAGGCGGTGCCGCTGGCAACTTTATGGGCAGAATGATGGGGACACGGTGATATTATGCGCAACTATGACCCCCTTAACGGCCTTTCAAGCACTGCAATGGAGATATTTTCGCCAAGAAAAAGCGTCATTATTGACATGATTATGGTACAATTGCTTACAATTATCGTTACATTGACTGTCTTATTGCTTACATCGAGCAGTAAAATGGACAGTAATAGCATGGCTTACCTTGTTATTGGTCTATTTGGTGCCTTTTTCATGCTTACTGGTATCTATTCCCGTATTTCCGAGTTCTAAAGACGGTATATACCTGCCCCATTTATGCAATGGGCACTCGCTTGATGTCAATTTAGCCTTGACTTTCATTTGACAACCGCATTCTGTGCACCTGTTTGCTCGTTTATCCCAACTCGGACAGGCTCTGCATGTCTTTATTCTTGCTTTTTCGACCTCATCGGGGACAAATCGTCTTAAAAAAAGGTCTCGACTGGCCTTAGTAAGCCCTTTTGCAGTGTCTATAGACACAGGTACTCCCATAATTTTCGGCTTAATCCTCGGTAGTTTCACAGACTTCGGCTGTGCGTTCTATTCAAAAAGGTTATTCATACCCATCACCTGCGGTTATGTATGGCAGGGGTTCGGCAGACGAAAAGAAGTTGCGCCTTTTGTCAGCATGGTGACCGCGATAGCCTTGAGCAGAGCGTAATTGACGGTATAGCCAACCCCCAAGTCATAGACAAAGACATGGGTTGGCGAACAAACACAGCCGAGCGGCATATGAAGAACCATACTGGGGATTATCACACTACAGCAAACCACTCTTGTGTAGTCTGTACGAGTGATAATCGCAAGGCTTTGGAGGTTGCTTACTTTGAAGGCGAGCGAACCAGTGATAACATTGCAGAAGAACTCGATTGTAGCGAGGATTCGGTCTATAGACACATGAAACAACACTTTCAACCGCTTGTTAAGAAGAGTTCAGCGGCTATTGTAGCCGTAGAAGTTGGCAAAGAAGTGGATATTTTAAGGAGTAATGTAGAGGGTTTGAACGGAAAACTCGCACAGTTTATGACAGAGACCAATATACATGACGATGGAGTCGTTGGCGACATGGTAAGACTGCATAAAGAAGTAAGAGAGACACTCAAAGACTTATCCCAGTATCAAGAGAAGTGGGCTGAACCCACTCATAATGTAGCAAATAACACTATCAATGTCCTCAAACTTGAATTAGGGAAAGAGAGTCCCGATGTTTGGAAGCGAGTGAAAGCCAGCCTCCTTGCCAATGGCGACGGAACGGTAGATGAAGAGATTCTTGACATTATATGAGGTGAGATGAATGACAGCGACAGGTTCCGACACCCGTATGTATTCGCCTCGTAGTGAATCAAACCTTGGTTGGTCGAAAGACGATGACTACAAGCATGGTTATGGCGACCCCGAAGAGATGGAACTCGCTCGTGATAAGAAGCAAATGGAGCAGGATAAGCCTTCTATGACAGAAGACCTGCCTCATTTGCAATTCTCCATACCTAAGCCGGAGCCTTCTATGCCTCCTATGATGGACGATGAAGAAGAAGAGCCACCTATGATGGACGACCAGTTCAACGAAGGTCAACAGTTTGGCGCACAGACCGGTATGCCCGATGTTGGTAATCTCAGCATTGGTAATGCCACAGGAACAATGCCAGCACCCGGCGGTATGCTTACTACTGGCGAGCCAATGAACGACGCTTGGTCGAGTTTGATGAAGTCCAAGTTGGATGATATGGGTAGTGCGAAGCCAAAGGCTTGGAAACAAAGGCAATTTGAAATCCAACCCGGTGGTGCTCAAATAGAAACAGCCAATACCCGCAGAGCAAAGCGAGTCTCTCGTAACATATCACCTGCAAAGAAAAGAGGATTAGACCAAGCACCTCTTAGTGTTCACAGAACCCACTTGGGTATTGCGACAAAGCAACCGCTTCGGCTGTTCCCAAGAGCCTATGGACAACAACAGGCTACTCAATCACGAAGAAAACTCATGGGTAATGTGCCCAACATGCCTGCTGGACACGGTGTAGGTGCGGAAAGCGACTACAACCCTAAGAGCCCATCCGTTGCTTCTTCTCAAGGACTACAGATAAGAGAGCCTCGCACTCCTTCGGTAAAGGGTCAGTCTTTTGGTAAGTCCGAAGAACTTGCATTGATAAAGCAAGACATCGAAGAGATTCAAAAGAAACAGAGTTACATGCAGTTCACACAGATGCGTAGACTGGTAGAGCAACTCAAGGACGCATTAGAGCGGAGAGACCAAAGTAAGAAAGCGGCAGTCTCCAGCGGTCCCGGTGAAAAAGGTAAGGCAGGGCACATGGAGGCTCAAAACAAAACCACTCGACCGACAGGTGCTACAGAAGACTTAGCCAATATACCGGAGTCTTGGGGCGCACCTTCTACTTTATTCGCCGCACCCGGTAGCGGGAGAGTGGCTTAATGTTCAAGGTCCATCTCCCTGCTACAAGTTACCTTAGAAAGCAAGTGCCTTTCTTTGGAACGAATCATTTTTTCAAAGCATTGCGCTCGCCATTACTGAAAAGCGCAGGGCTGACTTTTACTGGAGAAGGAGACCACCAGCACCATTCTTGGGCACCAACTGACGCTGGATTACACCCCGACCCCGAAGTCCCCGACCACCCTCCTTGGAATCATCATCCCGAAACTGGAGAACTCTTAGAAGGGGGTAAGCACCCAATTGACTTTGTTCACAGCGAACTGGTTCGCAAACTCAACATGGACCCCAAAATGGCACAGTCTACGCTTCAAAGAGCAATTGACCGTTACAATGAACAGCACGATAAAGCCTACGGTGGTGAAAGTAAACACCACCTCCCCAACTTTAACAGTAACCAATGGAGAAAAGTTTTTGTCGGCCCTCATTACAAAAACGGAGTTCCTACTGTAAACAGACAAGTGAGAGCGAGTGTGCCAAACCACGAAGGCGGTCCGACTCCACTT
>Ga0180120_10000928_pt1 | contig 15035 bp, 19 predicted proteins | sample CPBDNA_3_FD_129677 | JGI IMG/M metagenome (GOLD analysis project Ga0180120, IMG submission 129677) | Freshwater to marine salinity gradient microbial communities from Chesapeake Bay, USA - CPBay_Spr_31_0.2_DNA (version 2) (version 2) | ecosystem: Environmental > Aquatic > Marine > Coastal ... | reverse complement strand
CTACCAACAGATCGTCAAAGAACTCTCCGACAAGCTCAACGTCTACGAAAAGAAATACGGCACCGTGTTTCGACCTGCTAAAAATATCTCAACCCAAAAATAACAGCATCCTTCTTCCTACGGAACTTGATGTGTTCGTAGTCTATGATGTACACGTTGAGCCTACCTCCGTGTTCATTCAAGATCCTCTCGGTGTCTAACGGTCTTATGGTTATCCTATCCTCATCTGGCAGTTTGGCTTGATAACCCCAGACCATGGGCCACCAGTGTAAGGGATTCAAGGAGTCAAACCTCTCCTTCATTATGATTAAAAATATCACTGGCGTGATAGTAAAAGGTTCCGCCCACCATGGAATAATATTAAATGTGGCCCAGTCTATCCAGTGTATAACTGTTGTCCATACACCTATTATGGCCAATAGTATGCCCATAATGGGCCAAAACTCGTCCTCGATATCTAAGTCGCGATCATGATGTGAGTACATCCTTATCTTCTGTTGTTGACTCAGTTTCATATAAAGTATATAGTTCAGGATATAATTATATGTACATATTGTTGTAACGCTCCACCGGAAGTTCACAACAAAAATCCTAAAATATCCCATTTATCTTTCGTCGTATTGTTTCTCCCCACATTAATTTCGTATTGACAAGTGGGATATCTTATTTTAACATAACAACAAACTAAAAAGAAGGAGCCTTAATAAATGAAAAAAACATTAACAGCGATAGTCATTTCGTTCTTTATGACTGTGTCTGCCATGGCGGCGGAATACACAATCTATCTTCCCACTAAACCAGGATCAGGTTTGGATCAATGGGCACAGGTTGTGATAAAGGAACTTAAGAAACATATCGATGGCGATGTGAAGTCAGTTCACATTCCAGGTGCAAGACACAGGCTGGGCATGAACAAATGGGAAAAAGAAAACAGATTCCTAGATGGCGCCGTGACTGTAACAGGTGGTACTACAACTGTGAACACATTAGTTGTGTCAGGTGTGGAGTACGACTACAGGAACTGGGACGCAATCGGTGTACAGTTGCTTGACATCTTCGTAGGTAAAAGAAAAGACTGGGATCCAAAAGACGGTGGCATGGTGTTTGGAAATGACCATGCGGCAGGTGACACAACAGGAATGATCCTTATGTACTGCGGTAACCTAGACGGCAAGATCGAATCATACAAGAAGTGTGTAGAAGACGACATGACATACGTAAAAGGTGTGAACGACAAGCAAGGTACATTGATGTTCGCTAGAGGCGAGTTCAATGTATTCAGAGGTAACCCAACTGCATGGACTAAGAAGATCAGCAAGTTCGAGCAAGGTGAACTATGGTTCACACAAGGTGTCTACGATCCAAAGAAGAAAAAGATCGTGACTAACCCAAACGCACCAGGAAAAGACTTTGACACAGTGTTCAAACAAACTTGGGGTGAAGAACCTAAAGGTGAACTTTATGATGCATACAGATTAGTGCAGTTCCAAAACGATTCACTACAAAAAGGCTTATGGGTCAACAAAGGTGCAAAACATAGAAAAGCACTTGTGAAAGCATTGAAGAAAATGCTTAAAGATCCTGAGTCAAGAGCAATAATTGCCAAAGCATCTGGTGGAGACTACCAATGGGCAATTGGCGAGAAAGCAGACAAGATAGTTTTAGATCAGAGAAAACAGTACACTGAAGAAAAACTAAAAAATCTAGTTTGGTGGTTCAATAATATATTTGGTTGGAAGGCTGAATTTAAACCTGAACTATTAAAGTAACATGGACTACGCACTCTGGTGCCTGCTAGGAACAGTATACGGAATATTGTTAGGTGTAATACCAATGGCAGGTGCCGGAACGGCGATGCTCCTAGTATTCTCATTCGCAGGATACTTCGAACCAAATCCCTACTACGGATTAATATTTTTGATAAGTGTCATAGCGGCATCTAGCACAGCAGACTCATACACATCACTACTCACAGGAATCCCAGGTGCAAGTACAACAGCGGCATCCATCATAGATGGATACAAGATGAGTAAGAATGGTGAGGCCGCAAAGGCCATAGGAATAGCAATGGCCGACAGCACGTTCAACGGCATATTTTTTGGCCTGTTGGCATTCGCTTTGTTGCCTTTCTACGCTCCTGTCATTTATAAATTTGGTGTACCGGAACTATTCATGTTCATGACTCTTTCAATTGCATCAGTGGCATTCATAGTGTCCAAAAACTTTTGGTTAAGTTGCTGTGCCATTCTGATAGGTGCGTTCATAGGACTAATAGGAATAGATCCACAGACCCAAGGTCCACGTTTCGCTTTTGGAACATTGTACCTGCAAGACGGAGTGCCTATCATAATGATGATAGCAGGACTGTTTGGAGTACCAGAATTGATATCAGGATTCCATCTGGGCAAGAATCGACCTGCCCCAATAAACAATTATTTCGCACAACTGTTCTCTGGCTTCAGGGCAACACTTAGGTTCTGGAAGGACTCTGTCCGTGGAGGATTCATAGGATTTGTTGCAGGCATGTTGCCAGGTGTGGGACCTGTTGGAGACATGTTGGCCTATGGTGCCACAGTCAAAGCACACCCTAAAGAGAAATTTGGTGTGGGCAATCCAAGGGGACTCGCAGGTTGTGAGGGAGCCAACAACGCACAGAAGGCCGGCAGTCCGATCCCCACTGTTCTATTTGGAATACCAGCATCTCCATTCGCGGCCATATTCATGGCTATGTGTATCACGTTTGGACTGGATGTGGGTAATCCTTTCATGCTGGAAGATAAAAAGTTTCTGTCCTTGTTGGGATATGGATTTGTGGGTGCCACAATATTGACTTTCTTTATCTGCATCTTTACATCTAAACTGCTTGTTAAGATTTTGGAGATACCTTATCCAATATATGCTTTCATCATCTTTGCAATAATAATCTACACTTGTCAAAGTTACACTGGACTATACATGGACTACGTGACGCTGGCCTGTTGCAGTGTACTAGGACTATTTTGTTTCAAATTCAAAATAAGCAGACCTGCAATACTACTGACCTATATCATCATAGACAAGTGGTTGAATCTTGGACAGCAGATGGACACGATGTACGAGATACCTCAACTCATTACCAGACCATTGTTCCTTGTGTTGCTGTCTGGGGTGCTGTTCTTGGTGTACAGGAGCATCACACAGAAAAATAAAGGCATTGACTACGCATAATAACTACTGCATATGATAGATCAAAAAGCACAAGACGACTTCTACAGGAATGTTTGGCAATCAAACATACACCTATTCAAATACTCGGGCAAGAATTTAGTTGACGAGATAAACGACCTGAACCCCGGACTTGTTATTGACGCAGGCTGTGGGATAAACTTCCTCAAAGGCAAGATAAAAAATCTCATAGGTTATGATCCTGTGTTTGAGAAAGAAGCGGACATAGTCTGTGGACACTGGGACGCACCATTCAAACCTGAATGTGCTGACGTTGTGCTGGCACTTGGATCTGTGAACTGGGGTAACCACGATGACATAGCAAATATGTTGATCAAACTCAAGTCATGGCTAAAGCCAGGTGGTCGATTATACATGAGGGGTGCTCCGGGTGGATACAAGAATGACCAAGGACTTAAATGGTTCCAATGGGGTACAAAAGAGATAGATTACTATGCGAGGCTGATGGACTTCACTGTGGAGCGTGTTGAAATGGAATACAACACAGACGGCACACTGCCGGAAAGAGAGTGGCCACACAGGTACGTATGGCTATACCGAAGGAACCCAATCAAGTAATTTTTTAACTTCAGCAGGCAGGACGGGAACATCCATCCTTTCAGGATGCCAGATGATTCCGTATATAGGACGTGACACGTGTTTGAATGCTTCTATGTTTCCTCGCTTGTCGTTTGCTATTGCAACAAATTCAGCAGGCAATTTCTCAATAGATTGTGTGTGGTAACATCTTACAGTGTGATCACTTCCCTCCATTGTAATGACTACGTCCTTATCAAGATGGCCAGATACTTTGCCATGAATACCTCCACAGATGTCATTGATAGCAAAAGCACCGTGACATATCCCTATGATAGGCACGCCTTTGTTAAATGCATCATAGAACAATAAATTCTCTGTCTTGTTCCTTGCAACACTGTCTGGACCACCTGTTAACACAAGGCAGTCATAATCAATATCTGGTACTTTTATGATGTTGGGTACTGGCACCAGCTCATGTCCTTGTAAGAACCGGTAGTATGAGCGTTCTAAGGCGTCAAATACGAAGTTCCTGGGAGGTCTAATATGTTCTATCTGGCTGATTAAGATTCGCATTTACCAACTATTTAAGTTGATACAGACAACTCCGATAAATATCTATACTTTTATAAAAGAAGACACATAAGGAGAAACATATGTTAACAGCAAAAGAATTCGTAGCAAAGATTGAAGCGGAAAACGAGCCTTTATTCAAGGCTGGTGAGATGCAGATCAAGGCTTACTACGAAAAGAATGCGGAAAACAAGGAAGAGTTGATTGACAACTTTACTGGTCGTATGGTTAACGAAAGAATGAACATGGAAGAAATTTCAAGAGAAGTAGCGGCGGCGGCGCCAGGAACTGATCCTGAGAAATTAATCCTTCTTTCAAAACAAGCACACGATGAAGCGAAGCACTTTCAATTCGTTAAAGAAGTTGTTGAGTACCTATCAGGCAAAGAAATCGACATGCAAGAGGCAATAGAGTCTCATGCTAAGAAATTAGAGCTTAAAGGTGCGATGCTAATCAAAAAGTACAACTGCAACAGCAATCCACTAATGTTAGGTTTATACCAATTATTAGCGGAAGGTAGAGCGGCAAGAAACTGGGCAATGATGGCTGAGTGTATAGAAGACAAATTTATATCTTCTAGATATGCCAAAATCGCTAAAGACGAAACTTTCCACGCTACTTTAGGCAGAATGGAACTTGAGAAACTTTGTGATACACAAGAAGCTCAAGATGAGATCAATGCAGTAATCAACGATTTCAGAAGAGACTTATACACAATCAATTCAAAGAAAACTGGAGAACTTCCAGAAGCAAAAGAATTGATGACGGTATACGCATAATAATTTAAATTATTAATAATTTAAGGGCGGTAATTTTATCGCCCTTTTTTTACGGCTTAAATATCAGCATGGAACACAGCAAAGATTATTCGGAAAAAGTACTTAAAAAAATTGATGAGGATCTACAAGACTCTGACCAAACAATAAAAAATCTCAAAGCACACACAGAAGTTAACGCAATCAAAACTGGCAAGAAACTAGAGTATGGCAAGAGTCGTTGGGACTACGAAAAGAAGAGGGCACTAGAAAGAGGTGCCTACCACTTTGATTGGAACAAGAAAGACAACATAGAAGATGTATTAATGTTCCATGGCAATATTGATATGGATTGTGATTACTTCATAAACACCTACGGTGACAAAGCACAGGACAACGCAGTGCATTGGGCAACACGAAATAAAAGTGTTGGAGAGAACTATGGTATAGACCAAGAAGTATATGACATAGTGAGATCAGGTGGAGACCCTGAGGGAAAGATATATGGCAGAGCAAATATGTTTACTGATCCTAAAGCAGTAGCATTGGCAGAAGGACTACTTGGTCTTTACGATTATGAATTAAAATTACATAGTCAGGTATGCGGACAACTGTTACATATGCACATGGACAACTTTGCCGCAAGACTAGATAGACAAAACAGTTTTGATGAATTGGATTATGACATAGATCCAAAGAAAGTACACAGGTTCGTGGTATTCCTAAATGATTGGAGCATGGGACAGATATGGCATCAAGGCACAGCGGTGCACACACATTGGAAAGCAGGTGATGTTATCAGTTGGCATTGGCAAGACTTTCCACATGGCACAGCAAACATGGGTTGGGATACCAGATATATCTTACAGTACACAGGAAGAACCACAGACAAGACTTGGGACTTCATAGAAAATACCACAAAAGATTCCAAACACAAACTTGACATTCACACCCAAGAATAGTAATATTGATACATGTACATACTAATGACAGGTGCTCCAGGTTCGAAATGGAGCAGTGTGTTCAAAAACATACACGGCTCAGCAGACGTAGACAGCACAGATTACACAGAAGAACGAACATACTGGCACGACGCCGATACACCTGGCACAAAACAATTAATGCACACAGGTGCGTATTGGGATCCAGGAATGGAGTTCAGGGCCACAAGAGATAATTGGGACTTGCCTTTTTCCGGCACAGGTAAAAGGATCATAAAGTCACACACCTTTGCACACGAACTGAACCATCTAAAGGATCTAGGCTATCCTATTGTGATGGTATACAGGAACGACTTTGAATGTTTCAAATGGTGGAAACTGTGTGGAGAATTTAAAATTACATATCCTAACTATCAACATTTTGTAAACCTTGATCTTATGTGGGAACACATCCAGGCAGAGAACAAGGATATAATGCAGTTTGTCAAAGACAACCCAGACAGGATCTCCACCCCAAAGGACAATAGGGATCTGTGTAGAAGCCTAGGGATTGGTTTCCCATCACCAGGCGGAACACTACATAACTATCAACAGAACGACATCAAGGTATATCTATATGAATAGGAAGATCTTCGCAGAACTTGTCAGCAAAACAGGCAATGATGTTTCAAAGGTTACTCAGCACTTGATTAAAAATCTTTTTGATGTGGAGATTAATCACAGACATGAAAATCTAGTTGACTACACCAACGACATTGACACAAAATGCCTACACAAATATTTTCAAAAGCATTGGCAGGCTGACATGAAGAAGTGGAAGTATTCTGGATTATCACTGATCGATCAAGTGAACGAGTTGAATCCAAGAGCAGTGCTTGACGTGGGGTGTGGTTACAATGAGTTTAGGGGAAAGATACACAATCTTATAGGTATCGATCCTTACAACAATAAAGCAGACCACCAATTGGATTTAATGAGTTACAAACCACAGAATAAATTTGATATCATACTTGCATTGGGATCGATCAACTTTGGAGGACGCAACAAGATCATAGCAGAAGTATCAAAATGTGTTAACATGCTAGAGGACAGAGGCATGATGTTCTTTAGGGTAAATCCTGGTGTGCAACATGACAAGCCTGAAGCAAAATGGATAGAGTTCTTTGCTTGGAATGTACCGTTTATCATTGAATTAGCAGAAATGCTCAACTTAAAGGTGCTGGATATAAGAGACGATCGCAACAAACGTAAATATTTCGTTTACAGGAAAGTTTAATGAGCAGGCACAAGAAGTAAATACGATATATGCAAAAACACACTAAAAGCCTATTAGAAGAATTGAGCTCGATGCCCTTGAAGAGGGACAAGGAAGAAGTGGTCGAAAGCAGAGCATCACACATACTAGAGTCAGCAATCAGATTAATGACTTACATCAGAGAAAACTTCGATCAAGACACAGCATTCAAACTAGAAAAAAGATTCAATTCAGCACTCAAGAACATGGACGCATCCAAGTTCAGCAAAGGTGTCGCTCGTATCAAAGAGAACAGAGACGTAAAACAGAACGTACTTAAAATAAAAGACGGCGAATACAAAGAGGACTAATGTCTGAGAAGATAAAGGTCTCGACACACTCTCCATTCCAAAAACTTACCGCAGTAGCAATAGGACAAGGACTGTCTGAAGATGTGTTTGATTGGATAACCGAAGACAAGATAAAGGCACCCATGCAAAAGATACTTCGTGAAACAAACGAGGATATGGCAGAATTCAAAAGGGTATTAGAAAGCCTTGGAGTACAAGTGTTTCAACCCAAACCATTGCAAAGAGAAGCACTAACAAACAAAGATGAGATACCACATGTGCCTTTGCAACCACGTGACATATTCCTTACGCTTGGGAACACCTGTTATCAACAAAACACTAACGGTGTGTATGATTACATGAAAGACATAGTACATGAAGACTGCCTTGTCGACCTATTCAATGAAGTGTATGGTCCAGGTGGAGCATCGTTTGAAGGACATGAATTAATATCAGGTGCCAACAGCATCAAACTAGGCAAACATATTATTATGCCTGCAGATGGAGAACAAGGATTTGTACATCCAGACAGGCCCATGTTCGATCATATCATAGACAAGTGGAAACAGCAAGGATATGAAATCATACAGACAGATGAAGTAGGACACACAGACGGCATCATAAGTTTTATCAAGCCAGGGGCATTCATGAGGGTTGGCAAATCGCCCTCACAGGAAAAAGAACTACTGGCCAAATGGGATAGGCTTGAACTTGGCGAACAGGGATGGATGCACCCTAGCATGAACAAATGGATGCAGGAGAAAAGTTTAGTGAATGGCAGGTGGTGGATAGATGGGGAGCAGGACAATCCTCAACTGCACAAATTTATAAATGATTGGTGCGATCACTGGGTTGGCTATTGTGCTGAAACAGTGTTTGACATAAACACACTTGGCGTATCTGAAGAGTGTATGCTGGTATCATCTTACAACAAGGAAGTGTTTGACTTCCTGAAGAAACACAAAGTAGAACCTATCATAGTACCGTTAAGACACAGATACTTTTGGGACGGTGGATTGCATTGTTGCTCACTGGACCTAGTGCGTGAAGGAGACAGGGAGGATTACATATCATGACGCTGTTAATGAATGGTTGTAGTTTCACTGACATATGGAAACCTAGTGATGACTTTGTGAAAGCACTAGGTTGCGAAAGCGTTGTGAACCTAGGTATAGAAGCAACATCATTTCAACGTACTGTGAGAAGCAGTATAGAATGGATAGCACAAAACGGCAATCCAAAGTTCGTGCTGGTTCCAATAACATTCAGTCACAGATGGGAACTTGCACTAAACCTACATGACAAACCAATTGAGGGAAGTTGGATACCTTTACAAAACAGTAACTTCATAAGAGATGATATAAAACTACAAGGTACTAATGCAAAGGATCTCAAAAAACTAGTCGACGATTACTACAAAATTATTCCAAATGTTAAAACATATTATGATAAATTGTTTACTGATATTATACTGTTTGCAAACTATCTAGAAAACAACAACATTAGATATCTAATGTTTGATATGTGCAACAACTTTGATAAAAAAGACATACAAGGATGTCAAGGATTTGAAAAGGTTAAACTTATAGAACAAAACAAAAATATCATGGACCTATGGAGTTTTTGTGCAAATGAATATATGTTTACCACTATGAAATCAAATACAGATATAGATAGATACGGACATCATCATGAGCCAGAACAATACAAACAACTAGAGAAGCACATACTGAATTACATTACATGATATATTTCATAGCACCATCGGGCGGTAACAACAGTTACATCTGCCTTAAACTTGTGGGCACTAACCTAGACGGTATGACAACGTATCACGACAAAGGTACACACTCCGATGATTATGAAATAATAAATTTTTTACACATAGCAAAGAAGAATGATAATACAAAAGTTGTCATTACAGAAAATTATAACAATGTCAAAGGCATGATAACACAAGACGATATAGTCATACGGAACAACATAGACAAGTATCGTGAAGTGTTGTTGTTAAATTGGTTTCACAAGAACCTCGAGGTTCTAGGAAATGAAAATGGTCTACAGTATGGCTGGAGAGATTCATGGATCAAATGGCAAACAGATCTTTGGAAAGACAACAGCAAAATACCCATAGCATCTGCTGTGGCAGAATGGATGTACAAACTGTTTGATGATAACTTTACCGAGATAAAACCCATACCTGAGATAACCAAAGTGTTTAATTGGTCTGTCATGTATGAAGGCTCGCAAGCCACGGTTGACGAATTCAAAAAGATAGGTTACAATTATACTGTGGAAGAGCATGATAAATGGCTAACCAGTCAATCGACTATAATAGGACACTGGCAAAATATCAAGGACAACATTGAAACACCTTTGAATTTAGAAGACGATGTGCATAAAGGCATTGCCCTCGCACTACACGGGAAACAGTATGATCTAAACAGACAACAGGTCGAATCTAAGTTTAAATTGCTCCCATAAATATTGATATGCTTATAGAAGATGTACTAACAGAATTCAAAAGAACACACCTCGAACACATAGAGGACATAGTGATCACCGATGGGTACGAGGGTGGCAAGGCAGTTGTAGAATACTTCAGGGGACTGCTTCTAACCTTAAAAGGATCTAGTTCAGAAGCGATGAGTGTGTCCGTCAAGTGGGACGGTGCTCCTGCTGTGGTGTGTGGAACCAATCCAGACAACGGTAGATTCTTTGTAGGAACAAAATCTGTGTTCGCCAAAAACGCAAAAGTAAATTACACCAAGAAGGACATAGCAACCAATCACGGCACAGACGAACTAGGACAGAAGTTATTGAAATGCCTAGTGCATCTAAAGAAACTTAACATACAGGGAGTGGTACAAGGAGATCTACTGTTCACAGACGAGGACATTACCCGTAAGAACGTAGACGGAAAGCCTAACCTAACCTTTACACCCAACACAATAACTTATGCTGTGCCTGAAGTAGGCGACTTAGGCAAACAGATAGACAGAGCCAAAGTGGGGATCATATTCCATACAACATATGTGGGCGATTCTCTAGCCGACATGAATGCACAAGGAGGGGCGGATGTGAGCTCATTCGCAAAAAGCAATGACGTGTTTTTTGACAACGCCACATACAAGGACGTGTCAGGCAGTGCGAAGTTCACAGACGATGAAACAAAACAATTCTACAACGGCATAGAGAAGTTAGAGACATTATTGAATGGTGTACCACAGAATCTATCAAGTGTGTTGGGACAGAACCAAGACTTTATTCCTATGTTTCAGATATACATTAACGCAATGGTCAAGCAAGGACAACTACCTAGCAACGTAAATCAGTTTCTACTAGGATTCAAGAAGTTTTACGCAGACAGAATGCAACAGCAGATGTCTGGACTGAAGGCACAGAAGGCATTGCAGTTAAGACAGGACAAGATGAAACAGATGCCCGTATTCCTTAACAGAGCTAAAAAGCCTTTACAGGCAATGCTAACTTTCTACAAAGCAGTGCAGACTATGAAAGGCTTTGTGTTGAAGAAAATGAATCAAGCACAGGCAATAGGTTCATTCCAACAGACGGATGGTGGACTAGAAGTTACAGAACCAGAGGGTTTCGTTGCTGTTGACAAGTCAGGTAATGCTGTGAAGTTAGTAGATAGGTTAGGATTCTCTAGAAGAAACTTAACGGCTGTCAGCAAATTCAAAAAATAGATTTAAGGTCTTATTAATTTCTGCACTTAATTTTTCTTCATTGAAGAATGTGTCATAGTTGTGTTGTCTTAGAGCCTTCGTCTGCAGATAGATGTCTTGCCATTTCTTATTGCCACTTTCAACTACACTACCATGGCTACACATTTCTTTTAGGTCTGTACAAAGTGAAGTCAATTTCTCAATACGTTTGTCTTTGTTCTTCTCGAGATCATAACTTTCATCAAAATAATTACCAAATGTTTTGAAACCCATTTCTCTGAGTTTTTGCATATAGAGATAATTGCCGTGAACAACAAAAACGTGCTGTGCCATTATGGGTTTCCATATCTTCTCGGTCATGAACACTTCGTAGTCGTTGTCGTTGGTCTCTGAAACTATAGAACAGACAGTGTCTATGTAAGGCAGTTCATATATGTCTTGGTCCTTACCAAAACGTGGATAGTCTTTAGGATCTATGCCTGGTAACTCGTATTTCTTATCAAGTCTGATTGGCTCATCCAACATAGTGAAAGTGTATATGCTGTTATCTAGAACATTGGCTTCCTTTAATTTGTTGTACAGTTTGACCCTGTGTTCTCTGGGTGCCTTGTTTAGGTACAGAAAATCATGTTTCTTGTGCCAGTAACTGCCGTTGTGATCGTGTGTGAAATTGAATTTACTATATTTGTGTTTGTTGTACATATAGAACCAAAACCAAGACACTCCACCTGACCATATGGTCTCATCTGTCTGTTTTGGATACAATACTATTTCATCTATATTTTCCTGAGACTCCCACGGTGTTGCTAGTATAAAAGTAAATCCTTGACTGTGTAATAATTTTTTCCTACGATCTAATTCTTCTCTGTATTCGATACTGTGTGAAGGATGTTGTTCTCCCTTCTTTGATCTATCTATAATAGCAAACTTTCTATCATAAGAATCTAAGTCATAGTGTTGTAACATGTAGTACTCAGATGTGCAATCAAACGTTTGATCCTTTAAACTATGCATGTTAATGAACTGCTCATACAAGGTATTCTCACCTGTTTTCATTAGATCAGTTAGAATAAAATTACGTTGCATATGTACTATAAATATGTGTATGTTAACACCATTTTTAAAGTATGTATCTGAGGGCAAGGTCATTAGACGACATAGTGACTTGCAGAGATTCTCTTTTCCAGAAGTCACAGAACGAATATACCTAAGTTTTCTAGCATTGGCATTAATGAGTCAGAACAGGGACACTCGGTCTTTCGCTAAATCATACGCGGACCAAACAATGGCCAAGGGCACATTCGACCAAGTCAGGATGATCAACAATGATCTCTCCAACATGTTGGCCATTGTGTCGGGCGATCCTGAAATTACCAAGAAACTAAAGAACAAAGACGAAGCACAGGCCATGAGGCAGAGACAGCCGGTTCCTGTGATGGCGTTGAGGAGATACCTAAGGACGTGGGAGGATCACTACAAGAATCTCACACACCTGGAGAGGGCACTGAACATACAGGACGCCAACCTCAAGAACATCAGGCGAGCGGTGGCCAACTACACAAAGTTGAATTCAAGAATGAAGATGCAGACCTTACACAGACTGCAACAACAACTACAGGCCAAACTGCCCAACACAGACATACTGAGAAAATTCAAGGAGTTGTAATGAAAAGTTTAATAAAATATATCTGTGAGAAGTGTGGCTGTGAACAGCACTGTGGACAATCTTGTACAGAGTGCAGGGACTGTCCAGACTGTGCATGTAAAGAATGTGATGCCGGGAGCCAATAGTTTCTGGGTACTCTACGGACAGCACACCGAACCAACATATATAGAAGACGCAGGTGGTGGCCAGCAGGCCCAAAGAAATACCGCATTGAAATACATCAAGCAATGGCGTGTGTGCCTGGATATAGGTAGCAACATCGGACAGTGGACGAGACCATTGGCCGAACGTTTCGAGAATGTGGTGTGCTTCGAGCCAAACCCAAACTTTAGAGAGTGTTTCAAAAAGAACATACAAGAGAAAAATGTATTGCTCTGGCCTGTTGGTCTGTCGGATAAAGAACACAAAGCAAAGCAGGACTTTAATTCAACAGTCTTACAACAAGAAGACGGCGATATAGATTGTAGGACACTGGACAGTTTTGGGTTGACCAATGTAGACTTCGTGAAGATCGATGTTGATGGCTTTGAAATACCGTTGTTGAATGGTGCAAAACAGACATTGATTAAAAATAATCCAGTGATAAACATCGAGATGAAAAAAGACAAAAGAAACAATATTACACAACAGTGTGCATCAATATTGAAAGATCTAGGCTATAAATTCCAAAAACGCACTAAAAGTGACGAAGTGTGGCTTAAATCTTAATATTACAGCATAATTTACCAACTTTACCACTAAATACTTGCAACTTGATACCTGAGCGGTATCATAGTCATTATAATCAGAAAAAAGGAGGATTTAAAATGGCAATATCAAACAACAATGCGATTTTCGTAGCAGATGCAACTACATTTGGTGACGTAGCAATCGAATACTTTACAGTAACGGTTAAAGACTCATCAGGAACAGCAGTTGACATCGACGGAAACACACATGCAAATGGAATCGTGGACAGAATGTTACAAGCGATTGCAACAAGAGGTACTTTAAAGTACTATAATGTAACAACAACCAACGGTGTTATCACTGTGGCAGTTGAAAGATCAGATTCTTGGGCAAACACAGGAACTGGTACTCCAGCATCACCACAGACAGCGGCGGCGGCAAACATGCAGGTTTACCTGAGAGCGTTAGGAACAGTAAAAAGTAGAGCAAGTTCAACTTCTACTTCTGAAGATTCTAGCATCGACGTGGGTGGAACTACAGTTGCAGTTGTGGCTAACATCTAATAACAATCAGTAGTACATTATAGGAGACTTTAAAATGGCTTACGATAATACATTACCAGCAGGCGGAAGAGCAAACTTCAGTTCGCAATCGGTTGCAGAATTAGAGGGTGTTGAAATCGCTTTCTTATCTGTTGACTTTGCGGCTAACGTTAGTAGTGAAACAACTCACCCGGATGCTTCGGCAAACACGGCGGCATTGCAACTTGCGAAAGAGGCAATCCAAAACCAAGGTGTGAACATTTTAGGTGAAGGAGCCCTAGCGGCATCTAACACTGCGAAAGTGTTTATGGTCAGAGCAGACAGTTTAGACACTATCAGTTCAACTACAACGGTAGCGGCGATACAAACTGCTATCCAAGGGTTGAACGCACTGACACCTGATAAAGTAACAGCAAACATATCATCAACAGTGGTGGCGACAAAAGATCTGTCAGACACTAGTGCAGGTGTAAGTTAATAGTTGATACAATAATTTAAGAAATTAAATTACCAAGGGGCGGCTCTTTAGTTAGGTCCGCCCTTTTTTTATGGAGTAAATATCCGTATGAAACACCTCAGGGCAAAAGATTCCTACATGCTGGACCATGCCAGCAAGTATAAGATCAAGACCATGGCCATGGACGAGATACAACCAGCCAGCATCTACGAGGAGATCCCAGACCGTGATGTGTTGGAGGCCGACATCGTCGGTGGTGAGATGGACTTCCCTTTAATGCTATGGCCAGTTACACAGGATTACTGGAGAGATATACATCTAAAATTCTACAAGAGGGGCAGTCCGGACCTGCCAGAAGAGGCACCAGAGAAGGACGGAGAGGTGCTGATAGTGTGGCGTGGCAGACAGCGATACCAGTTGG
>Ga0180120_10000927_pt1 | contig 15036 bp, 5 predicted proteins | sample CPBDNA_3_FD_129677 | JGI IMG/M metagenome (GOLD analysis project Ga0180120, IMG submission 129677) | Freshwater to marine salinity gradient microbial communities from Chesapeake Bay, USA - CPBay_Spr_31_0.2_DNA (version 2) (version 2) | ecosystem: Environmental > Aquatic > Marine > Coastal ... | reverse complement strand
TTATCTGGATCACCCGCTCCAGTCATGCCTATTTCATCGCCATAATAAATCATCGGCACACCATCGATCGTCAGTAAAAACGTCATCGCCTGCTTTAATTTCTCATAGGCCGCCACATCATCGACTTTTAACTGGCGACTCCAGCCGACTTCTTCTTCATCAGCCTCGTCCGGGTCAGGCAAGTCACCATCGGCATACGCCATGAAGCGCGGCTTATCATGATTACCAAGCAGAGCCGACATACGGACACTGCGACCATACACTTCCTCGGACTGACGCAGCGCCGCTTCTAGTTGAGCAAAGTCGCCCTGCCCCTGTGCAAAGCACGGCACCAGCACATCGTAGAGCGGAAAGTCGAACTGACCATCGAGCATATTACCACCAACAAAATCAGAGATCACATGACGGTTTTGAAACGTCTCACCGACGAAATAATGATTCGCCTTAGGAAATTGATCGCGCATGCGTGTGCGAAAGCGCCACCAGAAATCAGGTCGGATATGTTTCACCGCATCGAGACGGTAGCCATCCAAATTATACGCCCCCATCCAATGCACCGCATCTTCTAACAGGAACTCAACCGTCTCAGGATTTCGAAAATCGAACGCAGGCAAAAACGGCTCAAACCATGTAGTGTATGGGTTATCATTCCAGCGGCGTAAATTACGTGAACCATCGCTTAACTTTAATTGCCCAAACAGTTCTGGGTGCTCGGCACGGATCTCGCTGTCTTGGTGCACATGCTTCAACACGAAATCAGCCAATACCTTCATGTCTTGACCGTGCACCTCACTCACGAGTTCTTTAAGCGCAGATTCACCACCGAAACGTGTCTCCACGCCATAACGCTCAATTGGCCAATAACCGTGATAGCCAGTGTAAGAGCGGAACGGCTCCAGATACTCAACCCACGCGTCTGAGGGATTTTGATTCAAAGGCGCGAGCCAAATCACATTTACACCGAGGTCTTCAAAATAGCCCGATTCCATTTTTTGAGTAATGCCCTCAAAGTCGCCGCCGTGGTAGTTCGCAGCTGGCAATACTTTAGGATCATCGACGGACAGGTTGTTCACTGGATTGCCATCATTAAAACGATCTGTAAATGCGTAGTAGATAATATCATCCTGCCAAATATCTTCACTCGGTTCACCGGCATAGGTGATCGCAGGCAACCCGACCTTGCCATCGACATCCTCCACCAACACTCGAAGCATCTCACCTGAAATCGCCGCAGGTAACTCGACGCGCACCATCGCACCGTCGATTGTCGCGGGCAGGCGCACAACTCCACCGGACTTCGGTAGTGCCTCGGCAATCACCGTGCGCAGTGCTTTGTCCGACTGTAAGGTCAGCGTCGCGGCATCGATCGAACTGACAAACAGCGTGGGCGCAGCGGACGTGGCCGAGCCGCCACCGATCGTCACCACACTATTAAAACCGCCATGACCGTCTGCTTCACGATCAGAGTTAGCAGGATCAGTCTCCCAGCGGCCATCGATCACATATTTATACAACACACGACCTGCTGGATACGCACCCGAGCGCGCCCAGCCACCCTCGATACGTTGCAGCGGATCAGCGGATGCATTCCATTGATTCAACTCGCCGACCATCGCGACCGACGCAGCATCTTCATAGCCTTGCAAACGAAACGTATGCATCGGCACTGAATCGATTACCAGCGGCAGGCTGCTTTCGAGCGTGCGGCCTTGACCGCTCAAAGGTTCTAGGCCCAGCCGCACAGCATGCAAGCCCGAGGCGGCAACATCTGTCGACACAATCAAGCGATGATTAAGTCGATCAATCGACACGCTGATTCCATCGCCGCCAGTCGCCGCAAAGCGATGCGTCGCACCGGGATTTCCAAAACGACGCAGATCGAGCGATACAGACTCACCCGCACGCAGGCGAGTGACTGGCGGCGCACCTAGAAATACCTGCCCTGCATCCACTCTGGGGCTCTCTTGTATGCCCTCACTCAGCGAATCTGCAGTCTGAATCTCCCAGTAATAGGACGCAAGCGGTGCGAGTTGATCCAAATAAATCCCTTCGCGCAGCGCCTCCGACACCCGAATCGCTCGTACGGGTTGACCGTCGAGTGCCAGTTGATCTTTCAACACCAACCACTCGTCCGTCGTCTCAGCTAGGCCGAGCGCTGCAACAGCCGCTTCTGGCAACCGAACACGTACATGCCGCAGTGTGGCGCTGGGGTGAAAGTTACTCGTCACCAAATAGCTCGAATCCTGACGTCGATCACTGCGCACATAGGCATGCAGCCAATGCCCTGAAGGTCCCACGTCGGCCACTTTGCCGAAATATGGATTCGCCTGATTTGCCGCATTGAGCGGAATCGACACACCCGATGCAAAAGCAGGTTCACCGAGCAAATGCATCAAGCGCACGTACCATGCGCGCAACGCACGTTGAGCGTCCGAAAGCCCCGCACCGTCTGCCGCGCCGTCGTTCCACCATTTGTTCAATTCAACCAGCGACCAGTAATCGAAAATACTCGTGCGTTGATCGTCACCACCAAAGCCTTCGCGGCCCAGGCCTGGTTCGCCGACTTCCTGGCCATGATAGACCATTACAGGCCCACGCGAGAGACCAAACAATGTCGCCGATACAGGACGGCCAACTTCCATGCCTTGCGCGCCCCATGTTTCGGGATGCGCTAAACGAATCTCGTCATGATTTTCAGCATACCGCACAGCGCAATCAAATAAGAATGCTCCTAGGTCCGACTCGACAACATCTAAATCATTCGCCCAACGCTTACCATCAGATAAATGCTCCAAACAATCGTATCCAGGATCATCATACACTGCGTGGAATCCGGCATCAAGTAAAGCGAGCATCACGCTATCATCTTCACGAATCACAGGATCATGGCTCGGCACTTTGGCGGGGTCATCATTATAGGCCTCCGCATAAAAGAAGACATCGGGTGCACGGCTTTGCGCACGGTGAATCATCCACTTCCAAAATTCAGGTGGCACCATATGCGCCATATCGACGCGGAAACCATCCACGCCCATCTCCTGCCAATATGCGATGATAGCGTCCATCTTCTTCCAAGTATCCGGAATCCGCTTACGTGGACTGATGGCACTCGGATATTCAGGCGCACGATCACGATTAATAAAATCGAAGCCATAATTGAGCTTCACGGTCTCATACCAGTCGCCACTCGACGGCTGCCAGCTCGCCACATTGTTACCTGTCACGCGACCATGCACACGCTCTGGAGCGAAATAGCCGTCAGCATTGTCTACCAAGCGAGCGGTCTCATTAATGATCTTACCCGTATTTCGATCCACCGTCGGTAAACGCAACGGCCCACTGCCCTCGGCGACTTCAGACGTAAGATAGAAAAAGTTGTTGTCCGGATCAAAATATACTCCGGTGCGATCCTTGTTACCAAACACCAGATCGGGACGGATATCCGACTCGTAGCTGCGCGCTACGTGATTTGGCACAAAGTCGATCACCACCGACAAGCCATTAGCCTGCATCCGCTGAGTCAGCGCTTGAAACTCTTCAAGGCGCTTGGCCGGTTCGTCCGCAAAGTCTGGCGATACATCAAAATAGTCTCGAATCGCATAAGGGCTACCTGCTATCCCTTTTAACAGATCTGGATCGTCTGGCGTTTGCCCGACGGCACTATAATCGGTCGACGTCGCTTGTTGCAACACGCCGGTCAGCCAGATGTGCGTAAAGCCGTCCTCACGGAATCCCGCGAGCACACGCTCATTCAACGCGCTGAACTTGCCTGCACCATTTTCAGCCAGAGTGCCATTCACCTGGCGCGTCTCGTTGGCATTACCAAACAACCGTGGCAGCATTTGGTAGATTCGTGGTTTGGCATCGATGGCACCAAAGCGCCCCTTCAATTCCAACGCGCCTACCGGACTCACCGCATAATATTCTGGCAAATAAAGATCCTCTGCCGAACGCGCAATCCGCGCCTGCTCCGAAGTCACGATGACATGCTCGTTCAGCGTAAACCACTGCACCGCACGCACACGGTCAAACTCGCGCCCCGGGGCTTTCAATTGCAGCTGTATTGCATCGCCCAGTACCGTCACCTTGAACGCATCGACCGGAGCGGCTTGCCATTTATAGTTTTGATAGTGACGCGCCTCGAGCACCGCATTGCCTTCGATCTTTAGAATGACATCGGCTTGAAATGCCAGAAATACACGCTGCTCGACAGCAACTTCAACCACGGTCGAACCGAAGCCTGGCCCTGCATCAAGAGCCACCCATAGTGACGACTCCGCAATATCTGACTGCACGGGAATTTTGAGCGAAAGATCGCTGGCATCGAGACAACCTGCCACTGAGCAAGCGCAAAAAAGTGAAGTAAGGCGGAGTAACATTGTGTGGGGAGACATGAACACTTATCTTTGTTAATTCCAAGACAACGATTCTGAAGCGAAGCGCACAACTCGCTCCATTTGACAGTTGAACGAATTCATGGTTCCCGCGTAAGACACAACGCACTAGCTTGTTTAAATACCGAATGATCGAATCCCCACAAACCTCACCTACCGTCATACAACGCTTACTCAAGCGCCCTCTATTACTGATCCTAGTTGCGAGCTTAGCACTACACTTACTGGTGGGCTTGGGGATCGGTGGCTGGAAAATGTTTATTATCCTCACAGAGGACGAAGCAGAAATCGAAGTCGTAATTCCGCCAGAAGCAATCCAACCCAAGCAGCGTGAGTATAAATTAAAGACGATGCGCTCACAGCGCAGCACTGCAATCTCTACTCAAATACCAATCGCGGTCGATCTCCCCTCCGAAATTAACCTACCTAAAGTTGACGTGCCCAAGCCCAGCACCAACAAGAGCGCGATCAAAGCACGCGGCAGTGCCGGCGACCTCGGCGGCGGACTGGGTGGCGGCACAGGTGAATCTGGCTTCGCCACATTGTTTGGTAATACCTCGCCACTCGCCGGCGCACTCGAAGGCACCTTCATTGACTTCAAACAAGACCGCTACCGCGAAAACCCACCCAAACAAGGCTGGATGGATACGGGTAAAGATTTCATGCGCAACTATCGGCTCACTGAATTTCGAAAATTCTTCAGCGCCCCGCAGAAGCTCTACGCCACACACTTTTATATACCACTGATGAGCGCGGACGAAGCGCCGCGCGCCTATGGCGTGGAAAATCTGGTGCAGCCGAGTCAATGGATCGCGGTCTATCAGGGGAAATTCCGCTCTACCAAAGGCGGCACTTTTCGATTTGTGGGCACCGCCGACGACATTTTGATCGTTGGGGTCAAAGGCCGCACCGTACTTTCTGCCGGCTTCACCGAATCGAATCCTAGCAAATGGACACCTGACGATGAGCCGACCTACAATGCGCCGCCTGTGTCGGAGTATTTACCCAAGCTCACTGAGGGCGACTGGTTTAAACTCGCTCCCGGCGAAGCCACGGATCTGAGCGTCGTGATCGGCGAGCTCCCAGGCGGCGAATTCGGCTGCTACCTGTTCATTGAGGAAAAAGGCGAGGACTATGAAACAGCCGGCGACGGCCGCCCCATCCTCCCCGTGTTTAAGCTCAAGGACTTCTCACAAGCCGAGCGCCAGACGATCTCGCAAGATGGTTACCCAAAGCGCATGGACGGCTCGGTATTCGGGTTTTATTGAGTGGTATAACTCCCGCGCTAGATTGCAGTACTTCTAAAGCTTAGGCGGCAACCATAGAGCACGTTTCATGCAAATGATGCACCGTCATACATTTGCCATAGAAATGGGACAATGGCAGAGTCATGCTCCACAACTAATGCATGACTCAACGGACTATACTCGCAAAATAAAGTACTGCAGTCGAAGCCGAGGCCTTATCGAATCAAACTGAATCAGTGTTAACTGCGGCGACGACGCAGCACATAGGACAGAGACAGCGCACCGGCGATCCACGAATATGTGCTAGGTTCAGGGACTTCAGAGACTGACAAACTGTTGAAGTAGAGGTTATTTGCTGCTGCACCATCCTCAGTATTGTTCACGTAGAATTCAAAACTATCAATTGAGCCAGTAATACCTGTAATCGATCCTGCAAATAGCACACCCTGCGACCCAGATGAAGAGATACGACTAATTTCGTAATCTACGCGACCAAGGTTGATTACCTGAATGACAGCCTGCAGCAATGCATCGCCACCGCCATAGTTATAAACTGCGGTTGTCGCATTATCCGTATTGTCAGTGAGAATTCGAGCACCGCCGCCGACTTGAAAGCCAACTACGGTAGAACCACCGCTAAGTAAATTGAAGCCCTTGAATCCGTTATCAAAATTTACACCTAGATTGACTGTAAATTGGTCATTAGTCGTAAGTACTGTGGAAAAGGAACGTGTCGCTGAAGAAAATGCAGTCGCTGGATTTGCATACATACCAAATGACTGATTTGTGCCTGTATTAATATTGCCCGTTCCATCGGTTGAATTTCCGATAAAATTTCCAGCATAAGGGCCGCTTGGAACACCCACATCGTTGTTACTTAATGACCAAGACCCAAATCCGGAGCCACCATTAGAACTAGCGGTCCAGCCGCCGCCATAATTGGAAGCATCGTCAGACGCAGAAAAAGCAAACGCACTGCTCACCAGCACGGGAATTGAGACAATCAGGAGTATTTTTTTCATGGCGACTAACTGAGAACATTTATTTACCAACAAATAAAAACCTGTTGCTGCCTCGAGAAAATCGCAAGACGATTCAACGGTTGACTCCTGTGACCCACGTCGACCTGTAACAATGAATAACGCGGCAACCTGATGCTTCAGTTCACATAAAGTGCAATCAGTCCCCTCACTCTGGAACGAGGTGCTTCACACCACACGCCCTTAAAAAATCGGTCCCAGAGCCTGAACGACTGATGCACATTACTCGGGACGAACGATGCGACCCGCTGTAACTATCGCGATACTACGTTTTGTAGGCTCCGACCGTCTCGCAACTAAACTGTCGAATAGAGCGACAGTTTAAAACCACAAAAATAGCATCTTATATTTAACCCGAAAATAAAGCACTCCGCACTGCTCACCAACACTCATAAAAACAATAAATAGACACGAAACCATGAGCTTTTTATGTAGATAAACTTCTGGCATCTTGATGCCGTTAAACTGTTGAATGCAAAAAGCTTTTAAAAAAGTGAAGAATTTGTAAATCTACAATTTATCAATTTAAAACCCCGAGTAGATTATTTATATTATACTTATGAAAAACATATCCGTATTAGTTGTTGCACTTGTAGCGTCTGCCTCACTCAACGCACAATCCATTTTTAGTGGTTATGCCTATGTTTCTGATACGTCCGCAGGTGTTGATCCATCTTGGTATGATCTAAATGGCAATGCTCAACCTGATGATTTCCAAGGTGCGGATCTCGGTGATTTCACCACAAATCTATGGCTTGGTGGTCAAACCGGCTTCTGGTCTAACAACGAAGGCGTCAGCTACATCACCATGAATTACAGTATCACTGGAGATGCAACTGCATCTGGCTCAATCAGCTACGCCTTTCAAAGTTTCTCATCCCCCAATGATCAATGGGGCACTGATATAAATGGGGACAATGCTTCCGATGCATCTCTTGATCTCATCAATGTACATAGCCTTGCTCCAGGTGATTACAACCTCGCTGTCTGGGTAGAAGGTAAACCCAACTCCTCCGCTTCTGTGTACGACAGTAACAGCGGCAGCAATTACAATGCTAGTTTCAGCGTTGTTCCAGAGCCTGGCACTTATGCGCTGCTCGCGGGTCTCCTCGGCCTTAGCTACGTAGCTATGCGTCGACGTTCGTGATTCAGTTCAGCACTTTTCAAAAGGGCCGTTGATCTTCTGACCAACGGCCCTTTTTATGTCCAGAAACTATCTATTTTATGACCCAAAGAACGATCCTGCTACTAATACTAGCCAGCTCAATTTCACATGGAACTGGGACACGGCCGCGCAGTATCGATTCAATACGCATTCATGCCACAACCATTACAGAGAACTCAAAACTCCCACTCACTCTGGTAACCAAGCGAGACGCAGGCATACGAGCGACTGTCCATATCCCAGGTAAGCTGACTCGCGCAGTCGTATTATTTGATGGCGATAAAATCCACCTAATACAAGAGCTTACAGAAGAAGGCAGTATCCAGGAACTTAACGGGAATGACGCCGCCGTAAATCTATTTGAAATGCTCATGATCACCCCAGAATTCCACTTCAATTCAGAGGAACTCGGCTATCAAACATCAATCTTAGACCAATATAAGGTTGAACTACTTAGAGACGAAATAGCAACGCCTACGGGCAATGAACAACAGCCCTCGGTTGCCAATCTGTATATAAAAACCGACTCCCAACTAAAACTATTACGAACGATTAAATATGTAGAATTTTTTAAAAAAAGGGATTCGCCTTATTACCAGCCCAAGAAAATCAAATTCACTGATCATACAAACACATCCAGCGGTGAAATCATTATCAATGAGGTTTCCTACAACTCTGGTATTCCCGACTTCATTTTTAAGTTACCGAAGTCGATTCAACCATAGGTAGCAAACATGGGGCAAAGCCCTACTACTTTAAACTCGGCCCATCGACCCAGATGCTTTCGATCTGCACCACCATAGGGTGCTCTTGTGCGCCGAATTCATTCTTCTGCAATTGGCCGACCACCAAATCGACGCCGGCGCTGCCGACTTCGCGATTATTCTGACGCATGCCGGCTAAGTGCGGGATGCCGACGTGCCAATCTAAGTGCACCAGCCCTAGTTCTTTCGGGATCTTCAGACCATCTTCAATAAGCGCGTCGTAGAGTTCCAGCTTATTGGTCAGCACCACATCAGGCGTTTGCTTACGAATCGCTGCCACCGCGGAAACAAAATCCTCAGTGTCCAAAGCGAGCATATCCAGTTTGTCCATCTGTGGCAGATGCCGGGATACACTGAAAAAGCCAGCACTGAACTTTTCATCCAACAGCGCATCATCCTTTGCAGGCAAAACCAACAGTGGACGTTTATAACCCATCTCCAGCACTTTCTGAGTCGCTCTGCGAGCGGTCAAATATTGATCATTCGACGAACAATTCAGTTGGTTATTCAAATGCGTCACGCCGATGACTGAACAGGCAAAGTCATACCAAAACTTAGAATAGCCGCCATGGATCGTATCCATATCCAGCGCTGCGATTAAAATAAGCCCACGAATGCCGCGCGTTTCGACGATCTGCTTTAACCGCTCTGGCCGCATGTCAGGTTGCTGCAGCCAAAACTCCTCGATGCCGTAGCCGAGTTGTTCACCACGCTGCAGGATGCCCTCACGAAGGCGTTTAAACGTGTGGTTCTGGCTGAGATCCTTGAGCGGCGAACAATTGATCAACGCAAGATTGGCCTGAAAAGTCGGTTGGCGTCCGGCGCGTAATTGCGTCATCAGCGAATCCACCACCGGATTGCGACGGTAGCCCATCTCATCGGCGAACCGTTGAATCCGCAAACGAGTTGCCTCCGGAATCCGAGGATCGTTGCGCAGAGCTAAGGAAACCGCCGATTTACTCACACCCGCAGTATCCGCGATCTGCTGCATATTGGGGCGTCGTTCAGGAGACTTAGGCATAATTAGACAGTTGAACCGACTTACATTAGAGTGTAACGACCCGGACTAGTCGACAGTTGAATGCCGTTATAAAGAAACAAATGGGACTATTTTATGCTCTAATCACTCCAATTGTAAGATATCATCACTCCAATGTACGGACTCACTCGACAGTCAGCCCTCCACGCGGTTAAACTGTTGAACTATGGAACCTATTACCCTCGCAGCGAAACATAGCTAGTCTGGTTTAGAAAATCCATATTCGGCCAATATTTAAATTAGGCCACTTATTCTGATGCCTCTCTTTAATCATAGACACACCTGCTACGCCAAAGTGGTCCTTTTCGGGCTACTCTGCTTAATTGGCCGAATCAGTCATGGCGAAGCGATGCTCCAGTATTTCAATACGGATTGGGCTGAGATCACCCGTAAGATGCCGGAGCTCGCTGAGGCGGGTTATTCGTCCCTCTGGCTCCCTCCCCCAACCAAGGGCAGCGGCGGCCTCTCGGTCGGCTACGACCTGTGGGACCCGTTTGATCTGGGCGGCAAAGACCAGCGCAACACGGTCCGCACTCGCTACGGCACCGAAGCCGAACTGCTCGAGCTCGTTCGAGTGGCTCACCGCTTCGGCATCCGCATCTATTTTGACAATATCATGAACCACCGTGCCTTTGATATCCCTGGGTTCAATGAAAACACTCCGATCGATATTTACCCAGGTCTCGTGCCGGAGGACTTCCACCTGCAAACCACGCAGGAAGGCTTTTACCGCAAGTGGGATAACACCCGCGACTGGAACAGCGCTTGGCAGGTGCAACACCTCGGTCTCGCCGACCTGATCGATATCGCACAGGAGCCCGGCACTACTAACTACAACTTTGGCCCAAACGAAGGTGATACCTTCCCTAAGATCAAGCTGATCCGCGATCTCGAACGTCCTGAGCAATACGCGTACGACAAAGACGGCAGCTACATCGGCTTCGGCGGCCTGCTCCCACTTGCTGAAGCACTCCTCATTTCCGAAGGTAATCCGACACCGGAAGATGCACAAATCAAAGCCCGTGCTCAGCAATACCTCACCGACAACTCTGGCGTATACGAAGAATATGTCGAAGCCTACCTCAATCGCGCCGCGCGCTGGTTGATGGATCGAACCAAGGCCGATGGCCTACGCCTCGATGCAGTGAAACACATCCGAGCCGATTTTTTCGGTGCCACTTTTGGCGAGGGCAAAGACTTCGACGATTACGGATATTCTGGCCAAGTGCAGCGGCAGTTCAACCTGACACGCGGTTTCAGCGATGCCAACCACCGCGACACGGTCTTCGACACCGAAGCCCCGCGCGATGATGCCATGCTCTTCGGCGAACACCTCGGCGAGCCTCCAGGCTATGTCCCCTATTTCGATTCGGGCATGCGCTTGGTGGACAACCCACTACGCCAACAGTTCAACGATCGCCTCGGCAGTCCTTGGAATGGTCTCAATGGCTTTGATAGTGCTGGAGCTGGTGGCTTCGACCCCTCGCTTACAGTGATGCACGCGCAGAGCCACGACAACGACTACGCCTCTCGCCGCGAGCTTCAGCACGCCATGTATTTCACCCGCGCCGGTCTCGGGCTCCTCTACACTGACGGCAACTATCAAGCCGAAACGCTCGGTGAATCGGGTGGCGCCTTTCCGCGGCATGCCAACACCTCCTTCCTCGGCCAATGGGATGACCGCCGCGTCCCCAACATCCTTTACATCCACGAACAATTCGCTCGCGGTTACCAAGTCGGCAAATACGCCGACGGCGATGTCATTATCTATGAGCGTATGGATAAACGCGAAAACGGCGGCATGCCTGATAGCGACGGCGTCACCATGCTGTTCATGCTCAATGACGATTACTCGACAGGGCACGGACGCAGCTTCGACACCAGCTATCCAGCAACTGCTGGCGGCAGTGATGCCTACTTATATAACTATTCCGACTATGGCGGCGGGTTTTACAAATACGCTTCCGATCTCACCAACGGCACCACCGCCATCCCTGCTGGCGGCTACTTTGTATTCGGCTGGAAAAACCCCGATCCTTCCACCCTCTGGTCCGCTTCCGGTGGACGCCCCATCACCTTTTACCAAAGCGGCGTCGAAGTCGGCACGGTCGATATCCTCCGTCGCGATGGCCCTAACGGTGATGCTGACTTCCACGGCGACACACTCCCCCTTGAAAGCCAGCCAATCATTAGCAATCCTGACAGCGGTGACTACACTTATACCGCTACCATTCCACGCATCACCGATGGCAGCGACCTCGACATTATTGCCCGCGTCGATGGATCAGCAGAGAATGTACTGTTCAAACTCGATGGCGGCATTGACCTCAATGGCACACGACCGGCATCGACCAATGTGGGGGTCGCCAATAACGACCCCGTCAACCGCGATCATCCACCAGCACTTTCTTGGGATATGTTCCTTGGTTTCGAGCAGCCGACTTTCATCAAGCGTATCCACCCGGAACTGTTTGCGGCACAAGTCACCGGATCCCGCGACATCACCGGTTCCGCCGGCGCAGAGACCTTTTCCACAACAATTGGCCAAGCCGGATTCACTATCATCGAAGGAAGTGGCTCTCGCTTCACTGACGGCGACACGGCCGACTTTCTTTATCACGATCCTGTAGGTGCCGTCGCTGACGATGCAGGAGTTTCCAGCAACATGTTTGATGACGATGGTAGCGCAATCACGCTTTGGGCGAAAACCAACTCCGTCGGTGCAGGTTATAAGATGTACGTCTACTACACCAGCGACGGAAGCTTCCCCGAAGGCGCGGCTGGCAGTGGAAACGGCACGACTCAGGCCGTCGAGCTAAGCTATCAGCACAGCAACGACACTGACACCACTAATTGGTGGATGTCGGCCACGATACCAACTCCACCCAGCAGCACCACACTACGCTATAAAATCTCTATATTTAAAGAACTTGCCTCCAGCTGGTTCCCCGGCAACGCCGACTCAGTTGATCGTAAAACCAAGATGCTGACCCAACACGCAATCAACAACTTTGATGCGACCACCGCCACTTCCTACCCACACTTCGACTATGCCAAAGACCCACAAGGCACTGCGCTCACGTCCACAGGCCTCGAAGAAGGCATGCACGTGCTTCGCGCTCGTGCTTTCCTGAACCGCTCGGGCCAAGCGTCTATCTACAACACTTTCATACAAACCTTCTACTACGATACTGAACGCGCTCAGGGTGAAATCCGCTATCCCGAAAACAATGGTGATACCATCGGCGGCTCCAACTACTGCGTGGTCGTGCGCACCGACAACACCGTTAAGGAAGTATGGTATCGTATCGAAGATTCGGATACGAGCAATGACGACATTAATACTGGCGGCAGTTATGGCAACGGCATCGGCTTCGAACCCTTCACCGACACGAATCAAAATGGCACTCGCGACATTGGCGAAACCTACGAAGACCTCAACGGTAATGAAGCTTGGGATACCAATGATAGCAATATGTGGGTACGCGCATCTGAGCTCACCCCGAGCCTCAACATCACTCCTAGCGATCCTTCCTACGCCAAAGAGTGGCGCTTCGATTATATCAATGTCCCAGCCTCTGGAACAGCCGACATAAAAGTGCGCTTGCGTGAGGTCTCATCTGCGGGGTTTGAAGATTTCAATCTAAATGACACGACGGGGCACTACACCACTCTAACACGCACCGTAAACACTGCAGGACCAAACGAGCGCATATTTATTGCGTTCCCATCACAAGATGGGCAGATCGTCGATCAGACTTACGTGATGAAAGTCTACTTCAGTAAATTGCTCGCAGATGGACTCTCAGAGCAACAGCTCATCGATCGTTTTCTCATCAGCATTGGCTCGACTCAAGAAGGCAACGCTGGCGAACCACAAAGCCGCGAAAATTACTCCATCGTTTACAATGAAACCCCGGAGTATCACGCGCTAGCCTTCACGCTGCCGAACCTCTACAACGATTTACCGAGCTACGACCACAAGATCGCCGTCACCCACGATCGTCCCTCTCCAGCCACGGACTTCGAGTCCACTCGAATCGTACGCGCCCTCCCGGTCACGACACCACGTGTGCTAATCGTCAATCCACCAGAACTCGATTCCGATGGACGCACTTTTGAAATCGTCTTACCCGACATTCCGACTCCTGCTCCAGAAGACCGTCAATTCACCATCCAAGTCGCCACCAATCTCGATGCGACCAATGTCTCCCTTAACTTTATCGATCTCAAAGGATCCAGCATTGGCACGCCCACTGCGAGCGAAGAAGGTAACAGTCAGTTTTGGGATTTCCTTTGGTCTGACATCGACCAAGGTACGTATCGCTTCACCGCCACTGTGACTGCTCCAGGAGGCAGTGCCACCGCGGACCGCAACACCACGGTCCTATTCCGAGAGCTCGTCGACGAAGACCACACAGATACTGACGACGATGACGACGGCCTCCTCGACAACGACGAAAACACCGCTCAATTTTTGCCCAACCAAAGCCCAGACGGCGGCATCACCCCGGCTCCTAAGCCGAACCCTGAGCAATGGACCAACGGCGAGGTGCATGCTTACTTCGCTTACGGCAAATCCAGCCCGTTCTCTCCGGACAGCGATGGCGACGGTCTGCCCGATGGGCTCGAAGTCGGCTGGCGCACCATCTCTGGCGACCCGCCGACAGATATTACCACTAACACAGATGGTGATGCTTATCCGAATTTCATCGGTGACCTAGATCCACCCTTTTACAACACGCTCGATAATTATGGCAAAGTCCCCGACGTTGATAGTCAGAGCCTCGGCGGCGACCGCGCCAAGCAAGTCGGCGGCACAGTCACCGACCCCAGCGATCCGGATAGCGATAACGACGGCATATTGGACGGCATTGAAGACGCTAATCGCAATGGTTGGGTCGACGGCGACGGTGCCATCATTGACCCGACCTTTGATCCTTGGCTCGCGCGCAGTTGGCCAGACGGCATCTTAGACTCGGCAGATACATGGCTCGAAACCGATCCAAATAATCCCGATACAGACAGCGATGCTGCCAGTGATGGTTATGGCGAAGATACCAATTTCGACGGACTGATCGAAGGTGATAGCAATGACGACCGGAGCTACGACGCGACTGAAGCATGGTCCGAAACCGACCCGCTTAATCGCGATACCGACGGCGACGGCCTGCCCGACGGCTGGGAAAAAAATAATGGCCTCGACCCACTCGACGACGGCGTTGATAGCCTACGCACCGCAACCGCCGCAGATGGCGACATTAATCAAGGCGGCAGCGGTGATCCCGACGGCGACGGCTTTGACAATGCCACCGAACTCGCCAACGGAACCCGTCCACTCGAAGACGACAACGTGCCACCACCTCCCGCCAACTCGATCGTCATCG
>Ga0180120_10000926_pt1 | contig 15042 bp, 12 predicted proteins | sample CPBDNA_3_FD_129677 | JGI IMG/M metagenome (GOLD analysis project Ga0180120, IMG submission 129677) | Freshwater to marine salinity gradient microbial communities from Chesapeake Bay, USA - CPBay_Spr_31_0.2_DNA (version 2) (version 2) | ecosystem: Environmental > Aquatic > Marine > Coastal ... | reverse complement strand
TCACAATCATATTATGGGTTTCAACTATGAAAAACAGAAAACATTTTCTAGATACGGCAGAGGCACTAATCAATGGAGACAGAGCCAAGGAGTATGGTCCTGCTAAAGAGAACCACGAGCGTATAGCACAGATATGGGGCACCATACTTAACCATGAGGTTACGCCTGAACAGGTAGTTGCTTGTATGATAGGCTTGAAGTTAGCTAGATTAAGCCATGATATGACAAAGGACGATTCTTGGAGGGATATCATAGGTTATGCAGCCCTTGGCGGAGAGATTGTAAACGATGGATAAGCAAATGAACCTTCTTGATATCGATGTCAAAGAAGCAGCCCTTGGATTCGGTGATGATGAGTGGGAGCCGCCGTCATCCTTTCCTGATCTTACAGGATATGATCGTATCGCTATTGACTTGGAGACACGAGATCCAAATCTGATGAAGCTGGGGCCGGGGTGGTGCAGAGATGATGGCTATGTCATAGGCTACGCTGTGGCGGCTGGTGATTTTGTTGGCTACTATCCTGTGCGTCACGAGGAGGGCAACCTGCCGGAGAAGCTGGTGGTCAACTGGCTGAAGAAACAGATGGCTACACCCAAGATCGAGAAGGTTATGCACAATGCCATGTATGATCTGGGCTGGATGCGCTGGGCAGGGATCGAGGTTCAAGGTCCGATAATCGACACCATGATAGCCGCGCCACTGCTCAACGAAAATCGTAGGTTCTACAATCTAAACTCTCTGACAGGCGAATACCTTGGCGAATACAAGAACGAGAAGATGCTCAAGGCTGCGGCTGCTATGTACCATGTGGATCCGAAGAGTGACATGTGGAGATTGCCGTCGAAGTTTGTGGGCAGCTACGCCGAACAGGATGCTGCGGTAACACTGCGGCTCTGGGACAGGCTGCGTGTAGACATTAAGAAGGATGAAGTCACAAGCATATTCGAGTTAGAATCCAGTCTGTTACCCGTACTTCTTGAGATGAAAACTAAAGGTGTGCGTGTTGATATCGATGGTGCAGAGCAGATTCAGATCGAGCTTGGCAACCGTGAGAAGGAACTTCTAAAAGAAATAAGGACCGAAACCGGGGTGACGGTCGAGCCGTGGGCGGCTGCATCTGTGGCAAAGGCGTTCGATGCCCTTGGGCTTAAATACCATAGGACAGAAAATTCTAATGCTCCGTCCTTTACAAAGCAGTTTCTTAGCAATCATACTCACCCCATCGCGCAGAAGATTGTGAAATTGCGTGAATTTAATAAGGCAAACACTACCTTTGTTGAGACAATACTTGAACATTCGTGTAATGGTCGCATCCATTGTGATTTTAACCCTCTTCGTTCTGATGAAGGGGGGACAGTTACAGGAAGATTTTCGTCGTCCCACCCGAATCTACAGCAGATCCCGGCAAGAGATCCAGAAATAAAGTCTATGATCCGTGGTCTATTCATACCCGAAGAGGGTACAAAGTGGGGCAGCTTTGACTATGCGTCACAAGAACCACGCTGGCTGGCACACTACTGTGCTCAACTGACGGGCGTTCACAGGCACCCTCAGATAGATAGTGTAATTGATATGTATCAACAGGGCAACGCTGACTTCCATCAGATGGTTGCAGACATCGCAGATATAACCCGTAAGGAAGCCAAGACTGTAAACCTTGGTATCATGTACGGTATGGGGCGTAAGAAGCTGGCTGGTGTTATGGACATCGATGAGATGGAGGCCAAGTCTCTGCTCGAGAAATACCATGAGAGGGTGCCGTTTGTGAAAGGTATCGCAGATCTGGCAGCGTCAACCGCTAGTAAATCCGGGTCAATACGCACATGGCTGGGTCGTAAATGCAGGTTTGATATGTGGGAGCCTAAGTCTTTCGGGTACAACAAGGCTATGAAGATCGAGGAGGCGATCAAAGAGTATGGTGGCAAGGGTATGATACGTCGTGCCTTTACATACAAGGCTTTGAACAAGCTCATCCAAGGTTCGAGTGCCGATCAGACAAAGAAAGCGATGGTAGATTGCCATGCCGAGGGGCTAACACCTATGCTTACAGTGCATGACGAGTTGTGCTTTAGCATCAGCAGCCAAGAACAATCAGACAGAATTGTTGAAATTATGTCAACTTGTGTGCCAAGTTTAAATGTGCCTTTTGAGGTTGACGCAGAACTTGGTGATAACTGGGGAGAAGTGGGATGAATTGTTGGCATTGTCAGACAAAATTAATTTGGGGTGGTGACCATGATATTGAGGAAGAGAGTAGCTCTTTTTTTATGGTTACTAATTTAAGTTGTCCCAAGTGTGGGGCATTCGTGGAAGTGTATCTTCCGAAACAAGAGGAGCAAGAAGATGTGGACTAAGTTTTTAAGACTGTTCTTTCCCTGTCTCGTTAAAGAGCCAAAGAGAGCCAGATATATGGACGGACGTTTGAAGGGGGACGATAAGAAAACTCCGAAGATTAACGAAGCATGGGAAGGTGGCAAAGCACCTGCCAAAAAGAGAGGCCGTCCGCCAAAGGCCAAGAAGCGCGGCAGACCACCGAAGAAAAAATGAGTAACTTTTCTGACGCAAAGCTGTCAGTAAGCCAGTCAGTCCAGTCCGTGACTCAGTTGTTCCTGAAGCACGAGTCTGGGCTGCTGGACGAAGCCATCAGCAAGTTGCATGAAGTAGAAAGCCTGATTCAAAAGGCAGAGAAGGAGGTTCGAGATGATGTTTGAAGCTCTGATACTTGTATGCATGTCGAAGGAATTGAAGGACTGCTCAGTCATAGAAGACACTCGAGGTCCTTATGCTACACTCGAGCGGTGCATGGACAGAACAACAGAGATGTCTGCTGCTATTCTGACGTTTGACAAGAATCAATTCGTCATGGGTGCAAGATGTGAGCCTGTTGAGACTCCAAAACAGCAATTCTCAGCGACCTGAAGGTATATTGGTACGTCTATCGTTCACGAGGTCTACGAGAATCGATGTTTTTATTCAATGATTTCAGTCATCTGCAAGGGTACGCATTCTATCGACTAAACGTCTTGCACGGTTAGGAACCTGCGTATACCACCTCGAGTCCACCATTTCGTCGGCTGCGGCGTTCCAATCACGGGCATCGACCCCGGCCTTCATGCCTTTGAACTTGCTGAGTCTGGGTCTGCCCATGTTAAACATCATGTTTGCAATGATGTGCTGACACTCTTCGGGCAAGTCATCGAAGTCCGAGTACAATACTTTGCACTCATCAATAGTTACCATCATATCAAGAGCAAACAACTGCTTTACTCGCTCCTGTTCCACGACTGTGCCAACAGGTTTGCTGTGTTCTTCGTCACTTTCTGTGATGAGGTGGCCTATGCCACAGGTTGGGAGTCCAAGATGGTCGAGATAAATCTCGTATTTACATCCTTCATCCTCCGCGATTTCTTCGCGTAGTTTGTCTTTGTTCATTAGATTGTCCTTGGAATTTGAGCGTTCTTCGCTTGATTAATAGGATTGCCTCCGCCCACTAGCTGTAACGAGCTTTGTTGCTGCGCCAAAGCAGAGGAAGGTGCGGGAGATGCCAAGGGGATAACACCTCCCGCTTGCGCTGCTGACGGAGGAGCGACAGCAGCAGCAACTGGTTGGGTCGGTGCTGTTATTGTAGGTGCTTGTGACACAGGTTCAAGGTCCAAGGTGGGAGTTTCTTCAACCTGTGGTTCTTGAACTGGCTCACCTAATCTACGTTGACGAAATTCACTTTTAATTTCATTTATTTCTGCAAGTGGAAGGATATTTCCATACCCACGAACACGTTTTTTTATTTCGGTGCTAGGACTAAAAGGTATGTATCTGCCTTGCATTAAGGCACCAATATTAGCGACTTTGTTCTTTTTAAGTGCTCGTCTAATTTCTGCGTCACTCATACCAGATTTACGCATATTCTGAATAGTTTGATACATCTCATTTGTGACGCGAAATCTGGCTTCATTAGCTTCTCGATATGTTTCTACAGCATTGGCTGGATCCAACACCCCTCTTGTAGATACCGCTGAGTTAAATATTTGTGAGGCACTTTGTAGTGCTCTGCCGTATTCAAATCCACGGTACATCAATACGTTGTCTGGTTTTACTTCTGTCTCGGTAATTCCACTAAGTGTGCGGAATATTTCTTGAGCAATCTTGCGTTCGTTACCTGCGGGATCCACAGTATTTTCTGCAAAGGCTCTAGACAATCTGCCTAGTTCAATGCCGGGTGCCTGTGTTTCTTTCTTCTGAGCTTTAATATCACCAAGAAGTTTTGCTCCTCCCGGAACAAACGCACTACTGATGTGCGCCATACTCTTAAATACTTTATCACCGGGTGTGTCTACGTCGTCACGATAAACTTTCGCACCAGTCTGCGTCCTGCCTCCTCTCTTAGTCGTGTCGAGAATACGTTCTGTAAGAATTGATTCCCCTGCAAACGGCTCAAACATCTCAGCTACTGCACCCATGACAGCATCCGTTGCTATCTTACCCGTGTCTGAACCCATGTCTTCACCTTTGCTCACGGCATTAAGGATTGCACGGGCTGGCTTAGATAGGTAACCGTAAGGATTCGTGTAACTGTAGTTTGTATAACCTGTAATTATATTTTTTCCGTCTGGTCCTACTTTTGTACTAGTGGGTAGAAGTATTGCATTCTGCTCCCACGACGCACCGTTCTCGCGTATGGCATCAATTTGTTCCTGCGTAGTGCCTGTAAGATCAAGCGCCATCTTTTGCATAGCAGTGGGCATGACCATAGTGGTAGTCGTGAATCCCATAAGGCGGCGCAATCCAATTTGCTGTATCTCCGAGTTTGTACTAGCGAGTTCGTCAAGGGCTTGTTTGAATGTATTAGCACTGGTGCGTAAAATCTCTGCCGGAAATGCAATGAAATTACCGATAGGAAGTTTACGAATACCTTTGATAAACTCAGGCACACGCTCATAGTTTGGGACTGTGTTCTTTACGATGTTGGCAGAGTGTTGATCTAGTGCTTCAGTTGCTAGACGACGTAGAGCTTCATTCGTGTCTGTTGATCCTTCCGCAGCACGACGAGCCAACTCAGTGTACCTCTCATCCCCTAATACACCACGAGCAGCTTTAAATATATTGCCGTTGTAAGCAGACAAAAGTTTATTGCGTTCAAACTCAAAGTTGTAAACCTTCCAGACATCGTCACCGCCTTGATACAGATCACGCATACGTTTGTTAACGCTGGTTAAAAACATTCCCGGCTTACCACGTTTAAACTTCTGACTGAATTTTCCACTAGTTGGAATGCCAAGAGAATCATCAGTCGCACCCTTTGTCACACCATAACCCATAGAGATTAGATTATCGATCTCTCGAAGCTGAGACTGTGTGCCGACGACACCCATGCGTTGTAGATTTTTGAAGTAACTAGCTTTATCTGGGCGCTTTACAATATCTTTCCAAACAGTCCCAATCGAATCAAACAAGTTAGCACCAGCACCTACGTTTCCCTGCGCTAAAGCAAACAGGCTAGACGATGTAAAGTTTCTGATCTGTGTAACAGGGGACAGAACAGTTGCACCATATTGCGTGATACCTTTGCCCCTCAAGAAAGTTGAATATGATGCCCTCATAAGTTGAGCAAAGTCGTTTGTGTTGGCGTTAGTCTGCATAGTCAGGTCTTTGTAGACATTGTTCTTTGCAAAAACCTGACCCTGCATAGATCCAAAACCCTCACCAAGTTCGGAGTATTCTCCCTGAACTGCTCTGGGTAATCTATTAAATGCATCTTTTGATATGAACATACCGGACGCATCATCAACTAAATTTTGATTTATAAACTTGTAAAACCTGTCTGTTGCTACAAACTCAGCCATATCCGAGACAGTAGTTGTCAGCGCCTCAATCGGATCTTTAACTTCTCCCATCAATCGACGAAGCATTTCATTGTTTGCCTGTCTGCTTTTGAAAAGACCTGTGCGTAGTCTATTTGCTGCAACTCTTTGAGACATACCAACGCCGGGAGATTTCGAGTAACGTCCAGTATATTGACTAACAAAGTCGTCAGTTAGTCTCGTGGCAGCATCTTTAGTTAACACCTGCCTGCCACCTTCAGTTAAAATATCTGTGCCCTCTTCTAACTGAGATCCACCTACACGAATCTCTTCAGCTATGTTTTTTGCAGCACTCGGATTGTTCATAAAATATTCAATTGTGTCAGACCTGTTTTGATTGAATGCTTCAGATCCAACGTAGTTTTTGTCTTCAAATATTTTATACCTACGACGCAAGTAAGAACCTATATTTTCTTGAATTACGTCTACGGCTTCCGCCTCTTTTCCTACAAGACCTTCACGAGCCAGATAATCAGATCCTTGTATTTGTTTTGACAAGCGATCAATCTGAACTCTTGCCTTACGAGCAGCGGCCTGCATCTCTGGCGGCAACAACTTCAGAGGCGGAACCCCTGCGGCAGCGGCCCTCTCCATAAATATTTCGTCTTTTGTTAAATACGAATGAAATTCATTTAAAACTTCTTGTCGTGTTAAAGGAGATGCTCCATCGAGTCCTTGTTCTGCTTCTTTGAGAGCCGAGTTTATCCCGTCTTCAATTCCTAGAATTGTTCTGGATACCTGACCAAGCTCCGCATCTACTTCACCACGAATCCGGCTTCTGGCTTCCGCTGTTTCTTGTGATAAGTTTCCACGAAACCTGAAGGATGAAAGAAAACCATCAAGAAGAGGGTGTTGTTCTGCTAGTTGTGATACCTTAGAACTTATCGCTTCGCCTCCTGCAACGGCGGCTCTTGCTATCGGCGCAGCAACCGGAGCAGTGACTACAGCCGCACCTTTGCCTGCATAACCAAGTGCTTTTAAGATAGGATCAACCGCAGCGGTAGCACCTGCCGCTTCAAGACCAACCTTTAACTTATTTCCTATTTTGGCTGCTGCTGCTTCTCGGCCTTCAAGACCAACAGTGTCCGTGGTTTGTGTCACACCGCCACCAAAGAAATCACCTATGGTTGTTACTCCGTCTGTCGCAACAACAGCATCTGTTACGCCAGCCGCACCAATCTGTGATGCTTTCTGAGCAACCTTAGACATATTCTTCACACGCCCAAGCCTGCCGACAAGACCTGCTGCACCAAGACCGGGGATTACAAACTGTGTAACAACTTCAGCTATCTCACCTGCCGCACCTTCAGGATCAATGCCACCCATGTCACGAACAGTGTTTGCAAAATTTGTAACATCTTGTGTGTAATCTGTGTCAAATGCCAGATCGACGGCAGAAGCTCCCAGTTCCGCGATGCCTTGTGGTATAGCAATTAAACCAGAAGCGATGCCCTCGGCAATCTCTTGCGTTGTAGATTCTTGAGTATCAGATGTTAGATCTTGACCCGGAATCTTAATAAGTTCTTGAGCAGCAGAAAGTATCTGCTCTTCTGTAGCACCTTCAGGACCTTCGATTTCGTAGTCGTTTCCATCAGGGCCTTCTACTTTATATGTAGCCATAGAGCGTTCCCTACTGCTTTAATTTAAAGCCACCACTGGTTGTTTGACTCTGACTCTGACCCTGTTTCGATACATCTATTCCAAACTGTGCTTTGATAGCTGCTTCAAGAGTACCGAATTCACTGGTTGAACCTTTTAGGTTAGATGCTAATATTCTAGCTTCATCGGTGGTTAAAGCAGGATACCGTCTAGCTAAAGAAATCGTTAGATCATCTGTATCAGTGGAAGTTCCGGCTTTAGTCTGTAAGTATATCTCAAGCGGTGTTTTTCCACTACCTTTAGCCATTGTTTCTATAAGTCTTTGTGTATCACCCGGCATCGCTGCAATGTCTTTTTGTGCTTGAATCTTATCCGCCGCTATATCACGTTGAAGTTGTTCGGAGTCTTTAAGTTCCCCAGCACGAATCTTGGCGGCAGTTTCAGCGGTCATCTCGTCGCCAACCTCTTTAGCTGCCATCAGCTTCAGAGCTTTTTCTTCTTTGGTTGCGGCTTGCGCTGCTTCACCAGCAGCCGTGCCATAACCTGCTAGACCTTTAGCCAGACCCGTTGCAATGTTGGTCATTGCGTCACCGCTCTGTCCGGCAGCAATCATGAGTCCAGTCATCATCAGGTTGTACCCAACATCGGTGCGTATGTCTTTGGCTTTGTCCTCACCTAAAAGATCTTTGAGCATCTCATAGCGTTGTTCTGTACGCTCTTTGCGTGTGCCTTTGATGTTGAGTGCTTCATCAACGGCATCAGCTTTTTGCTTGTTTGAACCTTCTCCGTCAAGAACTTCGTTTATCTGTGGGAACAAAGTGCTTGGATCTGTAACCAGCGCAGTCGCAGCATCTTCAGCGGCTGGCTCATTAGTTTCAGCGGTTGCTGTATCCGTCGCTGTATCCGTTGTTACTTTAGGTAGATCTCCAGACGGTCTGTCAGGGAAGTCACCGCGCCGTGACATGCCCTCTGCTTGCGCGGCTGCAAGTTCAGTATCCGTTGGCTGCTTGTTTTTTGGTTTGGCTGCTTCACCTGTAATGAATGGTAACTCTAGCCCGAATGGAAGACCTGTTGGATCCTCACCCATAACACCCAGACCAGAGGATTCATCAGGCATAGCAGGTAAAATATTTGGATTTGTGGTAGCTGATGGATCGGGCCTCATCTGTGCCATGGCCTCATCGGACAAGGCATCCGCTCTTGTCTTACCACGAAGTGCAGTCAATGCAGCAACGCTGTCCGTGATCCGAGGATCGATGGCCTCGATACCATCACGAGGAGATCCACCTGCGGCTATTGCAGACATAGCTTGATCAGTCAGAGCATCCTGACTAACTCGACCACGAAGCGCACCTAAGTTTGCACGATTAGCTGCCATCCTATCCGCGTCGGACACAGGTGCTGCTTGAATTTGATCTGGCACACCGGAGCGACCAGCCAAAGCATTTGCCGCTGCCATCTGCACAGAACGTGGGAGGCGTTGATCTGTGGCAATGTTGTTAAGCGTTGCCTTGTCACCCTTTGCTGCCAAGTCTCTAATGGCAGACATGTAATCTGTTACGTTTTGACCACCATTCGCCATCTGCACAGGCTGACCCATACGTTGACGAACCACGTTGGATAACTCAGGTGATGAGGCCAAGATCCCGGCAGGTTGTCTTGACATACCGGGCTGACGAAACATTTTACGGTGTAGCGGATTCATCGTTAGCCCCCAAACATTTGATTAAAGCCACCAGCCTGACCAACTGCACCGAGGCCAGCAATACCAAGACCAAGTAACTGTGACCCCGTGCTAGGCGGCGGCGTTGTGGTAGCCGTGCTTGTCTGTTGCAGTGACGGTACACCACGGAAGATGTCCGACAAAAATCCTACCTGCTGGAACGGCAAAGCCTGCTGACCAAGAGCGTTTTGCCTTGCCACATCCAGAGCGGCCTGACTTTGCTGCTGCTGCATACTGCCAAGACCAAGCAATGTATTTAGATCCTGTGTACCAAATTGCTGCATTTGTCCAGCCATTGTACCAAACTGTGCGGACTGTTGGCCTGCGAGTTGTGCTGCATTCTGCGCGGCCTGCTGCGCCTGACCATAACCGGAAGCCCTTAACTGCGCTGCGGTTCGAGCCTGCTGATCCATTGTATTTCTGGCAAGTTCTGATTGAGCTAGTGCCCCTCGAGATCCGCCAAAGGCACCCGCACCTGCGGCCTGTGCTGCAAGCTGGTTCTGTTGCATCTGACCAGACCGTGCAATGTCTTGCATCGATTGATCAATAACAGCCTGCTCGTATGGATTCATAAACTGAGACACTGCACCCGGCTGATTAAAAGCACCTGACTGCTGCGCGGCTTGAGTAGCTGCTTGCATGAACGGCTGATAAGCACCGATACCTGCCTGACCTTGTGCAATGGCATCTTGTTGAAGCTGGCTTAGTCCGGCAAGCTGTTGCGGAGCATACGGCATTTGAGCGCCTTTGAGCGCATCAGCCTGTGCAAAGATGTCCGCAAGAAAGTCTTCTTGAAACGGGGCCAGACGGGTGGTCTGTGTTACGTTCGATGTTGCCATTACGCTGTCGCCTCCAATTCGGCCATCATATCATACAATCGTGCTGCTCCGATATCTCTATCTCCACCGCCAGCACCTCGTACCGATTTGGCTGTTAGTACAAACTCCCCATCTGAAAGTCTAGCAGGAACGGAGTCCGAGGTCCCAGTTCCGGGATCCGAGACTTCACCTCTTACAAATTTGTCATACCCCTCGTCTTCATCATCCTCATGCTCGTATATGTCCCCAAAGCCTTGCTCCATAGCTCCACCATGAGCCATGTTCATGATGCCACCCTCGTTTGCTCTGACTACAAACTTGTCAGCATCGTACCTGAAGTCTGGGTTTTGGTACTCTTGTAGCTTTTTATTGTACTCGGCAACTTGAACAGGGTCAGCTATTTCATAGACCTTACCATCTCTGTCCTGAACTGTACCAAAAGCTTGGCCCTTTGGTTGTGGTCTGTCAGGAACTGCTTCACCTTCACCCTCACCGCCAAGACCGCCTGCAAGACCCAAGGCACCAAGGCCAAGTGACCCTGCCATGAGGTAGTCACTGGCATCAAGACCACTAAAGAAGTCGGCTATACCACCGCCAGCGGCATCAGTGCCTCCTATAAGATCCTCTGCGCCATACGATGTATCTTTAAAAATGTCTCCATATTGTTTCATATCTGTTCCCGGACCCATTCCAAAAGCAGAAAACTGAGATGTGTCTGGTAAAAAGCTACCTATGCCGCCTTGTCCAAAATTTGCACCTTGTGATTGAATGCCAAAACCTTGGGCCACGGACCCGGCACCAAAGGCCAAGGCTGAGTTGATCAGGATATCTTCTGTGCTGTTGCCACCTTGAGCGTAGGTTCCAAGACCAGAACCTAAAGCTGCGCCTTGTGGTCCACCCATCGCAAATCCCACAGCAGCACCAATCGTAGGCAGAGCCTCATTTATTGTGTCGCCAACACCTTCAACAACACCGCCAAGGCTGTCACCAAAGGTATCTCTGGCGCTGCCTAGTCCTAGTTTTTTACCGATGCCGCCGAATAATGCCATTAAAGAAACCTTTTTATAGTGCTGTCATTATACAGTTTTGCTAAGAAACGGCAACTGTAACAGTTCCAAGTGATGCCGTTGCTGCTACGCTTCCGCTAAATATCTCTGTCTTACCTGCTACTTTCAAGAACCCACCGTCTGCAATATATATGTCACCTTGCTGAAGAAGATTGTTGTTTCCATCAGTTGGAACCTCTGGAAAGTTAAGCTGTGGGTTTTGTGCCTGCTTCAAAAAAATCTCTAAAGCCCTCACAAGATCCGTTATATATTGCGTGTCAATCTGCTGACCGGGGGTGGGTAGCCTCGGAAATGGAGTTACGTTAGTAGCCATTAGCGCCTGCCATCCTGTCTAAGATCTACCCTCGGACTACCAAGTCTCCACCTGACACCAGCCGTATCACAATCAACCTTTAGCGAAAACGCCCTGCCTCGTAGTCTAACGTCAGCTTTGTTCGTGAACTGCTCAAAGGGCACCGTGGTCGTGGTTGCAGTTCTGTCTACCTTGGATAGCTCCGTTTGTAGATAGTTGCCACCGGGAAAGTTGTTGGACTGTAGCGTTAAGTTTACCGTTGGATCTGGGGTTGTAGAACCATTAAATGTAAAGTCAGGTATTACTCGTCGTATAGATGTGAAGTAATCTCCATCACCCATGTCAATGGGGCTGGACTCAAGTCTGGATGTCATCACTGCCCCATCGTCAGTGTACCCTGTTTCGTGATTGAAAAGATAATTGTCTGCCGCGCCTATAGGGAAGGTGCGTATGCCCCTGTCCAAGAAAGCTGAACGACCCAGATCTCCGTAATACCAGACACCCTCTTGATAGTTATAGATTACATAACGATCATTCTCACCTGTGCCACCATTAGCAAGTGAGTTAGTGTTCGAGGTGTAGAACCAAATTATCTCTCCAAACTCTGATATTGCAGAGCCATACACTTTGTCAGCCTGATCATAATCAAAGTCGAAGAAAACTCTTTCTTTAACAGTACACGGCAACTGCTTTGTCTGTCCGTCGTACAGATAGAAGTTCTGCCTGCCCATCCAGAAGATGGCATCATTGACCGCGACAGGAGCATTCGGCCCCATAATAGTTATGTTAGTTGCCAAAGGCTGTATGCCAAAAGTAAATGGAGGTCCGATAAATTGCATCGAATGCATGGAGCTATCAGTAAAGATTATAATTTCACGTTTGGTTTCTACGGCTCGAACAAACTCGGAACCAGCGCCGATCCTCAAATCGCCTGCTGTGTTCGTAGCTTTTGGTGTCCAGTCTGTAGCAGTCTCCTGTGACGAGAAACGTATTAACAAAGGATCTTGCTCACCTGTGTTTATTGTATCTGCCCCAAATGCTATGACATGACGATCAACGTCGGACACCATGACCTGCTTGCAAATGGTTGGAACGTCACTTGCTCCACCTAAAGTGCTGATGTTCACCGCTCTTGAGGTAAGACCATCACTCTTGTCCCAGTAGAATATGCCTGCATCACGAGGGTTGATTAACAGATCCTCACCAAAATTATCGTGACTCCAGATTCGTAACTGTGTTGCTACAGTCTGTGTCGCAGCAGAACCCCATGTGCCTCTGCCCCATGTACCCGCACCCCAGCCTGTGCCGCCAACGCCCGTATTAAGACCAGAGTTGAGTTGATATACGCCATCGACACCAGAGCCACCGTTACCACTGTCACTAGCATTTGCTGTAACTGTTGCTCCAGTGGTGTCTTTAGCAATAATTGTATATGTATTTGCAGTTGGAACTGAGTCTATCTGATACTCTTGATTAAGAACCGCAGCAGTAACAAGTCCACCCAAACTAGTCGCACCAGATATGGTAACAAAGTCACCTTGCACGGCTAAATGATTAGCGTCCGTAGCAGTGATAGTAGAAGAACCGTTAGTTGCAGCAAAAGTTATGCTATTGGTCGAAGTTTTTCTTATAGGAGTAACATCATAGAACTGTTGACCTTGCTCAACATAGTACTTCGACTCTGTTCCCAGACCTAAAAGATCTCCACCATCAAGAGCTACCCAGTTGTGCAGTCCTCTTACAGTACCAATATAAGTTTCAGGGCTGTATTTTTCCCAACCGCCAATAACCTCTGGATATCCTTGCCGGAAACGCACCTTGTCACAATCAACCCAACCGCCTTCGTTTGAGTAAGATGTTACGTCACGGTTGATTCCGGGTTTGAACTGTAACTTGGTTAAAGGCACAAAGTTCTCCTTTATATCTCATTAGGCCAGTCGTTAATCTTAGCAATGGTTTTTAGTGTACCATCTAAATTACGCTCGTCATCAAACAAAGCCATAAACGCAGCTAAATCAGATGCACCATTCAAAGCTGTCTCTATCTCTGCACATTTAGTACGGACTGCATCTCTGTATGTAGTAACTGAACTTGGGATAGCTGTAGACTTTTCAGCGTTGCGAGTAACGTACCAGTCATGCACTGCAAGTTTATCGGCTGCTGTTCGCTTTGTTTGTGCTACCCAGATATATTTAAGTCCTCGTGTTACACCTTGTGCGCCTGTCATTGGGTCTGTAACAGCATTGCCATCACTATCCACCCACAATGTATCCGTTAGGCTTTTAGGTATGAGTGTGCCATCAGCCTGCCTGCCATCATAAAATCTGTTATCAAATGCAGCCTCACTTGCTGGTGGGTCTTCCCATGTAATACCAATAGCAGACTTCTGACTGTCACTGTAGCGCATCCAGACTTTTGGATACTGCGTACCATCTGTACCAGTAAACTCTCGTCCTACTTTAAGGGTTGCCCCGTTATATTTCCACGGCATAATTATCTCCTATCGGGCATTGGCAAATTTAAATGGGGCTTCGGCAAAGGCGAGGTAGATAAACGTCTGACCACTCTGATTGTGTGCATTTTGCGAACCTCTGATTTTAAACCCATTTGAAAGCAAATCTAATTTATAAGAATTGTCTTCTACTGCGGTGAGATTTGGCGAAAGAGTATCATTATCTTGGTTGTAGCCCTCACGTTTATTATCATAAATGAACCAGTTGTTTGTCGTTGATGACACTTTCAACAGCACAAACGCCGGCCTGAAGCCTGTGTAGACAAATGGTCCGCTATTATTCCCATTTCCTATAAATGAATTAATCGCACTAAATCCTTCAACGCTGTGGAAACAGTAGGCTATCATCTGTGTGTTACTACCCACATCAGAATGTCCACCTAAATATCCACCAAAACTAAATACTGTGGCTGTAGGGACTGTATCATTAAAATGATTAATGCCCGGATTAAAGTTCGCAGCTGTAGTTTCAAGATTTAAAATATTAGTATTAGCAAGAATATCAGGCACCTGCACAAACCAGTTTGTACCATGATTTCTGTTTTTTGCTATAATTATGTCAGGCGCAGCAGTAAGACCGTGAGCCATTGTCCCTGTAGACACACCACTAGCATCCCAAGCCACAATAGAAAATCCTGCTGTGGTATTGGCTGATAATCTTGTTGCAGCTAATGAGCCAGCCAATGCAGAGCCAAGATTGCTGCCATCTATCTTAACTGACCCCGCTGTTGGGGTAGCCCCATTCCCAGCAGAATTATCCGCTGTAGGTGCGCCGCCAGCGTTCCAGTTCCAAGCAACATAGGTATCAGAACCATCATTGACAGCATCATCGCCCGACGAACCAGAGGTAACGGAAAACCCATCAGTTACAAAGGCACTTAGATAGCCCCCACCATTATCTGCGGTTTCAGCAGTGGTTGCTTCTGAGAATAAACTTTTGTTTGCGCCGCGAAGTGTGTCATTCAGTAGATTGCTTGTTGTTAAGTTTCTGCTTTTGATCCAAACAAAATCTGGATCAAAGCCCACGCCTGTAATACTGCGACCATCGCTGCCATTTCCTGTATATAACACAGTATTAAAATAATCATCAGCTTGGCTGCTTTGTCCGGGGCCGATTGTTATGTCGCTCATATTACCAGAATGTAGACAGACGTAATCGGTTGGCACTGC
>Ga0180120_10000923_pt1 | contig 15065 bp, 14 predicted proteins | sample CPBDNA_3_FD_129677 | JGI IMG/M metagenome (GOLD analysis project Ga0180120, IMG submission 129677) | Freshwater to marine salinity gradient microbial communities from Chesapeake Bay, USA - CPBay_Spr_31_0.2_DNA (version 2) (version 2) | ecosystem: Environmental > Aquatic > Marine > Coastal ... | reverse complement strand
AACAGAAGCGTATTTTAGAGCTGATGGCTCTACAAGTGAGTCTATAGTTTATTATAGTGGTAATGAACATTTAAAGACTCAACAAACTGGTGTTAAAATCACTGGTAATACAGATATTACAGCTAATATAGGAATAGCTGGAAATGCAGTGATAGGCACTTATATGTCTATTGCTAACACTAACCCAGCTGCAACTGATGCATTAGTTGTAAATGGTAATATAAGAATTCAATCTGGATCACTAATTTTCGCAGATGGCAGTAGCCAATCAGCAGGTTCCAGTGTAACAACTTTTCCGACAGGAGACTACGGTTTGTTAGATGCTTCTAATGTATCAACAGACTCGTTTGGTCAGGTGATAGGTGGTTTATCAATTTTCGATATGGTATCTTCCCCAGCAGGATCAGTTGAAGGACAAGATTTAGGCGCTTTAAGCTAATTTAAGGAGAACGAGAAATGCCAACTCAACTACAATTTAGACGTGGAACAACGTCTCAAAATAATTCGTTTACAGGTGCAGTCGGTGAACTAAGTATTGATACCGATACCGAAAATATTAGGGTACATGATGGATCACAAGCAGGAGGTTTTGAAATAATCCCTGCAGGAACGATTGTCGCATTTGGGAATACAACCGCTCCAGGAGGATGGTTAGCGTGTAACGATGCAGCAATAAGTAGAAGTACTTATGCTAGGTTGTTCGCAGTTATAGGAACCTCATATGGAGTAGGTGATGGATCAGCTAACTTTAATGTACCAGACTTAAGAGATAGAGTACCGCTAGGATTCGGAACAAACATGGATTCAATGGGTGCGATTACATCAGCAGCTGCTGCTTCCGCTGTAATGGCTTCAGCCTCAAAAACAGGTGTGACAACTGGAACAAGTACAACAGGGTCAACTACACAAGGTGTTACAGCAGGAACTGCTAACTTTGCTACATCAGCGAAAGACTCCTCAACTGCCGCAGCTGTAAACTCAGTTAATACTGCTGCTCATACTCATTCTATCCCCGCGCTAACTTGTGATGCTTTTACTGTGAATACAACCTTACCTTCTCAAGTTTGTCAGTATATTATAAAAATATAAGGCATACTATGGCAGATAATGTAAGAGAGCTAGATCAAATACAGACTGAGTTAGACAGACTGCATGAACGTTCGCAGGCTAATAAAGCTAATATGACTGCCCATGAAGGCGTATGCGAAGAACGTTACAATAATATTATGTCCATGATGAGTGAGATCAGAGGAGAACTAAGATCAATGCATTTTAAGGTAAATGGGGTCAGCGAGTTGGCAACTAAAGGTAGAACCTCATTAAAAACTCTTCTCTGGGTAGGCGGTGCTATAGCTAGTATAACCGCTTTCATAATAATGATAATTAATGTTATTCCTAAATGAGTTTTTTCAGACTAAGTATAGATAAACTTCTAACTAAATTACCCACCCCCGTAAAATTTAATGATTCTCAGCAAGCGATGATTGAAGGTTTGAATGAAAACAGATTTTTTGTGCATATTGCCGCAAGAAGAACAGGTAAGTCTTACGCAGCTGCAATCTTAGCTTTTGGCAAGTTGTTAGAACCAGGACAACAAGTTATGGTTGTAGCACCTAATTTTTCACTTTCATCTATAATATGGGATTATGTTACTGATCTAATAAAACAGCTCGAGATTGAAGTTGATCGATTTAACCAAAAAGATAAAGTAGTTAGACTTATAAATGGTTCGGTATTTAGATTATTATCAGCTAATAATCGAGACTCTTTAGTAGGTAGAGCAGCTAACTTATTAATTGTAGACGAAGCAGCTATTATTCCCAACGAGGAATACTTTACTCGAGATCTTCGACCTGCTTTATCAACTTTTAAAGACTCACGTTGTTTATGGATATCTACACCTCGTGGTAAAGGTAATTACTTATATAATTATCATTTAAGAGGAGCAGATAACGAGTATCCTGATTGGGGTTCCGCCCTATTTACTTGGAGATCTAACCCTTTATTATCAGAAAGCGATATAAAAGAAGCTAGAAAAGCTATATCACGTGCTCTTTTTGCCCAAGAATATGAATGTGAATGGACTACTACTGAAGCTCAAATTTACGATAGTATAGATGAGGATAAGCATGTCGGAGAATACGTAGGAGAACGTTTTTCTGAAGTTATTGCTGGATTAGATGTAGGTTATAGAGATGATAACGTATTTGTAGTTATTGGTTTTGATGGTAAATCTTATTATATTATAGATGAATACGTATCAAAAGAATCTACTACTTCAGAACTAGCAGCTCGCATACAAGAAAAATTAGATGAGTGGAGTATAGACACTATTTATATTGATTCTGCAGCTCAACAGTTAAAAGCAGATTTTGCTTATGATTATGATATATACTGTGAAAATGCGGTGAAGTCGGTTAATGATGGAATTAATTATATACAAGTGTTAATTGAACAGGGTGACCTATTTTTTGATACTTTAGGATCAACTCACTGTTTTTCTGCTATGTGTACTTATAGATGGAATCCTAATACAGAGACACCAAAACCAGTCCATGACTGGACTTCTCACCCATGTGATGCTATAAGATACGCAATTTACACACATTCAAAAATGAGTAATATATCTATTTATGCCCACGGTTAGAATTATAGTACTAAACTACAAACGACCTTATAATGTACTACAAATAGTAAAAGCTTTTGAAGGTTTTTATCCTATTACCATTATTAATAATAATCCTAATGACAGTATCAGTATACCTCCGATTGATTTGAAGTCTGGAAAAGACTATAAAACTATCGATATTGTAAAGAATAAACTTAATTTAAAATGTATGGATAGATGGGTAAAATGCTTTGACTATGAAGAAGATTTTAAACTAATTATAGATGATGATATTTTACCGAGTAAGACTTTGGTAGATAAAATGCTAAAGTTAAATGAGCCCATTATAGGTATTTATGGAAAAAGTAATGTCGATAATGTAAATTCTTATCCCCAATTAAATGATCACTGGTGTGTTGATGCTGATGTTGACTTTTTAGTTGGATCTGTTATTCTGGTAAAACAAAATGTATTAAATCTTATTAAAGAAAAAGTTCTTAATGCTGGTTATCCCGAAAGAGGCGACGATATTATGATTAGTTATTGGATAAAACAAGCTCTTCAGCTGAATACTTTGAAAACAATTAGCGGTAAAATCTTGAATTTACCAGAAGGGGATGTTGGTCTCAATAAAGATACTAAACATTTTTTGATGAGATGGAACGTTATTGAAAAATTTAAAAATTTAACTTGGTAGCAGGGTCAAATTATCGTATTATGAATCAATTAAAAAGATTTCCTATAAAATATATTAGAGATTTTATAAAAAAAGATTACAAACTTCGTGACGAGTGTTTTATATGTGGCTCCAAAACAAAATTAGAGCTGCATCACTTACTAAGTGTTAGTGAGTTATTCAATAAATGGTGTACAAAAAATAAAGTCACCACAATTGATGATGTTGACTATATTAAAAAATTAAGGATTGATTTTGCTAAGGACTGTGAAGAAGAATTAAGTCATAAGCATTTATTTACTTTATGTAGTACTCATCATAAACAATTGCATTCTATTTACGGACAAACTTATTCTAATCATCTAGCATCTAAAATAAAAAACTGGTTAGAGATTCAAAAGGCAAAAAATGGCAGATAATGAAGAGATAAAAGGTTTTAGAAAATGGGTTGCAGATAGTTTAAAACTAAATCCTGCTCAACCTTCAATTGCTTCTTTAGAGCCTTACGCGTCTCCAGAAACAATTGTTGATTTTGAACAAGCCTACAGAGAAATTGAAGTAGTTCATAGATCCGTAGATATGATTATTAATGCTTGTATAGAAATACCTATGGTCGTTGAAGGAGCTACTCCTGCCAAGAAAGTAAATAAATTACTTAATATAAGACCAAATCCTTTTGAAGATCGTGTAAGATTATTTAGAAGAGCTTTTTTAGATTTTTTACTTGATGGTAATGCTTTTTTCTATTATGACGGTAATGACATATACTTACTACCCGCTAATGACGTCGAGGTAGTGCCTGATGAAAAATCATTCATTTCTCATTATAACTACATGGTTGCAAATCAACAGTCTCAAGACTTTTATGGGTTTGGAGCAGGTAAACAAACTAGAAAAAACCAGGCTATACAATTTGGCACTAATGAAGTAATTCAAGTTATGGCTGAAAATGATCAGTCTATTTTTAGAGGCACCTCTAAACTTAAGCCCTTACTAAAGTTAATGGAACTTTATCATTATATGATCAAATTTCAGAGACAGTTTTTTAAAAACAATGCTGTGCCGGGATTTGTTTTAACTACCGACTCTATACTTTCCCAAAGAGTGAAGCAAAGATTACTAGAGGCTTGGAGAACAACTTACACTACAATTTTTGATGGCGCAAGAAACCCTGCCATTTTAGATGGAGGTCTAAAAATTGATGAGTTTTCTACTAAATCTTTTGAACAACTAGATTTTGAAAACTCAATAGAGAGAATTCAACAAGATATGGCAAAAGCATTAGGAGTGCCGTATGTTTTATTAAAATCGGGTAATAATGCTAATATTGATGCTAATCAAAAACTATTTTATCTACACACTGTTATACCTATGCTGACACAATTTTGTTCTGCATTTAGTCATTTCTTTAATAATGGAGTAACAGTAAGACCAGATAGACTAAAAGTTCCAGCACTTCAGCCTGATAACAGAACTCAAGCAGTTTATTATTCAACTCTGGTAAACACAGGAATTATAACCCCAAATGAAGCTCGTGAGGGATTAAGATTTCCAAAACTTGAAAATAATGATAGTATAAGAATACCTCAGAATATTACGGGTAGTGCAACTGATGCCACCCAAGGTGGAAAACCGCAAGACGGGGAAACACTCAACGAAGATAAGGAAGCAAATAATGAAAACGAATAAGACATTATATCTTAACAGTGCTTTCGAGACTAAGTCCTTTAAAAAGGGTTCAAAATCTCTAAATATAGCAGGATACGCTAATACAATAGCAAAAGACCGTGCTGGTGATATAGTCACTGCACAGGCATGGGCTAAAGGTGTAGAGAATTATCGAAGAAACCCAGTTTTACTTTATCAACATAAACATGAGAATCCTATCGGCAGAGTCGATAAGATTACAGTAGATAAAAAAGGCATTTATGTCGAAGCCGCTGTTAGTGAAGCAGCTGAGAAGAATCACGGTGTCCAGACTTTAATTAAGGATGGCGCTTTAAAGAGTTTTTCAGTTGGTTTTAGAGTTAAAGATGGAAAGTATAATAGTAATGATGACACAATGATGATTACTGATGTAGAATTGTTAGAAATATCAGTTGTCAGTGTTCCTTGTAATCAAGATTCACTATTTTCTATCCGAAAAAGTTTTGAGTCTGATAAAGACTATAAAGAATTTACGAAGTCGTTTGGCACGGCTGATGATAATGAAATTAAGATGATGCGTAGTATCAAAGCTGGAATCACCGATGTACAGGATGGACATTATCATACCGTTGAAATGGATGACCAGGGCAACGGAGTTACTACATACGCATCGCATATGTCCAACCACGCTCATAAAGTTATGGGCGGAATCGTGATTGAAGCTGAGGGTCACTCTCATGAAATCACAATGATGGGTGTTCCGATTCATAACATGGAAGAACAGGAGTCTGTTAGTGAACGTCCTTTTAGTCCATCTGAGGAGGAAGCAATGTCTCAAGACAAAAAAGAAGAAGTCGTTGAAGAGATTAAGTCTGATGAACCTGCAGAAATGGAAGTCGAAGTAAAAACTGAGACTAAAATTGAAGAGAAATCAGAAAATAGTTCTGAAACGCAAGCTAAAGCTGAAACCGAGGAAGTTACGGATGAGGTTGAACTAGTAAAGGAAGATGATGAAGAAGAGCTCGTAGCACGAGATCCTAACGAATCAATTCCGATGATCAACTTACTCTCAGCTGATCAGGATAAACTTCAGCATGGTGATTTAATTAACTACAACGAAAAAATGTTTAGGGTTACTAAAATCGCAACGGGCCAAAGTCCAATCTTTAAATTTTTAGAGGTTGACGCAGATGGTCAAGACTGTGATAATGTTCTTAATGTGAAGGCAGACGACATTTCACAAGTCGAAAAAATCGAAACTAAAGCTAGTGAAGACGAAGGATCTGAAGATCAGTCTCAAGAGCTTCACATAAAATCTACAAAGGAGAATGACATGGCTGAGCAAGTCGTAGATACACCAATCGTTCTTGACACGGGCGCATCTGAAAAGAAAGCTAGTGTAGAGATCAAAAAAGAAACTGCTCCACTAAGAGCAGAAGTGTCTGAACCTCAAATTGCAGAGCTAGTAGAAAAAACTGGTGAAGCGATCATAAATGAGGCTGAAGTAGCAGACCAACAAGTGCTTGTTAAAGAAACAAACGCAGTTGCTAATACTTCACGCGAATCTGAAAAAGTTGCAGAACTTAAATCACAGATGAGCAAATATCAAGAAGAAATTGCAGCATTACAACGTTCTAAAATGCAATATCAAGAAAATCAGAGAAGTAAATCTCAATTTTCAGATAAAGATATGGCAAACGCTGTACTAGTAGCAAAAATGTTGAACAAGAGAGACGTATTTGACACAAAAATGGGTCAACGTATGAAAGCTGTTACAACAGTAGATCAATTCTTGAGTAATTTCTCAAGTAACATTTACACCGAGATGGAACAACAATTAGTTGTTGCTCCTTTATTTAATCGTATTGCAGTAGACGCTAAAACTTTTAGAGTACCAGTTGCAGACGAGGATTCAGATGGAGATGTAGCACAGTTCGCATCAGGAACATTCGCTACAGGTATTGCAGATGGCACAAGAGTACCAACTACAAACCAAAATACAATTTCATCTGTAGACTTTACTCCACATAAGTTTATGGCAACTACTCATCTTGCAAAAGATGAAGAAGAGGACACAGTCCTTCCGTTGTTAGACTTCTTACGTGCAGCAGCGACACGTCGTTTAGCTCGTGCAATTGATAAGTCAATCTTACGTGGTACTGGAGCGTTATCAGGCTTTACCGCATCACCAACTAATGCTATTACTGCAGGTACAGGTTACGCATCTGTTATCGAAGGTATTACAAACTTATGTGCCGATGTGGGCGCAGCACTTACAGTGGATACAGGTTCAGGAAATGATAAAGCTGATCCATCAGATATCGCAGCTGCGAGAACTAAGCTAGGTAAATACGGTCTTCAGTTAGGTAATGATTTAGTATACTTAACATCAATTGAAGGTTATAATAACTTAGTAACTACTTCAGACTTTCAGACAGTTGATAAGTTTGGTCCAAATGCAACATATCTAACAGGTTCTGTTGGTGCCGTATACGGTATACCGATAGCAATTACTGAGTTCTTAGACAATGTAGGCGGATCTAATAACGATATCGGAGTATTACTCTATAAGCCTGGTTTCATGATTGCTGAAAGACGCGGTATTGAGATCGAGAGCGAATACGAGCCACGTCAGCAAGTTACTGCTATGTATATGTCAACACGTTTTGACTTTAAAGCATTAACTACTAACTCAAGCAACGCATTGGATGCAACTAAGTACCCATATGCTGTTACTATAGAAGCTGGCTAATAGCTACTAGTTAAATATTAACTAATTTAGGGGGAGGCGGTGCAGCCTCCCTTTTTTATTTAAGGAGAAAATTATGAGCACTATTATACCTGAAGATATTAAAGATATAGAAGAAGCCCGAAAGTGGCTTCATAAAAGAGGCTGGAGCATAGTTCTAGCTGAAGAAGAATTGGCTAAATGGGAAGGTCCTCATGACGGCGATGAGGATAACGAAATTGAAGTCATTGAAGAAGAGATCATCGAAGAGTGGGATGATGAAGACGAAGATGACGATGAAGAAGATGAAGATGACGATGAAGAAAACGAAGATGACGATGACGAAGATGAAGAAGATGAGGACGATTCCTGGGACGACGACGAAGAAGAAGACTGGGATGAAGACGAAGAAGATAAATAATTAAAGAAGGGCGAATCTTATGGCGGACAGATTAGAAGAAAACTTGGGAAAATATCCATATATTACATTAGCTCAAGTAAAAGATTATCTTTCAATTTCAAGTACAACTGCTGATGCTAGGTTGGCTAATGTTATTAATTACGCTACTGGTATGGTCGAGCATTATATTGGACAAGAGGTGTTAGCTAATGACTATCTTGAAATATTTGATGGAGGTAAAACCTCTGTTATGGTATCGCGTTTACCTCTATCTAACGTTTATCAAGTAACAGAGTTTAATGGGGTAGAGGATCAAGTTTTAGACGATCCGTCTACCATAGGAAGGCCTAACCAATCTGATAGTGATGATATGAATATTGTTTTTAAAAATAATGCTCATTTGAACACAAGAGTTAAAAATTTTGGTACATCATCTTTAGAGGTAGGCTTGAATGATTTTATAGAAAGTGGCACCGTACCAGAACAGTTAAAATTTGAAGAGGGTGATTTTACCATTGAGATGTTTATTCGTGTTAATGAGTCGAGTCTACCTGTAAAAGAGCTATTTTCAATTAACACAGACTCGACAAATTCCTTGAAATTTTCTACAAATGGAACAAGTGGTTTAAAAATTGTAAGTACCATAAGCGGAAGTGCTACTACAGTTACTGGTGCTAATACAAATGTACAGACTCAACAATTTGGTCAGCGACATTTTGCTCATGTAGCTGCGTCATTCAATGCGCAATCACAAAAAATGTTTTTGTTTTATAATGGAAACAATATAACAGGAGCTAGCGGAGAAACCTTTGCTGTAAGCAATAATACTTTTACAACTAATGTCAGAATTGGTACAGATTTTGCTGGTTATATTGACGAATTAAGAATTTCTGAAATCGCAAGATATTCTGCTGATTTCACTACACCTACAAAAAGATTCAGACCTGACCAAGATACGGTGATGTTAGTTCATTTTGATGGTAAAAATAACGCTACTACTGCTGAAGATATTCATAACGCAGTTAGCGAATATACTTTTAGTCGTGATATGGGAGAAGTAACACGTGATGTTGGTTCTGTTGGAGCAAGAGGGTCATACCCTACTTTAAGAAACAATTATCCTTCTTTAACCTTATCAGGACCTCCAGCTTTCCAACCTTTTCCGTCTGGTGTTAAGGTAGACTATCGTGCAGGTTATGAATCTTCAGATGTTCCACAAGATTTACAAATGGCAACACTTGATGTTATTAAGTTGATCTATAAACAAGATCAAGAAAAGAAAGGCTTTTCTTTTGAAGGTGAACGAGGAGAAAAATACTCTCTTGCAGGAACTTTTCCTCCCCATATACGAAGAATTTTAGATTTATATAGAATCGTGCAGTAATGACAAAAATAAATCCATTATCAATTAAAATTGAAGGATTAGATTTAAAGCTAGGCAATATTGAGCCTTTTGTTGCTGCTGAAAAACGAATAACGGTTGCACAGAGAAACCAAATCACTCGTTATATATCAGACTATATTTCTGAAGAAATTGGGCTTGGTCGAAAAATGAGTTCTGGTACTATGTCTAAATACCTAACTCCCCAAGCTGCCCCTGATGGACAAATTGATACAGAACAATTTTTTAATCTTACTGGTATTAAAGTTAGTCAAAGTTCCGTACTTAAAGATGAAGCTCAACAAGCTACTTTTGAGACAAAAGTTGGTAAAGTGGGTGGCGACGTATCATTTACTGCAATAGATGTTGGTGGAAAAACTAATAAACCAGGGTTTGAAGCCATTTCAAAAGCATCACAAGATTTTGGAACATCGTACATATCAGGCATAAAAGCTTATCAGTTTTTAGAAAAAGCACCTGAAGTGGCTGAAGAATTTAAACGTTTAAAAGGTTCTTTGACACAAAAAATGGAAAACTTACTTTTAGTAAAAATAGTAGATGCTGATAAAGGCAAAGGTAAACGAACTGAACTAAGTTTTATTAAAAATCCTTTAAAAGGGTTAGATTTTAATAACCCAACAACATTCACAAATTTTATATCATTAAGAATTAGACCTAGAACAAAAAGTGTAAACGGCTCTAGTGAAAAAACAGTTACTGCTTATAGAATCGAGGCTAAAGCGACTAGTAAATTACTAAAATCTTTTGATTCTAAAAGAATTACTGATAAAGTTATTAAAGCTCATTCAAATGCTTATTCAACTGGTTTACAAAAGTACGTATTTAGCAGATTAGATAAATTTGTTAAGAGATCTAAAACACGACCAAATAATGAACAAATAAGAGCTGTTGCTGCTTATACAGTGGCTCTGGCTAGAGAATTTGAAGCGGGTGGGCAAACACCCTTAGCAACTAAAACAGGGGTACGTAAGCCAAACTTAAATATCAAGCCTGGTGAATTACGAGTAATTCCTACCAAAAAGCGTGAACGACAAAGTTTCATTTCAGGAGTGCAACTAACTCAATTGGTACAACGCAGACTAGGTAAAACAATGAGAAAATTTGGTGAACCACAGGCTCCAGAGTTAACTGAACGCTCTGGTAGATTTAGAACAAGTGTTGAAGTAATTGCAAACTATAGAAAAAATGTAGTTGCTTATAGATATAACCCAATATACGATAATTTAGATAAGTATGGTTATAAGCCCTCAGAGCAAGTCGGTAAAGCAACCCGTGAAGTTGTTCAAACATTGTTCGCGAGAGCTTTCAGTATAGTAAAGGGTTAATATGGCATCAAGAAGAAAAGAAATAGTACAGTTTATTGTGGGGCAATTAAAAAATATTGATGGACAAAATTCTACTTATAGTGCATTGTACACTTACAATAATAACTTGTTTGAAAATGTATTCAGAAAATTAAAATTTTTAGACGAGGTTAACGACTTTCCTGCGGTATACGTGTCTGCGGGAACCGAAATAAGAAACTTCAATTCTAAAGATTTGACGGTAGCAACATTAGACGTTACACTAAGAGCATATGTATTTGGAGAAGATAATTCTCAAAGTCTAGCCGATGATTTAGTTCAAGACATTGAACACGTTATATATTCATTGGAGGATAAACCGGATATTGGAATACAGGATATAACCATAGACAATATTTCAACTGATGAAGGTTTAGCTCATCCCTACGGTCTAGCAGAAATAGAATTGACAATAGTCTATAGACTAAATAATTAAGGAGAAAGAAAATGGCATCTCTTAACCTACAGAGAAACTCAGAAGTGTTCTTTTCAACTGTTGATATACTTAACGGTGCAGCTATTACTGACTTGCGTCCAACTAATACTTGGAAACTTGAAGTGTTAGCAGGCTTCGCGGTAACATCATCAGCTGCTACACAAGACATCACTTCATTGGAATCTGGTACAGACCCAGACAGATCACAACAGCGATTTAATACAGCTATTAACCCTGTTGACTGGAACTTCCAAACATATTTAAGACCGACCGGTGTACTAACAGGTGCAGCTGGTGGCACAACTACCGCAGCTACTAATCAGACAGGTAATGTAAAACCGACTGCTGACTGGTTCATGTGGCAATCAATGGTATCTAATACTAAAGTAGTAGCGACAGATGCTGATGGTTTGCACGAACGTTCTGTTTGGGAAACTGGAGGCAAACTTCGTACAACTACTGTCGCAAAAGGTACAGGATCAAGCGCAACTAAGTCTAACTTCTCAGCAGCAGTAGAAAATCATATATACTTTAAACTGGATAACGTTATCTATCAAGTATCTAACGCTACAGTAAATCAAGCCACAGTTGACGCAGGAATAGAAGAAATTGCTACAACTACATGGGCAGGATTCGGTACAACTATGAAAGAAATTACAGGCAGTGCGCGTAATGTTGCTATCTCAGTTTTTGGAGGAATTTTAAATAATGGTTCAACCATTACAGCTAATTCTAATTTCCAAAAAATGAGTGCCTCTGCTACTGAAGCAGCTGCTTATCACCCATATAATCAGATGAACGTAGCCGGATCAGCAAGTACTAACTCATTTATCAAAAATCGTTTAAGTACAATTGAATTTCATCACAAAGCAACTGCAGGAGGATCAGACGAGAAGTTTGTTTTTCCAGTAACTGCATTAAGTTTTGATTATAATAACAATATTACATATTTGACACCAGAAGAGATCTCTGCTCTTAATGAGCCGATTGGTCAGTTTACTGGTTCAAGAGCTATAACAGGTTCTGCAACTATGTATTTAAGAACTGGTGACTTAGAATCAGCTGGTTTCTTAAGAAATATATCAGAAGATTCAAGAACTAACTCTGCACAAACATCTAATGCTAATTTAATTATTGGTGGCACAACAGCCCCATATGTAGCATTTCAATTAGATGCGTGTCAGTTTGAGTTCCCACAAGTTGCTACTGATGATGTTATATCAATGTCAGTAAACTTTGTTGGACAAGAGCCGACTGCTACTAAAGGCGATGGCGGAGAAGTAACTATCTTTGCTGCAAAATAATAGCTAAATGATTCTGAGGGGGGTCACTAATTTACTAACCATGAGTGCTCATCACTTGCGATTCAGGTCCCCCTCACCTAAGAAAAGCAGATATGTGATGAGCATTTTTTATTTGAGGGGAAACTATGAGTAAAATCAAAAAAATGATGGCAGAAAAATCATCAGTGTGGATAGAGTATCCAGACGTTGCTGAATTTTCTGTTAATCTTAACTACTTAACTCGCGAAGACTTAATGAAGATTAGAAATGCGAGTCTTACCTATAAATTTAATAAACGAACTCGCCAACGTGAAGAAGAAGTTGATAACGACCGTTTTTTAGAAAATTATGCAGAAAAAGCGATAATTGGTTGGAAAGGGCTTAAAGTAAAGCATATGCCTGCTTTAATGCCAGTTGACATATCAGGAATGGACATCGAAGAAGATGTAGATTATAGTAATGAAGATGCTATAGAGCTTTTAAAAAATTCAACGGTATTTGATCAATTTATTACAGATGCTATGAATGATTTTGAGCAGTTTTCAAAGAAAAAAGCTGAAACTGACTCAAAAAACTAACTAACTACCTTCAGACTGCTTTGCACGGAGGTGGAGTATCAGCTGAACAGTACTTTGCTATTTGTGAACAGATGGGGGTAGAGCCAAAAGATGAGGAAATTCCAAAAGATCCTTCTAGTTTTTCTTTAGAGGCTCAACAAGCATTAGTTATAATGAATGCACTACCAGATATCTGGGAAGGCATGAACGGACTCTGGCTAGGTAAAAACTATAACGGTTTATTTGATATACTGAAGTTATATCAAATTGACAATAAACGAGAAGTTTTTGAGCTATTAAAAGTTTGTGAGGCTGAATTAGGAAAATATTATGCTCAAAAACGTAAAGAGCAAGAAAGCTTAGCGAAGGCTAAGTCCAAGAGAGGATAGCACGTGGCTACAACAGTTCAGAATATTGTCACTAGGCATACTAGTACTGGTGCTAAAAAAGTACAAAAAGATACAGAGTCAATCGGTAAGGCCCAAACCCGTTTAGGACAAGCTTCTGCTTCTGCAGGTAGGCAGTTTTCTGCACAAGCTACAGGTTTAGGGGGTATAGTATCAGCCTATGCTGGCGCTGCTGCCAACATCTTTGCTATAACAGCTGCCTTTTTTGCTTTAAGAAAAGCCGCTGAGTTTACTCAAATCGTTGCAGGTACTCAAGCTCTAGCTTCTGCAATAGGTGCAAGTGCTGATGAATTAATTGCTGATGTACAGTCTATCACAAAATCTCAACTTTCATTATTAGATACAGTTCAACAAGTTAACCTTGGTTTAGTTTCAGGATTTGACTCGTCTCAAATTACAGAACTATCAGATGTCTCTCTAAGAGCTTCTAAAGCCTTGGGAAGAAACTTAGCAGATGCTTTTCAAAGAGTTGTTCGTGGTGCTGCAAAACTAGAGCCAGAACTATTGGATGAATTAGGTATTTTTACAAGAATTGACCCTGCTGTTAGAAAGTATGCTGATAGTGTAGGAAGAAGTGTTACTTCTTTAACTAACTTTGAAAGACGTCAAGCATTTGTAAACGAAGTAATCGATGAAGGACAACGTAAATATAGAGATGTTGACACCTCGTCAAGGAGCGCAGCTGTGTCCTTACAAGCATTAGCCGCCGCGATAACTGACATTGGACTTAAGTTTGGTGGTGCTTTAGCAGAGGGGATAGCTCCTTTTGCTGACTTTATTTCTGGAAACGCCTCTAATGCTATTGCTTTATTTGGGGTGTTAGCTCGAGTTGTAGGTGCCCAAGCTGTAAGTGTGTTTTCAAAAGGTATTGAAAGTGCTGCTGCGTCAATAGAACGCTTTGGACAAAGTGCTGCTTTATCTCTTGATAGGGTAAGTGCAGGGTATAGAACCGCTGTTCAAGCAGCTATTAACTACTCAACTACTGCTTCTAGGGTTACCAACTTAGGAACTCAACAAGAGAGAGCACTTAAACAAGAAGCAGTCGCTCTTTTACAGAAAAATGCTGCTCTTGATACTTTAACTAGGGCTCAAATAAAAAATACTATTGCAACACTAGAAAGCGCAATCGCCGCAGAAACAGCCTTTAAAGCTAGGACAAAATCTGAAGCTTCAGCTAATAGAGCAACTGCATCAATTGATAGGTTGACTGCTTCATTGAAAAAATACCAAGCTGCCCAACAATCTGGTATAGCGGGAACTGCCTTATTTGCTGGAGCTTTAGGAAAAATCTCTGGAGGTATTGCTTTAATTGGTAGAGGTATAGCAGGTGTTATAAATATTATACTACGATTTACTGTGTTTTTGTCAATAGCACAGTTAGCTTTAGACACTTTAGCAAAGGTATTCGGATTTAAAGAAGTTAAATTACTAGAAACCATTGGCGATCAATTCAGAAAATTACTAGAGTTTTTTAAAAGTAATACAAAAGCTGTTAATAGTTTTGCTGGCTCTTTTAGAGAGGTAAAAGACTTATTTAAAGACACAGGTTTAACATTGGCAGAATCCAATGAGGTATTT
>Ga0180120_10000917_pt1 | contig 15101 bp, 20 predicted proteins | sample CPBDNA_3_FD_129677 | JGI IMG/M metagenome (GOLD analysis project Ga0180120, IMG submission 129677) | Freshwater to marine salinity gradient microbial communities from Chesapeake Bay, USA - CPBay_Spr_31_0.2_DNA (version 2) (version 2) | ecosystem: Environmental > Aquatic > Marine > Coastal ... | reverse complement strand
TATAATACTATTTTTTTAGTTACTGTTTTTAATGTTTATTTCTTTTGCTCTTTCTAATATATAACTATCTACTTCTAGGTCTGCTTTGGTGTACATTCGCACCATCTCCTCAAAGCTATACATGATGTCGTGCGGATCCGGTACAGGAAAGTACGTAGTGTACTCAATCTCTTCGTCTGAAAGTTCTATCCTTGTCATTTGAAGTAATGTGTTAGTCGTGCTATTTGTCCATTCTCTTTGTGGTGTATAAAGCCTTCTATAGCTTGTTTAGATACATAACCGTTTCTATCGTGCCAACTATCCGCAGGAGATGGACTTCTCAAACTTTCTACAGTTACTCCGATATAATCTTTTGAGTTCTTGTGGTGTACATGATGCGTATATACATAACGGTAATCTGTTTCACTCCAGAGAATAGGTCTTTCTGTAGCCATTAGTAATGGTAAGTCTTGATTCTTTGCTCCATCTCCATGAGTCGTGCCTATTAAGTTCTTGTGGTATTTAAAGTATTTTCTGTGCGCTATACTACAGTCGAAAGTTATATTCTTTGAATGTCGGAAATGTGTTTTAATTACATCGGCTAAAAAGAATCCAGTCATGTAATCGTGGTTACTAGGGTTAAAAGTAAAGTGAACATCTGCTATTTGAATAAGCTGCTCAATTACTTCTACATATAACCTTTTAGCATTTAAGAAATTTTCGTACCACATTCCATCTGTATCCTGAGGAGTTCCGCTTGTAGTATTTCTTTTGGGTGTGTCTGTGTGCAGTATGTCATTCCCTGCTATAAAATTAATCTTATCTATATTAAACCCACTAGACTTGTCTAATATTCCTTGTACTCCCTCTTTTACTTGTCTAACTGCTATCTGTTGGTTGTACTCCTTTCCTGTCTCCAGGACCGAACAAAGTTTACCTACATGAATATCTGCAGGATCTAAAACTAATAAATGTCCATCCTTTGACTTGCTTCGTTTTATAGTAGGATACTTAGGAGAGTATTGTTCTAGCTCTTTTATTAAGTCCTCAGCAAATTTGTTTTTTTCTTCTGTTTTAAAGTTTGGGTTTTTAAAGAATAAACTACTGTTGTCAGTCTTGAGCCATCCATGTTTAACGTCATCTGGATTAATTCCTGCTGCTATACTCTCCTCCTTTATTCGTCTGTAGTTTTGGATAAGGTCGAACTCGTCATCTTTTAGTCTTAGTCTTTTAGTATTTCTGTGCTGCATAGTTTTTTAATTTGCGTAAATATACTAAATTTTAAGCTACATAATTTTTACGTAGAATAACAAAGAACAAAGCAGCTAGTATTACAATTAGAATAATATTAAAACGGTTATCCTTTTCAATTACCTTTATTTTGTCTACTGGAACTAATACCTCGCGAATTATAGTATCTCCTTTGCATTCTACCTCGTGGTATATCTCTTGTCTTAGAGTGTCATAAAAGTACTTTAGAAGCACTCTAGAGTTATCTATGACTGTTATACTGTCTGATGTGTAGAAAGTCGCTGTAGTGTCATGTATGTAGCTTTCTACTATAACTGTGTCTATAACCTTTATAGTATCCTTTATTACTAAGCCATGTTTATAAGCATAGTTCTCTGCTCTCTTTACTTTTCTGTTAAGTCTATTTTGTGGCGAGCATGATATAAAGAATATACAAAGGAGTAGTATTCTCATTTTCTATTTAGACCTATTAAAGAGTCCTTGCTTCTTAGTAACAATAAACCTAGTGCAGCTACTGCTCCAGCTTCTGTTTCTGTGTGGTGTTTGCTTATGTATAGAGATACTGCTATTGTTAGAATAGTTAAACCCATCATTGTAGTTACTATTCCATCTTTAAATAATCGTTTCATAATTTTTTGTTTTAGTTTATTTGAAAGTGTGCGCCATCTTTTTTCCATAAGTCATAACCCCAACTAAGTATTATGCCATAGTCAGAAGCTACTTTTATTAAATGCCTAGCAATAGGCTCTAGGTATTTCATATCCCACGAAGCTCCATCTACATAAGCATAGATATCAAATGCATTTCCAGTCATGTGGTAACTTTTTAATGTCCAAGTTATTCTACTCTTGTCAGGTCTGCCCTCTAAGCCTGTAATGCCCTTTTCGATTAGTTGCTCTGTAGTTCTACCTCTAGCATATAGCTCCTCTTGTCTGCGATAGGTTCTAAAGCCTCCATCTCTAGGAATGCCAAAGTCATAAGGAGAGGTTTTAATAGCTTCTTTTAAAATAGTAATTAATAAAGGGTTTATCCCTTCAATACGTTCTAAACTTCTTTTGCTAAATCTATACATTATTTGTTTATTAGAATGTCTAACTTTCCGTTGATAGTGGATATACCTATTTTAACCTCGTTTATTTCTTTGTTAAAGATGTCGTTTGTCTCTTTTGTTTTCTCCTCGTTTTTCTCCATTCTAGAGTGGATGCCTGAGAACTTCTTAAACATTACAGATTCATTCTTTTCTATGTCTTTTTTCATCTGTTTAATTTTTTCCTCTTGGCTTCTGTCTGACATTACCATCTTCCAGTAAAAGCCTAAAGCACTTGACACACCAACTACAATGTATATAACATCTTTTAAAATAAAAGTAGCCTCCATCCCATCCATGCTCTCTATTGTTTATTATTCAACTTCTATCGGTTCACTCCATTTGTCGGTTGCCATTATTTCTAGTATTGCATGATGGTCGTATGTTCCTACTGGAACAACCGAACTATCAGTTATAAAAGTAGGTGTATATCCCTCTTCCCATTTAATGACAAACTGCGTGTCATCTAAACTTTTACGAATTGTAGATGCTGAACTTTGAGCCACTTGACTGAAGTCAATTAATCCAATGTCTGCAAGTTTAATTATTGCGTATGTTTTTGTATTGTGCATTTTTATATTTTTTAAAATTATGTAGGTACGTCTGTAACTCTGTCAACTTCATCCATATTTAAAGACACAGAATTTGATGTGCTATTTGGTGCTTCGCCTACTCTGTCAAAAACATTCATATTTACAGATGTTCCATCGTTAGTTCCAACTTCATCTGGGATAGTCCAGTCTGTTAATAAGGTTGCATTTTCTCCCATTTTATAATGTGCAAATGCTCCGCTTATAGTTGTAGGTTCCCCACCGTTATAGACGTCTGTAATATCGGCTTGTAAAAGTTCAGTATTATAAACACTAACTTCGTCAACTTTCCCACGTAAAAAGGAACCAGCAGCACCATATTGACCTATATTAACGGGTGCGGTTGTGTTACTCATAGCTACGTAAGTTCCTTTTATAATATTTGTAGGCGTTTCTTTTACTGAATTTACATAGATACTCAATCCATCTGCGGCATTGCTTCCTCCACTTCCGTCATAAGTACATACAACATTATACCAAGTATCCACAGCAAATAATGTTGTAGAATCAATACTTTGTTGATTGTTTCCACCTTGGTCTTTGATATAAAATCTTAATTTTTTTGAAGCTCCAAAAAATCCCATTGCATATTCTCGGTTTGGTAAACCCGAATCTTTTGAAAAAACAACATTATTAGTGCCGAAACCGTTTAACTTAAACCAAACAGAAACAGAAAAAGCTGAATCTGTTACGCCATTTCCAAAACTAAAATCATCACTATCGCCTAAATTGATATAGTCGTTTACTCCATCTAATTCAAAACTATAATTAGAAACTTTGTCTTTGTTCTCATTGTTAGGTATTAGCCATTGTGGGGATTTGTAAGAACCGTTATCTCCCATTCTATACCAACTTAAAGGTGGAGTTGCTAAAAGGCTTAAGTCTGTTGCTGCTCCGCTTCCATCCCAAACATCCCCAATAGGAATAACACTATCGAAAATAGATGCCTCGTCAATGCTGCCCTCAAACATTCTTTGTGTACTATTGGAAACGCCCCCTATTGTAGGTATTACCGTACTGGATGCTCTTAGCCCTCCATTCGCAGATGTTGATTGCGCTATTTGTACACCGTCTACAAATAATTTTAATCCATTGGTAGTTGTGTCTCCTGTATAGGTAAACATTAAATGATGCCATTGGTTGTCATTAGGGGTGGGTGTAGCTGAATTAACTGGAGTATAAACACCGCTTGAATCATATATAAAAGCTGAAAAGCCATTTAAGTTTGTGCCACCTCTCCAAAATAAAGCCCAATTCCTATTGGGGTTGTATCTTGTTTCTTCTCCAAAAATTACTTGAATAAACGGCGATGCGCCACCTATATTGGTAGTAGGTATCTTTACCCAAGCACTAACAGATATTGCTCCCGTTATACCTAAAGATTGTGTGCCTATCTCAACTTTGTCATCCACACCATCAAAATCTAGCGAATATGTATTGGCGAACGGTGCGCCACCTCCTCCTGAGCCTACTACTAGACCGCTGTTATATCTATAACCATAACCGTACATACGACTATTTTAAAATAGCTACAACGCTACCGCTAGTTAAAGTTATTGCACTAAAGTAATCGCCTCTTTGCGGGGTTATTAGTACTCCTGCCTTTACTCCTGTAGCAGGGGTTGTGATGTAAGAAGCTAGTACATCTGTAGCTGTGTCTCCGTTTACTTCTATTCTAGCAATTACAGTATCTTCTGATACGTAATAAGAGTCTGCGTTTAATACTTTCTCTGCTGTGTCGTTAATAATTACTACACCATTTATGGCGATTAGTTCTCCTGAGTTTGTCATTTTTATTTATTTATTAATTTTGTGGTATTTGGCATTCATCGTATTGTAAAGGTTGTTTAAGTTGCATGGACATTGTCCACCCTGTTAATGTGTCATCGAAGCGTTCTGTAAAACTGCTTATACTTCCAGTCTTTTCAATCTTTACAAACTTCCAATTATCTGTATACAGCTTTTCAAAGTATGCAATAGTATCTAAAAGAATTAATAGTGTATCGCTCTTTACCTCTGTTTCTACCGTTCCTTCATTTGCTTTGTCCATTACTAAGATATTAAAACCGTTAGTTATAAAGCCTTCTCCAATACTTGCAGGGCTATCCTGGACAAACAACATTGGATAATTTAATTCTGCTAAAGTCTCCTTTTGGACAATTTCCCAGAGGTCTCCTGTCTTAAATTGGTTTATCTGTCTGTGAGCTGTTGCAAAGTCCTCGAACTGTTTTATTATCTGATTGTAGGTTATTTTCATTTCTAAACTTTCTTAGCTTCTTATCAACTATACTAAACTTTTTTACTTTATTCTTTGCCATATCTTAATCACAACAGTCTCTTAAATAGTCAAAGCCTCCTCTGCTTTTTTCATTACCTAAAAATAAGCCACCAGTAAAAGCTGAGTTACTAGGAAAGATGTCATCTGTGTCTGAGTTACTTGTATACAACGGGAACAATGTGTGGTTAGCTATAAGGTATCTAACTATGTCCTCGCCAAACATCTCCGCTTTATCTCTCCATCTGTTTAACAAGTGGTTCAAGTCATCGAAAGAAGTAGCTTGGCTATTCTCAGATGTCTGCTGTACTACTCCTTTGTTTCTGTACTTGTATGCTAGTATCGGTGTCATCTCAAACACTAAGTATTTAAGTAAACAAGGTGCGATATATGTATTAACTAATATTAAGTCGTTTCCTGCTAGAGTTCCTGCTGCTGCCTTAGCTATAATATCATTAAATAAGTCAGTACCTAAGAGAGGTAGAATATACTCTCTTTGAGCAGTCCACAAAGCGTCTACCATGAGCCTTTCATCGACATTATCGTCAAGAATACTATTTGATTTCACGTATTCCATATCTATGAGTAGTGTTCTAGCCATTGTTTTTTTCTTTTACTTCCCTTCTTATATTCTTTGCTCTTGCTGTGTGTGGTCGCATGATAATAAATTCTATATCCTCTTTTAATTCCTCAGCTACTTTAACCGCCAAGTCTTTTTTAAATTTTAACCGTTGGTAACTACTAAGCATCTTTCTTAACTTTTACAGTTCTTGCGCTCCATACATGCCTACAGTAGTTGGTTCTAGTTTTGGTTACTGGGTTATTATACCAACCTCCACGATGAGCAAATACATTAGAACCTTGTTTATTATTCATTGCTAAAATATCTTTAAGCTCATAACTTCTATTCTCTTTCATTAACTTTCTACAAAAGTCTCTACTTCTGCCACCTCTTAAAGATGGTGCGTCGTGTCTTAACTTGTATTTGTAAACTGTAATTAACTCAGATGTTTCGCGCTCCCCTTCGTCTGTTACTTTTATCTTTGTTTTCGTCAAGTCTAGTAAACCGTTTTTAACTAGTCTATCTATCCTTTCCTGTACTTCGCTAGGTGTTTCTCCTACTTGCTGCCCTATCTCCTCTACTGTTGCTTTAGGAGTAGCCTTAACGATGTCTATTATTTGGCTGTCTATACTTCCTATGTCTGCAAAGTCGAAAGGGTTATAGTCTAATTCCTTTTCACTAATTACTTCTAACTCATCTTCTGCATACCCAAACTCTGACAAATCAAATTTAAACTCCTCATCTTCGCTAAATACTTGCTCTGTTTTCTTTTCTAAAGGCTTTTCTAGTGGCTTATATCCTGCGAGTTCTCTTATTTCGTCTGTAGTTAAAACAGAAACTATAGTACTCTCTGATAACTGTACTTTAATAGGTGCAATTTTTTCAATCTTTAAACCGCTAGGCATTCCCAACAATACAACAAAGTCATTAAATAACTTTTCGTACATTATTTGGTTAGGCTCAATGTAGCTACTATTCATTGCCTCTATTGCTACTCTAAGCTCGTCTGCGTTATTGCTAAACCCTGTGTCTATAGTTTTAATGAATACAGAAGCATCTACTCCATGTGCTGTAAAGATTTCGTCTTGTATCTGTTGGTTTAAGTTAATAAACTTGTCATCTTGCCCATTTGGATTAGTGCTTATTATCTCTACTCCTTTATCCTTTCCATCATCGAATATTATAACTGGCTCGCCTGCATTATTAGAGCCATGATGTTTATTCTTAATTTGCTTTTTAATGTAGGCTTGAGCCTCTTGAGTAGGTTGCCCATTGTGAAAGTTCCAGATAGTCCCTCCACTATATCCATGCTTTGTGTTGTTTAACACATAGTTAGCCACCTCGTAATCTGCTGCGATATACGGTACTCCTGCCACGTAATTTGGAAGCGGATACTCTTTGAGATTAGGTCTATAGCTCTTATAGTAGCAAATGTATCTTTCGCCTCTAACAGCAGAGCCATCAAATGGAAAAGATGTTAATGTTTCAAAATCCTCGTTACTTGTAGGCTTTCTACTTGCCCAGTCACTAGTGTAAAAATAAGTATCCTCCTCAACTCCGACTCTAATATCTCCAAAATCAATATGGTTAATTATAAGACCTTTGCCATCTTTAGTTACAATTACTTCTAAAGCATAACCGCCAAATAGCTCGTTATCTTTTACTATCTTTTTAGTAAGTTCAAAAAGTGAATCATTACCAGGATGGTTTATAAAGTTTTCTAGCTTTACTTTGTCCTCAAGTGTTCTAACTGTTTGGTCTACTTTCCAACCTCTACCGCTTATGTAGTTTGTCTTTCCGTTAACAATACTATTGTGCTTTCCCGAGGTATTGTATAACTCAACTAAGTAATTAGGGTATAAGTTTTTCCAAGGCGATTCTGTACCGTATACGATATAGTCTTTACCTCGTTCCTCTTTAAATACAGGAGGCTTGTTAGCTTCAAAATTAAAGATTAAAATATTTTCTTTGTTCATCATGTTACCTGATGTGTTTTATATGTTTGGTCGATAGAGTGCTGATTATAGGTAGTACTTGCTCTCTCTAAGTCCATTAGTCCAGACTCTACTAAGCCAGTTGCTAAGGTCGGGTCTAAGTTAGTTGCTGAGGTTTGCTCATAAACAAAATATTCATATTGACCGCCTGCTCCTAAAATAAGCTCTCCTGCTAATGGTAAGTCTGTTCCCTCTGTAAATACAAACTCATTGTACCTATCTTTATATAAGCTAGTGTCTGCCATTATACAATAGTAGCTAACTTTCTCGGTTACATTTCTAAATTGAAATAAATAAACGGGAGTAGAAAGGGTAGTCTTTTCCTTTAGTGTTAAAGTCAGATTGCTTGTAGTATTTTCGTTTATTAAAATAGGCATTACTCAGAATCTTTTTGCTCTTTCTTTTCCTTCTTTTTTTTCTCCACTTTAAAAACATCCAAGCCTAACTTTTTGTATTTAGCAAACTCATTTTTATCATTTACTATGGTAACGTGTCCGACTACTTTATGATAGACAGAACCGCCTCTTTTGTATTCATCTTTTAACTCCATATTATCTATTGTAAAAAAAATTAATAGTTGTATAAAATAAATGCCTTTAATAAAAATATTTTAATAAACCTAATTTTTAACTAATTATTTTTCGCTCTACAGCCCAATGAAAATACCGTTTTAACGAACTATTTTTTTTAATACTAGCATACTAGCGAAAGGCGAAAGTGCCTTAAAACGCTTTAAAATGGCTTATAGCTATTATTGACAAAACCTAATTTTTTTGTAAGTATTTTATTTTTGAGCATAAAAAAAGGGTAACAAATTAATGCTACCCTCTCTTTAATTAGTTGTTTAAAACTACCCGATAGTTAACCCTGCGATAACCGTAGAGTCTACTTCTAGCATTCGCTTAGCCTCCTTAGATGTGATGCTATACGTGTATCCGTTGTGGTCTCCGAATGCTGCTCCAGTTACTGCTGTTCCTGTCAATTTATCTGCTGCGTAGTAAGCTCCTACAGTCCAGTATTTTTCGTTCATGTCTTTTACAATTACGAATAACTGAGCTTGGTCTAAAAGCGTTAACTCCTCATTCTCTGATGCTGTTAAGTTCTTAGTGTTAAAGTCTAAAACTGAATCATAAAAGTTAGTACCATTCTCTAAACTTCCTGTGTGAGTTTCGATTAAAGAACCGTTCTCCTTTTCTAAAGAATATCTGTAAAAGCTAGTTGCTCCTGCCTGAGTCAATGCTGTTATTACTCCTGATGCTACTGTGTCGATTGTTATGTCTCCAAAGTTAGCGATTAAAATTTCAGAGATTCCGCCTGTACTGTTTCTACAGTCTATTGCTCTCCCTTGTGTTAATGCACATGCCATAATGTTATATTTTTTTTAGTGTTATAAAAAAAGGGGTAAGGTATTTTACCCACCCCTCTTTAATTTATTGTTAAAGTACTATTAAGGTACTAATGTAAATTCTACTACTTCGTCTACAAATCTTACTTGTACTCCTCTTTTGAAAGTAACATCAAAGAAGATGTTTTTCTCAGTAACTGGGTCTAGTCTAACTTTCATTGCATCCTCGTCAGCATCGCCATCCATTCCGATTACGATGTTAGAGTTTCTAGTCAAAATCATTCTTTCGCTTCCTGCTGCTCCTGGAAGACCTACTGTGCTTCTTAAAGCTACGTTTGTTCCGTATAGGTTAACTTGCTCGCCATCTCCAGAATAGTGAAATAGGTTAGCGTTTTTCAATGCTACTACATACTTCTTGTAAACTGATGTAGGTACAAATAAAGATAAATCTTCTGCTTCGCTGATATTGTCAGGAATAGACTCCCACATTCCGTCTAAGATGTCTAATACGTTAGAGCTAGAGATTCCAGTAGCTACTGTTACTGCTCCTGTGTTTCCGTCTACTGCTGCTCCTGCATCTACAATTTTCAAAAGACCGTCATAGTAAGAAAGGTTATTCACACCACTCAAAGTGTCTCCTCTGAAGTCGCTGATTGTCAACTGGTTAGCAAGTGCATTCATCTTCTTTTCCATGTAAACCGCTTCAATTTCTGAAGGCATTTCTTCCTCTCCTGCCGCTCCTTTCTTTACTAGAACTTGCGCCCAGTATCCGTTAAGGTCTTTAATACATAAGTCCTCAGATACTGCGATTGCTCCTACTGTAATAGTTCTTTGAGTCAATGCAGTTGTGTCTGCTCCTGTTCTAGTACAAGCGTCAGAGCCAAAGACAACGTCTGTAGATAAAAACTGTAAGTTTGAGCTTCCTTTAATTCCTGTTTGAATGTCAGCTACTTCTGCTAAACCTCCAGTCGCTTGCATTTGTGCAATCAATGGAAAGTCTTGGTCTTCGATGTAAGCTGATAATGTTCCTAAGCTAAATGCCATAATTCTAAATTTTAATGTTTATTTATTTTGTAAAAATTGATTTCTTTTTTGGAGAAATTACTCCACTTCTTTTTTTCTTAATTGGTGCTACGCTGCTTTCGTTAGCAAGTTCTTCTACTGCTGAAAACATAGCTTTCTCTTTTGTGTCGCTTTCTTCTTTGTACTTTGCAAATTCTGCTTTCACAGTTTCTAGCTCCTCTGTAAGTTTAGCGAATTGCTCATTAAATACAGTTTCTGTAGATTCAATAATCTTTCTAATTTTTGCTTCTGTTACTGTTTCAGCTTGTGGAGTTGCTTCTGTTTCCATTGCTTCCTCTTCCTCTGCTTCTACTTCTTTGATGTCAGAAATTGCTCCCTCTGCTACAGTTACTACTGTTCCATCTGCTAGTGGATATTCACCGTTAGGCATTGGAGCTACTACACCCTCTACCTCTACAGTTACCATTGCGCCAACTTCTAAAGCAGGCTCTATGTTTACCATTGTTCCGTCTGCTAATTCTGCAGCCATTAACTTAACTTCGGTTACTTCTGGAGTTGCCTCTACAGCTACCTCTGTTGTATCTTCGCCAAAAATTAAGCTCTTTACTTTGTCTAAAGTTTCTTTACTCATATTATCTATTGTTTGTTTATTTGTTACTTGTACATTGTCATCTATACTTTTTTCAAAGTCTTGTATAGTTTTAATTATTTTGTTTATAGTTTCTTCGTCCATTGATACTGGCTCAAGTTGTTTAAACATACCCTCAACGCTAAAGCCTTTAAACTCTCCGTTCTTTACTTGCTCCCAAATTTCATCGTTATCAACTTTAGCAGAACCCCATAAACTTCCGTTAGGTACTTTCTCGAATTCTTTAGGTGCTACCTTTCCGCGTTCATTGTCTATAATAAGGTTGTCTAACATATAAACCCCTTCTGCTATTTGTCTAGGGTCGTGCATAAGATTAAAATTGTTAGTCATGCCTAATCTGCTTTGCTTTTCTCTTATTGCTTCGATAGTCTTAGCTGAGAATTTAACAAAGAACTTTTCGCCTTGCTCTCCTATTCTAGGAATTAGTAAATCGGCAACCATAAAGTAGCCCTCTATAATTCTTTTCTCCTCATCTTTTACAGCAAACTTATGCTCTGTCTGTTGGCTAAATGCCATCCAATTAGAGTCTATTGCTGGTTGGTCTACTAAAGCTATAGCTGTCACTCCAGACTCATCGTCTGTGTCTATTACTAATTCAAATACTTCTATTTTTTCCATTGTGTTATATTTTAAAAAGTTGCGCTCTCTTCTATTACGCTTACATTGTTTTGGGTGTTGGTTATATCTGTTTCTGTTACAAATACTTGTTGGTTGCCTAGTATTGTGCTAGTGTTAGTTACTGGACTTAATTGTACTCCACCTCCTCCACCGCCTGCACCATCGGGAGTAGGTACTGTTTCTTCTACTTCTGTAGGACTTGCACTACTTTGGTAGGTTGTCGCTACTATTGCTGCTAGTTGCGCTGCTGCTGTAACTCCTGCTAATACTGCCATTGGTAGACCTCCTTGAGCAAACCCCGCTATAACTGCTTGAGCTCCGTTAATTGCAGCCATAGCTATATTTAGTTTTTTCTGTCTTTCAAAAGATGCTCGTCTAATCTTCTCTTGTTTCTCATCATTGCCTGCTGCATTAAGTAAGTCAGTTGCTAAGGCTGCATCGTTTAAAGCAGATAAAGCTCCTACTGCTGCTGTAGCTAAAGCAAAGTCCTTTTCTCTTTGCGCTCTCTTATCGTCTAGAGCTTTTTGGTCTGCTTCTAGCTCTTTATCTCTAGCCTCTTGGTCTAGTGTTGCTTTGTTCTCTCTAGCCTCCTGTTCTATGTCGGCTATTAAAGTATTCATTTGTAACAGTTGCTCTGTTTCTAAAGCCTTAAGTAATTCAGTATCTAAGCCATACTTTTCTATAAGTTGCTGTCTTTCCCTTTCCTGTGCTATTTCTAATTCTGCTAAACTTCTAGTAGTTTTGTCCTCTATTGCTTTAGCTTCTAAATCTTCTAGTAATTGGTTCTTATCCTTTTCTAGTTGAATAGCATCTGCTGCTGCTTTCTCTGCATCTGCTGCTGCTTTTTCGTCTATCTTCTTTTGCTCTGCTGCTGCTTTTTCGTCTGCTGCTTTATCCTTTTCTCTTTGTGCTTTTCTTTCTGCACTTGCTTTCGCAGCAGCATCTGCCTTTATTTTCTCTTGCTCTAAATCATGAGCTGTTAAATCTTCGCTTAGTTTTCTAGCATCTGCTGCTGCCTTCTTTGCTGTTTCTGTTGTTTCATCGTAAAGCTCTTCATAGAACTTGCCAAAAGAGCCCATGGCTTTCATGCTTTGCTCTAAAGCTATTCTATTGTTTTCTGCTGCTTTTGCTTCCTCCTCTGCTACCTCTTTTAATAATTCTATTTTCTTTCTGGATAGTTCTGCATAGTCCTCGCCTGCTATAGTTCTTTTTCTTATCTCAAAATCAAGGTCTGCAACCATGCTTTCGGTTAGTTCCTTATGTACTCGCCTTTGTTCTGCTGCTGCCTCGTTTCTTTTCTTTGCTGCTTCGACTACTTTTTTAGCTGCCTCCTCTTGAGCTATTGCCTCATCGCTTGCCATTATACCCATAGCTTGTAAGCCATCGATAAGGATGTCTATAATAAACTGGAAAGGCTCTAAGGCTGTTTTAATTAATCCCCAGATAGCATCCTTAAAATATACAATTCCTGCAACAACTAAAGTTAATGCAGTAACTAATACTCCTATAGGGTTAGCTTTTAAGGTAGTATTCAATAACTTGTTAACTCCGTTTAGTATTAAAGTTCCTGCTGCTGCTGCTTTCTCTTTTACTGTCTTTAAAACTGTTAAGGCTATTCCTTCTTTTTCGTCCTCGTTAGCTTGCTTTATTAAGTTGTTATAAAGTTTTCTAGCAGAACTTAACCCCTCTATCGCTCCTTTTAAACCCATAGAGACCATCATAGCTTTTTCTATGTTTTGAGCTGTAGCTTGTAAAGTTTCGTTATCTCCAGACAATAAAATTAAAGATGCACTCAAGTCTCCGACTGCACCCGCAACGCTTCCAATTTCTGAGGCTACTTGCTCTCTGTCCAAACCTTCAAAAGATAGCTCTATATTCTTAATCTCTTTAGAGGTTTGTGCCATTTGGGAAGCTAGTTTTTTAAACTCTTTGCGCCCTTCCTCTGTACCTCTATTAGTGGCTTTTAGTTTTGTCTGTAATTCTTCAAAGCCATCTTCTAACTCGCCTAAAGACATCTGCGCTCTGTCAGCTTCTATCTCTATACTTAATGCTATTTTATCGTCTGCCATGTTACTATCTATTGTAAATTTTTAGTTTAGTTGTATATCTAATAAGTTTGAAATAAAACAAAGTTTGCGCTATAGATGTCATCCCCTGACTTTAAGACATTCCATTCAACGGTAACATCTAACGTATTACTAGCAGTAGTATCTATTGTTTCTACATCTTGAAATATGTAACCAAATACAGACCGATTGTTATCTTTAGTATAAGCAAAATTACCATTGGTGCAGATGCTGCCAGTTGCTCCTATTGAAGCTATTGTAAAATCTAGCTCGCACTCCCAACCTTGGTTGGTTGCTAAGTCTAAATCGAATACTCCTGTGGTTGCTAAAATAGTTCCGTTTGACTTTATTTTAATAGTTATTTCTGAACGGTTACCGCCTCCTGTAGCATTAATTAATCCTCCTAACTTTCCGTGGTAAGAATCGCCAACTCTAAACCAATTAGCAGGGACTGTTAAGCTACCTTCTCCTGTGCCTATTATAGACTGTTCCCCTACTGTATTAATTGTAGGACCTTGTACTGTCTGAGCATAAAGGCTAGAAACATCTGGAATGTATGTCATATTATTTTGTATTTATTTCCATCAAATTGTAAAGAATAGGCATCGTTATAACCTGCAATGTTTAACAATAAAGAACCGTCTATTGAGCTAGGAGCGTTAACCCTTACTTGCAATGTATTCGCTATTGCTATCTTTTTAAAGTTCCAAACCTTTCCGACTGTTGGGTTAGTAGGTAGTGAAATAACTATTGCTCCTGCTGATGTATCACATAAATAAGTAGCTATCTTTTCATCTGCTGTAAAGTTAGATGTAACAGTTACAACGCTGCCAGTTCCTTTAATTTCGCCATTTACATAAGTTACATTCGACTCTGTTACTGTTACGTTTGATGTGTTAATTAGAGTTATGTTTTCTAGGTTAGACTCTATTACGTTATTGTCTCCCTGTATAGTTATGTTCCTACTTTCTGTGAATACCTTATTATTGTCTCCTTTAATGTCTACAAACATTGCAGACTTGTCAATAAAGTTGTTTAATCCGTCTACATGGCTAGACTTCATGTTTAGCACATTGTTTCCAGAAAGTATATCCTGAAACATCTTAGGAGCTTCCTCGTCTCCTATTGTCTTAAAGCCTACTCCTATAATCTCCTCAGTTATTACCGTTGGTGTAGGTACTGCTTTTAGCTTTAAGAATTCACATTGGCTAGGCTTATACTCCGAGCTTGCATACATTACTTTATGTAGTGTCCAGTATTCGTTATCAAAAAAGTAAGAAGGTTGAAAAGATAGGTTAGCAATATCTGTAGGGTTTAACAAAAAATAACCTTTGAATATCTTGCTATCTTTATCTGTAAGCTGCTCTAATTCTTTTCTGTGGTATGTTTCGTATAGGTTTGCATTCGTTATTGTAATAGTTCCGTATGTGCTATCCCAATATATTTCTTTAGGCAATCCGAAATTAATGTCTATAGTAGGGTTAAATGGGTCGTTGAAATGTCCTGCATAAGGATACTCGCCTCTAAATACATTCCCTGCTATTGCTTCATGCACCCAATTATTGCTACTGTTTTTTAAGCCTGAATAATAAAGTATCCTAATATTACTTTTAATAGTCTTTTGCTGTAGCGTTTCGTCTACATCTATTATAGTACTTATTA
>Ga0180120_10000913_pt1 | contig 15148 bp, 10 predicted proteins | sample CPBDNA_3_FD_129677 | JGI IMG/M metagenome (GOLD analysis project Ga0180120, IMG submission 129677) | Freshwater to marine salinity gradient microbial communities from Chesapeake Bay, USA - CPBay_Spr_31_0.2_DNA (version 2) (version 2) | ecosystem: Environmental > Aquatic > Marine > Coastal ... | reverse complement strand
TGTTTCTACTACGTCTACCCAAGTTCCTCCATCATAAGAGAAATCAAATGTAACATTCGAACCAGTCATTGCTGCAGGAAATTCTATTCCTGATAGCAATAAACCATCACATTGTGCAGCTGTAGAGTTACTGTTGTCTGCTGAAACGTCTATTAAAACTTGTTTTTGTAATTGCATATTGTCCTTACTATAGCAGAAGAAAAGGGCAGGAGGTGGATTCCCACCCTAATCTTCAAATATATTTCTCTAAGCTACGTCAGAGAACATTAAATGGTATGAAGGAGGACCGAAGTCGTATCCCATTTCCATATAAACTGCTTTTGCAACCATTGCATTAGCGTCTTGGTCAATGTCTCTTACAAACACTGTTCCATATCCTGGGATATTTGTGAACACTGGTTGTATAAACGCAAAGTCCAAAATAAATGCCTTGTTAGCAGGTAGGATATTAGGGTCAATAACCATCATACCAATCTGTCCGAATGGTGTAACGATTACATCAATGTCAATACCAGCAAGATTTCTATCTCTTGGAAGTATTGCTCCTGTAATACCAACTGTTCCAGCTAATAATTCTTTATTAAGGTCGAGTAATTGCTTAGGGCTTAAGCAGAGAACTGGTTGTTGCATTGGTGCGTGAGCATCATACAATCTTTTCAGTGCGTCTGCAATAGAGTCCCAAGATAGAACTTTGTCAGTACCAGAACCATCGCCACTTGAGTCACAATAGTGTACGTTACCGCCTACATATGTAGGAGCAACTGTATTGTTAGCATTAGCGTTTAGCGCACAGTACTCTGCAAGTCCACGCATTTCTCTTGTACCTGCTCCAGGTGTTGCGTTAGCTCCATCTGCGAATGTACCATTGAATGCGAACCACTCTACTTCTCTAGCTACTTTTTCAAGAGCCAAAGACATTTGTTCTGCGAACTCATCAACGATTGGGTTAGAACCAGCTAAACCGAGTTTGTCAGCAGCTGTTACTGTTCCATCACCATCGGATGAATTTGCGATGTTAGCACTTAAATCAAAAGGATTTTGGTGCTGATATGTTGCCATAGCTGTGTAAGTCATCTTGACACCTTTATGGAATATCTGTGTCACACCTGTAAACGCAACTCTATCTCTTCCGAGATATTCTGTTGGTGTATTACCTTCTTGAGCCTTTGTAGGTTCAGAAGATACTGAGTGTGAGTCAGCAGCTTGGATTTGCCAGAAGGTAGATTGTAAAACCTTACCTCCGTTTAATCCACCTGTTGCAGATAAAAAAGGAGTTCTTTGACCACCTACACGGAATAGCTCCCCAGAAAAGTTATTAATCTTCTGAGAGTAAATTGCGTCATTAGTCAGGGTTATGCCTGCCATAATAAACCTCCGTATATTGTCGTATTAAACTATTACTTTTTTTGTTGTTCTTGGTCCATGTAGTTTAATTTAGCTCTTAGTGAATCCTTTACGGATGCACCTTTTAGAGCAGCAACTAATTCTTCATTAGACCCTAAAGGTATTTCTGAAGTTGAATTTGCATCAAGTGCAGCTACTCGTGACCTTGCATCGTCTTGAACTTGTGGTTCAGGTGAAGACTGTGGTGTTGTCTCAACTGTTCCATTTGCTTCGAAACCATACTCGTCCTTTGCAAACTGTGAGATAGCATCTGTCGTAACAGGTCCATCATACACTTGCTTTAACGCTTTACCGAAACCTTTGTCCGTTGATAATCCTAATTTACCGAAGACATTATCTATTTCCTTATCTTTATAAGACTCTAGTTCTGCCTCAAGTTTTTTGATAGCATCATCTTTTCTACCAATAGTTTCTCTCATTTGTTTTACACCATGTTCTTGCGGTGCATCAAATTCTTCCATACTGTACCTCCACTATGTGTTAACCTGTCAGACAAGACCATAGGCATCTTGTCGGGGTGCTACCTTACCACTTGACCTGCATCTCTGGTAGCTATAAGCTACAAGTCCATTACTCTACGGTTTTAATACGAGCTTTCAACGTAGGCTTCGAAAGCTGTTTGCAGGTCTATTTGAGCGGACCACGCAACGCTTAATAAATATTATAACAGGTTATTCTATAAGTCCAGTAACTTTGCCATCTTTTTTAGCAGCGCCTAATTGTATACCTTGTTTAGATGTGAGTTCTGCTTGTATTCTGTTAAGTCTTTGTGAAGCAGCTATGTCGCCTATAGCAGCATCTTCTAATGTTTTAAGTTCTAATTCTCTACCTATAGAACCTGCTTGTGATTGCATTAATCCTGCTGTTCCATAGATTCCTTTAGCTTGTTCTGTAGTTAAACCTAAGTTTCTAAGTTCTTGGAATCTACCAAAAGTACTTGTAAATCCTCTAGATGTAGCTTGTGCTTGTAGTTGTAACGTCTGTATATCTCCAGCTAATACTTTATCTTGTATCTTTGGATTAATTAAAGCAGCAAATACAGTTCCACTATTCATAGGCATATTGTATCTTTCTCTAAATAGTTTCTCTACTTCAGGTATCTGGTCTTTAACTCCAGCATATACCATGTCTATTCTTGTTTGAAATTCTTCTGCAGATACAGGGTCAGCAGTACCGTAACCTGTAGCCATATCATTAAATTCATCTTCAAAATCTGTAAAATCATTAACACCTACTTCAGAGAGTGTTTGTTTATATGAAGCTTTAACACCCATAAAAGATAGTTCATCCATAATTAAAGTGCCATCTTCGCGCATTAACTTACCGAAATTATCTTTCCAAGGTTTAGTTTGTCTAGTAGCTTTAATAGCTATATCAGCGTCTCCACTCTTTACCCATTGTTTAGCAAACTCGTCTATGACAGCATCAGGTAAAAAGTTATATAATGTAGAAGCTAAGCTTGAACCAGCACTATAAGTTCTACCATCATTAGCAGGTTCAGAACTTGTTGTACCAGCTAAAGCAGTACCTTGTACACCAGAATCTGTATCATATCCTCTAGCTCTATACCATGCTAAATCTCTAACTTGACCAGTTTCAGGGTCTATTGAATTATCTACTGTATAAGAAGTAGCTAAATCTTTTCTATAAACTTCTACCATTATCCTACAAAACTCCTACTTGTAACTATACCTTCTCCGAATGTATCAGACATTGCAGATACTAAATCATTTTTAACTTTTTGATTACCAGTGTTTAATCCATAACTACGTAACTCTTCTAGTTCTTTAGTTACGTCATTCATTCTTACGAGTTTATCTAATAGTGCATCATCAGGTTTTAAATCTTGTCCTAGTACACCTTTAGCCATTTGTTGTTTAGAAGATACAATAGTTGACCATGCAATGTTTTCATCATACATGTCATAGAACTGATACCTTTCTTTTTTAAGTTCATTAATAAAAGCTTCTTTTGCTGAAGCATTGTTACGTATATCTCCAGCTTTTTTACGTATATCTTCTGCACTTAAATGTAAATGTGCAGGTAAATACTTGTCCATAAGTTCTTGTACTTCTTGTTCGCCAACTTTAGTTGTCTCTACTGTGATACCCTCTAGCGCGTTAATAACACCGTTATCCATGATGATGTTAGCGTAAGGGTCAAAGATACCATTAAGTTGTGTAAGAGCTTCTTGTTGACTAAACCAACCTTTATTTGTCATAGTCGCTAAGTAATCTACTACTGTATCAGGTAATTCAGAACCGTATTGGCTTTCAGCTGTTCTACTAAATAAATTGTAATAAGTATTGTAATTCTTTTCGAACTGCTCAGGGTCTGTAAACTCCATTCTTTCTGAATCAATTTGATTTTGTGTTACACCTAACTCTTTAAGAATAGCTCCATAAGCATCTGTTTCCAGTATGTTAGCTGTAGCTGTTTTCATATCTCCACCTGTAGCTATTAGTTCTGAAGTTAATAAACCAATATACTTATCGTTATTAAGTAATTTAGATGTAATACGCTTTCTATTTCGTTTAACTGATTGTGCAAAGTTTGTTGCAATGTCTACTGCATTAGCACCTTCAGGTAAATCTACAGCAGAAACAGGTACACTAATTAAAACATCACTACCTAAGAATCCACTATTAAAACTGTCTTGTGAAATGTCTGCTCTAATTCCTGCATCTGCTCTAGCTTTAGCTTCAACATCATCTGAATGGTCTCCCTTATCTCTGTTAGGAGAGTTAGATATATCGCTTAATAAATAATCGTCTGGTAAATCTAATACGTATGTATAGCTACCCATGTCTATTGCAAGTTTATAACCCTCGCCAGTAACATAGATAATCTCTTGACCTTCGTAATCTCCTTCAAAATTACTGTAATCAAATCCAGTTGTCATTCCACCTATAGTATCTATTGTAGGTTCGTCCATTATTCTCCTTTAAATGCCCCTAAGACAGATGACATTCCTGTCTTTAGATAATCTTTACTTGTATCATAAGCTTCTGATACTGGTTCCATGATAGTATCAACACCTTGACGTACAATAGGAACTTCTAATGCTTTATCTTCTGCATACATAACAGGAGACATTTCTGAAAAACGTGCAGCACCTTCTAAACCATCCATTAAAATTTCAAATTCTAAACCTTCTGTGTATTCTGAAGAATCTTTTATTAATCCTAAAGCTTCTCCAAAAATTGCAGAGTTTGCTAATTGAATTTTAGCAGCTGATTGTTCACCTTGTTGATACATATTCAAAACAATGTTAGCTATTTCGTATCTAAGTAATGGAGCTGCAAACTTTCCTAAACCTGCAACTGTCAAACCTTTGACTATAACAGATTCCATAGGGTCTAAAACACCATTAGCAAAAGAAGAAAAAAACTTTTTAACAGTATCAGGAGGTAAATTATATTTTTTTCCTATAGTATCTAACTCTTCAAATCCAGGGTCTGCAAAATATGCAGCTCCAGGTCCTGCTTTTCTATTAGATAATCCTTTAATTTTTTGATTGTTTTCATCCCAATAATATATAGTATTGTCATCTATAGGATTATTTTCAAAAACATTTAAACTATAGATTCTTTTTATTTGTTCACCAGTCATTTCACGCCAACCTTTACTACCAGGAGTTGGTGTTTTTACCACACGGTTATCTATTTCTCTACCACTTGTTGTAGTAGATTTACCAGAACGGTTATCTCTATCTTCTTTTCCAGTTTCTGTTATATATGCGGGTATTGAATCTTCAGCCATTATCCTCCAAACATGTAAGTTATCATATCGTTCTGCATAGTTCTTACTTTACGACCTTGTTCTACAGCACTAATTTGTTTACCAAACTCGTCTTCAACTTGTTGCGCCATAATTTCTTCAGGTCTATCAGTAGAGAATGCAGATAAATCAATAAACTTATCAGCTCCATAATCTTTAGCCAACTGTTCTCTTTGACTATCCATCTCTAAATATTCTGGTTGACTTACCATAAAGTTATAATCTTCGTATTGTTTTGCTTTAGCTCTAGCTTGTCCAAAAGCAATAGAGTAACTATCAGCAAATTTAGTTGACCATTCGTCTAACTCTTCTTCTGTAGCACCTCTACCTAGTTTACTTTCAAAGTATGAATCAACCATATCTTCTAATGCATTTTGACTAGGTGGTATAAACTCTTTAGCTAATTGCTTAGCAACTTCAGCTTCATCTATATCTTCTGTAATAGATGCTTCTTTAGCCATTTCTTCTAGAGCATACTTAAAAAGATTTCTGTGATAATCAAACCCTTCGTAAGTTATCTGTGAATCAGAAAAGTAAACTGGGTCACTATCCATAATTACATCATATGTTTCTGTACCAGGAACTACATGTCTATTTTTATCTAACCAATTCATTACATATTTTATTGATGCACGTAGTTTTTCTGAGTATTCTCCCTGACTTTCAGCAAAATAATTATCTGGAACTATACCGCTGTTTGTCATAAAGTTTTGAAACTGTTCTATATCTTGGGTTGAAGCGTAACTATCTATTACATCTTGTACTTTAGTTCCACCAAAATGACCAGCAAAAGGCATCATTGCTTGTTGACCATTTATAATTACTGCTTCACCTTTATCGGTGTACTTAGGTCTAAGTATATTTTCACCAGTCATTAAGTTCAAGTAAGCTTGCGCAGCAGGTCCTTCTTCTGGATTATTTGCTATCCAATCAAAAACTGTTTCTTCTTTAGGATTAACTCCCCATAATGTACTGAATTTACTAAAAGAGTCTGATGGAATACCATATGTTTCAAAGTCTTGTAACATTTCTGGGTCAGATATTTTACCTGATACTTCTTGCGGAACTTGTTGTTGAAACTCTACTTTACTTGGTTTATATAAATCTTCTACGTCTGCTTTAATAATTTTAGATTCTTCATCAGTTGCAATATCAGTATTCCACCAAGCAATAAAGTCATCTTCTGCAACTCCTACTGATTCTTTTAAATAGTTTGCAGCACTTTCTCTTGTTTCAGGTGGTCCTAATAAGTTATCTTTAAGAAATGTTTTAAAAGAAGATAACTTTTTCTTAGCAGCAGCATTTTTTTCTTTACCAGATGCTTCCCACTCTAATTCAAATTTTTTCCATAATGTTTTAATTTTATCCATAGTTATCCTTGAGGAAAATAATCCAATACTTCTTGGTCGTCTCTATATAACTTTAACATAACTCCTGTCCATACACCCCAAAACTCAGGATATTGTTTAATAATTCTGTTAGCGTCATTATACACATAAATTCTTAAAGCTTTAGCTCTTGCATCATCTGATGTTAACCACCACTCTTCATTACCTGATGTTGAATAACCAGCTGATAATGTAGATGCATATGTCCATGCGTTCATAATTTCAGCAAAACCTTTACCTGCATCAGTCTGTAATACTGCTGGATTAGTTAACCATTCTGCTTTCATTTCTGCAAATATGTCTTTAGATGTAGGTGGATTAGTAATACCGTATTCTTCGCTTTGAAATCCTGGTAATGCTAGTTTTAATTCATTTCTAAATGCACGTTTAAATATAGTTTTTTGCACAGAAGTTAATGATTCCAACTCATCTATTTTTTTAGAATATGTTTTATATCTAAAGAAACCTAAAGTATCATTAACTGCTCTACGATATTGGTCAGGACTTAAAAGGCTTTTTTCTGCAACTATATCATTCCAATTCTTTTCTTCATAAGGATTGTCTATGTTTAAGTAATAACCACTTATCTTTAAGTTATTAAAGATTTCAGGATTGTTCCTCTGAAAGTTTTGTACTCTAACACTTGTAGATTGTTTACCTGTTTCTGATTTAGACCTAGGGCTTAACATGTAAGGATGTTCTATACCGTATGTTTCAAAGAACTCATTGTAAGTAGCTATATCATTGCCAGCATTTTCTTCTCTAATGCGTATGTATTCTTCATATAAAGTAGCTTGACCCCACAAATGACCTTGATTGTCCTCAACAAAAAACTCAGGTTTAAATCCAGTAGGTCCAAAGAATTGATATATAAACTCAAAAGCAAATAAAGTACCTGATTTTTCTTTTGCATACTCCAAATAAAGATTATCTATTTGACCTTCATTAAGATTACCTTTAGCCATGTTAGGATATAACTTATCCATATACTTATCTAACTTACCTGCTTCATAAAGTCTCTTTGATTCACCAGCAGATACACCCCAACGATATATATCAATAGTTTTTTTAGCACGCATTTGTTCTATTTCAGTACTGTTGTCTGTTATGTAATCAAATTTATCAGGGTCCATTAACATAGCTCTACCTTTTTTATATACAGGTGATGCTGCAAATACGTCACTTACTTTATCTGGAGGAGGAAATGCACCAAAGAAAAACTTCTCAAATTCATTTGCCCATCCATACTTAGCACCTAGTTTTGTTGAAGCATCTTCTACTCTAGGTAAGACTCTAGCCATACCAAAAGCAACCATAGAGTTAGGTCCAGGTACAAATCCTTGTGCAAGTAAGTTAACTCCTTGTACTTGACTTCTAGGAGATATTTGTACATTTTGTTCTCCATCAGTTAACTCATCATCAAATATTAAGTTAGACATAAAACCACCAAAAGGCATTACAAATACATCTCGTTCAGGACTCATAGGGTCAGGAGATATAAAACCATCATTAGAGCTACTACCTAATGCATCTGCAGCTCCACCACCTCTAATACCTAAGTGTGCTTTTCTAAGTACATATGGATTTTCTCCAAGTAATTGTCCCCATGTTTGAAATACTTCGAACCATACTTCAATAAAAGGGAATATGTTTACTAACTTATCTGATACAGTATGTCTTTGTTTTGTATCATAAAGTAATTCTTTAACACCAGATAAAGCATAAGCTTTACTTTCTGTATTCATTACTTCGTAATTAGATATTTGTCCAGGTTTAAATAACTTATCTAATCCAATCATTTCATCTATAACATCTTTAGGAACACCAGCTTCTTTAGCTTCATTAATAAATTGTCTACGTAATGGTTTACTAAAATCTTCAAATCTATCTTGTATATACATCCATCTAAATTGTTTAAATGTTGTAGACCTATTCAGATAACCTATTGGTTTAGTCATTAATTTGTCAAATATAGCTTGATAACCATTATTCATCATATCTTCTACTTGTCCTAAGAAATTTTGTGGAGTCATATCTTCAGCTTTGTCTACTATTTGTGTAAGAGTTCCTGGATTTATACCATCTTTTTTATTGTAATATTTAGCTAACTCATCAGTTACTTTAGATTTTTTGAATTGTTTAAGGAAAACATCTTCAGTACTAAAAAATTCAACTATATCTTTTTTATTAGAACCTGTTTTTCCATGTCTAACAAGTTTTCCATCAGCAATCATGTTACGTATAGATTGATTACCAAGGTCTGTTGATTGTAAATTGTATGTATATTTTCTAGTTTTTTTATTTATACGAGCATCTTTACCTTTTTGAAAAGAACCTCCTGCAATAACACGAATACGAGATTCTAAATACTGTAAGTGTTGGTCTAAATCTTTAGATTTTTCATCAATAAAGTTCGCAGCTTTACGTCCTTTGTATCTAACAAATTGTAATCTAGCTTCTTTACCTGCTGGTGTAGCTAACCATGCTGTTAATTCATCACTACCGTAACCAAATTTAGCTACAGCTTGACCCATAGGGTCTCCTCTTAAAAGTCTTAATTCGTGATAAACTGACTCAACTATTTGTGGTTCAGTAAGTTCATCTGTACTTACACCTTTATATTCAATGTATTTATTATTTTTAGTTTTATTTGCACCACCAGCTAAATCTTCATAACGCATAGTTTTTTGCATTGCTTCAATAACTTCTTCTTGCATAAGAAAATCTACAGCATCAGGATTATATTGTGCAGCTTTGTATTTAGTTAAAGGTATTTTTTCTAATAATCTACCTGCACGCGAGTTAGGATTATGTGCAGCTAACCATTGAAAGTATTCGTATGGTCTATTGTAAACACTAGATAATCCTTTAACTGCTATACGTGCTTGTTCTTCCATAAAGACACGTGTAAAGAAAGCAGCTCTCATAAGCACTAAAGGTTTAAATAAATTTCTTGTATAGAAAGACATAAGATTGCTTACAAAGTTGTTTTCTAATCTTTTAACATTAAGTATTCCATCATCAAAAGGATTAGGTATAGCGTCATCAGCTTTGTTCCAACTAAAATGTTGTGTTTTATACTTTGCATATTTTTTAGTATCAGTAAGTATTGATGTAGCTTTAAATTGATTATCTGGATACGCTTTAAATAAAGGTCCTACTGCACGTTCTATAAGTCTATAGTCCATTAAAGGAGCAATATTATCTTGCATTTCACTAAATAACGAACCACTCATAGTAGTTACAACTTCACCAATTTCATCTGTAGCATTACCTATTTCATTTATTTCATGTCCTCTGTAATTAGAACCAATGTTAGGAAGAATGTTTTTATCTTTATCAGTAGCATATATTTTCATCTTTTGCAGACCTTCAAACATTTTTTCTGCATGGTTAGCTATATACTCTGAGTTACCACCCTTAGCTCTTACTAGTTTTAAATCTCTTGATGCTTGTTTAAATGCAAAATCTCTGTATGCAGTTTTATCTAATGGATTAATAGCCATAAATTCTTTAAGTATTGTGTTAGCTGAATTAGCATCATATCCATTTATTTGTAAATGTGATGTTAATTGTTTTAATCCTACGTTTAAATTATTAAGTGGTATACCCATATCAGGTACTACTCCTAATAATTTTCTAAAGTATGGATTGTAACTTGAATTAAAATTAGAACTAAAACCTAAATACTTTTCAAACTTAGGTAAATCCATTTGACCTAAAGCTTTTAAGGCATAATCAGGTGTAACATTTTCTAATTTAGCTATTACACTTGCTTTACTTGCAACAGATTCCATTGTATCTATGACAGCTTCTCTACCTACTTCTACAAGTTTTTGTGGCTTTCTGCTTTTACGCCTTAAAGGAAATGCACCTTCTCTAACTTTTCTAGCTTTTTCTCCTGCCCAGCTACCAAATGTTCTATAAGAAGCATTAGGGTTTATACCAGATGATTGTAAAAATTTATTTATAGTAAGAGAACCTGTCTTTGGTAGTATCTTACCAGGAATAGTATAAGGTACATTTTGTCCTACATCGTTTATAATGTTGTATCCAGTAGAAATCATTTGGTCAAATACGTTTTGTACGTTTTGCCAATCTTTTATTTCTGTTAAATCTGATTTAACTTGTGCAGGTAAATGTTTTGTAATTGGATTTGTATTTAATAAGTACAAATTATCTTCATCAGCTATTGCTTTAAAGAACTCTACGTTTGTAGGTTGATTTAATATATCTTGTTTTGTTGTTTGATAAAACTTAGGAACTCTACCAAATAGAGTATTTTCTTTTTTAAGTTTCTTAAAAGCTTTTTTTGTTTGTGATATATCTTTAACAGTATTTTTATTAGTAATTAATCTACCAACACTATCTGTAACTTTACTTAAGTTACCATCTCCTGTAGCTCCATCAATAATTGGACCTACTTCATCTAATACATTGTCAGCTAAACTTTTAGAATCTAATTTAACTTTTCTTAAACTACCTTTACCTTTTGTAACAGTACCTTGGTCTATTGCTTCCATTAAAGGATTTACTCTACGTAAACCTTTTTGTAAGTTTTTAGCACCTTTAACACCCTTACCAGCAAATAATTCTGGTACAAGCTGATAACCAGCATCAGTTAGACCAGATAGTATATCAAATGATTTAGAACCTGGTGCAAATACTTCTGCTGCAGTTACTCTACCTGGTGAGTATTCAAGCAATAAATCTCTATCTGCCCATTCAGGTCTATAATAATCTTGTTCTGATTGTCCAGCCCAAAAGAATCTTTGTCTAGCTCTACCAGCATAAAAATTAACTTTGTTTGGATTGTAAGAAGATGTGTAACTTATTTCACCATCTTCATTAAAAGCATATCTACTTTCACCTGTTTGTGCATCATACTGTCCTGCTAAAGGAGTACCTATGTTTTTGTAAATAAAGTCTCTAGCTTCATCAGGTGACATACCATACTCATTAGTAAGTTTTACAAAGTAAGGTGTTTTTTCTGCTTTAACAGATTCTAATGTAATTTTAGTAGCTCTATCAAAGTTTAATGGTTCTCCATTAGCTACAGCTCTAAACATTGCAGCAAGTACAGGTTCTCCACCCATCTTGTGTGCTTCCTGTACCATATCTATTTGTTGCTTTAATTCATCGATAGTACCAAGTTCTTGTCCTAAACCTTGTACTTGTGTACCACTAAGGTCTATTTGCAACATATCTTGTGCTTTTTGTGAGGTATAACCTTTTTCTAATAGTTTATCGTATTCACGTAAATCTCTAAGATATGCTTGTGACCTACCTACTTTCATAGGTTGACCTGGTGTTATAGCGTTTGTAGCACTTGCTAGTACAGACCATTTACCTGAAGGTCCTACTGTTTGAAAAAAAGCATCTAAAGCAGCAAATGCCCATACACCGTATTGCACATCACCTGGTTTAGCTCCACCTGGCATAAAGCCGCCTGTTAATAAATCACCAAAAGACATCTTCATATTGTCTTCTACATGGTCATATTGAAATTCTTGCTGTAATTGTTTCCATAACTTAGCTTCGTTATATATTTTACTTGTTTTACTTTCCTGAGCTATTTCAGATACAGCTTCAAATTCAGGAGGTATACCTAAAATACTCATTCCTAATGCAGTACTTGTATCTAATTCAGCAGGATACTTTTCTAAATTGTTAAGTATTGTTTCTGGGTCTTGTTTAAATATAGAACCATATTGCAACGCTTGTAAATCTACTTGTCTTCTTGCATTGAGTACATCGTAATACTCATTCCTATCTCCTAGTAACACTGTTAAATGTTCCTATTATTGATAATCTCTAATAATGTTGGAGTAGGGTTGATTTGATACAATGCTTGTAGTATTGCATCTGTGTTATCAGCCATCTGTTGTTGTGGTCCTGCCCCATCCCCTATCGGTAATCCCTGTGTCGCTGGTTCTCCAGGTCTTTCAGTAGGTGCAAATACGTTAGGTGCAGTAGGAATACCTTGTTGAACTGGTAGGGGAGCGGCTTGTTGTTGTTCGACAAAAGCTTTGTTTGCTCCATAATCAGCATCAGGCAATCTTCTTAGTGGTTGTTTAGAACTACCAGGTCCTCCATCTGTTCTTTGCCCACCTTGTGGTGTAGCTACAGCAGCTGGTTTACTAGGTTGTCTATATCCGCCTCTACGATTCTTTGCCATTAGTAAAATCCTTTGTAATTAAAATTATTATTCCTTCTATTGGTTGTATGATTTGTGTAACTGATTCAGATAAAATATCTAATTCATCTTCTACACCGTATGTTTCATAAACTAAGTCCCAAAATTCTGTATCAAAATATTCTTGCATTTTACATTCCAAATGCTTGCGCCATTGTTGGTACATCTTGACCACCCATCTGTTGTTGCATTTGTTGTTGCTGAATCATAGCTTCTTGCTCAGGTGTCATTTGTGGTTCCTGAGGAGTATAAAATTGTTTCATTATCTCAGTAACTTCAGCAGGGTATTCATAAATAGCTATAGCAGCCATAGTTGCTTGTAAATCACCTTGTGCAGACCTAGCAAGTATACTGTCAAACAATACACCTTCTGCTTTATTTTTTCTAATACGTTCTTGTACCTTAGCTATATTCTCTAAACCATCAATGTTATCTTGTAATGTTTCTACGTCTATAACACCAGCTTGTAATAATTGCAAACCAGTTACAATTTTTTGTGGTTCATCAAATCCTGCCATAACACCATAGATACGTCTTGTTCTAAAATCTCCACCTATATCTGCAAGTGGTGCATAGTTTTCTGCAAAAGCAGAACCATTAAAGAAACCTGCCATAGGTTTTTTAGATACACCTTGTGAGTAAGATAAAACTACATCCATTTCTAATCTTTTAGAATCCATTTGTGTTACAGCTGTTTTAATTACATCTCTGTATTCACTAATCATTAAAGACATCGTGCTATTTAATTCTGATAGACCAGCACCAGTCACAAATGAATTAGGACTTTGTGAGTCATCCGTAACAGGGTAACCGCCGACCATTCGCAACTGACGTTCTAATCTATCAATTTGTTGAAATAATTGATATGGTATGTTGTTCATCGGTTTAGAAACCTGCGTACCAGGAGCTAGATAATTTACTGCAAATCTACCTTTTCTGTATTGTCCAGATTCTATCTCTCCTGATATGTTGGTTTCTGTAAATACGCTATCTTCCATAGCGATTGCTGACATAATGTTAATCTTTGCCATCATTGCCATCAAACCTATTACGTGGTCGTATTGACCTTTAAGTTGGTCAAAAGAAACTTTTTTCATAAACACAAATGGTGGTGTAGATAATACGTTTGGTATAAAGTCAAGAATCATATTACGTTCTGGGAATACTACATAAGTACCACCCATGTCATAGTATTCAATAATTCTTACACCAGAGTATGTGTTATCTTCCCAACCTTGTTCTCTATTATTTTCATAAGACATAAACGGTGTAGCAGTATCTACTTGTGAATCTGTATCGTCATCATCTTGTTTAAGTATTTCTGCAGCAAACTCAGGATAGATTTGTGCAAGTTTATATCTTGGCACACGTCTAATAACAGCCATTTCTCTTGGTTGTTGGTCAGGACCAAAGTTTCCTGGGAATGTATCGTAAGGGTCTCTTAGTTCTGCTGATGGATAAAAGTAACCATTGATGTCTCTTTTAGTTGTTATTACCCAAGCACAAAAACCATAACCAGGTAACCATCTAGATGCTTGTTGTAACTGTGCAAGTAAGTTTTGTTTTTCGTCATAGTTAGAAACAATACGTTCTAATTTTTCTGCACGTATTTTACTTCTTGCAGAATCATTATCATTAGGTACATCTACTCGTACTTGAGGTATACCAGATATTTTTTGTGCAAGTCGGTCAATACCAGACTGCAACATGTTAGGAGCAGGTAGTAAATCAGCATCAGAAGTTTCCATTGTATTACCTAGTAATGCTTTTATACCATCTGCACCACCATTAAGAATTGCTTTTATTCTAGCTTTTTGTACTTGACGTTCTTGAACTAATTTACCTGCAGTAAGTTCTGAAGCGTTTCTAACAATTTCTTGATATGTTTTAGTGTCTAGGTTTTCTATGCCCATGGTGCCTCGTTTGTATCAGTCATCTTATAATCTCCATAACTAGGATTATAGTCTAATCCTATGTCCGCAGTATGTTCTTTTTGCATACGTCTAAAAACTTTCATCGGAAACCAACTAGCCATAACTATATCAGTTTTCTCTTTGTTTCTTTTGGAAACAGGTTTTCCATCGAAGTATAACAGTTGTTGTCGATATTTCTGTACTTTCGCACTACTTTCCCCATCACCAGTAGGTAGATGTATTCTCTTATCTTCAAACAAATCTGCCATGGCACCTACACCATATAGTGGGTCGTGTTTGTTTTTACCAGTCAAGTGTCCTTGTACTGTTATTCCACTACGTAGTGTAAATTCTTTTATTGCAGCATCTTGACGTATAGCAGTTTGGAAACCATTTTCTTCTACTATCCAATGTCTACAATCATACTTGTGTACCCAATCTGACATTTGGTCTAGTGCAGCTCTAAT
>Ga0180120_10000912_pt1 | contig 15158 bp, 23 predicted proteins | sample CPBDNA_3_FD_129677 | JGI IMG/M metagenome (GOLD analysis project Ga0180120, IMG submission 129677) | Freshwater to marine salinity gradient microbial communities from Chesapeake Bay, USA - CPBay_Spr_31_0.2_DNA (version 2) (version 2) | ecosystem: Environmental > Aquatic > Marine > Coastal ... | reverse complement strand
GGGCGCGGTTCATCAACTACAAACTCAATAACGGTTGGCGGCGTTTCTATCGGTACAGAGTACACTTTACCAACGGCTGATGGGTTATCAAATCAATTCATTAAAACCGACGGGGCCGGGGCGCTATCATTCGCCGCTTTGGATATCACCGGCGGTCTTGAGTACAAAGGAAGCTATGACGCAAGCACTAACTCACCACTTTTGACCAATGCCGAAAAGGGTGACTTCTATATCATAAGCGCAGCGGGTACACGGTTTGGTCGCGATTGGTCAATAGGCGATCATCTGTTAATAAATGAAGATATGGGAGGAGTGGTTTCAAACGGTAAAATTGATAAGATTGACAACACTGAGCCCACCAATGTTTTAATTACAACTAATAATCTCAGTGATCTTGACAACGCAGGCACAGCTAGAACTAATCTAGGTTTAGGCACAGCGGCAACATTAGACACAGGCACAGCTAATGGAAATATTGTTGTACTAGATGCAACAGGATTACCTGCTGTAGACGGTTCACAGCTGACAGGTATTACAGCAACAGATTCAACTAAATTGGCTATCGCTAATAATCTAAGCGATCTTAACAACGCCGTTACAGCTAGAACTAATCTAGGTTTAGGAACAGCGGCCACATCTGCAAGCACTGACTTCCTCCAAGTCTCCAACAATCTGAGCGACATTAACAACGCCGGCACAGCTAGAACTAATCTAGGCCTAGGAACATCAGCCACACTCGATACAGGTACAAGCAATGGCAATGTGGTAGTATTAGATGCGACAGGATTACCCGCTGTAGATGGTTCACAGTTGACAGGTGTTGTAAGCACTGACTCAAGCAAGCTAGCGATAGCTAATAATTTAAGCGACCTAAACAATGTCGGCACAGCTAGAACTAATCTAGGACTAGGCACATCAGCAACGCTCAACACAGGCACAAGTAACGGCAATGTAGTAGTGCTAGATGCAACAGGGTTACCTGCTGTAGACGGTTCACAGCTGACAGGTATTACAGCAACAGATTCAACTAAATTGGCTATCGCTAACAATCTAAGCGATCTTAACAACGCCGTTACAGCTAGAACTAACTTAGGACTAGGCACGGCTTCCCTGTCAGCCTCAACTGACTTCTTAGCATCTACCGCTGGCCTTGATGATCTTAGTGACGTTGCATACACGCCAGGCGCAGGCATTGATAATTATGTTTTAACGTATGATCACTCTACCACATCATGGGGCGCTGAAGCGGCGGCGGGCGGCGGCGGTGGGTGGACTTACTCAGCAATCACTGCAGACCCTGCCAACGCTCAAGCAAGCTATCACTATTCATGTACGGGCACATTCACAATCACGCTAGCGACAACAGGCATGAATGCAGGTGAAGAGATCAGAATTAAAAACATGGGAACCGGTGATATCACAGTAGATCCGCAAACCTCGACGATTGATGGGGCGACTACTGACTATGTTCTCGATGTTCAATATTCAGCGATCACTCTTGTCTCAACCGGTTCAAATTGGGAGATCATCTGATGAGTCATAACAAAATAAAACTAGGCAGTGCTGAACCCACGCGAACAAGTGAGTTGGAGCCAAATCTCGGAGATCTAAACAATGTCTCTGAATCTGGCTTAGCGAATGGTGATTATCTGACATATGATGGTTCGCAATGGTCGAATACACCACAAGCGGCAGCGTATGCAGGGACCATATTTATTGGTGAGGGAGCTAGTCAGAATTACAGTGGGTCAGGTGCTTCAGGTGTAGCAGTTGGAGATGATGTTGAATTTTATGCGACGTCATCGACCAACACAATTTCAGGCGCTACAATTACGAGCGCTTCAAACTGGGTGAGCTCTGTGACACTACCCGCAGGCACATTTAAAATGTATGCAGTTGCAGGACTAGAGTTAACTAATTCTAGCGGGCTCCTTGAATACCGCTGGTCAGATGGTTCTAGCGCGATAGGTGCCACGGGTAATTGTGGCTATACTGATGACCTAGTTGGCAATCCATCAATTGTAATTGTTGAGCCCACATCGTCTACTACATACACAGTTGAAGTTATTACTGCTACAAATGTTGTGACGCTAGCTAGTCAAACAACACGACAATCGCAAAGAGGTTATATATTGATTGAGGAGATTGCAACATGACGCATCTAATTGACACTATTGGATCTGTTGAATCGAATAGAGATGGTGGCATTTCACTACAGCTGAATAATCTTTCAAATGTATCAACTAGTCCAACTGCTAATCAGTTTCTTTATCATGATGGGTCAGGCTGGATCGCTAACACATCCACACTAAAAAATACTACTGCCTTTTCTACGCCAACAACCGCTAATGAATCTGTATTAGCGTCACCTTTTTACGACACATCATATGAGGCCCCGTTTAATTTACCTATGCGAACAGTGACTGGCACTGTAGCAACCCGTTTAATTTCATTTAGCAATTTGACAAATAATGAATTTGTTGAACGAGTATTCCATGCGAGGTCAATCTATTTCGAACGCGTGGAAATTGGAGCAAATAAAAATTGTCTGCTAGCAGTCGATATGTGCATTGCTGAAAATTCTCAGACTACAGCATATCTAGATTTGCAATGGCAAACTGCAGCGGGTACTGCACTTGGGCCAATTGTCAGAGTGAGAAGGACAGGCTACAATCGTCAGACAATTTATGGTCACATTTCAACAAGCGGAAGCTCGGTCCAATGCGGTTTAAAAACAATAGCAATTTCGGGAAATGTTGGATGGCCACAATCGACAGCTACAAAAAATCAATTCTACTCAACCTCAAAATTCACGGCGTGATATTATGAAATTTATAAATGAATGTAGTACTAATTTGCAATTGGGTCAGTTAGCACAATTTAACGAACAGGGGCTAATTGACACGTTGGCAGCAGGTCGGAGAATCGGCCTCTGTACTAGCATTAAAACTGTCTCAGTCAGTGATGATGTAACGACAACTGAATTACTAGTGGCTGAAATTGCGACAAGTGGAGCAGCTACAATTTCGCTAAGTGAGTCCGCGAGTTGGCAGGGCTGTGAGCTGTATCAGAACGGCTCTGAGCTCTCTACAATTCAGAGCGGGCCGCCAGTCGCTTATGTAATACCAAAAGGCCTTGGTGATGAAAAAATTGATTATATTGCGGGCGATCTAATATCTATCGTGATGCTATGATTGAAACATTACTAGCACATCGTGACGCTATCCCATACGCTCTCGCTGTTGGCTGTATTGTTCTAGCTGTGGCTATGGGGTACAAGTTAGCAGATAAAGACCCTGCTCAAGTGTGCGCTGAATATGTGGTCAGGGTTGAGCGACTTCAAAAGCAGATTGACGAGCTGACACTAGAGCTCACTGAGTGTAAAGCCAGAGGAGCGGGTCAGACTGCTATTGATTGTCAGACTAAGATCAAGGTCTCAGTCTCCAAAGCGCTGAAGGATTATAAAGAGGTGGTGTGTAGTGACTAGCTTTCTCTCTCTACTCCTCATCATGCTGCCTCTCAAGCCGGCCGACTTCCCCGCCAACATGGTATGGATGGGCCAAGGTCTTGAACCGGTCGCAACGATCAAGGTTAAGAAGGGTCATGTCGTCGGTCGGACCTCGATCTTGATTACTCCTTATGAGTTCATCAGACTTAAGAGCGCGGTTGAGGGCAGTGATGACCTTTGCACCTGGGCAGTTGATGAGGCTGTCAAGAGCTGCCTCAACTCAATGAAAGAGGCGACCGATCGAGCGACTAATAGAGAGACCAATGACGCTGAGCTCATCAAAGCATATGAGACTCGATTGAAGCTCACTGAGAACAGCTTGATCAAACTAGAGAGACATAATAAAATTATGTTATATGTTGCCGGCGGCCTCGCCTTAGTCGCTAGCTCTGCAACCGCTCTCTTGATATGGGGTAAATGATGGATATGTCAGCTGTCGATCTTGGAACTTTAGCCGCGTTTATCGCGATATTCTTTAAGATGCAGGCTGACAAGGCCACCGCCGCTGAAGAGTTGGGCCGGATGAAACAACAGATCAAGAGCCTAGAAACTAGGGCCGGTCGCGTTGATGGTAAGCTCACCGAGATCGATGAGAAGCTCTCTCTGATGATGGCCGCTATTGCCCGACTTGAGAGTCAGATGACTATGTTAGTGAGTCAAGCCTAAGTCTTAGCGAGCTCAACTAACTTATAGTAAGCGCTCCAATCATCGGCCTCCATATATCTAATGGTTCGCTGACATTCGTGTTGATGCTTGTCTTCCATCGAGCAGGCTTGGCGCACTGTCTCAACAAAAGCCGGTTCATGTAATCGAGGTCCATAGAATGAAGGTGGTGCATCTTCAAGCACTGGATACTCAGCAATAGTTGACTTGTGGATAGCCTCGATAAAGTCCTCTCTGTCATCTTCCCACCATCTCTCAATCCAGCTCCAAGACTGTCTCACTGATCGGTGGATGACGAACTTATAGAAGAACGCTTCAAGCTCATCAGCGGTCATGCTTGCGACCTCTTCACCTTGTCTCTTAGCCACACTATTCACAGCCTCAACTGAGATGCTATGTTCTTCGACGATCTCCCAAAAGCTCTCTTCTGAATCAAACTTATAGAGAGGATCAGCTTTGGGTTTAGGTGGATCAACCTTGGGTTTAGGTGGATCAACCTTGGGTTGAGGTGGAGCAGGTGGAGCGGCAACCGATTGAGGAGGTCTTGACGCTTGTCTCCGTGGTGATCTGCTCGGAGGTGCTTTGAGCTCTTCACCAAGTGACTCTGCACTAATAGCAGCTCTCTCATCATCGCTCATGTCTGTATTGTCTGCGATCTCATCAGCGCTATAGATACCTGAAACAGCGTCGGGATAAGTGGCGCGAAGACCCATAGTCAGAACTCGACTCCTCAGCATCTGAAGCGGCATCTGCTGCCAATTGCGATTCCGAGTAAGACCTTGAGCAGTGGCCATTTCGATAGTGTATGTATACTCATGTACAATCTCAGGCGGCTCATCAGCGCGGGTGAAGTGCATAGTACAATGATCAACAGACCAGCTTACAGTTCGCCACCATCGAACAAGCCCAGAGCGCCGGCAGATACCCGCCATGGCATCAGCACCGAGTGATGGCTTACCCTTAAGACAATAAGACTGAGTTGAGACGAGGCCCATGTCACCGCCAAAGTGACCACCGAAAGCGGCGTGACACTTGAGCAGGTCAGCCGGTCGATTGTCATCAAGTAGTGTGGCGATCTCTTTGGCTTCTTCTAAGTTCTTTGGGATATATATTGAGTTCATAGTGTGCTCCTTACTCGATGATCATGTCTGGTGTGGATGGGTACTCGGGATATTGTCGGGCGCTGATAGTGTCTCTCTCCCAATCAACAGGGTTAGAGGCACACCATGTGACAACCTCAGATCTCTGTAGGTTTGGCCAACTGCTGCCGGTCAGCTGATGGGCTTGATACGGTGAGAGCTTAGAGAGAATAGTGTTAGCGCAATACTCAGCCGGGGGGAGCTCCCCATGATCAGCGAGAAGCATAATGAATGTGGCGATAGCTACCATGGCGGCAAAGCCATAGCCGATGTCTTTAGCGATTCTTTGGTCAGGTGTCATGTCAGTTCCTTTGTCAGTTTGTCAGTTATTGTTTGGCAGCTTTCGCAGCTTCTTGGTCGAGTTCTTTGCTCAGTTCTTCTTCGTATTGCTTAACGTCGTCATTGTCAGATGTGGTCCCTTGCTCTAGTTGATCTCTGACGTGTTTGGTTCTCTCCATATATTGGATCATCTCGTACTCAGTCATCGTTTCCTCTCCTTGGTGTTGTTATAAAGTCAGCGGCGGTGAAGTAGTCAGCTGATCCACAGAGGATATTGGCGGCCACTGCTAATCTCTCAGCGAGATCTTGACTCGGGTTAACGTGGTTATTGATGATCTTTGATAGATAGCTGGGCTGTATCTCACATAGTCGAGCAAGCACATTGAGCTTGACCATCTCCTTAAGGCTCTGCTGTTTGTATTTCTTCATAGTTCCTCTCCTTTGATAAAGTTCTTTACTGCTTCATTAGCGATGTAATGACTGATCCATGTATCACCCTCAAACTCCTCCTCCTCAATCCAGCACGTTGAAGACTCGCACCACGCCTCACAGTCCCAGTTATGCCAATATCCTTCTGACTCAAAGCCAAACTCTGAAGCGATCAAGCGGTCATTATAATAGAGTGCATTCTGCTCATGGTTGATTGTGATGTCACTCCAAGTTAAAAACTTCTCATTGCTCATGATGCTGATGAAGAGGTCTGAGGCTTTATTATAAACCTCCATATAATCCCTCTCTGTTAGCTCAATGCTTGAGTTCATATAGTCAGTGTTAACCTTGCTCATGTCAGTTCCCTTGTCGATGTCAGTGTTTGAACATGAATGACGATTACCATCTATGAAACACCATGTCAAGAAAACTTGTACACAATAATATATGTAGACAGTAAAACTTATAGGTGATAGATACTAGCCTTCACTATATGACAAAGGACCTGACATGAAAGAGCATGAAGCGCGGCGCGTTATACTAAAGCGCAAAGACTTAACTGATGGAGACAAAGTTGTGATGATGGCCATCCTCATCACGATGGACTGGGATCAATGGGAGAATCGAACATCATTCAAAGCAATCTCGAACCTAACCGGGAAGACTCGATCAAGCATATCGAGGAACATCAAGCGGCTTGAAAAACTAGGGTTGATCACTCGGAACTTCATGACCGCTGAGAGCTGCCGAGCTCCTGTGATGACTATCAACAAAGATCACCTTAGGTGTTCACCGGATGGTAACAGGTCACAAGATGAAGGTGTTAACGAGATGTTAACAGGGTGTATACAGGATGATAACAGGGGTGTTAACGAGATGATAACAGGGGGTGTTAACCGCTCGTTAACAGATGGTGTTGACCGCTCGTTAACACTATCAACTAACTCTCATGAAGAACCTTTATATCAATCTCATATCAACCCATGGGGAGTACCAAGCGCTCACCTCTGGGGAGATGAATTGAGAGAACAGAATGAGAGAGTATTGAGAGAGAGAAAAGAGGCTGATAAATGAAAAGTATAGCTGATGGACTACAAGACATCTTACCTCACCTCGAAGCACTTAAGGAGATCGCTCGACAGAAGAGAGAGTCAGGTGAGCTGAGAAACAAGACCCCTCTTCAAAACTTCAAACATCTAAACTCAATGAACCTTGAAGAGCTCGGTCACGTCTACCCATCATCAGCAAGGTTTGAATGTAAACCCCTTCCATACTGTGGCCGATGTGCTGAGGGATTCAGTTACACCATTGACAGCTTTGGAAACAGGACCGCTCAGATCTGTGAGTATTGTGAGAGACCACGGCGAAGAATGAAGAGAATTAATGATCTATCTTTACCGGCTGATTCTTTCGGTATGCATCTAAATCGTTATGAGTGGGACAGCTCAGAGCAGAGGCATCGCATTGATAAGCTGTTGAGCTGGATGAAGTATCGAGAGGGGAGAGAGACCCAACAATCACCAAGCGTTTACCTGTGGGGTAGGCCAGGCAATGGCAAGACTTCACTGCTCTATGCCCTCGCCAAGGAAGCGGTATGGAACGACTTCAGAGTTGAGTATACATCACATTCAAAGCTAATCGAGAAGATCAAGCGCAGTTACTCAGGCAATCAAAACAGCCCCCTCGACTCTTGGCTTGACCGAAAGTCTTTACTGCTCTTTGATGAGCTTGGAGGTGTTGGAGGTGCTGCCAATCAGACAGCATGGTTTAAAGCACAGACAGCAGACATCATTCAGAAGATGTATGAGAGATGGGCAAGCGGTCAGCTCTCCATCGTGATCACTACTAACCTCACTCCTCAAGAGCTCTATAAAGCGATCGACCAAAACACGGCGGTATTCTCCAGGCTTCAAGCGATGTTTGGTCAACCGGTCGAGATGATCGGACAGGATCGAAGGGCGAGTGACAGCGCGCTTGCTTCATGGGGAATCAGATAACTCTTGCAACCAAGATCACTCTGACTCATTCTACTAGACCCCGGCTTGTTTACTTTTTACGGTCTAACAATCTAACCTTTAAAACCTTCAAGCCGGACTTTATTGTTGACACTGTATAACGTGACATGGTCATATGGTCATTCACTGAGAAAGGTTTACAATGAAAGTACAAGCGAACTTTAGAATCAAGCAAGACACTCTTGATTATCTTAAAGCGATTGGGAAAGCTGAGAAGAGAACAGTCTCATTTCTGATCAATGAAGCGATTGAGTATGTCATCGAAAAGCATAGAGCAGCTCCAACAGGAGATCAAGCAAGCCTCGAAATACTACGAATTCTGGGATCAAAATCGAAGGAAGCTACCAAACGCAGCACAGACGGCTGATTACTTCGCCGGTCGATTATCAAAGCTAAGAGGAGAACTAAATGACAAGCGTCAACAAAGTGACATTGATGGGGAGATTGGGAGCTGATCCAGAGGTCAAGCAAGCCGGAGGTACTAGCCTTTGCTCGATACGAGTAGCTACCTCTCAAAGCAAAATGGGCACTAACAATCAATGGATTGAAGAGACCGAGTGGCACACTGTGAAAGTGTGGGGAGATAGCGCCAACAACCTGGCTAAGCGAGCGAGGAAAGGAACCTTGATCTACATCGAGGGTGTTCTGACTTCTAACACTTACCAAGAGAAGACCTATTGGGAGATCAAGAGCAGACATTGGAAGATTGTTACTGATGGATTGAAGCGAGAGGACCAAGGCGGCGGCGGTGGTTATCAGTTGATGCCACCTGAGAAACAAAACCAATGGTCACAGCAGGCGCAACCAAAGAGCCCATGGGGCTGATAATAAACTGACACACTGACAAACTGACACACTGACAAAGGATAAACTGACATGGCTACAACAATAATGAGTGATAATAACCCAGCGGCGGGACTTCTAAGAGCTTATCGAGAGATGAACTCAAATCAATATGTTAGAGAAATCTATCAGAACAGTGTTGAGGCGGGCGCGGGACAAGTGAGACTGACTCTTGACTTCCAAGCCCTTGATGAGCTTGGAGTTGAGCGCGGTGTAATGATAGACAATGGACCCGGCATTGATCACCGGATCATCGCTGAGAAGCTCAATAAGATGAATTCATCAGGCAGAGATACCGGAGGAGTCCATCAAAACTTTGGCATAGGCTTGAAGATCTCTGCTTTACCAAGGAATCAGTATGGCCTTGTGGTTATTTGCAGGACTGAAGAGAAGCCCAAAGGGTTTATGATATGGCTGCACTTTGATGAGGGAGCTGTTGGCCTGAGACACTTGGTATCTCATGAGAATGTTCAAGACCTACTTGAAGGAAGTATCAGTGAACTGACTTATAATACTGTGGTCGACTTTGAAGAGGTTGAGAAATACTACTCTTCTTACACTGTCGATGGTGTTGATTATATGTCTTGGTGGAATCGACAGGCCAAAAGTCAGAAAACAAAATATATAACAGGAACAGCCATCATCTTTTTGGGTAATGACATTAAAGAAGATACAGCCAACTCTTTACTCTCCGAGGGTAGAGACTTCTTGAAGTCAAGATATTTAGAATATCCAGCAGGGGTTTTTGCCTCTTTAAGAAACAAATATAAGTTTAAAGGATGGACGAGCGTTGCCATAAATAATAGTATTGATAGCTTGAGAGAAAACAGCAAAGAGTTGAACTCTGTCACGTTTAAAGGTTGGACGGTTAGGACTTTTATTAAAAATGAAAGCGCTTCGCAAACAGCAAATACGGGAGAGAGAACACCTTTAATTGTAAGTAAGTTTGTTGAAGCTATTGTCTACAAAGATGAACTCTATGGGGACTTTGTTAAGGTCCATCCAAGTCGACTTAAGGTCAAAAGAGACTCATGGGGTATTTGGTATAAGAAAGCCGGGGATCTAGTTACTCTCTTAGTCTCTCCTCCTGAGTATAATCTTAAGACTGACCAAGGTGTTTATCCAGATCAATCGAGAACAAACTTACTTTGGAAAGAAGGGGAAGGCTCGTCGCCAACGGTCAATCTACCCTTAAATGAAGTCAAACAATACTATCGGGAGAACATGCCTAAGGAACTTAAAGAGATGCTCATGGATCTGTCAAATGATGAGCTTGTCAATTTCAAGAAGTCTAAGTCAGCAGACATGATGAAGAAATGGATGTACATTCCAAGAGATCAAAAGAACTTAAGTAAGGGTCATGGAGCTTTAATGGCTCACCCTAACGGCGATCTATTCGGAGGAGATCCTCATCAGACTGCTGGCGGTAGCAATGACTCTATGCTTGGCGGTGTATTAACTCCACCAAGTCAGAGAAAGAAAGGACCTAAGAAGCCTAAGACAGCCGAGGAACTAGAGAGAGAAGCAAACCAAAGGAAAGCAAAAGAGAAGCGCCGGCAGCTAATGAATGAACCTCCAAGCGTTCAGTTTGTTAATCAATCTCATGAGGAGTCAGAGGACCGCTTTCTGATTACCTTGGAGAATGGAAGTAAGAGCTGGGAGGCCGCCTACTATCAACCGTTCATTGGCGAGAATCAAGGTAACACTTTATATCTCAACAGTGATCACCCTTTATTTATTACCTATGTAAACACCGTTATGGACTGGGTGAAAACAAAAGGTGTTAATATGTCTAGGAAGAGCGCTCAGATAAATATCGTTGAATACTTCTTTGCAGAGCAAGCGCCTTGCTCAATACAACATTTGAAGAGCTATGTTGATAAGCAAGATCTCTCAATCATGTTGTCACCTCCTCGACTTACTCAGACCTTAACAGGCTTCCATGTTCAACTCTTAAACAGCATGAATACACTTTATAAAGGGCATATAAGGAGAACGAGTGCCAATGAATCAGAAGCATCTTAAAGCGCGGGTAGCTCAATGTGATCTCATCGCTACACTCTCACCCTGTCCCCGGCGCAAAGTCGGTGCGCTCATCATTGATCCTCAATCCAACTCAATAGTGAGCGAGGGATATAATGGGACACCAAGAGACTCATCGAGAGAACTATGTGGGGGTGTGCATTGTGTTCGACAGTCAAGGTGTATCGAGAGCGGGACTCGAAATGATGTGGGCTGCCACCATGCAGAGATGAACGCGATCCTCAACGCGACTAGGACAGGTCACTCTACCCTAGGCGCTTGGCTAGTCAGCTCCTGTGATCCCTGCCTAATGTGCGCTAAGGCAATCCATCATGCCGGCATAGTTACCGTCCACTCTCCTCACAGCATTGATAGTGATCATCGAGATGGACTCGACTATCTAGCAGAGAATAAGGTGAGCTTAGAATCAACTGACACACTGACAGAGGAGGACTGATATGACACTAGAGGACGAACATCGTAGGACATACTATAGAGAATATAGACGCGAGTGTAGAGCGAAGGAGACACCTGAGCAGAGGGAGAAGCGCTTAGCTTATCAACGGAAATATCAAAAGGCCTACTATCACAGAAAGGGTAAGCCGGCATGACGACCGAGGAAGCCAAAGTATATCATCGAGAGTATGGGAGGAGGAGGAGAGCTGAGGAGAGCCCAGAGGAGAGGGTTGAGCGCTTAGCCTATGGTCGAATGATGGCAAAGCATCGAAGAGAGAATGAGACACCTGAGCAAAGAGAGAAGCGCTTGGCTTATGGTCGCGAGTATCGGCGCAAACAGAAGGAGAATAAATCATGATGTACAACTTGTTCAATGATGGTATCGGCTCAGTAGAGCTCATAGACTCAATGGGTACAGACAAGACCGCTGTTGATGCGGCTAGGGTTAGCTTTCTCAGAGACGACACAGAGAAAGACCTCACAGAGAAAGACAAGCGGCTGATTAAGTTTCTCACAGCTCACCGGCATACGTCACCCTTTGAGCACATGGTAGCCTCTTTTAGATTGACGGTTCCTCTATTCGTTAGATCTCAGATCATGAGACATAGGACATTCTCTTACAATGAAGTAAGCCGGCGCTATACCTCTGAGAATATCCAGCTGTGGAGACCAGGCGGGCTAAGGCGACAGAGTAAGTCTAACCTTCAATGTAGCGATGGCGATCTCGGGAATGATAAAGCGCTTGGGATTATGAACATCTCTCTGAGTGTCTCCCTACAATACTATAAAGAGCTGTTAGCCTGTGGTGTCAGTCGAGAGTTGGCTAGGGTGGTTCTGCCTCAGGCGACTTATACCGAGTTCTATATGACCGGCAATGTTCACAACTGGGTTAAGTTTTTGAAGCTCAGAACTGATGAGCACTCTCAACCCGAGACTAGAGAGGCAGCCTTGGCCATTCAAGATTCACTCTTTAGGCTTTACCCTGTCACCATGTCCGAGCTGTTTGGAGATTAATGATGAGTGATAATGATATAGTTACAGTAGATACAGCTAAGCGCGCGCGCGAGGTGATCACCACCTTGGCAGAACTAAAGAGCCGGCTGATCTATGAAGGTGAGCTCTCAGAAGAGAGTCACGCATTATATAACAACATAGAGCAAACATTATATCAGGCAATAGGAGAGATCTATGGCTGGTCAATCCAAGAGACAACGCAAGCGCAAGCCGACCAAAACAAAGACGGCAGTCAAGGCAGAGATTCTTGAGAACCTCAGAACAGGTATGACCATCAAGGCCGCCGCCTTACTCGCTAGCATCTCAGAAAAGACATTCTACAATTGGCGAGATGCTGATGAAGCATTCTTAAAGCAATGTGAAGAGGCGGTGAGATTCGCTGAGGCTGTTATGCTTGAGCGTGTCAAGCAGCTCGGAATGGATAAGATGGATTGGAGAGCTTTCGCTTGGATCTTAGAGAAGCGCTTTCCCGATGACTATGGCAAACGTCAAGAACTTAAGGTTGAGTCAACCCAGTCAAGTGATGGAACCGCTGAGGTCTTGGCTATGCTTGAACAAGTCAAGGAGATGAAACACTCGACCCCTTCCGAAGAAGAGGCCGAGGAATCAACCTGACAAAGGTGCTAGCTGACATCTAGCAAAGACAGGATACACATGACCGCTTTAAAACTCAACCCGCTTCAGTCTGAGATCATCTCTCGAATCACAAATGAAGACAAGATTATCGCGGCTAGGTGTGGATGGGGCAGCGGGAAAACATCTGCGCTTGTCTTCTCCCTGCTCTACCTTGCGAAGACACGACCGGGCACCTCATCACTATTGGTCACCGATACTAACCCGCGTTATAACTCTGTGCTTATGCCTGAGATTGAGAAGTGGCTTGGTCCATTGGGTTGGACTTATAACCATACCATGAGGCAGTGGACAGACTCACACACAGGGTCATCAGTATGGTGTCGCTCTTACTATCGACCAGGTACGAGGGACGCGACCCATAACCCACTTGAGGGATTGAATGTGACAAGCGGGGTCTGCTTGATTGATGAGTGTCAGACCTTGACTGAAGAGGTGGCACATAAAGCGCTCGGTCGATTAAGGGCAGGGCCCTCACCTATCATGATCTTGGTAGGTCTACCGGTTGCGGATGCTTGGTGGTGTAGGATGGCTGAGACCTCCGGTCATCTACCTCTCCTCTTCACCTCTTACGTCAATGAAGAGAACTTAGCGGCTGAGTGGTTTGAGGCCACCAAGCTACTTCCACAGGCAGAGCGTGAGGCCATGGTTATGAATAAGCCATCACCTCCAAGCGGCTTGATCTATCAAGAGTTCACAGACTCACACATCATCGAGGGATGGACATATAACGATAAGATGACCGGTCGAATCGCTATTGACTGGGGATTCAGGAAACCAAGCGTCTTGATCATCTGCCATGACGAGGAGCTCGGCGCTGATGTGATCTGCCATGAGTTCAACCCAAGGGAGGTGACCACCGAGCAACTCACTCAACTGATTCTCTCTGTGGCATGGCCTCGCAAGTTCCAAGCTCAAGCGCCATCACCTAAGATATGGCTAGATGTCGGAGTGGCTGACAAGGCAGGGCGAGCAAGGAATGACCAAACAGGTATCAATGCTTTTAGAGTGATGAGGCAACCCCCGCCAAGAGGTCTCGGTCTTCCACTTCGCTCTACTACTGACCCTCTCAAAGTGGATGTGCTCAACGGTATACAAAGACTCAAGCGAGCTTTCGCCGCTCGTCGTTACCTCATTACTAAAGAGGTATGGGATCGAGGGGAGAGAGCCACCGGTAACAGTATGAGGAAAGCGCTGTTGAGTTATGGATGGGATAACAAAGAGCAACCTAAAAAGGATGGCAGAGAGGATCCACTTGACGCGCTGAGGTATGACGCGATTATATTCAACTGGAGTGACCCAACTGATCAAGGATATAAGCCGAGGACCAAGGGCGGCGCTAATAGCCGGCGGGTTAAAGTCGGTGGATCAAAGACAAGGAACTTTTAATGCGATACTTAGGAGGGAAGAGCAGAATTGCCAAAGAGATAGTTGAGGTGATGAGCGCTGAGAGAGAGGAGGGCATGGCATGGGTGGAGCCGTTTATGGGAAGTGGTAAGGTCATCAGCTTAGTTAACGGTCGAAGAATTGGCGCTGATGTTAATCATGAAATGATCGCACTCTTCAAGGCTATTAGAGGCGGTTGGAAGCCACCTACTGATGTATCAAGAGAGTTCTATTATGAGGTGAAGAACAATCAAGATAAATACTCTGATCATCTAAAAGCGTTCATCAGTATAGGTTGTAGCTTTGGGTCGAAAAGATGGGGGGGCTATGCGTTTAATGAAGGCCGTAATTTTGCAAGAGAAGCACATCATTCTTTAATGAGGCTAAAATCTTTAATCCAAGATATAGAGCTTCATTCGTGTGACTATAAGAAATCAACTCTTCCTAAACGTTCGCTCATCTACTGTGACCCTCCATATAGAAATACAACAGGCTACGGTTTTGAGTTCAATCATGATGAGTTTGATCATTGGTGTAGAGATCGAGTCAAAGAAGGGCATTATGTATTTGTTAGTGAATACACTATGCCAGACGGCTTTGAGCTGGCCTGGTCTAAAGAGGTTAAAGTTTCTTTGAGCTCTAAAGATAACAACATGATCAAAACAGAGAAGCTCTTTAGGCTACACAAGAAACCACCGTTTAAGCTAACCTTGTACTAATGGAACTCAAAGAAACAAAGCTAGCCATCGTCCTCCTTGACCTCATCGGGTC